>Ga0307373_10001145_pt1 | contig 50051 bp, 40 predicted proteins | sample OX2MG_FD_202534 | JGI IMG/M metagenome (GOLD analysis project Ga0307373, IMG submission 202534) | Soil microbial communities from Risofladan, Vaasa, Finland - OX-2 | ecosystem: Environmental > Terrestrial > Soil > Coastal area > Acid sulfate soil | place: Finland: Risofladan, Vaasa | collected...
TACGGCGAGGTGCTGCGGGTGCTGCCGACGCCGATCGTCGCCCTCAACCGCGCCGTCGCCGTCTCGATGGCCGACGGGCCCGCCGCGGCGCTCGGCCTCGTCGAGGCGCTCGCTGGCGACGAGGTGCTCGCCCGCACCTACCTGCTTCCAGCGACGCGCGCCGACCTCCTCCGCCGCCTCGGCCGCACCGCGGAGGCGGCCGAGGCCTACCAGCGGGCCTTTGAGCTCGCGCCGACCGCACCCGAGCGCGCCTTCCTCGAGCGCCGGCGCGACGCGCTGCTGCGCGGCGAGGGCTGAGCGCGCTCCCGCGGGATCAGGCGACGACGCGCTGGCGCCGGCGTGCCGGCCGGGCGATCGTCGCCATTCCCGCCCGCTCTGGCGGCAGCAGCGCCTCGAGCGCGAGGTCGCGCAGCGGGAGGGAGAGGTAGTGGCCCTGCGCGACGGTGCAGCCGAGCGCGCGCAGGTGCAGCAGCTGCTCCTCGGACTCGACGCCCTCGACGACCGTCGTCGAGCCGATGGCCTTGGACATCGTGATCACCGCCGAGACGATCGCCGACTTCACGGGGTCGCTCGCGATCCCCTCGACGAAGGTGCGGTCGATCTTCACGACGTCGATCGGGAAGCTCGCGAGGTAGCCGAGGGCCGAGTAGCCGGTGCCGAAGTCGTCGATCGCGACGCGCGCCCCGAGGTCCTTCAGCCGCGCCAGCACCTCGTTGGTGCGGGCGACGTCCTCCATCGCGAGGCTCTCGGTGATCTCGAAACAGAGCTGGGCGGGATCGACGCCGGTGCGAGCGAAGACCTGCTCGATGTCGCTGATGAGCGCGGGGTCCTGGAACTGGCGGGCGGAGAGGTTGATCCCGACGGCGATCGGGGCGGCGAAGTCCTCGGCCCAGGCGCGCGCCTTGCGGCACGCCTGCAGGAGCACCTCGCGCCCGAGCGGCAGGATGAGGCCGGTGTCCTCGGCGAGGCCGATGAAGTGCTCGGGGGAGAGCACACCGCGTTCGGGGTGGTTCCAGCGGACGAGGGCCTCGACGGCGACGAGCGTCCGCTTCGCGACCGAGTAGAGGGGCTGGTAGTAGACCTCTATCTGACCGCGCTCGAGGGCGCGGCGGAGGCCCGCCTCGAGGTCGATGCGCTCGGCGGAGCGCAGCCCCATCGCCCCCGCGTCGAAGAGCCGGAAGGTCCCGCCCCGCCCCACCGCCTTGGCCTGGTACATCGCGACGTCGGCGTCGTGCAGCACGTCGTCGCGTCCCGCTCCCGCCCGGCTGAGGCCGATGCCGACGCTCACGCTCGCGACCACCTCGTGGCCGTCGGGGAGGGTGATCGGCGACCGCAGCGCCTCGAGGATGCGCTCCGCGGCGGCGGCGGCCTCGCCCTCCTGCACGTCCTCGAGCAGCAGCGTGAACTCGTCCCCGCCGAAGCGGGCGAGCGTGTCCCCAGGGCGCAGCGTCGCCGCGATCCGCTCGGCGATCGCCATCAGCAACGAGTCGCCGACGTGGTGGCCGAGGCTGTCGTTCACGATCTTGAAGCGGTCGACGTCGCAGAACAGCACGGCGTGAAGGCCGTGGTTGCGCTCGGCCCGGCGGAGCGCGTGGTCGAGGTGGTCGAGGAAGAGGCGACGGTTGGGCAGCGAGGTGAGCGCGTCGTGGAAGGCGTGGCGGGCGAGCTGCTCCTCGAGCTGCTTGCGCTCGCTGATGTCGCGAAAGACGAGCACGGCGCCGGTGACCGTCCCCCCCTCGGCGATCGGGGAGACGGTGCAGGCGACGTCGAACAGGCTCCCGTCGGCGCGCGGGAAGCGGGTGTCGTAGCTCACGCCGTCCGGCGTCGTGAAGGCGCGCTCGGCGGCGGTCACGACAAAGGGCGGCGCGAGCGGCCCCCGGCTCTCCTCGCCGAGCACGGTGACGTCGTCCCGCCCGCCCTGCAGCTCCCAGCCGAGCATGGTGCAGGCGGCGCGGTTGGCGAAGATGACGCGCCCGCTCCGGTCGACCGCGCAGACGCCCTCGCCGAGGCTCGAGGTGATCGCCGAGAGGCGCTCCTGCTGGCGGCGCTTGGACTCGTAGAGGGCGGCGTTCGACAGCGCCCCTGCGCCGACCGCGGCGAGCGCGTCGAGCAGCGACTGGTCCGCGGCGTCGAAGGGTTCGGTGCGGCTGCGGCCGTCGACGCCGAGGACGAGGTCGCCCTCGCCGAGGGGGAGCGCCGAGCTCAGCTCGTAGCCTCCCCCCGCGGGAGCGAGCGCCGCCTCCTGGCAGCGCAACAAGGCGCGCGCCGCGTCGAGGATGTCGCGGGTCACCTCCTTCGCGCCGATCGAACGGTGGACCGCGACCGTCGACTGGAACAGGCCCTGCATCCGGGCGCGGTCGCGGCGCGCCTCGAAGTGGCCGGCGAGCACCTGGCGGAGGATGAGCAGCGGCAGCACCGCGAGCGGCAGCGCCCAGGGGAACGCCGAGGTGACGAGGGCGCAGACGGTGGCGACGACGGTGCCCCCGCCCTCGACGCGCAGGCGGACGTCGAGGCCGTCGAGGATCCCGGACCGCCACGGCGCGCCGGTCGCCCAGAGGATCGCGGCGACCGCGGCGGAGTTCGCGACCGAGAAGATCGCCGCGGCGAGCAACGCCGCCGCCACCACCGTCGCCGAGAGCGGCCGGCCGGCCGCGCCCACGAGGTCGAAGACCGCGGCGGCGACCCCCGTCGCGGCCACCAGCTGACCCGTGTTGAAGAGCGACTTCGCGAGCGGCCGCCGCTTCAGCAGCTGCGCGGTGACCGACGCCGCGCCGAAGACCACCACGGTGAGGTCGGGGCCGACGAGCAGTACGAGCACGACGAGGAAGCCCTCGTCGAGGTGGATCGCCTCGGACTGCTCACCCACGTAGACGAGGAGCGGCCGCAGCCAGCTCCCGAGCACGAGGAGGCCGAAGACCCCACCGAGCACGAGGGCGCGCGTGGAGGGCGTCGCGCCCGAAAGGCGCGCCGACGCGCCGGCGAGCGCGGCGGCTCCGCCGAGCGCGGCGAGCGCGACGACGAGACGGGCGCGGGGCGGGAGGCTCACCGCCTGCGCCCCACGATCGGCCGCCCGCGCGGACCGGTCAGCTCCACGAAGAGCCGTTCCACGCCACCGAGCTCCACGCCTCGCCGTTCCAGGCGAGCGAGTCCCACTGCTCGCCGTTCCAGGCGAGCGAGCTCCAGGCGCTGCTCGACCAGGCCCCGCCGTTCCAGGCGAGGGAGTTGAAGGTGGCGCCGTTCCAGGCGAGGCTCGACCAGTTGCCGTTCCAGGCGAGGCTCGACCAGTTGCCGTTCCACGCGAGGCTCGACCAGTTGCCGGGGTTCCAGCTGGACTGCGCCCAGGCGTTCTCGAGGGACACGGTGAGGCCGAGCCGGACGGCGGGGCCCCCGGGGTGCGAGGTGAGGGTGAGGCCCGACACCGAGGCGGCGGCGGAGGCGTCAAGCTCACCGTGGCCGTCGACGAAGGGGTTCCCCACCGGCCCGGGGGTGGTGCTCGACAGCAGCGCCGCCTTCACCTGGTTGGGCTGCTCGGAGGGGTGGGCGGCGAGGAGGAGGGCGACCGCGCCGGAGGTCACCGCCGCGGAGAAGGAGGTGCCGGAGCCGACGAAGTTGCCGCTACCGACGCGCGCCTCGGGGTAGCTGGCCTCGACCGTCGAACCGGGGGCGGCGAGGCTCACGACCGAGCGCCCGGAGGTCACGAGGTCGGGCTTGAACCAGCCGTCGGGGTTCGTCGGCCCGGCGCTCGAGAAGCTCGCCATCTGGTCGGCGGCGGGCGCGCTCTGGCCGAGGTCGTCGACCGCACCCACCGTCACGACGTCGGGGTCGTCCCCCGGGGCGAGGATCGTGCCGTTGGTCGGACCGTCGTTGCCCGCGGAGGCGACGACGACGATGCCGGCCGCCCAGGCGCGCTCGACCGCCTGGTCCAGCGGGTCGAGTGCCGTCGACTCGACGGGGACGTAGCCGAGGGAGAGGTTGAGGACGCGGATGTGGAACGCGGCGGCGTGCGCGATGGTCCACCCCACGCCCTCGATGACGGTGGCGAGGTCGGTCGTCCCGCTCGCCCCTGCGACCTTGACGGCGACGAGCCCGGCCGCGGGCGCTTCCCCGAGGTAGGAGCCCCCCGACGAGGCGCCGTTGCTTGCGATCAGCCCGGCGACGAAGGTGCCGTGGCCGTACTGGTCGTTGAAGGGGTCGCCGCCGCCGCTGAGGTCGACGCCGCCGACGAGCCGACCGGCCAGGTCCGGCAGGTTGTCGATCCCGGTGTCGAGGACGGCGACGTTGACGCCGGCCCCCTCGTCGCCCGCCGACCAGAGGTCGGTCGCGCCGGTCTGCTGCGGGTAGACCGCGGCGGGCGGGCGCGTCGTCGCCGGCGCGGCGTCCGACTGCACCTGCACGGTGAGGTCGGGGGTCACCACCACGCCCGGGAGCAGCCCGAGGAGGGTCACCTCGAGCGGGGTGAGGGTCGCGGCGACGAGGCCGCCGACGCCGAGGTCCTCGAGGGCGGTCCCGCCGACCTGCTCGACGAGGCCGATGACGGTCGCGACGGCGCTCGAGCCGAGGTCGCCGATGACGTAACGCGCCCCCCCGCCGGAGAGCCCGGGCAGCAGCGCGGCGCCGGCAGGCGCGGCACCCGGCAGGGCGAGGGCGCCGACGAGCAGCGCTCCGGCGAGGGCGGTGCGTCGGGCGGCGCCGCCGGGGCGGCGGTGGTGGCGGATGTGAAGTCCCATCGGTCTCCTCCAGTGCGATCGGGTGCGTAACGGCACCGCGCCCCCGGGAACTCCAACGGATTTGCGCGATTTTCGTGAACTTTCACGCGGTGTGATCGGCCGACCGCGGAGCGTGTTGGCCCCGGGTCCCTTCGGGGTGGGTGGCGGGCCACCGGACCCACCGCCGGCCCACTCCCTCGACCCGACCATCGCCGGGGGGCGGCGGTAGGGTGGGCCGATGTTCGGTGGTGGGATCGGCAGCCGGGGCGGCTACGGGAACCCCACGCTGCGCAACATCCGGATCGGCCTCGTCGTCGCGGTGATCGCCGCCGGCCTCCTCTTCCATCGCTCGGGGAGCGCCTACTCCGCGATCCGGACCGTCTACCTCGTCGCGGTCCTCGGCTTCCTCGCCTACGGCTTCACCCGGCGCCGCCGCTCCGGCATCGGCGGCGCGCGGCGCCCCGGCTCGCTCCCCGGTGGGGCACCCCTCCCCGGAGGCTGGGGCGGCCAGCAGGGCGCGCCGGTCGACATCCGCCCGGCCCCCTCTGACCCGGCGCCACCGCTCGCCGCGGCGGGCTGGTTCCCGGAGCCGGACGACCCGGGGGTCGAGCGCTACTGGGACGGCGCGAACTGGTCCAAGCGGCGCCACCGCCAGGGCGACAGCTGGGTCGAGGACTAGCTCCCGGTGTCCGACCTGCCGCGCTACGCGGAGCTCCCCCCGGCAGCGAAGGGCGGCCGCTCCGCGTGGGGGGTCTTCGGCGCCGAGGACCAGATCGGGACGCTCAACCTCCTCACCCCCGAGCGGGTGGCGGCCGCGGCCCGCCTCATCGAGCGCGGCGACCGCTTCCCCCTCGACGCGCCGATCGACCTCTTCTCGCCGGCGCTCACCTCCCGCCGCGGCGTCCCCCGCCACCAGGTGCTGCACCGCGCGGGGACCTCCTCCTTCGACGACGTCTACGACAACTTCTACCCGCAGGCGGGTAGCCAGTGGGACTCCCTCGGCCACGTCGGCTACGACCTCGACGCCTTCTACAACGGGGCGAGCGAGGCCGACGTCGCGAGCGGCCGGCGCAACACGATCGAGCACGCCGCGGCGCACGGGATCGCCGGCCGCGGCGTCCTCCTCGACGTCGAGCGGGCCCTCACCTCGCGCGGCCGCGCCTATGACCCGGGCATCTCGACGCCGATCAGCGTCGAGGACCTCGAGCTCGCGCGCTCCGACGCCGCGCTCGCGATCACCCCCGGTGACCTGCTCCTCGTGCACACCGGCTTCGCCCGCTGGTACGCGGGCCAGCCGACCGAGGTGCGCGCCGAGCTCCCGTCCGACCTGCGGGCGCCGGGGCTCGAGCACAGCGAGGCCGTCTGCGAGTGGCTCTGGGACCAGCACGTGGCGGTGATCGCCTCGGACACCTTCGCCGTCGAGGCCTGGCCGCGCGACCTCGCGGAGATGCCCTTCGGCTACCTGCACCGCGTCCTCATCGGCCAGTTCGGCCTCTCCCTCGGCGAGCTGTGGTGGCTCGCCGACCTCGCCGAGGACTGCGCCGCTGACGGCCGCTACGAGATGTTCGTCACGGCTGCGCCGATGCGGGCGCCCGGCGGCATCGGCTCCCCGGCGAACGCGCTCGCGATCAAGTAGCCGCCCCGCCCTCGGGCGAGGGGCCGGTGGCGAGCGGCCGCTCCGGGTCGGCCGACCACTGCGACCACGAGCCGGGGTAGAGGCGCCCCGCCGCGAAGCCGGCGAGCTCGAGGGCGAGGAGGTTGTGGCAGGCCGTCACCCCCGAGCCGCAGTACGAGACGACCTCGTCGCCCGGGGCGAGACCCGCCGCGGCGAAGCGTTCGGCGAGCAGCTCGGGCGTGAGGAAGTGCCCGTTGGCGTCGAGGTTCTCGCGGCAGGGGAGGGAGCGGGCACCGGGGATGTGGCCGGTGCGGGGGTCGATCGGGTCGCCCTCGCCGCGGTAGCGGGCGGGGTCGCGGGCGTCGATCAGCAGCAGGCCGCCACCGGCGACCTCCTCGATGTCGGCGAGGCGCTCGGGGGGGAGGGGCCTGGCGCTGAAGTCCCCGGTGACGGCGACGACCTCCCCCTCCTCGAGCGCTCCCGGCCAGGCATCGATCCCGCCGTCGAGCAGCGCGCTCGAGCAGCCGAGGGCGCGCAGCATCCAGACGAGGCGGGCGGCGATCACGCCCCCCTGGTCGTCGTAGACGACGCTCTCGCTGTCGTCGGAGATGCCGTGGCGACGCATCGCGGCGGCGAACCGCTCCGCCGCAGGGAGGGGGTGGCGGCCGACCGCGGGGCCCGGGACGGCGGCGAGCTCGTGCTCGAGATCGACGAAGACCGCTCCGGGGAGGTGGCCGGCGAGGTAGGCGTCCCGGCCAGAGCGGCCGTCCAGGTACCAGCGGAGGTCGACGAGGACGAGGTCCTCCGGGTGCTCGGCGACGAACTCGGCGGTGACGACGGGCGGGAGCACCGGGCTAGCTTGCCGCTTGTCGCGCCTCGCGGCCAAGGAGGGACGGATCGGATGGCAGAGCTGCTCGCGACTCGCTCGCTGCACCGGTGAGCGCGACCCCGCTCGGCCTCGTCGCCGGGACCCTCACCACCGGTGCGTGGCTGCCCCAGCTCGTGCGCACCTGGCGGCTCGGTCGCGCCGAGGAGATCTCCTGGGGCTATCTCGCGGTCTTCGGGAGCGGCGTCACCTGCTGGCTCGTCTACGGCCTCGTCCTCTCCTCGCTGGCGATCATCGTCGCCAACGCGGCGACGATCGTCCTCGTCCTCGGCCTCGTCGCCCTGAAGTTGCGCACCCGCCCGGTCGACCGTCGCCTCGCCGACGAGGCGACGGGGCTCAGATAGCGGGCGGCGGTCGGCGATGGGGGAGATCGAGCGCGGCGGCCTCCGCCTCGCCTACGAGCGGCGCGGCGAGGGCCCCCCGGTCGTGTTCGTCTCCCCCCTCGGCTGGAGCGGCGCCCACTGGAGACTGCACCAGGTCGGCGCGCTCTCGGGCGAGTTCGAGGTGGTCACCTACGACCACCGGGGGACCGGTTCCTCGTCGGTGGCGGACGGCCCGTACTCGACCCGCCTCCTCGCGCGCGACCTCCTCGTCCTTTTCGAGGAGCTCGACCTCCTCGAGCCGCTGCGCGTCGTCGGCCTCGGGAGCGGTGGCGCCGTCGTGCAGTGGCTCTGCCTCGACCAGCCCGCGGCGGTGCGCGCCGCCGTCTTCGTCGCCTCCGGGCCGGGGCAGTTCGACGAACGCCCCCTCGCCCGCGACCTCCCCGCCGACGGGCTCGCCGCCGTGGAGGAGGAGTGGCCGGCCGCGCTCACCCGCCGCCTCGCCAGCCGGGAGTACTTCCTCGACCCCGCGGCGCCGGTCGTCGCCCCCTTCGTCGCCGCGGTGACGGACGGCGCGGCGGCTGCGGTCGCCTGGCGCTGGCACGCCGAGGCGGCGCGCGGCCACCAGCTGACCGAGCACATCGCGGAGATCGAGGTGCCCGCCCTCGTCGTGGTGGGCGAGGAGGACGAGGTCGCCCCGCCAGGCGAACCGAACCCGATCGAGAGCTCCCTCGAGCTCGCGAAGCGCCTCTTCTATGCCGAGTACGTGGAGATCCCCGGCGCGGCGCACGCCCTGCACGTCGAGCAGGCGGAGGCCTTCAACGCCTCGATCAGGGACTTCCTCACCCGCTACTGACCACTCAGCGAGGCCTGCACGTCGTAGTAGACCTGCATCCCCCCGAGGTAGTAGGGGCCGTGGCCGAGGGCGGCGGTGAGGTAGCTCGTCGCGAGGGCGGGATTGACCCCCATCGGGTCGACGAGGATCGCGTCCACCTTGTAGTTGCGCAGGAAGGCGCGGATCTCGGCGCGCGTCGCGGCGTCGTTCGGGGGCAGGGTCGCGCCGGCGGCCGGCGGCCCGAAGAGGACCGAGGCCGGCTGGCCGTAGAGGGCCTCGGTGAAGAGCACCTGGATGATGTCGGGGTGCAGCAGCGGCGGCGTGCCTTCGGGGGTGTTCGGCGGGTCCTGCGGCTCGTTCCACGGGCCGCTCACGATCGTGAAGCGCAGGCGTGTCTCGGCCTGCCACAGCAGCGCCTCGTTGTAGGGCCACACCGGGAGCGGGTAGGTGAGCACCACCGAGCCGCTCGGGATGGCGACCGCGCCGCCCTGCGTGAAGTACGCGGGCAGCTCGTCGGGGGCGGTCGCGAAGCTCGGATAGGGGATCCTCGGGATGATCGGCACGAGCGCGACGACGAGCGCCGCACCGAGCGCGAGGAGGCGCCAGTCGGCGCGCCGCCCCTCGGCACGCGCCCGCCAGCGGCCGATCACCTCGTCCACGCCGACGGCGACGACGAGCGCGACGAAGAGCTGGACGAACAGCGAGTAGCGCGAGGCGGCCTCGTCCTCGAAGAGCGGGAGGTGCGGGAAGAGGGCGAAGGGGAGGGTGATCCGGGTCACGTGCCCGTTCACGTTGAGCGGGGAGCCGAGCGAGAACACGAAGGCTGCGAAGGCGAGGAAGGCGGCCATCCCGACGAGGCGCCGCCGGCGCGCCGTGACGGCGAGGACGAGGAAGACGGCGAGGAGGGGGATCCCGAGGTAGAGGCCGTTCTCGATGAAGTCGGTGGAGACGAAGCTCGAGCCCCGCGCGATCAGCGAGGCGGGGCCGACCGCCTGGTTGCTCGTCGGGATGATGAGGCTCAGCAGGTCCTCGCGGAACTGCGCGATCTCATAGGGCGCCGGGTTGTGCACCACCCGCTGCGGGCCGGCGAGCATCGCCCAGGTCTGCCAGCCGCCGAGGAGGGCGAAGGGGGGGACGGCCCAGCACAGGCCGCGCACGACGCGGCGCAGCCGGCCGCGCACCTGGCGCGGGTAACGCGCCACGAGCGCCACGAGGGCGAGCAGGCAGAGCAGCGCCACGCCGGCGAGCACCTCGGCCGAGACGAGGAGCTCGCCTCCGGCTATGAGGCCGAGCCACAGCCCGAGGCGGCGCGCGTCGCGCCCCTCGCCGGTGACGATCCGGTCGAGGAGGAAGAAGATGAGCGGCGGGAAGGGGACGAAGACGAGGCCGAGATGGTCGTGGCCCTCGCTGATCATGTACGGCGAGAAGGCGTAGAGCAGGCCGCCGAGGAAGCAGGCGAGGCGCGAGCGGAGGTAGCGGCCGAGGACGAAGTACATCGCCAGCCCCGAACAGACGAAGGCGAGGCGCATCAGCAGGTTGTAGGTGGGGAGCGGCCCCGCGCTGAGGGTGAGCGGCGAGGCGACGAGGCCGAGGAGGGGGGCGAGGGTGTTCGAGGCCATGTTCGCCCCGAAGGGGTAGTTGATGCTGTTGGCGACGAAGGGGTCGTGGCCGTGGAAGAGCGCGTGCGGGAGCCAGGCGAGGTCCCAGACGTACTCGGCGACGTCGTCGCCGGTGTAGGTGAGGCGGCTTCCGTCAAGGAAGCCGACCGGCCAGTAGATGACGACGGTGACCGCCGCGTAGGCGACGGCGACGAGCGCGTGCACGAGCGCCGCGCCGGGGAGCGGTCGTCGCGCCGGGGTGCCCACCTCGGGCGCCGGGGTGTCCGCCTCGGGCGCCGGGGAGGCGGGCTCCTCGGCCGCGGGACCCGGTGGCGACTCCGTCGCAGGGATGGCCGGAGGAAGGCACGGCGGTGGGGAGTCCTCGCTCACCGGAGCTCACTCCTGGTCGGCACCGGCGGAGCGTAACTGAGGGGGTTTGCCGCCGGAGTTGCCGCCTCAGGACAGGAGCGGCAGCCGGGCGATCGCCGGGGCGAGGCCGTCGGCGGGGTGGGGGCGGCTCAAGAGGAAGCCCTGGACGCAGTCACAGCCGAGCGCGCGCAGGCGGCGCAGCTGGTCGGCGGTCTCGACGCCCTCCGCGATGACCTCCATCCCGAGCGCGTGCGCGAGGTGGATGACCGAGGCGACGATCTCCCGGTCGTAGGCGTCCTCGGAGAGGCCGGCGACGAAGCTCTGGTCGACTTTCACCCCGTCGACCGGCAGGCGCTTCAGGTAGCCGAGCGAGGCGTAGCCCGTGCCGAAGTCGTCGATCTCTAGCAGCACCCCGAGCGCCTTCAGCCGCCCGAGGAGCTCGAGCATCTCGTCCGCGCCGTCGAACAGCGCGCTCTCGGTGAGCTCGAGGCGCAGCGCGGAGCCGTCGACGCCGCTCTGACTGAGGGCCCGCTCGACGTTCTCGACGATGCCCGCCCCCTGCATCTGGCGGGCCGAGAGGTTGACCGCGACGAAGAAGCGGTCGTCGACGACGCCGTCTCGCCGCCAGGCGGCGAGCTGCTGCAGGGCGCGCTGCAGGACCCAGCTGCCGATCGAGACGATCGCCCCCGAGCGCTCCGCGGTCTCGAGGAAGTCGAGGGGCTCGAGCAGGCCGCGCGCCGGGTGCGCCCAGCGGACGAGGGCCTCGGCGCCGAGGGCGCGACCCGTCGCGAGGTCGAAGATCGGCTGGAACTCGAGGCGCAGCTCGTCGCGGGTGCTCGCGAGGGCGAGCTCGGCCTGGGTGCGCAGGCGCTCGCGGTGGCCGAGGCCGAGCTCGGGATCGTAGACGCGGAAGCCGCCGCCACCACTCGCCTTCGCCGCGTAGAGCGAGATGTCGGCCTCGCGCAGCAGCGCCTCGAGGTCGAGCGCGGGGGTGGAGCGCGCCGCGACCCCGACGCTCGCACCGATGCTGAACTGCTCGTGGTCGACGGTGATCGGCTGGCGCATCGTCTCGACGATGCGCGCCGCGGCCCTCGCCGCGTCCTCGGGCAGGGCGAGGTCGTCGAGGACGACCGCGAACTCGTCGCCGCCGATGCGGGCGACGCTGTCCGCCGGTCGCACGCAGGCGCTCAGGCGGGCGGCGACCTCGACGAGGACCGCGTCGCCGGCGGAGTGGCCGAGCGAGTCGTTCACGTCCTTGAAGCTGTCGAGGTCGCAGAAGAGCACCGCGACGTGGCGCCCCTCGCGCGGGGCGCGCAGCGTGGCCTCGAGGCACTCGGCGAAGAGCAGCCGGTTCGCGAGGCCGGTCAGCGGGTCGTGCTTGGCGAGGTGGGCGAGCTCGGCCTCCTCGTCGCGCAGCGCCGTGACGGCGCGCTGCAGGCGGGTCGCGAGGCGGGCGTTCTCGACGAGGATCACCACCTGGCGGGAGAGCACGGAGAGCACCGCGACGAGGCAGCTCACGGCGACGATCGCGTCCACCCGGCCGAGGTCGACCGACTGGCCGATCCCCGCCCCCACCGCCCCGAGCAGCAGCAGGTAGGGGAGGGCGAGCTGCCACCACGGGTGCGCCCGCATCGGCGGGGCCTCCTCGGCCTGCGCCGGCCACAGGGCGGCGAGGCCGACGAGCAGGAAGCCGGCCACCCAGCCGCCGTCGGTGACCCCGGAGAAGGCCGAGGGGCGGATCTGGGTCGCGTAGACGAAGCTCGTGTCCGAGACGACGAAGCCGAAGATGCCGGCGACGACGAGGGCGATGCGCACCCGGTCCTTGCGCCGCCGCTGCACAAGGAGGGCGACGGCCACCGAGGCGGTGACCACGTCGAAGAGCGGGTAGGCGAGGCTGATCGCCTCGGAGAAGCCGTTCGGGCGGCCGTCGAGCGCCGAGTCGAGGACCACGCTCCAGGTGATCGCCACGATCGAGGCCGCGACGATCACACCGTCAAGGACGAGGCGGAGTCGGAGGATGCGGCCGAGCTCGGAGCGACCGAGGGCGGCGACGCCCACCAGGATGAGCGCCGAAGCGGTCAGGTAGAAGACGTCCGAGGCCGACGGGAAGGGGAGCTCGTTGCCGCGGAAGACCGCCTGGTAGCTCCAGATCGCCTGGCCGACCGCCCAGACGAGCGCCGCGCAGCCGAGGAGGCGGAAGGGCTGGCGGAGCTCGGGCGCGCGCCGGGAGAGGCCGTAGGCACAGGCACCGGCGGCGAGCAGCGCGGCGGCGAGCTCGCCGATGTTGTCGACGTCCCCGGTGACGCCGACGCCGCCGAGGCGGAGCGCCATCCACGCCTCGAAGAGGCCGAAGACGAGCGCAGTGGCGATCGCGGCGACACGGAAGCGCTTCAGGGTGTCGCGCTGCTGGGGGACGGGCGCGACGAGGACGGGGAGGGGGGCGAGGTCTGCCTTGCGGCGCAGGAGGCCGGCGCGCCCGCGCACCGGCTCCACGGCTTCGAGGGGGAGGGAGTCCGTGATCATCTGCGCCCGCTGTCCCGGGGGTCGGCCGTGAGGGGGGTTCGCCGGGAACTGCGTCCTGTCCCTCCGGTGCGTCGCACTCTTCACTCCGCTCTGTCGTCTGCTGGTTTCGAGGGAGCCGTCGAGCGCTTTCATGATACTTCACGCATTCGCCCGCGACGCTGGCAGCGGCGAAGATGCGGCATGGCTGCTCCGTTGTGCCTGATGGCCGTGCACGCCCACCCCGACGACGAGGTGATCCCGACGGGCGGCGTGCTCGCGAGGTACGCGGCCGAAGGGGTCACCACGGTCGTCGTCACCTGCACCGACGGGCGGCAGGGCTTCGCTCCGGGCTTCGCGAACCCCGGCGAGCCCGGCCACGAGCCCGCCGCGGTGGCCGCCGTGCGCGCCCGCGAGCTCGAGGCCTCCTGCGCGCTGCTCGGCGTGCGCCACCTCGAGCGCCTCGGCTACGGGGACTCCGGGATGCGGGGCTGGGAGGGGAACGGCGACCCCACCTCGTTCTGCAACGCCGCCCTCGACGAGGCGGCGACGAAGGTCGCCGCGCTGCTCGCGCACTACCGCCCGCAGGTCGTCGTCACCTACGACGAGCGCGCCGGGGAGGGCCACCCGGACCACGTGATGGCGCACCGGGTGGCGCTCGCGGCGAGCGCCGAGAGCGGCATCCCCGACAAGCTCTACCTCTCGGTGCGGAGCGCCGCGTTCGTCGAGGAGATGGCGGCGGCGCGCGACGCCCTCGGCCTCTCGAGCCCGCGCCCGTCGGGGAGAGCGGGGCGGCGCGGCACCCCGGACGAGCTCGTGACCACCCGGGTCGACACCGGTGCCTACGCCCTCGTGAAGCAGCGCGCGCTCGCCGCGCACGCGAGCCAGCTCGACGGGAGCCCGTGGCTCGCCTTTCCCGAGGAGGTCCTCGAACACCTCTTCGCGAGCGAGACCTTCATCCGCCTCGACGACCGCACCGGCGCGCCGCTTCCCGAGGACGACCTCTTCGCCGGACTGCGGTAGACCTCCGCGTCACCGTCGCAGCGCGGCGGCACAATGTCGGAAACGACGACGGGGAGACGAACTTTGCCGGCGGTGCTCGGACAGCAGCGGTGCCCGAACTGCGGGGAGCGCTTCCGCGCCCTCAAGCCGCCGGCCGGCGCGCGCCGCGACTGCAAGTGCGGGAAGCGCTGGACGCTCACCTTCGAGCTCGTCGAGGGCGCGCTCGCAGAGCGCCTCGGGCAGTCGGCCTACCGGCTGAAGGTCGATCCCTACGTCGACGGCCGCCGCAGGGCCGCCGAAGGTGGCCAGCGCCTCTTCGACGAGGAGCTGAAGGTCGCCCCCGACGTGGAGCAGGCGCCGCCGAAGCGCGCGCGCCGGCTCGCGGTGAAGCGCGGCACCCACTTCCCGAGCGCGCGACGCCGCTGACGCCTTCCGGGCAGCCTCCTCACGAGGCGGTCTCGTTACCGAGGCGCAGCGCGTGCGGCCAGGTGTCGACCGAGTAGCCGGCGACGCGGTAGGTGTGGCTCGGCGCGCCGAAGGTGCGGGCGATCGCGGCGGGCACGATGCCGCCGAAGGGCTGCTTCGCGTAGACGAGGAAGGAGAAGCTCTGCCCCCGGTACCAGTCGGCGCTCGACTGCCGCCCGTCGGCGACGAGGCGACCCGCGCCGTCGGCGAGCACGGGGCGGAGGCGCACGGCGCCTCCTGTGTCGACGGTGACGACCGAGGCCGCCCAGTAGTCGCCGATCCCCTCGGTGAGGTGGTGGGCGAGGAGGAAGCGCTCGAGCGCGGCGCTGGCGCTGCGCGGCGGGCGCGCCGAGAGGTCGACCGCTGTCACCGCCGCCGAGGTGGCGAGTGACAGCGCCCCGAGCAGCACGCCCACGGCGAGCAGCGGACGCGGCGCACCGAGCACGAGGCGCCCGACGAGGCGTGCCGCGAGGAACGCGCCGAAGAGGACGACGGCGTCGAGGTAACGGGCGTAGGAGGGGCTGGCGCTCTCGGTCAGCTCGCAGAAGACCGCCACCCCGCCGAGGAGGCCGAAGAGGAGTTGGTCGTCGAGGCGCCAGTCCCGCTCCGCGGCGGGCGCGGCGCCCGCCCGGCCGATCCCCCGCACGAGGGCGACGGCCGCTCCGAGCACCCCTGCCGCGATCGCGAGCAGGCCGAGGAGGTGGGGGAGCTCGAGGAGCGGCGAGACCTTCGGTCCGCCGATCGCACCGCGGTGCACCCCGACGAAGGCGGCCAGCCAGTTGCCGAGCAGTCCCGGATCCGCCCGCAGCTGGGCGAGGGTGGTCCCCCGGCGGCTCGGCGCCAGCTGGAAGGTGCCGAGCGCCTCGGCGAGGAGGCGCACCACGAGCGCGAGCGCTACCGCTGCGGGCGCCGCGGCGAGCGACGCGGCGCCCCGGCGGAGCGAGTTCGTGCGCGCCGCCGCGGCCAGCCCCCCGAGCGCGACGGGGAGGACCCCGAGCGCGAGCGCCTGCAGGTCGCCGAGGAGTGCGCCGGCGAGGAGGGCCACGGCGAGGCACCAGCGCCAGCCGGGCGGCCTGCCGTCGAGGAGGGCCATCGCGCCGAGGCAGTACAGGACGGTGCCGACGTGCCAGGGCCCCTGCAGGAGGAAAAAGGCGAGGGCGTGGCCGGGGAGGACGAGCAGCGCCGCCACCGTGAACAGCGCGGCGAAGGCGGCTCTGCGGGGCTGGCCGCGCACGACGAGGAGGGTGCCGAGCAGCACCGTCGCCGCCGCGAGCACCGCCGGGACGAGATGCATCGCCGCCGCGCGCACCCCGCCGACGAGGACCGCGAGGGCGTAGAAGAGCACGTCGACGGTCCAGAAGGAGTCGAGCGAGAGCCGCCAGTGGGCGAGGGCGAGGTGACCGTCGCGCACCGCCGCGCCCTCGAGGACGACGGTCGCCCCGTCGGAGTTGCCGGCGAAGGCGTGCACCGAGACGAAGTAGTAGAGCGTGCTCAGCGCGAGGAGGCCGAGGGCGCCGAGGGCGGCGGAGCGCAACCGCCGGGAGCGCACGGGCTCAGGCGGCGTCGAAGGCTGCGAGAAGTTCGTCCTCGCGCATCGTGCCCGGCCCGCTCCCGCTCGCGACGAGCGCGCTGCCGAGGCGCATCACTGCGGCGTTCGCCGGCGTCGGCACGCCGTGCAGGCGCCCGAGGAGCACGATCTCCCCGTTCAGGTAGTCGGTCTCGACCGAGCCCGCGCCGCGCACGAGGCTCTGCCAGGTCGATCCCGCGGGGTGGGGGTGGCCCTCGACGGGGAGGAAGCGCACGAGCGCCTGCCGGCCCCCCTCCGCCCATTCTTCGGGCGAGACGGTCGCGATGCCGGCCGCGGCGAAGACCGCCCGCCCCTCGGCGCTCAGTCGTTCGAAGACCGGCCCCTCGCGCAACTCCGGCCCGCAGAGCGCGTGCACCACGTTCCCGAGGTTGCGGAGCAGCTTGGTGTGCTTCCACCGCATGACGTCCGCGCGGAGCGTCGTCGGCCACGTCGCGGCGGTGAAGTCGTCGGCGATCGTGCGGGCGCGGTCGTCGACGCCGCCGGGGTAGCGGCCGAGGTCGAAGGCCCCGCTCGTCGGGGCGGAGTGGGCCATCACCACCCCCGGCGCGAGGTAGGTCGTGGCGCAGACGACGCAGAGGCCGTAGACGTGCTCGAAGAAGCGCAGGGCGAGCCCTTCGTTGGCGATGCCGTTCTGCGCGCAGAGGAGGGCGATCGACGGTGGCGCGCAGCGTTCCAGCGCCTCGAGCGCGCCGAGGGTGTCCTGGCTCTTCATCGTGAGCACCACGACGTCGTCCGCGTCGAGGCCGACCTCGGCGGGGGTGCCGAAGACGGGCACGGGGAGGGTCACGGAGCCCTCGGGCGAGTCGACGCGCAGCCCCGAGGCGGCGATCGCGGCGCGGTGCTCGCCCCGGCAGATCAGCGCGACCTCGTTGCCGTGCTCGAAGAGGCGACCGCCGAGCACGCCACCGACGCCGCCCGCGCCGTAGATCACGTACCGCCCCACCGCCACCTCCACTCGCCGCTGCCCCGGACCTGGGGGAGACTACTGAGCATGGCCGCAGACGATCGGACCGTTCGCCGCTGCCCCGGACCTGGGGGAGACTACTGAGCATGGCCGCAGACGATCGGACCGTGCGACGCGTCGCCGCCGGAACGCTGAGCGCCGACACCGCGCAGTCGAGCGGCATGCGACGCCTCGCCGCGGTCTCCGGTCGGCTCACCGCTTCGGAGGCGCTGTTCATGGGCGAGACCCACATGGCGGCGGGGGCCGTCTCGGGCAACCACCACCACGGCGTCGCGGAGACGGCGATCTACGTCGTCTCCGGCAGCCCGGTCTTCGTCTATCTCGAGCACGGCGTGGAGGTGCGCGTCGAGGCGGCCCCCGGCGACTACGTGTACGTGCCCCCCTTCGCCCCCCACCGCGAGGAGAACCCCGGCGACGAGGTTGCCGTCGTCGTCATCGCGCGCACCACCGACGAGTCGATCGTCGTGAACCTCGAACGGCTCGACGAGCCGAGCGCCCCCGGGCGGAGCTGACCCGGCGGCCGCGGGGCCGAGCGGTCGCGGGCCGTCAGCTGTCCGGGGCGGGGCTCCCGCCGCGGCGTCGCCGACGGGAGCGCTCGAGGAGCGCAGGGCCGGCGAGACCGACGACCGCCAGCGCGAACAGCTCGGGGTAGTACGAGGGCGGCCGATAGCGGAAGGCGACGACGTGGCGGCCGGGGCTGACCGCGACGCCGACGAGCGCCGGGGCGACCATCTGGGTCGGCGCGGCGCGGCCGTCGACCGTGGCCGTCCAGCCCGGGTCGTAGGACACGGCGAGGACGACGACCGATCTGCCTGCGGCCGAGACGGTGGCGCTCGCCAGCCCCTCGGGGAGGTCGGTGCCCGCGGCCAGCACCGCGCCGGTCGTCGCTCGCGCCCCGCCCGCGGGGAGCGTCGTCGCGGGCGGCGACTGCCCGCCGTAGGCGATGACGGGATAGGGGCCGTCGAGGGCGAGCGACGAGTGCACGAAGGCCTCCGTCGCGAGGCCGATGTCGGTGCGGTCGGCGGGGATCACCCCCGCGGTCTGCACGACGCGGAAGTAGCCGTCGCCGTGCGTCTCGTAGAGCGCGTCGCCGCCGACGCGCTCTACGAGCGTGGCCCGCGCCGCGGCGATCACCTGACCCACTGCGGCGGGCGGGTTCAGCGCCGGGAGCAGCAGGTAGCGGATGCCGAAGAGCGGGTAGTCGGCGGGGTCGTCCTCGTCGAAGTAGCCCTCGGGGTCGGTCATCAGCGAGGACGTCCGCAGCGTGTACCCGACGAGGTCGACGTCGAGGCTCGCCAGGTACTTGAAGACCGGGACGCTCCCGGGCGAGCTCCCGACCGTGAAGAGGCTCCCCCAGCCATCGGTCGGGTTGCCGGCGAAGAAGCGCCCCGGGCCGAGCACCTCGGCCTGCGCGACGAGCTCCGCGATCGCCGGGCCGATGCTCGCGTCGTTCGCCCGCTGCTGGCCGACGTAGAAGGCGTCGCGGTTGTCGGTGGACAGCGCGTGCGTCCACGCCGGCGCGAGCAGGGCCGTCGTCGCGACGACGGCGCCGATCCCGGCGAGCAGTGGCCGGGGTGCGAGCCTCCACGACGTCCGCCGCACCGCGAGGGAGCGCGCGCCCGCGGCGAGACGCTCGAGGGCGACCCCAGCGAGCAGGATCCCGGCGAGCTGCACCCCGACGACGAAGCGACGGAGGAACAGGTCGCGCGCCCCCGGGAGCAGGTGGAGCAGCGGACCGAGCGTCGGACGGCCGAAGAAGGCGACCAGGGCGACCCCGAAGCAGAGGGCGAGCAGACGGGCGACCTCGTCCTCGCGCCATCGCCAGAGCGCGCGGGCCAAGCCGACGAGGACGAGCACGGTGAGGACCGGGAGGAGGCGGCCGAAGTCGAAGAGGCTCCCGTCAAAGAGCCACCGCAGCGCCTGGCGCGCGCCGTAGGAGTCGGTGTCGACGCTCCCCTGGAGGAACTCGTTCAGCGAGGTGTAGCGGCCCGTGAGGACGAGGGGGAGGGTGACCCACGCAGAGGCGAGGAAGGCGCAGAGCGCGACGAACGCGCTGCGCCGCAGCCGCCGCCGGAGCTCGGAGGGGGCCGCGAGGGGGACGAGGACGAGCGGCAACGCCGTCAGGTAGCCGGTGATGAAGTGGCTGGCGATCGTGAAGGCGATGAAGAACGCGCTCAGCGCGTAGCCCCGGCCGTGGCGGATCGCGCGTGCCGTGAACCCCCAGGCGAGCGGGAGGCCCCACATCCCGATCAGTTGGGACCACACGCCGAAGCCGACGAAGAGGTAGCTGGGCTGCTCGTAGCCGACGCCCGTCGCGCTGGCGACGAACGAGGAGACGACCGCCGCACCTCCCGCCTGCCAACGGGTGAGGCCGAGCAGACGCGCCGCGAGGTACACGCAGACGGGCCACAGCGCGACGAGCAGGTAGAGCGCAATCGAGAAGGCCCGGTCCCCGCCGATGGCCAGTCCGAGCAGACCCGCGAGCGTCGCGCCGAGGCTCTGGTAGTGCAGAAAGAGGGGAGAGCCGAGGCCGAGGTAGGGGTACCAGCCGTCGAGCGGGAGATGCCCGAGCTGCAGCTGGTGCACGGCGTAGCGGACCATCTGCTCGTGGAACGAGCTGTCGTTCAGCGTGGAGACGACCGAGGCCTCGTGGCGGAGGGCGACGAGGTTGAACACCACCGGCGCGCAGACGAGCGCGAGCGCCGGGTGGACGCGCCGCAGCCGGCCGAGGCGGCCCCCACGGCCCGGCGTGGCCAACACCGCTCCACCGCGGCCGGGGCCGGGGTCGGGCGGCGACGAGGAGGTCACGGCCGGCCCGGCGCGCGTCGTCACCGGGCACCCTCGTCGTTCGGCCGGGGGGCGTGCGCCGCCGGCGAGTTAGGAAGGCTCCGGCTGGGAGAGGTCGCCGAGGACCTCGTCGAGGCTGGTGGCGGTGTCGTCGTGTCGGCAGCGCCGATAGATCTCCGCAGCGGCGTGGTGGAACCCACCGGGCAGGCCGACTGCCTCGAAGGTCTTCGCGATCTCCTCCATCTCCCCGATCCAGCGCCACCCCTTGGTCGCGGCCTGCTGGGCGGCGGCCGAAGCGCGGGCGTCGAGTCCGGGTTGGGAGTCCGCCCACTCGGTGACGAGCGCCTCCTCGATCCCGAAGGAGCGGGCGAGGCTCCGCACCGAGAGGATGAGGGCGGAGGTGCCCTTGGTCCACGCTGCGTAGGCCGCCTTCAGCGCGGAGGCATCGCCGGGCCGCGCCGACAGCACCCGGCAGTCGAGGTTCGCGCCCTCGAGGGCGCTCGCGAGCTCCTCCGCCGCCGCGCCAGAGAGGTAGAGCTTGGTCGGTCGCCCAGGCTTGGGCGGGGCGCCGACGATCCCTCCGTCCAGGTAGTTGCCGCCGGCGGACTCGATCACGTACGCGACCTCGGCTGCGGTCGCGGGCGCGATCGCGTTGGCGTCGAGGTAGAGGCCGTCGAAGCCGGCGACCTCGTTGGCCACGTCGACCGCAGCGTGCGGCGGGCAGACCGAGAAGATCACCTCCGCCGCGGCGACGACGGCGACGACCGAGCCGAGGTCGATGAGCCCCTCGTCGGCGGCGCGCCCGCTCGTTGCCGCGCTACGCCCCTCCGAGGCCCAGAAGACGTCGTGGCCCGCCTCGGCGAGCGCCCCGCCGATCCCGGCCCCCATCTCGCCCGGGTGGAGGATGCCGATCCGCATCGCCGTACCCCGGCTACGCCGCGGCCGCGCGGATCTTGTCGGGCGTGAGGGCGTCCATCGCGTAGAGCGTGGCGTCGAGCGTCTTCGTGGCGGTGACCACCCGGACGATCGTCTCGTCGAGGCCGGAGGAGAGGGCGGCGAAGCGGGCCGCCGCGCCCGAGGCGCTCCCGTAGTAGCCGACCTCGGTGAGCAGCTCCTCGGGGACCGAGTCGCAGAGCTGCTCGATGGACTCCCCCGCGTCGCGACGTGCCTCGAGCTCGCGCAGCGCCTCGTCGAAGCCCATCCTTCCGAAGTGGCCGCGATAGGCGAGCGTGGTGTCGCCGCCCTGGCGCACGAGCGCGTAGCCGAGCACCTGCGTCGCGAAGGCGCGCCGGGCCGCCTCCACGTTCTCGTCGACGCACACCCGGATGTACATCGAGAGCACGAGCGAGGAGGCGTCCCGGCCGGCTTTGGCCGCACCCTCGCCGAGGCGCTCCCGGCTCCACGCGATCTGCTCGGGCGAGGCCCAGTTGAGGCAGGCGCCGTCGGCGGCCTCGCCCGCCAGACGCAGCATCTGCGGGCCGAGCGCGGCGAGGAAGACGGGGACGTCCACGCGCTCCCCGCCGAGCGCGTACTGATCGACGTGCAGCGCGGGGCCGTCGTAGGAGACGGTCTCGCCGGCGAGCAGGCGCCGCAGCACCTGCAGGTAGTCGCGCATCACCGCGATCGGGCGGTCGGGGAGGCCGGCGTTGTTCCAGTAGCTCGCGCCGGCGCCGCCTGTGCCGATGCCGAGCACGAAGCGGTTCCCCGAGACGACGCCGAGGGTGGCCGCCTGCGCGGCGAGCGACAACGGGTTCCAGCTCCGCGGCGCGGGGACGACGCTGATGCCCGTGCGCAGGGGGTGGCCGAGCACCTCCTCGGTGGCGAGGGACCACTGGTCACAGAGGTGGAAGGAGTCCGGCACGCCCCCGGCGGGGGTCCAGGCCGACTCGAAGCCCATCGACGCAGCCTGCCGGGCCGCCTCCCGCATCTCGGGAAGCTTCAGTGAGAGGCGTCCGTCGAGCCCGACTCCGATGATCACGATCGTTCCCTTCCTCGTCCCGCCACGGGAGAGCGTAGGGCCTCGGGCTCGCGCGGCACCCGGGGCGGGCCCGCGGCACATCGCCTGCTCAGGCTCGTTGACACCCGCGGGGCCGAGGACGACGATGGAAACAACGGGAGTGCGATCCCGGTTACGAAGGAGGGTCATCGTGCAGACGATTGGCTCAACTGAGGAGTCGGGTCCGCCCGGCTGATGACCGGGGGGGTTGCGGCCACGACGCCGCTCCGCCTTCCCCGCCACCTCCCCGCTCCCGGCCCAGGACGATGCGGGTTGCACGGTCGGCGGCTCGGAAGGAAGGAGCCACCGGGGCCGAGGGCCCCCCAACACCGGAGCTGGATGGCGGGCCGGAGGAGCCGGCCCGCCGTTCTCGTCCCCCGGGCTACCCTTTGCACGCGCAACGGTTGGCTGCGGCGCCGATCGCAGGGAGGCAGCATGGCAGAGGCCGAGAAGCTCGTCCTGAGTGACGAGATGGTGAGCAACGTGAACGGCGCCTTCGAGAACGGCAAGCCGATCGTGGTCGCCTACGTCGACGACGAGGGCCAGCCGCACCTCTCTTTCCGTGGGACGACGCAGGCCTTCTCACCGGATCAGCTGGCGATCTGGATCCGCGAGCCCACGGGCGGGATCCTCTCCAACATCGAGCGCCACCCGCGCGTGACGCTGCTCTACCGGGACTCGCCGAACCGCACGACCTACATCTTCTCCGGGCGGGCTCGTGTGCAGGGCGACGAGGAGACGCGCCGGGTCGTGTTCGACAACAGCCCCGCGCGCGAGCAGGAGAAGGACCCCGAGCGCCTCGGCAAGGCGCTCGTCGTCGACCTCGACACGGTGCAGGGGAGCGAGGGCGAGCGCCGCTTCCTCATGAAGCGCGGCTGACGCTCGCGCACTGAGCCGGCCGGCTCAGTGCCGCCGGCGGATGTACGGCCTCAGTCCGGTGTGCTCCCCGGTCCCTCGCCGCGGGCGCGCTCGACGGCGTCGAGCGCCTCGCGCAGGCGGCTGATCCACGCGGTCTCGTTGCGCCCGACGAGCTCCACACACCACGCGAGCGCCTCGCTGCGGCTGCGCGCCACTCCCGAGTCGACGAGGGTGTCGAGCGTCTGGCGCTGGCGAAGATGCAGGCGGGTCATCACCGGCACGCTCGTCGTGGTGAACAGACGCGTCGTCTCGCCGACGGTCGCGCCCCAGGCCACCTTGCGGCCGAAGCGGGACTCGGCACCCTCGGCGATGGTGATGCGCCGCTCGCGGGTGTCGTTGCGGAAGCGCTCGATACGCGCCGTCTCGGCGACGGCGCGTGCCCCGACGTCGCCCGCCGGCAGCTCCACGTTGGAGAGCGTGCCGACGACGAGGATCTCGTAGTCGTCGACGATCACCTCGACGTCACCTTCGAACCAGCCGTCGACGAGCGAGCCGATGAGCCAGCCGCGGATCCCCTCGCGGTCTTCCGGTGTCGTCGCCGGCCGCCCCCGGCGCTCGAAGTTCAGCTTCCACTCACCCTGCGGCCCGCCCTGTCCTTTTCTCATGATTACGAGATTACATAATTATCGACTGCCTCACGCAAAGGCACAGCGCGCAAGGGCACTGCGGGCACCGCCCCCGGACGCGGAACCGCCGGAGGCAAAAGCCTCCGGCGGCTCGACGCGGCCTGCCCGGCGGGATTCCCCCTACCCCGTGTGCAGGCCTTGTCCGCCCTCGGTACTGGCGAGGAGCCGAGGGCGGTTACGGGAGGGGTCGTGGCGTGGCGGCCGGACGTCCCCCCCGGATCCTTTTGCGGTACTCCTCCTTGTCTTGTGGCCTCGTCTCCGAGGCCGTGTGATCACCATGCCCGCGAGATGTGAGGCCACACCGAGCCGAGTGTGAGCAACCCATTAACCGTTACGAACCGATGACGGCCCGCTGGTCGGCGCGCCGGGATCCCCGCCCGCGGAGGTGCCCGGCGGTACGCTCCGCGGGTGGCCGACCTCGCCGAACCGATCGCCTTTACCTGCCCCCGCTGCGGCGGCGAGGTGAGCGAGCGCTTCTACGGTCCCTGCGTCGCGTGCCGCGGCGCGCTCGGCTCCATCGCCGGCGTCGCGGGGGCCGCCGCGAACGAGCCAGAGCGTTACGTCCCGAAGATGAACGTCGTCCCGAACCAGGTGGCGACCAAGGATTGATCGCCGCAATCGTTGACAGCGCGCGCACAGGAAGCCAGGCTCGGAGCTGCCGAGGTGGTGAAACTGCCCCGGCGGTGACCGGGGCGAGGGGGTTGCGATGACCGTCACTGAGGAGCGGCAGGCTGCGACAACGGGCTCGGACAGAGCCTTCAAGGTCGAACAGCACGGCATCGACTTCATCCCGGAGGCCGAACGCTGGGCCAAGCCACGCGACCTGTTCGGGATGTGGGCGGGCGCGAGCTTCCAGATCGAGTACTTCGTCTACGGCGTCATCCTCATGACCTTCGGCCTCAGCTTCACCCAGGCGGTCTGGATCACGATCGTCGGCAACCTCTCGTTCGTCCTCCTCGGTCTCACCAGCCTGCAGGGGCCGGACGCCGGTACGACGACGATGATGATCAACCGGGCGAGCTTCGGGCAGAACGGCTCGCGGGTGATCTCGCTGTTCAACTGGGCGACGCAGGTCGGCTTCGAGACCGAGGGGCTGATCCTCGTGGTGTTCGCCGCGGAGGTGCTCGCCCACAAGGCGGGATTCCTCCCCGGGACGCCCGCGAAGGTGATCTTCATCCTCGCCGCGGTCGGCATCCAGCTGCTGCTGCCGCTGTTCGGCCACGCCACCGTCGTGAAGACGCTGCGCGCCCTCATCCTGCCGTTCTTCGTGCTGTTCGCGCTGCTCGCCGGCCTCACGCTCAGCAAGGTGCACGTCGCCAGCTACAGCCACGGCGGTAGCTGGCAGCTCGTGATGGTCGGGCTGGCGTTCACGATCGCGCTCTCCGGCCTCGGTTGGACCGAGAACGGGAACGACTACTCGCGCTACCTGCCGCGCAACGCCTCGAGGAAGGCGATCGTCGGTTGGGTGACGCTCGGCACCGCGGTCCCCGAGATCCTCGTGATGCTGCTCGGCGTGGCGGTCGGCACCTACGCGTCGGGGATCGCGACGAACCAGAACCCCTTCGCCGCGTTCATCGGCGCGAAGCCTGTGGTCTCGACGTGGTTCGTCGTCCCCTTCCTCGTCGTCTCGCTCTTCCAGCTGTTCGCGATCAACAGCCTCGACCTCTACTCCTCGGGCGTCACGCTGCAGGCCGTGGGGGTCAGGGTGCGCCGTTGGCAGGCCGTCGTCATCGACACGGCGATCGCCTGTGGGATCACCTTCTACGCCATCTTCAGCTCGTCGTTCTTCAACCTCTTGAAGGACTTCGTCACCGGCGTCATCTGCTGGATCGCGCCGTGGATGGCGATCTACCTCGTCGACTGGCTGCTCCGTCGCTTCCGCCACGACCCCGTCGAGCTGCAGCGGACCGGCCCCGGCTCGCTGTACTGGCGCTCGGGCGGGATCCACTGGCCGGCGATCATCGCCCAGGCGCTCGGGATCTTCGTCGCCATCGAGTCGGTCTCCCAGCTCTTCTTCGTCGGCCAGATCTCGCGCTGGATCGGCGCCGACAAGATCGGGGTCTACCCCGACTTCAGCATCTTCTTCAGCGTCGTCGTCGCCGGCCTCGTCTACTACGTGCTCGCCCGCAAGGGGGTCCACCGGGAGGCCGAGCGCCAGGTGGAGCCGCTCGGGACGTTGTGACGTCGAAGGGCCGTGCGGCCCCGGCCCGCCTCGGCGGCGCGGCTCCAGCGGGAGCGCGCCTCGCGCCTTCGCGGCGGCTCGCTGATCGCCCGCGGCGGCGGTGGCCGGGGGGCCGTCTCAACAGGCGAGGGTCGGCCTCTCGACGAGCAGCGCGGCACGCAGCGCCCCCACCTCGGCCTCGCCGAAGCCGTGCCCGGCGAGGTAGCCGACGACCCCTCCGTAGCGGCTCGCGATCTCGTCAAGCACCGCGAGGATGAGCTCCGGCTCGCAGCGGAGGATCGCCGCCAACCGGCTCGGTGACCCGCCGGTGGCGTCGTTGCGCTGCTGCACCCCGAGGCGGAACTCCTCGGCGAGGAAGAGCCCGGTCGCCGCCTAGTCGGCGGCGATCACCTCGTCGGGGACGCCGAGCGCCCCGAGCACGAGGGCGACGAGGACGCCGGTGCGGTCCATGCCGAGCGTGCAGTGGACGAGGGCGGGGAGCGCCCTCGGCGCGAGCAGCTCGCGGAGCGCGGCGACGAGCACCGGCGCGCGCTCGTGCACGAGGAGGCGGTAGGTCTCCTCGAGGGAGGTGACGAGGCGGCGGTCGATCGGGGAGAAGGCCTCCGCGGGGGCGCCCGGCGGGCAGTAGCTGAAAAGGGGACCATCACCCGCCGCACCTCAGGGCGCAGGCGGTCCGGTGCAGCGACCCGCTCGTCGGGCTCGCGCAGGTCGAGCGAGGTCCGCAGGCCGAGGTCGGCGAGCGCCTTGCACCCCTTGTCGTCGACGAGGTGCACGGCGTCACCGCGCAGCAGCCGCCCCCAGGCGACGGTCGCGCCGCCGGAGGTGGGGTAGCCGCCGACGTCGCGCACGTTGAAGGGGCCGGCGAGCGGCAGGCGGCGGGCGAGGAAGGCCTCCTCGCAGAGCATTTCGGCGAGGTCGGTGGTGCGCGGGCTCATCGGCTCGGTCGCGCTCATCTCCTCTCACGGTACGGACCGCAGGTGAACCCGCCGTGACCGCCGCACTGCCGGGGTTTGGACGCGAGGTGAATCCTGCGCCGCGCGCTCAGGAGGAGGCGGCGGCCCCGAGATCGCTGTCGTCACCCTGCCAGTCCTCGCACAGGGCACCGTCGCGGTCGCGGCGGAACAGCGGGACGGCGCCGAGGGCGTGCACGAGGAGGGCGTCGGCTCCGAGCGCGCCCCGCCAGACCCCGGCCTCGGTGAGGAGGGTGCCGATCGCGACCGGCTCCGCGCCGACACGGCGCAGCAGCGTGAGCGCGGCGCGCAGCGAGGCCCCCGTCGAGACCACGTCGTCGACCAGTGCGACGCGCCGGCCGACCACCGCACCGAGCCGCTCGCGGTCGAAGAGCAGGCGCTGGTTGGTGTCGGTGGTGATCGAGCGCACCGGCTCGGAGACCGCGTCGGAGAGGTGGATCTTCGGCGTCTTCTGCAGGATCAGGTAGTCGTCGAGGCCGAGCGCGCGACTCACCTCGATGGCGATCGGGATGCCCATCGTCGCCACCGAGGCGACGATCTCCGGCTCGAAGGGCGCGAGGCGCTCGGCGATCTCCGCCCCCGCCCGCTCGGCGAAGGCGACGCCGTGGTCGACGGTGATGAGCAGTGCGATCGCCAGCTCCGCGGAGATCGGCATCAGCGGCAGCGACAGGTGCTGGCTGCCCACCTTGGCCTCGTGGACTCCGATCGGGCTGACCATGGCCCGTGATGCTTGCCGCCCCGCCAGCGCCCCGCAACCCGCCTCAGCGCGCGAGGAGCAGCGCCGCGGCGTGCTCGGCGATGGCGACGGTCGGCGCGTGGGTGTGGCCGTGGGTGATCGTCGGCATCACCGAGGCGTCGGCGACGAAACAGCCCTCGAGGCCGACGACGGCGAGCGCGGGGTCGACGACGGCGCCCCGGTCGCGGCCCATCCGGCAGGTGCCGACCGGGTGGTAGAGCGTCTGCGAGAAGCCGGTGACGGCGGCTTCGGCGAGGGCGGGGGAGAGGGGCCCGGCGGGGACGATCATCTCGCCGAGCGCCCCGGCGAGGGGGGCGGTGCCGGCGATCTCGATGCAGGCGCGCACCCCCGCCGTGAGCGTGGCGCGGTCGCGGCCGGCGGGGTCCGAGAGGTAGCGGGGGTCGATCACCGGCGCCGCGAAGGGGTCGGCCGAGGAAAGGCGGACCTCGCCGCGGCTCTCCGGCTGGAGGAGCACCGCGGCGACGGTGGCGCCGTCCCGCGTCGGGAGCGTGAGCCCCTCGTTCACGAAGGCCGCGGGGATGAACAGCAGCTCGAGGTCGCACTCCGCGAGGTGCGGGTCGCTCCGCAGGTAGCCGTAGGCCTCGGCGACGTTGGAGCTGAGGAGGCCTTCGCGGCGCGCGAGGTAGCGGAGGAGGGGCCCGGGGCGCCGCGCCCGCGCCAGGGTGCGCGCCCCCGGCGCGGCGAGGGCGACGCCGGCCGTCAGGTGGTCGGCGAGGTTCTTCCCCACTTCGGGCGCGCCGACGCGCACCTCGAGGCCGAGGCGCTCGAGCTCTGCGGGCGGCCCCACCCCCGAAGAGAGGAGGAGGCGCGGTGAGCCGATCGCCCCCGCGGCGAGCACGACCTCGCCGGCCGAGACCTCGTGGCGGCGGCGACGGCGGCGGTAGCTGAGGCCGGTGACCCGCCCGCGCCCGATGGTGAGCGCCGCCACCTCTGCGCCGGTGCGCACGGTGAGGTTCCGCCGCGCCCTCGCCGGGGCGAGGTAGGCGCGCGCCGCGCTGACGCGTGCGCCTTTTTGCTGGTTGACGAGGGCGAGGGCGACTCCCTCGTCGGCCCCGCCGTTGCGGTCGCGGTTCTCGACGAGGCCGTTGGCCGCCGCGGCGGCGAGGAAGGCGCGGGTGAGGGGGTGCGGGTCGCGCTGCTCGCTCACGGGGAGCGGCCCGGACCGCCCGTGGCTGCCGCCGACCCCCTCGCCGGCGCCCTCGGCGGCCTGGAAACAGGCGAGCAGCGCCTCGTAGCCCCAGGCCGGCCCGGCCGCCTCCTCCCAGCGGGCGTAGTCGCTCGCGAAGCCGCGCACCCACATCATCGCGTTCAACGACGAGGAGCCCCCGAGGACCTTCCCCCGCGGCCAGAAGACGCGCCGCTCGCCGAGCGAGGGTTGCGGCTCGGTGCGAAAGCCCCAGTCGAGGCGGCCGTCGTAGAGGGTGGGGAAGGCCGCCGGGACGCGGATCGCCGGGTGGAGGTCGCGTGCCCCGGCCTCGAGGAGCAGCACCCGGCGGTCGCCGTCGGCGGAGAGCCGGTTGGCAAGGACACAGCCCGCCGAACCCGCGCCGACGATCACGACGTCGAAGCGCTCCACCGGGACAGCCTGCCAGGAGCAGCTGGGCCCCGCCGGTCCCGCGCGGCCCGCCGCGCCGTGCAAGTAGCTTTTCGCCGTGGCCGTCCGCTTGGTGATCATCGGCGGCGGCCCCGCGGGGGTCGAGGCGGCGGCGACGGCCTCTCGCCTCGGTGCCGCGGTGACGCTCGTCGAACGGGACGTCATCGGGGGCGCGGCCAACCTCTGGGACTGCATCCCCTCCAAGGCGATGATCGCCACCGGGGGCGCGCTCGCGCTGATGCGCCGCTCGGAGAACCTCGGCATCCGCCTCGACGGCGCCGCGCCGGACCTCGAGGCGCTGCGCGGCCGCGTGCGCGGGATCACCGAGCGCCTCTCGGCCTCGACGACCCGCCAGCTCGAGAGCCAGGGCGTCCGCCTCGCGCGCGGCAGCGCCCGCATCGTCGGGGCGCACACCGTCGAGATCACCGCCGCGGACGGCTCACCTTCCGAGGAGGTCGAGGCCGAGGCGATCCTCGTCGCCACGGGCTCGTACCCCCGCGTCCCGGACTGGGCCGACGTCGACGGCGAGCGGGTGCTCGTGACCCGCCAGGCCTATCCCCCGGCGACGATCCCCGAGCACCTCGTCGTGGTCGGCTCGGGGGTGACCGGCGTCGAGTTCGTCCACATGTTCCGCTCGCTCGGCTCCGAGGTCACGCTCATCGTCTCGCGCCAGCAGGTGCTGCCGATGAAGGACCCCGAGGTGGCCGCGGCGCTCGAGACGAACTTCTTGGAGCGCGGCGTGACGCTCGTGAAGGGGGCGCGGGCGACCGGGGTGATCGTGAAGGAGGACGGCGTCGGGGTGACCTGTGCGGACGGCCGCACGATCTCCGGCAGCCACATGCTGCTCGCCATCGGTTCGGTCCCGGCCTCGGCGGGCATCGGCCTCGAGGCGGCCGGCGTCACGGTGAGCGAGAACGGCTACATCCCGATCAACCAGCACTGCCAGTCCAACGTCCCGCACGTCTACGCCGCCGGTGACGTGTCGGGGCGGCTGCAGCTCGCCTCGGTCGCTGCGATGCAGGGGCGCAAGATCGCCGAGCACGTCGTCGGCCTGCACACCCGCGACCACCGCCACCTCGACTACGACAAGGCCGCCTCGGCGATCTTCACCGAGCCCGAGATCGCCGACGTCGGCCTCGCCGAGGCGGAGGCGTTCGCCCTCGGCCAGAAGATCCGCGTCACCAAGGTCCCCTTCGCGGTGAACGCGAAGGCGATGATCGACGGCGACCCCCGCGGCTTTGTGAAGCTCCTCTCGGACCCCGCGACCGGCGTCGTGCTCGGTGGCTCGATCGTCGGGGCGCACGCCGCCGAGCTGATCAGCGTGGTCGCGATCGCCGTGATCGCCCACCTCGGCGTCGACGACGTCGCCGAGAGCCTCTTCGTCCACCCCGCGCTCTCCGAGGCGATCGCGGAAGCCGCCGAATAGGCCGACACGCCGCGCGGCGCCCCGCTCAGGCGGCCGTCGCCCGTCGCCGGCGGCCGGCGGCGATCATCTTCTTCGCCGCTGCGACGTCCTCCTTGCGCGGCCCGCTGCCGTCGCCGGGGACCTCGAGGATCACCGGCACCTCGGCGATCGCGGGGTGCGAGCAGAGCAGGCCGAGCGCCGCCTTGCCGATGAGCCCCGCCCCGAGGTTCTCGTGGCGGTCGCGGTTGGAGGCGAACTCGACCTTGGAGTCGTTCAGGTGGATGCAGCGCAGGCGGGCGAGGCCGATGGTCGCGGCGATCTCGGCGATCACCGCCTCGGCCTCGCCGGGGTTGTTGTAGGCGACCCCCGACGCGAAGAGGTGCTGGGTGTCGAGGCAGACCCCGAGGCGCTCGTCGCCGGCCGCCGAATCGAGGACCGCGCCGAGCTCCTCGAAGCTGCGGCCGATCGTCCCGCCACCGCCGGCGGTGTTCTCGAGGAGGAGGTCACAGCTCGGCGCCCCGAGGGCCTTCGCGGCGTCGTCGAGGGCGGCGACGACGGTCCTGCCGAGCTGCTCGAGCACGGCATCGGTGCCGCGGCCGAGGTGGCTGCCGACGTGCAGCACGACCCCCGACGAGCCGATGCTGCTCGCCACCACGAGGTTGTCGACGAGGTTCTCGTAGGACTTGCCGGCGAGCTCCTCGTCGCCGGTCGCGAGGTTGATGAGGTAGGGGGCGTGGCAGAAGGTGGCCGAGACGACCTTCGAGGCCTCCTGGGCGGCCCGGTAGGCCTCCATCACCTCAGGGCTCGGGCGGGGGCCGTGCCAGGCCCGCGAGGAGAGGCAACGGATCTGGATCACCTCGGCGCGCATCGCCTCGCCGCGGACGATGCCGCTCGGCAGGCCGCCCGCGGTGCTGACGTCTGCGCCGACCAGCATGGTGGCGACCTTACCGCCCCCCTGGGGCGGTGGCAGGTGAGGCGTAACCTCTCGTCATGGCGCGGAAATTCCTGGTGCGCACGTTCGGCTGCCAGATGAACGAGCACGACTCCGAGCGCATCGCCGCCGACCTCGTCGCCGACGGCCTCGAGCGCACCGAGGTCCTCGACGAGGCCGACGTCGTCGTGCTCAACACCTGCTGCATCCGCGAGAACGCCGACAACAAGCTCTACGGCAACCTCGAACGGCTCCGCCACCTCGCCCTCGACAAGCCGCAGCTGCAGATCGCGGTCGGTGGTTGCCTCGCGCAGAAGGACCGCGAGGCGATCCTCGAGCGGGCCCCGCACGTGGACGCGGTCTTCGGGACCCACAACGTGGCACGCGCCCCGGCGCTGCTCGCCGAGGCGCGCCGAAGCGGCCGACCGGTGGTCGAGATCCTCGAGGCCCCAGCGAGCGACGAGGACGCCTTCGCCTCCGCGCTCGCGGTGCGCCCCGACCTGCCGCACGCCGCCTGGGTGACGATCCAGGTCGGCTGCGACAACTCCTGCGCCTTCTGCATCGTGCCGCAGGTGCGCGGCCCCGAGCAGAGCCGCCCCTTCGGGGAGCTCGTCGAGGAGATCGCGGCCCTCGCGCGCTCGGGCACGAGCGAGGTCACGCTCCTCGGGCAGAACGTGAACTCCTACGGTCGTGACCTCACCCTCGCCCACCGCCACGAAGCGGACCCCGACCTCGTGGCGCGCCGCTGCGGTGAGGCCTACGCCGCGGGGGAGCAGCGCGTGCGCCCGCTCTTCGCCGACCTGCTGCGCGCCGTCGGGGCGATCGGGGGCATCCGGCGGGTCCGCTTCACGAGCCCGCACCCGAAGGACCTGCGCACCGAGACGATCGCCGCGATGGCCGAGACCGCGGCCGTCTGCCCCCAGCTCCACCTGCCGCTGCAGTCCGGGAGCGACACGGTGCTGGCGGCGATGCGCCGCGGTTACACCGCCGAGCGCTACCTCGCGCGCCTCGCCGCGGCGCGGCGCGCGCTGCCTGGTCTCGCGGTCTCGACCGACGTCATCGTCGGCTTCCCCGGCGAGCGCGAGGCCGACTTCGAGGACACTCTCGCGGTCGTCGCCGAGGCCTCCTACGACAGCGCCTACACCTTCATCTACTCGCCCCGCCCGGGCACGCGCGCCGCCCTGCTCACCGAGCAGATGCTCCCCGAGGAGGTGATCGCCGAGCGCTTCGGCCGCCTGAAGGCCGTCGTCGACCGGGCCTGCCTCGCCGCCCACGAGCGGCGCGTCGGCGAGATCGAGGAGATCGTCGTCGAGGGCCGCTCGAAGCGCGACGCGACGATCTGGTCCGGGCGCACCGCGCACGGCAAGCTCCTCCACCTCGCCCCCGCCCCCGAGGAGCTCGTGCCCGGCCGCTACGGGCGGGCGCGCGTCACCGGCGCGGGGCCGCACCACCTCCTCGGCGAGCTCGTCTCGCTCGAGGCCGCGCCGGCGCGCCGGCGCATCGCGCTGCCGCTGCACGCGCGCTGAACGCCCGGCGCCAACAGCGGCGGACCCCGCCCGTACACTCTCGGGCGTGAGCGTGTTCGCCAAGGTCCTGCGTGCCGGAGAGTCGAAGAAGGTCCGCTCCCTCGAGGAGGTCGTGCCGCTCATCAACGCGCTCGAGGCGGAGGTGAGCGGGCTCTCCGACGCGGAGCTGGCGCACATGACCGAGGAGTTCCGTGAGCGGCTGGCGGCGGGGGAGGAGCTGAACGACCTGCTGGTCGAGGCCTTCGCCGTCGTGCGCGAGGCGGCACGGCGAACGATCGGCCAGCGCCACTACGACGTGCAGCTGATGGGCGGGATGGCGCTGCACTTCGGCTGGATCGCGGAGATGAAGACCGGTGAGGGAAAGACCCTCGTCTCCACCCTCCCCGTGTACCTGAACGCCCTCGCCGGCAAGGGCGTGCACGTCGTCACGGTGAACGACTACCTCGCGAAGCGCGACGCGGCGTGGATGGGGCAGGTCTTCACCTTCCTCGGCCTCACCGTCGGCCTCGTCACCTCCGAGGAGAGCGACTTCGAGCACAAGCGCGCCGCCTACGCGGCGGACATCACCTACGGCACGAACACCGAGTTCGGCTTCGACTACCTGCGCGACAACATGGCGGTCGCCCGCGAGCAGATGGTGCAGCGCGGCCACTACTACGGCATCGTCGACGAGGTCGACTCGATCCTCATCGACGAGGCGCGCACGCCGCTCATCATCTCCGGCCCCTCCGACGAGTCGACGCGCCTCTACTACCAGTTCGCCTCGATCGCTCGCACCCTGAAGCGCGACGAGGACTACGAGATCGACGAGGAGAAGCGCACCGCGGTCCCGACCGAGGAGGGGATCGCGAAGGTCGAGCGCCAGCTCGGCGTCGACAACCTCTACGACGCGGTGGCGGTGAACTACGTCCACCAGCTGACGAAGTCGCTCGAGGCCAAGGAGCTGCACCACCGCGACAAGGAGTACGTCGTCCTCGACGGCGAGGTGAAGATCGTCGACGAGTTCACCGGCCGGATCATGGAGGGGCGCCGCTGGTCCGATGGCCTGCACCAGGCGATCGAGGCCAAGGAGCGGGTGCGGATCCAAGAGGAGAACCACACCTGGGCGACGGTCACCCTGCAGAACTACTTCCGCATGTACGACAAGCTCGCCGGCATGACCGGGACGGCGGAGACCGAGGCCTCCGAGTTCGCCTCCACCTATGCGCTGCAGGTCGTGCCGATCCCGACGAACCGCCCCCTCGTCCGCCGCGACCTCCCCGACCTCGTCTTCAAGAGCGAGGAGGGAAAGTTCAACGCGGTGATCGAGGACCTCGCGGCGCGCTACGAGACCGGCCAGCCGGTGCTCGTCGGCACCGCTTCGGTCGAGAAGTCCGAGCTGCTCTCCCGCCTGCTCGACAAGCAGGGCGTCCCCCACCAGGTGCTGAACGCGAAGCAGCACGAACGGGAGGCGACGATCGTCGCTCAGGCGGGCCGCCTGCACGCGATCACCGTCGCCACCAATATGGCCGGGCGCGGCGTCGACATCCTCCTCGGCGGCAACCCCGAGGGCCTCGCGCACGACGTGCTGCGCGCCGAGGGCCTCGACCCCGACGACCCCGCGAACGCCGAGCGCTACGCGAGCCTGCTCGAGCGCTTCAAGGCCGAGACGGCGGCCGAGGCCGAGGAGGTGCGGGCGCTCGGGGGCCTCTACGTGCTCGGCAGCGAGCGCCACGAGAGCCGCCGCATCGACAACCAGCTGCGCGGCCGCTCGGGACGGCAGGGCGACCCCGGCGAGAGCCGCTTCTTCCTCTCCCTGGAGGACGAGCTGATGCGCCTCTTCGCGAGCGGGGCGATGAGCTGGGTGATGGACCGCGCGCTGCCCGACGACGTGCCGATCGAGGCGAAGATGGTCACCAAGGCGATCGAGCGGGCGCAGAACACCGTCGAGCAGAAGAACGCCGAGCAGCGCAAGGACGTCCTCAAGTACGACGAGGTGATGAACGAGCAGCGCAAGGTGATCTACGAGCGCCGGATGCAGATCATCGACGGCGACGACCTGCGCGACTACACCCTCAGCCAGCTCGAGATCGTCCTCGACCGGGTCGTCGCCGACTGCTGCCCGGGGAACTTCTCCGAGGAGTGGGACCTCGAGCGCCTCGCCGCCGAGCTCTCGCTGTACTACCCGAGCGAGTTCACCCCCGCCGACCTGCGCCTCGCCACCTCGGTCGAGCAGCTCACCGAGTCGGTGATCGCCGACGCCGTCGAGTACTACGAGCGCCGCGAGCAGAGCCTCGGGGAGAGCCCCGAGGGGGACCCGGTGATCCGCCTCCTCGAGCGGCAGATCATGCTGCAGATCATCGACCAGCGCTGGCGCCTGCACCTCTCGGAGATGGACTACCTGCGCGACGGGATCCACCTGCGGGGCATCGCCCAGACCGACCCCTTCGTCGCCTGGCAGCGCGAGGGCTTCGAGATGTTCGGCAACCTGATGGACGCGATCGACGACGACTACCTGCGCTACGTGAACCACGTGCAGGTCGTCCCCGCGAACGAGGAGGCGCCGGACTACAGCCGCGCCACCTTCGCCGCCGCCGAGGACCCGACGCTCGGCCTCGCCGCCGCGGCGGCCGCCGAGGACCCGCTCGGTGCCTCCCCGGCGCTCCCGGCGGCCCCGCCCGCCGCGCCGCCTCGCCAGGCCGTCGCCGCGAACCGCCCGCCCGCCGCCGCCGCACCGCCCGCGGGCGGCCTGACGGCGCTCGCCGGCACCCGCGCCACGCCGCAGAAGGTCGGTCGCAACGACCCCTGCTGGTGCGGCAGCGGCCGCAAGTTTAAGGTCTGCCACGGCGCGAGCTGAGTGCCGATGGTGATCCCCGACGCCACCGCCCCCACCGGGGGCGCTGGCGAACGTCCCGACCTGGCGACGCTCCTCGCCGAGCTCGAGCAGCGCCTCGCCGCGGCGCGCGGCTACCTGCGCTACGACGAGCGGCGCGCCGAGCTCTCCGAGCTCGAGGCCGAGATCGCCGTGCCCGACCTGTGGTCCGACGCGGAGCACGCCCGCACCGTGACCACCCGCTACGGGCGGGTGAAGAGCGACGTCGACGAGCTGGACCAGCTGAGCGAGCGCCTCGAGGAGGTGCGCGGCCTCTACGAGCTCGCGAGCGAGGAGGGCGCCGAGTCGCTCGCCACGATCGCCCCCGAGCTGCTCGACACCCTGGAGCGCACCGCGCCCGCCCTCTCGGACCTCGAGCTCGTGAGCCTGTTCTCCGGCGAGCACGACGAGCTCGACGCGGTCTGCGAGATCCACGGCGGCGCCGGCGGCACCGACGCCCAGGACTGGGCGGAGATGATGCTCCGCATGTACCTCCGCTGGGCGGAGCGGCGGGGCTTTGCCACCGAGGTCGACGAGGTCACCGAGGGCCAGGAGGCCGGCATCCTCTCGGCGACCTTCATCATCCGCGGGCGGCGCGCCTACGGCCTGCTCACCTCCGAGCGCGGCGTCCACCGGCTGGTGCGGATGTCGCCCTTCGACTCCCAGCACCGCCGGCAGACGAGCTTCGCCTCCTTCGAGGTCACCCCCTTCTTCGAGGACCTGAGCGACGTGGTCGACATCGACGAGAAGGACCTGCGCGTCGACACCTACCGCTCGTCGGGCGCGGGGGGCCAGCACGTGAACGTCACCGACTCGGCGGTGCGCATCACCCACCTCCCGACCGGCATCGTGGTCTCCTGCCAGAACGAGCGCAGCCAGCACCAGAACCGCGCCAAGGCGATGCAGATCCTCGCCGCCAAGCTCGCCCAGGTGCAGCGCGACGAGCGCCGCGCCGAGCTCTCGGCGCTCACCGGCCCGCAGATCAAGGTCGAGTGGGGGAGCCAGATCCGCTCCTACGTGATGGCCCCCTATCAGCTGGTGAAGGACCTCCGCACCGACGAGGAGACCGGCAACGTCGAGGCCGTCCTCGACGGCGACCTCGACCGCTTCATCGCCGCCTACCTTCGCTGGCGGCGGGCGAACGACGGAAGTGCATAGCCCTTGAGCTGGTATTCCGTCCGAAAAGCCGGACATCGGCCAGGCTCCGCTGTTAGGGTTTCGGCGAACCGATCCCGGCCCGGCGTCGCGCCGGGGAGTCCGGACAATTGGGCGTGCCGCTCGATGGGCGCAGACGACGCCCCGACGAGCTGACTGGATGCAGCGCCGCCAGCGGGCCCGAAGGACGACACGATGATCCGATTCGAGAACGTATCCAAGAGCTACAACAACGGCGTACCGGCGCTGAACGACGTCTCGCTCGAGATCCTGCGCGGCGAGTTCGTCTTCCTCGTCGGCCCCTCCGGCTCGGGCAAGACGACCTTCTTGCGGCTGCTCCTTCGCGAGGAGGTCCCGGACTCCGGGACGATCCTCGTCGCCGGCCGCGACATCGGTGAGCTCTCGGCCTCCAAGGTCCCCTACCTGCGGCGCAACCTCGGCTGCGTCTTCCAGGACTTCCGGCTGCTGCCGAACAAGACCGTCGCCGAGAACGTCGCCTTCGCCCTCGAGGTGATCGGCCGCCCGCGCGCCGTCGTGCGCACCCAGGTCACCCAGGTGCTCGACCTCGTCGGCCTCGGCAACAAGACCGACCGCCGCCCCGACCAGCTCTCCGGCGGCGAGCAGCAGCGGGTGGCGATCGCCCGCGCCTTCGTCAACCGGCCGCTCGTCCTGCTCGCCGACGAGCCGACGGGGAACCTCGACCCGGCGACCAGCCAGGGGATCATGAAGCTCCTCGACCGCATCAACACCACCGGCACGACCGTGGTGATGGCGACGCACGACGTCGGCATCGTCGACACGATGCGCCGCCGGGTCCTCGAGCTCGAGCACGGCCACGTGGTGCGCGACCAGGCGCGCGGCGTCTACGGCGTCGGCGACACCTCGACGCGCGGCGTCCCCGCGGTCTCGGTGCTCGCACAGGGCAACGTCATGGGCGAGCGCGACGGCGCGGATCGCATGGCGACGGCCCGCTCGCGCCGCGGCCACCGCTAGGCCCCGATGAGCGTCTTCGTCGAGTACGCCGCCAAGGAGACGGCCTCCAACCTCTGGCGCAACCGGATGATGGCGCTCGCCGCGATCCTCACGGTCGCGGTCTCGCTCTCCCTCGTCGGCACGGCGCTGCTGCTGCGCCAGGCGGTGAACCGCCAGATCGCCGAGGTGTCGAGCAACGTCTCGCTGCAGATCTTCATGAAGCCGAACGCGACCGGCGGCCAGCTGAACTTCGTGAAGGCGCTGATCTCCCAGACGCCGCAGATCCTCCACCAGCGCTGCGACTACCTCGGCCCGGTCGCCTCCTACAACGAGGCGAAGAAGGTCCTCGCCTCCGAGCCCGCGGCCTACGAGGCGCTCAGCCCGCAGACCGTCCCCACGGTCTTCCGCTGCCAGCTCACCGACCCGAAGGAAGCGGCCTCGGTGAGCCAGATCTTCTACGACTCCTCCTCCAACACCCCGAAGGTCGTCGGCGTCTACCGGGCGACCGCCCCCACGCAGACGATCAAGGTCATGGAGCGGGTCACGGGCATCGTGCAGGTCGTGCTGATCGCGGTCGCCCTCGTCCTCCTCGGCTCCTCGGTGGTGCTCATCCTGAACGCCATCCGGATGGCGATCTTCGCCCGCCGCCGCGAGGTGAGCGTGATGAAGCTCGTCGGCGCGACGAACTGGTTCATCCGCGTGCCGTTCATGCTGGAGGGGCTGATCCAGGGCTTCCTCGGCGCCTTCGTCGCCCTCTTCGTCGTCTGGGGGTCGAACATCGGCGTGCGCTGGCTGGTGAGCCACTACGGGGTGGCGCTGCTCTCGGCCTCGGTCCTCCCCGTGCACGAGCTGTTCACGATCGAGTCGCTGCTCATCATCCTCGGCGCACTGATCGGCGTGGTGGGCTCCTTCTTCGCCATCCGCCGTTTTCTCGACGTCTGACGCCGCGCGCCGCGGCCCGCGGGCGCCCGCGCCCCGATGGCTCGTCGACGCGCTCGCCGCCTTCTCCGCCGATCACGCGGCGCTCGCCGTCGTCGGCCGCGACGGGGTGCGCGCGCTCGTCGGCGACGTCGAGCGCCCCTTCGCCCTCGCCTCGGTGAGCAAGCTGCTCACCGCCTACGCCGCGCTCGTCGCGACCGAGGAGCAGACGCTCGCGCTCGACGAGGCGGCCGGCCCACCCGGCGCGACCGTCGCCCACCTCCTCGCGCACGCCTCGGGCCTCGGCCCCACAGGCGAGCTGCTCGCCGCACCGGGCACCCGGCGCATCTACTCCAACGCCGGCTTCGAGACCCTCGCCGCCCACCTCGCCGCCCGCAGCGGCATCGCCTTTGCCGACTACCTCGCCGAGGCGGTCCTCTCCCCGCTCGCGATGGGCGCGACCCGCCTCGTCGGCTCGCCGGCGTACGGCGCCGAGGCCCCGCTCGGCGACCTCGTCGCCTTCGCCGGTGAGCTCCTCTCGCCCCGCCTCCTCGCCACCGAGACGCTCGCGCTCGCGACGAGCGTCGCCTTCCCCGGACTGTCGGGGGTGCTCCCCGGCTTCGGCCGCCAGGAGCACTGCGACTGGGGGCTCGGCCCCGAGCTGCGGGACCACAAGTCCCCGCATTGGACGGGCGGCGCGAACGCGCCGTCGAGCTTCGGCCACTTCGGCCAGAGCGGGACCTTCCTCCTCGTCGACCCCGTCGCCGCCCTCTCGGTCGTGCTGCTCACCGACCGACCCTTCGGTGAGTGGGCGGTGGGCGGTTGGCCGGCGCTCCTCGACGCGGTGCTCGCCGACCCTGTGCTCGCCCCGCCGGGCCGCTGACGCACACGGCGTGCGGCCGCGCCCGCCGGCGCCTCCGTCGGCGCCGCGGGCTCCCATTAGTGTCCCCGGCATGACGACGACGACGTGGGCCTGCGCGGCGCGCCCCGGGCAGGCGGCCCGGCGGTGAAGGGCGTGATCCTCGCGGGCGGCACCGGGAGCCGGCTGCACCCGCTCACCCAGATCACCAACAAACACCTGCTGCCGATCTACGACCGGCCGATGATCTCCTACGGGATCGAGGCGCTCGTGCGCGCCGGGATCACCGAGATCATGATGGTCACCGGAGGGACGCACGCCGGCGAGTTCTTCCGCCTCCTCTCGAACGGCGAGAAGTTCGGCGTCGACAGCCTCCTCTACTCCTACCAGGAGCGCCCGGGCGGGATCGCCGAGGCCCTCGGCCTCGCCGAGCGCTTCGCCGGAGACGACCTCGTGCTCGTGATGCTCGCCGACAACATCTTCGGGCGCACCATCCGCCCGACCGTCGACCGCTTCGTCTCCCAGGGCTCGGGGGCGCGCATCGTGCTCGCGGAGATCACCGAGCCCGAGCACCTCCGCCACCTCGGCGTCCCCGAGCTCACCGCCGAGGGCAAGGTGGCGCGCATCGTCGAGAAGCCAGAGGTGCCGCCCTCCACCTACTGCGTCACCGGCGTCTACTGCTACGACCCGTCGGTCTTCTCGGTGATCAAGACGCTCGTCCCCTCCGGGCGCGGCGAGCTCGAGATCACCGACGTGAACAACCACTACGTCGAGGCAGGCGTGATGGAGTTCGACGTCCTCGAGGGCTTCTGGGGCGACGCCGGGGAGTCGATCGACGCCTACTACGCGGTGAACGACCAGGTCCGCCGGGAGGGCGCGAACCTCGACTGAGCTGCGCGCCGCGCCGCGGCGATTCAGGCGGCGGCGGAGAAGGGCAGCGCGCGCCGGGGGAGCGAGCGCCGCCACCGCCAGGGGCGGAAGAGGTCAGGGCGCGGGTACTCCTCGTAGAGCCAGCGGCCGAAGGCGCGCCCCACGCGCGGGTGCGCGCCGGCGAGGGCGATCGCGGCGCGGCTCGTCGGCCGGTGACGCATCGCCGCGTTGCACCACGAGGCGAGGCGCTGGTCGGGGAGCAGGCCGCCGGCGAGCTCGGCGCGGTAGGCGGCGGCAGCGGCCTGCCCCGTGGCCGTCGCGAGCGCCCGCCCGGCGGCGCGCCCGGTGAGCAGGGCCTGACCGATCCCCTCGCCGCTGAAGGGGTCCGCGGCGCGCGCCGCGTCGCCGACGAACAGCACCCGGCCGCCGCCCGCGACGAGCGGCAGCGAGCCGACTGGGGCGGGGATCGGCCACGACCTGAGCGGCCCCTCGCGGCGCGCCGAGGCGCCGAGGAAGGCGCCGAGTGCCGGCCCCGACAGCGTCGCCTCGCAGAGCTCGGCGAGCGTCGCCCCCGGCCGGCGGGTGGTGCGGGGGAGGCAGACGCCGACGTTCGCCGTCCCGTCGCCGAGGGGGAAGGACCACGCGTAGCCGGGGAGGAGGGCGTCCTCGAAGGCGACGAGCAGGCGCCGCTCGGCCTCTTCGGAGAGCGAGGAGTAATAGGCGCGGTAGGCGTGCCAGTGCAGCGGCGCGGCGCGCGCACCGGCCGCCTCGGGGAGGGCCTTGCGCACCGCCGACCAGGCGCCGTCGGCGGCCACCACCGCGCCGGCGCGCAGCCTCGCGCCGCCGGAGAGGGCGAGCTCGACGCCCCCCTCGTCCAGCGAGAGGCCGCTGAAGGCCTCGCCCTCGAGGACGGTGACGCCCTCCTCACGGGCGCGCGCGACGAGCGCGGCGTCGAGCTCGAGACGCCGGCAGACCGCCGCCGCGATCCCCTCCTCGTCTCCGAGCGCGAGCAGCGCGCGGCGCCCCGAGGCGCCCTGCAGCACGAGCTCGGGGGTGGGTGTGAACGAGGGCAGGCGGCGGGGGTCGACCCCGAGCGCCTCGAGGTCGCGCAGCGCCGCGGTGGTGAGGCCGTCGCCGCAGCACTTGTCGCGGGGGAAGCGCGCCTTGTCGACGAGCGTCACCGCGACACCCCCCTCGGCGGCGGTGATCGCCGCCGCGCAGCCGGCGGGGCCGCCCCCGACGACGACGAGACCCCGCTCGGCCCTCACCGGCGGGAGCGGCGCGCCTCGAGCGAGGAGAGGCAGGCCGCGAGGTCCGGCTCGGCGAAGGAGAAGCCGCTCGCCTCGAGGCGTTCCGGCACACAGCGCTGGCTGGCGAGGACGAGCTCGTCGGTCACCCGCCGCCCGAGCGTGAGGCGCAGCAGCGGGCGGGGGACCGCGACGAAGGACGGACGGTGCACGAGCCCGGCGAGCACCGTGGTGAACTCGCTGTTGCGCACGGGGTTCGGGGCGCAGAGGTTGACCGCCCCCGAGACCGAGCCGGTCGCGCAGTGCCAGAGCGCGGCGAGCACGTCGTCGAGGCCCACCCAGCTCATCCACTGCCGCCCCGAGCCGAGTCGCCCCCCGAGGCCGGCCCGGAAGAGCGGGCGCTGGCGGGCGAGCACGCCGCCGGGGCCGAGGACGACGCCGCTGCGGCAGCAGACGACGCGGGCGCCTGCGTCGCGCGCCGTCGCCGTGGCCGCCTCCCAGGAGCGGCAGACCTCGGCGAGGAAGCCGGTCCCCGCGGCCGCGTCCTCGTCGAGCAGCTCGTCGCCGCGGTCGCCGTAGTAGCCGACGGCGGACATCGAGACGAGCGCCGGGAGGCGGTCGCTCTCGGTGGTCGCGATCGCCCTCGCGACGAGGTCGGTGGTGAGGATGCGGCTGGAGCGGATGCGCTCGGTTTTCGCCGGTCCCCAGCGGCGGGGGGTGAGCGGCTCGCCCGCGAGGTTGAAGACGACGTCCACCTCGCGCAGGTCCCCGCCGGGCAGACCGCCGAGGTCGAGGTGGCGCGCCGCGAGGTCGATCCCGACCTCCCCCTCGGCCGCGGTGCGGCGGACGAGCGGGTGCACCGTCACACCCCGTTCGACGAGGCTCCGGGCGAGCGCGGCGCCGACGAAGCCGGTCGAGCCCGTGATCAGTGCCCGCATCGCCCGCGACCCTATCGTCGCCCCAGGTAAAGTTGCTCCCGATGAATGAGCACGTCACTCCGACAACGGCGTCGGAGACCGACCTTGACGAGCTCGGGCTGAACGCGTGGTTCGTGGAGGACAAGCACCAGGAGTACCTGGCCAACCCCTCCCGAGTCGACGACGACTGGCGCGAGTACTTCGGCAACGGCAACGGTCACCACGCTTCCGCCGCCCCCGCGGCCCCGACGGCCAACGGCGCCACGCCCCCGCCGGCGATCCCCCTCGCCGCGGCTCCGGCGCCAGCCGTGGCCGTCCCCGTCGCGCCGGCCGAGGCGGCGCCCGCCGCGGCCGCGCAGCCCGCCGCAGCAGCGGCGGCTCCGGCCGCGCAGCCCGCCGCGGCAGCGGCGGCTCCTGCCGCCCCGCCCGCCCCGCCGCTCCCCGCGCCGTCGGCGACCGGATCCGACGGCGAGGAGGTGACCCCGATCCGCGGTGCGCAGGCGCGCATCGTCGACAACATGGTCACGAGCCTCGGGGTGCCCACGGCGACGAGCTTCCACCCCCTCCCCGCGAAGGTCCTCGAGGTCAACCGCCGGATCCTGAACGAGCACCTCGCCCGCACGACGGGCCAGAAGATCAGCTTCACGCACCTCATCGCCTACGCGGCCGTGCGCGCCCTCGACAAGGTCCCGGCGCTCAACGTCACCTTCGTCCCCGACGCCGACGGCAAGGGGACCCCGGGCGTCATCCGCCACGAGCACGTCGGCCTCGGCATCGCCATCGACCTCGAGCGCCCCGGGGGCGGCCGCTCCCTCGTCGTCCCCGCGGTGAAGCGGGCCGACACGCTCGACTTCGCCGCCTTCGTCGCCGCCTACGAGGACCTCGTGGCGCGCGCCCGCGTGAACAAGCTGACCGTCGAGGACTTCTCCGGGGTGACGATCACCCTCACCAACCCCGGCGGCCTCGGCACCTCGCAGTCGGTGCCGCGCCTCATGGCCGGGCAGGGGGCGATCATCGGGGTCGGCTCGCTCGACTTCCCCGTCGAGTACGCCGGGACCGACCCCGCGACCCTCGCGGACCTCGGGGTCGGCAAGGTGCTCTCGCTCAGCTCGACCTATGACCACCGCGTCGTCCAGGGAGCGGAGTCGGGGCTCTTCCTGAAGCACGTCCACGAGCTCCTCGTCGGCGACGGGGGCTTCTACGACGAGCTCTTCGAGGGCCTCGGGGTCTCCGAGCCCCCCGCCCACTGGCAACGCGATCGCCGACCGACCGGGGCCGCGCCGGAGAACGCCGGCGCGGTGCGCGACCTCGTCGCCGCCTATCGCCTGCACGGCCACCTCGCCGCCAGCCTCGACCCGCTCGCCCCGCGGCCGCCGGCCTTCCCCGACGTGCTCCTCCCCGAGCACTACGGCCTCACGCTCTGGGACCTCGACCGCACCGTCGCCACAGAGGGCGTCGGCGGCGCCGAGCGAGCCACCCTCGAGCAGCTGCTGGCGGCGCTGCGCCGCGCCTACTGCGGCACGGTCGGGGTCGAGGCGGCGCACATCTCCGACGACGTCGAGCGGCGGTTCGTCCAGGAGGCGGTCGAGGCCCCCCCCGAGCTGTTCTCCGCCGACGAGCAGCGCTACCTCTTCGGCCGCCTCGCCGCCGCCGAGTCCTTCGAGCGCTTCCTGCAGGTGCGCTACCCCGCCGAGCGGCGCTTCAGCCTGGAGGGGGGGGACAGCGCGATCGTCTTCCTCGACGCCCTGCTCGAGGAGTCGGTCGCCGCCGGCACCACCGAGGCGGTGCTCGCCATGGCGCACCGCGGCCGGCTGAACGCGCTCGCGAACATCGTCGACAAGCCCTACTCGGCGATCTTCTCCGACTTCGAGCACAACCTCGACCCCCTCACCGTCGAGGGGGCGGGCGACGTGAAGTACCACAAGGGGGGGCACGGGAAGTGGGTCGGCCGCGGGGGCGAGTCGATGCTCGTCGAGCTCGCCTCCAACCCCTCCCATCTCGAGGCGGTGAACCCCGTCGTCGAGGGGATCGTGCGCGCCAAGATCGACCACCGGCCGGGGGAGAGCTACCCCGTGCTGCCGATCCTCGTGCACGGCGACGCCTCCTTCGCCGGCCAGGGCGTGGTCGCCGAGACCTTCAACCTCTCCCTCGTCGACGGCTACGCGGTCGGCGGGACGGTCCACCTCGTGATCAACAACCAGCTCGGCTTCACCACCTCGCCCGCCTCGGGGCGCTCGACGCGCTACGCGACCGACGTGGCGAAGATGGTCGAGGCGCCGATCCTGCACGTGAACGGGGACGACCCCGAGGCGGTCGCCCGCGTCGCCCGGCTGGCGGCGCGCTACCGCACCCGCTTCCACAAGGACGTCGTCGTCGACCTCGTCTGCTACCGCCTGCACGGCCACAACGAGGGCGACGACCCGAGCTACACCCAGCCGCTCATGTACCGGGCGATCGAGGCCCACCCCTCGGTGCGCACCAGCTACCAAGAGCGCCTCGTCGCCGGGGGGGTGCTCACCGCCGAGGAGGCAGAGGCCGAGCTACAGCGGCTCAACCAGGAGCTCGCCGCGGCCCTCGTCGAGACCCGCGCCATCCCGCACCCCGACCTCGCGGAGATGCCGCCGGTGCACGCGCCGCCGCTGCCGCCGCTCTCGCTGCAGAGCGGCGTCGACCGGGCCGTCCTCGACGCCCTCGCCTGGCGCCTGCACCACGCGCCGGAGGACTTCCACGTGCACCCCAAGCTCCTCCGCCAGCTCGAGCTGCGCGAGGAGCTCTACGCGAGCGGCGAGGTCGACTGGGCGCTCGCCGAGGGCCTCGCCTACGGCTCGCTCCTCTACGAGGGGACCGACATCCGCCTCACCGGACAGGACGCGCGCCGTGGCACCTTCTCGCACCGCCACGCCGTCCTCACCGACGTCGAGAGCGGCGCGGAGTTCACCCCGCTCGCCGCGCTCGCCGCCCCCCAGGGGGCCCAGGGCGCGATCACCGGCGAGGGCGCCGGGCGCTTCGAGGTCCACGACTCGGTGCTCTCGGAGTACGCGGCGCTCGGCTTCGAGTACGGCTACGCCGTCGAGGACCCGAGCGCGCTCGTGATCTGGGAGGCGCAGTTCGGCGACTTCGCCAACGGCGCGCAGATCATGATCGACAACTTCATCGTCGCCGGCGGGGAGAAGTGGGGGCAGTCGCCCGGCCTCGTACTGCTCCTTCCCCACGGCTACGAGGGCCAGGGTGCCGAGCACTCCTCGGCGCGCATCGAGCGCTACCTGCAGCTCGCGGCGAAGAACAACCTCGCGATCGTGCAACCGACCACCGCCGCGCAGATCTTCCACCTGCTGCGCGCCCAGTCGCACCGGGCGATCCACTGCCCGCTCATCGTCTTCACCCCGAAGAGCCTGCTGCGGGCGCGCACCACCCGCTCGCCGGTCGAGGACCTCGTCGACGGCTCCTTCCACGAGGTCCTCGACGACCCCGCGGCGGGGGAGACCCTCGACCGCGCCGCCGTCGAGCGGGTCGTGCTCTGCACCGGCAAGATCGGCGTCGAGACCTTCGAGCGACGGGACGCGATCCTCGCCGCCGAGCCGGCGCGCGGCCGCTCCGCGGTCGTCCGCCTCGAACAGCTCTATCCCTTCCCGGCAACGGCGCTGCGCGCCGTGCTCGACCGCTACCCGGCGGCCAGCGAGCTCGTCTGGGTGCAGGACGAGCCGGAGAACATGGGCGCCTGGAGCTACGTGCGCGAGCCCCTCGAGCAGCTGAACACCGCCGGGCTGCCGCTCCGGCGGGTGACGCGCCCCGCCGCGGGGAGCCCGGCGACCGGCTCGCACCTGCTGCACGAACTCGAGCGGGACTACCTCCTCGACCACACCGTGGGCACGGCCCCGGCGAAGGCATCCTGATCGCCGCCCGCTCCGCTGGCCGCGACAGCCGGAGCGGTCCGCGGCCGCGTGCGACTTCGGTGGTTGACTAACTCCAGATGCCCGCCCAGCACGTCGTCGTCGACGGTTCCAACATCGCGACCGAGACCCGCCAGCTTCCGAGCCTCGCCCAGCTCGAGAGCGCGCTCGAGGAGCTGCGCAAGGACTTCCCCGAGGCCGAGGTGACCGTCGTCGTCGACGCCACCTTCGCGCACCGCATCGACTCCTCCGAGCTCGCCCGCTTCGAGGCGGCGCAGCTGCGCGGCGAGTTCGTCTCGCCGCCCGCCGGGGCGATCGGGCGCGGCGACGCCTTCCTGCTCCGCATCGCGGAGAAGGTCGACGGTACGGTCCTTTCGAACGACTCCTTCCAGGAGTTCCACGGCGAACACCCGTGGTTGTTCGAGCGCGGCCGGCTGATCGGCGCCACTCCGGTGCCCGGTGTCGGCTGGATCTTCGTCCCCCGCACCCCCGTGCGCGGCCCGAAGAGCCGCGTCGCGACCCGCGACGCCACTCGCGAGAAGGCCAAGGTCACCAAGGCGATCGCCGTGGCGACCCTCGAGGTCGAGCACCCCGAGAGCACCCCCGAGCAGAGCGAGCACCGCTCGCGGCGCACCCGCGCGCCGGCGGAGAAGCCACAGGCGGTGAACGACCCGATCACCTTCATCAGCTTCATCGCCGAGCACAAGCTCGGCGATGAGGTGGACGCGCTCGTCGAGAGCTTCACCTCGCACGGCGCGGTCATCACCTACGGCGAGGTGCGCTGCTACGCGCCGCTCGCCAACCTCGCCGAGCCGCCGCCGCGCAGCGCCCGCGAGGTGCTGCACCGCGGCGCGACTGAGCGCTTCGTGATCACCGCCCTCGACCCCTACCGGCGCGGCATCGAGCTCGCGCTGCCCGCGGTGGCGCACATCTCGGGGCGGCCGAGCGAGGAGACGGTGGAGGCCGAGGTGCGCCTCTCGCGGCGCGGTCGCCAGCGCGCCCAGCCCGAGGCCGTTCCCCTCGCGGACGCCGCGGCTCCCGCCGAGGTGCCCGCCGTCGGCGAAGCACCGGAGAAGCTGTCGCCGTGGCGTCGGAGCGACCCCGCGCCGGCCACCGAGAGCGCCGGACCCCCGGCCGACGGGCCGGCGCCGTCGCCGCCTGCAGGCGCGCGGCCCCGCCGGCAACGCGCCGCGGCGGTCGCACCCGCCGCGCCGGCCGAGGGCGCTGCGACGGGCCCGAAGAAGGCGCCGGCGCGCAAGATGGCCCCGCAAAAGGCCGCGGCGAAGAAGCAGCCGGCGAAGCAGGCCGCGGCGAAGAAGCCGATCGCGCAGAAGCGGGCCGCGGCCAAGGTCGCGCCCGAGGCAGTCGCCGCCAAGCGCGCGCCGGCGAAGGCCGCGGCGAAGAAGCAGCCGGCGAAGAAGCAGCCGGCGTCGGAGCAGACGCCGGCGGCGGCGAAGGGCGAGCCGCGCCGCCGCACCAAGGCGGCCGGGAGGCCAGCCGAGGGGAGGGGCTGACTGTGGCGGACTGGCGCGCCGAGGAGCTCATCCCGCACCGCCCCCCCTTCCTTCTCGTCGACGAGATCGCCGAGCTCGTCCCGGCGACCTCGGCGCGGGGGAGCTGGTACCTCACGGGCGGCGAGGCGTTCTTCGCCGGCCACTTCCCGGGCCGGCCGACCGTCCCGGGGGTGCTGATGATCGAGGCGCTCGCGCAGCTGGGCGCCTGCGCGGTGCTCGCCGACGACCGCTACGCCGGGAAGATGCCCCTCTTCGGCGGCGTGGGAAAGGCCCGCTTCCGCCGCCAGGTGCTCCCCGGCGACGTCCTCGATCTCGAGGTCGAGATCTCGCGGCTCTCGGCACGTGCCGGAACCGGCCACGGCAGGGCGACCGTCGAAGGCCAGCTGGCCTGCGAGACGGATCTCTTCTTCGTCCTCGTCGCGCCGTGACGCGCAGCGCAGCAGCCCAACCATACCGACGGGGCCCCATCCGGTGGTGAGCGCCGGCAGCGCGGGCGGAACGCTCAGGTGAAGCTCGTCACCTGGAACGTGAACTCGCTGCGCGCCCGTCTCTCGCGCGTCGAGGAGTGGATCGCCGCCAACGAGCCGGACGTCGTGCTGATGCAGGAGACGAAGTGCACCGCCGCGAACTTCCCGGCGATGGCCTTCACCGCTCTCGGCTACGAGTCCGCGCACCACGGCGCGAACCAGTGGAACGGGGTCGCGATCCTCTCTCGCGTCGGCCTCGAGGAGCCGCGGCTCGGCTTCTCCGACGAGCAGGCCGGCTCCCCCGAGGAGTGCCGACTCATCTCGGCGCGCTGCGGCGGGATCCACGTCTTCAGCGCCTACGTCCCGAACGGCAGGGTCGTCGGCTCCGAGCACTACGTCGCGAAGCTCCGCTGGCTGGAGCACCTCCGCGCCGAGCTCGACGCGCGACTGACTCCGACCCAGCCGATCGCCGTCTGCGGCGACTTCAACGTCGCCCCCGAGGACCGTGACGTCTGGGACATCACCCAGTTCGCCGGGGCGACCCATGTCACCCCCGAGGAGCGCGCCGCGCTCCGGCACGTGCTCGACTTCGGCCTCGAGGACGCGTTGCGCGCGTACCGTCCCGACGAGGTCGGGCCGTTCTCGTGGTGGGACTACCGGGCTGGCGCCTTCCACAAGGGCTGGGGGATGCGCATCGATCTCGCGCTCGTGAGCCCGCCGGTGCTCGCCCGTGTCGTCGATGCCACCGTCGACCGTGACGCCCGGAAGGGGAAGCTCCCCTCGGATCATGCGCCGATGGTGCTGACACTCACCGACTGATGGGTGATGACCGGGACGGTCCCGCGTGGCCCGGCACACCCGAGAACGGGTGGCAGTTTCCGTGGGTCCCTCGGCCGAATCTGTCTCCACCGTGCGCAGCGTCGCACGTATCCAATTCTCCGACGAACGGTTGCAGGAAGCGCCCTGAGCACGACGGCCTGGGAGGGCGCAACGGGGGGAACAGCGGCGGGGCCGCTGGTTACCGGGCGCGCGGCGAGGGCCCGGGCGACCAACCGCCATTCGAAAAGCGGCCCGAAGGCCGTCCCGTGGAGGGCGATCACCGCGCGCCGACCGACGGTTGCCCTTTGGTGTACTAAGCATGGCCTATTCGGGCAGGCCAGCTGGTTGTCTATTGCCCCGCGGCAGGCACCGCTGCTAATAACCATCCGTCGTGCCACCAGAACGCACGAAAGTACCCGACACTGCTAACGGCACAAATGGATCCGATATTGAGCATTCCCGTCGGGGTCGAAACACAAACCCGAATTCCGCCGATGCACGGAGAGAGTCAGCCCAATGAGCCGGTCCCCCCGCCAGGTGTGGAGCACGATCCGCGCAGCGCTTACGAGGCCGCGGCGGTCCGACTCCGACCAATCGGCACGCACGCGGCGTCCGGTATGGCGCGCGGTGGTCGCCGCCTGCACCCTCCTGCTCCTTCCGCTCTCGTCGCTGATCGCCCTCGAAGGTGTCGCAAGCGCGCAGGCGGTCGGCACCCCGTCGCCTGCGAGCGGCATCGTCGGCAGCACGACGACGGTCGCGGTGTCCGGCTACGTCGCGACGCATTCCCTCACGGTGACGGTGGACAGTGTCACCGCGACTGTCAACAGCGGTGGCACGACCGACGGCACCGGCGCCGCCAGCGTTAACTTCACCATCCCGCCAGTCCCCAATGGGACCCAGACGGTCGTCGTTTCGGACGGCACGAACAACGACACGACGAGCTTCACCGTCAACGCCGCCGCATCGGGGCTCAGCCCGACCTCCGGAGCGATCGGCACCTCGGCAACGGTCACCGCGCAGGGCTTCATCGCG
>Ga0307373_10001146_pt1 | contig 50000 bp, 45 predicted proteins | sample OX2MG_FD_202534 | JGI IMG/M metagenome (GOLD analysis project Ga0307373, IMG submission 202534) | Soil microbial communities from Risofladan, Vaasa, Finland - OX-2 | ecosystem: Environmental > Terrestrial > Soil > Coastal area > Acid sulfate soil | place: Finland: Risofladan, Vaasa | collected...
GCAAGCTTCTTCGGTTCTAAACCACTGCTCAAATTCGAGGAGTGTGCGAGGAAATTCTTTTGACACCAATTCATTTTATACCTTTACTGCGCTCAATAGGATATCCCTTGCCCCCATATAGATAGGGGTATTGAATTATGAAAAACGCGTTTAATACGCCGGAATCGCCTTCCTTATATAAGCCGCTAGGCCTGGGATTGGGCGGAGCGCTCCATCCAGCAGTAGAGCGCCAAGGTCGGCATCCAGACCATGCCCACCTGCAGGGCGGCTTCAGTGATGTTCATGAACAGGAAGGCGATAATCCAAATGAGGAACCAAAGCCCGTAAAACGATTTGCGGCGCAGCAGCCAGGCGCGGCGCGCCATCGTCCCCAGCAAAAGCAGCAGGGCCGCCAGGCCCGCCAGGCCTCGCTCGGCCATCTGGTGCAGATAAAGATTGTGCGCGTTGCCGAAATGAATTTCGCCCTCGAAGGGGACGGAGTGGTATTGGGGAAACAGGGTCGAGAAGTGGCTCAAGCCCACGCCGAAAAGCGGGTGATCCAGGAACATATGCCAGCCCGTTTTCCAGAGCGAAAGGTGATCGGCGAAGCTGGGTTCTTTGAGGTTTAAACCACCATCGACATGAGAAAAGCGTGGGCTCAAAAAAACAACGATTATAATGGCGGCTGCGGCGGCAATCGTTTCTGTCGCGGCCAATCGCGGCTCAAGGAAAAACAGGGTCGCGGCTCCGGCGAAAAATCCCAGCCACGCGCCGCGGGTTCCGCTCAAGGCCAGCGCCGCCAAGGCAAGCAGCAAAAATCCCGCGCTGAGCGCGCCCGCCTTTTGGCCCGTTTTGCGCCGGGTGATGCGCAGGGCCAGGGCGCCCAGCACCGCCATGGCCATGATTTCCCCGAAGCTGACCGGGCTGATAGTTCCGTGCGCGCGCAGTGAAACATAAAGCGCGGACCAAAAATGGGACGGGGCGATGAAGTTGTTAAAAGCGTCGGCCGCGGGCTTGTCCCAGCGCCACAGGGCGAATTGCCCCAGGCCCAGAAGCGCGGCCGCGGCAAATCCCGCGGCCCAATATCCCAAGACGGCATCCTCCGCGACGGCCGCGAACGCGGCGGAGAAGATGTAAAAATCGGCGAGCATTTGGGAATCTTTTCCGATTTGGCCCAAGCTCTTGCCGAACCCCGTGCCCAGAGCGCTGACCAGAATCCCAACCAAGACGTAAATCCACAACGGCTTTTCCAGGGCACCGGGCGCGCATATCGCGCCCAGTGCCGACCGGGAGGAAGCGCTTCCTTTCCGGTCGGCGCCGCGGCGCAGCGGCCAAGAGCGCTCGATGAAAGCCTGGACGAGGATGCCCGCGGCGATGACGCCGATGGCGAGGTTCGCGCCGGCGATGGAGAGCGGCTGCAAGACCGCCCACAGGCAGAGCCCGCCGTAAATCCAATTCCTGAAAAATTTTCTGTTCATCGCGTCTTCAGTACGCCCCTTTGGTGGAGAAAATAGCTGGAATGGTCTTTAAGATAATCCGCAAATCCAAACCCAAAGACCAATGTTCAATATAGTAAAAATCCAGCTCCAGCATCTGCTCGAAGTCTAAATCCGAGCGTCCGGAGACCTGCCACAAGCCCGTAATGCCGGGCATGATGTCCAGGCGCTTAAGCGCCTCCTTGCTGTACTTTTGGACCTCCACGGGCACGGGCGGCCTGGGGCCGACCACGCTCATCTCGCCGCGGAGAACGTTGAAGAACTGCGGGACTTCGTCCAAGGAAAACCGCCGCAAGACCCGGCCCACGCGGGTCACGCGCGGGTCGTCCTTGATCTTGAAGGCGTGGCCCTTTCGCTCGTTGCGTTCCGCCAGGCCCGCCTTTAAGGCGTCCGCGCCCGCGATCATGGTGCGGAACTTGTAGCAGCCGAACTCCTTGCCCTTAAGGCCCACGCGGGTCTGCTGGTAGAACACCGGGCCTGTGGAGTCGAGCTTGATGAGGAGCGCGATGAGCGCGATGAAAGGGGAGGCGCAGAGAATAAAAATGGAGCTAAAGATGAGGTCAAAAATCCGCTTGGCCCAGGACGCGGGGCCGGAGAGCGCCGCGTGGCGGATGGTGAACGCGGGCAGGCCCAGGCCGTCGTCCCACATCATGGCGCCGAGCTTGGACTCCAAGGCCGAGGGCAGGACCTTCATCCGCACGTTCATTTTTTCGCAGAGGTCCGCGGCCAGAAGGACTTGATCGTGCGGCGCCGCCGCCGCGGAGACGATGAGCTCGTAGAAATCGCCCAGGCGCAGGGCGGCCTCGAGCTTTTCCGGGCGGGGCATCTCCGCCAGGGCGGACACGCCGGCGTTGGGGTGGCGCGCCTGGAGGCGCTGCTTCAAGAGCCTGGCCAGTCGGTCGGTCCCGATGATGAGCACCGGCTTGGCCCGCTCGAACTTCTTGACCACGCTGTCCAAGGCCAGAGCGAGGAATTGGGAAATCGTGAGGGCGGCGACGGAGAGGGGAAAAAGCAGAAGCATCATCAGGCGCGAGTAATCCAGGCGGGCTACAATGAAGGTGGCCAGCATCACGGCGCCCGTGCCCAGGAGGCAGGCCCGCGCGATTTTCAGGAACCGGTCGTAGCCGTCAATCCAGGAGCGCTGGTAGATGCGCTCGCGCCAAATGAGGAAGATGAAAAGCGGGACCACCAACCAGAGAGCCTTGGCGTGAAGAAAATGCGGAGGGGCGCCCGTGCCTTGAAAGCGTTTGGTCCAGAAGAAGCCGCTTTCAAAGCGCCACAGGTAGGCGAGGCGCCAGGCGGCGGCGACGGCGGCCGCGTCGAAGATCAGGTGCAGGACGGTGCGGACGGCGTGGCGCAGCCACGGGGGCACGCCCGATGCCGCTTTTGCGCTGGTCTGCGCCGGCGTAGCCATCGGTTGATTATATCAAATGGCCTTTAAGGTCATTTTTTCGTCATTTATGGAAAATGTTATAGTCAGTCCATGGCGCCTAAAAAAGCTCTGGTCACCGGAATCACGGGCCAGGACGGCTCGTATATGGCCGAGCTTCTTCTTGAAAAAGGCTACAAGGTCTACGGCCTTTTGCGCCGCTCCAGCAACGAGCCGTTCGATCGCATCCAGCATCTTTTGGACAAAATTCACATTATCGAGGCGGATTTGACGGATCAATCCTCCTTGGATGAAGCCGTCCGGATCTCGACCCCTGACGAGGTCTATAATCTGGCCGCGCAATCCTTTGTTCCCGTCTCCTGGAAGCAGCCGGTGTTGACCGGCAACGTCACGGGCTTGGGCGTGACGCGCATCTTGGAAGCCGTGCGCAAGGCCGCGCCCGAGGCCAAGTTTTACCAAGCGTCTAGTTCCGAGATGTTCGGCAAGGTTCAAGAAGTGCCGCAGACCGAGAAAACCCCGTTTTATCCCCGCAGCCCTTACGGCGTCGCCAAGGTCTACGGCCACTACATCACCATCAACGCGCGGGAAAGCTACAAGCTCTTCGCCTGCTCCGGCATCTGCTTTAATCACGAGTCGCCGCGCCGCGGCCTTGAGTTCGTCACGCGCAAAATCAGCTACACCGCGGCTAAAATCAAGCTGGGCTTGGCCAAGGAGCTGCCCATGGGCAACCTCGAAGCGTGCCGGGATTGGGGATTCGCGGGCGATTACGTGGAGGCCATGTGGCGTATGCTCCAGCACGACAAGCCCGAGGATTTCGTGATCGCGACGGGCGCGGCGCACAGCGTGCGGGATTTCGTGAAAATCGCTTTTGAAGCCCTGGATTTGGACTACGAGAAGTACGTCAAGCTCGATCCGCAGTTCCTGCGCCCGGCCGAGGTGGATCATCTGATCGGCAGCCCGGCTAAGGCGGAAAAATTGCTCGGCTGGAAGCCCAGGGTCAGCTTTGAAAGGCTCGCCGAGATGATGGTGAAATCGGATTTTGAGCTTCTTAAATCCGGCCGCCGGCCCTTGTCTGAAATCGAAGCCGCGCTCTAAGGCAGCCGGGGCTCGCGCTTAAAATTTTCCCAGGAATCCGCGACGAAGCCGGCAAACTCTGTTTTGAAGCGCTCCGGAGAAAATTCTTCGGCGCGCTTTCTAAGAACACGCGGAATAAAAGTTCCCTCCACGCGCAGGAATTCTTTTATGGCCGATTTCAGGCCCGCCGGTTCCTGCCGCGCGAAATAAACGCCGTGAATTCCGTTTTTCACGGTTTCCAAGAGACCGCCGCCGCCAAAACCGATGACCGGCGTTCCACAGGCCAAGGCTTCAAGCGGCGCGATTCCGAAATCTTCGAACGCGGCAAAAACGAACGCTCGAGCCGATCCGATCAAAACCCCGACCTCTTGATCGCTTTGTCTTCCCAAAAGTTCAACCGTGGGCCCCGCTTTCGCGCGAATCCGTCCCATCTCGGGACCATCGCCGACAACTTTAAGCGGCAAGCCAAGCTCAGAGAAGGCCTCGACAATCAGGTCGACGCGCTTATAGGGAACCAGCCGAGAGACGGTTATAAAATAATTGTTTTTGCGTGGAACAACCGTAAAACGATTGACATCAACGGCCGGGTAAATGACTTGAGATGTTCGTCCGTAAGCGCGCTTTATGCGCTGAGCGACGCAGTCCGAAATCGTCGCGAAAGCCCGCACGTTTTTGGAGTTTTCATAATCCCATCGTTTGAGCCGGTTTAAAATTGGTTCCGCAATTAGCCTCTTCATTTTATTAAGAGACGCCATATATTGTTCCCGCAAATCCCAGGCATAGCGCATGGGGGTAAAGCAGTAGCAAAGATGCATCTGTCTTGGATTCACCGGGGCGCCTTTGGCCGCCGCGTGGCTGATGGACAGAATAATGTCATAGCCGGAAAGATCGAGCCCGCGCACGGCCCAAGGATAAAATGGGAGATAGTTCCGATAATGCCGCTTGGCCCCCGGGAATCGTTGAAGCCGCGACGCGACGACATGGGCGGTTTCCAGCGGGCTTCCTTTTACGGCTTCCGGATCAAAAACCAGGGTGTGGACGGCGGCGTCCGGGTACAGGCTCAGAACGTGGCTTAATACGCGTTCTCCGCCGGCCAGGGTGACGAGCCAGTCGTAAACAATGGCTATTTTGGGGGAAGTAACTGGTGATTTTGGCAATTTTTATCGTTTGAAGGATTCTTGCGGCATGGATATTATTCCTAATATTATACGTGCAATCCTTGCGATATGACGGCACGTTCTTTCCAAATAGCGCCGGATTAATTTGGGGCTGCCTTAAAAATTGTCATCATTACCAATGATGAATATTTTTACTTGTTCGGTTTATAACTTTTAGAGGGAGGTGTTTGAGAGCGTGTGCGGCATTGTCGGTTTCTGGGGATCGCCGGGCGCCTGCCGTGAAGAAACGGCTAATGCGATGGCCGGCGAACTGCGCCATCGCGGCCCTGATAATAGCGGCGTCTGGGTTGATGAGCCCGCCGGCTTAGCATTGGGCCACGCCAGGCTTGCCATCCTGGACCTCTCCGAGCAGGGACGCCAGCCGATGGTTTCCGAATGCGGGCGCTACGTCATTTCCCTTAACGGCGAAATTTATAATTTCCAGGAATTGCGCGAAGAGGCGCAGTCCTTCGGGCATGTTTTTCGCGGTCATTCGGACACGGAAGCGGCGCTGGCTCTCATCAGCCGGATTGGGCTGGTCAAAGCCGTGGGCCGCTTTCATGGGATGTTCGCTTTCGCGCTTTGGGATCGCGAGCAAAGGCGCCTTTATCTCGTGAGAGACCGATTCGGCGAAAAACCCCTTTACTATTGCCGCGCGGGAAAGACGTTTATTTTCGGATCGGAGCTCAAGGCGTTAAAGGCGCATCCCGACTTTAGAGCGGAGATTGACCGGACGGCTTTGTCGCAATATTTCCGCTACGGGTATATTCCCGCGCCGCGCACCATTTATTCGTCCGTCTTCAAGCTTCTTCCGGGGACTTTTCTGGAGCTGAGTTCCTCCGCTGGAGAAAAAACCCCGCCCGCGCAAAGTTATTGGTCCATCACGGACGTTGCCCGCCAGGGTCTCGAGAATCCATTTACGGGAACGCCTCGCGAGGCCGCGGACGAACTTGAGGCTCTCGTTAAGCGGGCCGTCGGCTCCTGCATGGTTTCCGATGTGCCGCTGGGGGCCTTTCTTTCCGGAGGCGTCGATTCTTCCTTGGTCGCCGCGATGATGCAGGCGCAAAGCCGCCGCCCCATCGACACGTTTACCATCGGTTTTGGCGAGAGCGATTATGACGAGTCGACGGAGGCCAGGGCCGTCGCGAAGCATTTGGGGACCAATCACCACGAGCTGGCCGTCACTCCGGCCCAGGCGCGGGACGTGATTCCAGCTCTGCCGAGCATTTATGACGAGCCCTTTTCGGATTCCTCGCAAATCCCGACCTGCTTGGTCTCGAGATTCGCCCGGAAAACAGTAACGGTCTGCCTTTCCGGCGACGGGGGCGATGAAATATTCGGGGGGTACAACCGCTACCTTTGGGCTCCGCGGTTCGCGCGCAATATGGCCTGGATTCCGCAGGCGGCGCGGGCCGCCGCGGGCCATTTGGCGTCAAGAATCCCGCCCATGAAGTGGGACTCTCTCTTCGCGGGGCTCGGCGCGGTTTTGCCCGCGGGAACGGTTCCCAGGAATCCGGGCGATAAAATACATAAAATCGCCAAAATATTGGATTTTAAAGATAAGACCGACATTTATTCCCGGCTTGTCTCCAACTGGGCCGTTTCTCCGGTATTGGAGACTCCGCCGGCGCCGCATGCCGAAATCGAAGCCGGAGCATTAAGCGGCGCCGGCGATTTTATTTCCTGGATGTTCCTCAACGATCAGGCGCGCTACCTTCCCGACGACATCCTGGTAAAATTAGACAGGGCCGGCATGAGCGTGTCGCTTGAGACGCGCGTTCCTTTTCTAGATCACAGGCTCGCGGAATTCAGTTGGCGCGTCCCGGCGCGTTATAAGGTCGGCCGCGGCGGCGCGCGCCGGCTGCAGAAAGAGATTCTCGGCAGATATGTCCCGCCCGCTCTTTTCGAGCGCCCCAAAGCGGGGTTCGGCGTTCCCATTCACTCTTGGCTCAGGGGGCCGCTGCGGGATTGGGCGGAAGATCTTTTAGACGAAAGCCGCCTGCGCGGAGAAGGGTTTCTTAGTTCCGCCCCCATACGCGAGAAGTGGGCGGAGCACCTTGCCGGGCGGTTCAACTGGCAGCATCAGCTTTGGAGCGTGCTCATGTTCGAGTCCTGGCTGGTCCGGAATCGCTGATTTGCTAAAATCCGAATGATTTTCCATTCTCATGCGATTCTCTATTCTTCTGCCGACCCGCAACCGGCTTGAATACCTGCGTTTTGCCGTGGAGTCCGTGCTGCGGCAGGACTTCGATGATTGGGAAGTCGTAGTCCAAGACAACTGCTCCGATCAGGACGTGGAGGGCTACGTCCGCTCGCTTGGCGACGCGCGGATCCGCTATTTTAGAACGGATTCTTTCGTGCCGGTCACGGAGAATTGGAACCATGCCCTGGATAAAAGCCGGGGAGACTACGTCATCATGCTCGGCGACGACGACTGCCTGCTTCGCGGAGCCTTGGCCGCCGCGCACAAGATGATTCTCCGCCATCAAGAGCCGGATCTCATTTACGCCAACGGCCTGATCTTCGCTTATCCAGGAGTCATTCCCGACGCCCCGGAAGGATATTTGAATTTTGTCCGGCAGCCCGGCAGCGCCGGCCAAGAGCCGTTCTGGCTCTCTCCGCGCGCCGCGCGAAAGCAGGCCCGCGGCGTGATGCGGTTTGTTTATGCCGCCGGGCTTAATATGCAGTATTCGTTCGTTCGGCGCGCTTTTATTAAATCTCTTGAAGGCAAGGGCCCATTTTTTCAATCGCCTTACCCGGATTTCTACGCGACGACGGTCATGTGGCTCAAGGCGGCGCGAATCTTGTTCTCGCCGGCTCCGCTGGCCATTATCGGAATCACCAAAAAATCATTCGGCTATTTCCACTTCAACGACAAGAAGCGGCAGGGGATGGAAACGCTCCTTAAAAATTTCCCCGAAAAAGCTTCAATGGAAAAGCTGCGTGAAGTGCTGTTGCCGGGCCCGGGAGATATCTCCAGCTGGCTTTTCGCCATGGAGACGGTCCGGCAGAATTACGGGGACGAGTTTAATCTTAAGGTCGGCTACGGGCGATACCGGTGGCTTCAGATCGCGTACGCTTATAAGGGGTATTTTCTCGACAAGAGCGGCGAGATAACGGCGGAACAATTCGAGGATCTGCGCGGGCATATGTTTTTATGGGAACGCGCGCTCTACGGACTGCCGCTTGAGCTGGGATTCCGGCTCATGGCGTTTTTGCCGGCGCGGGCCGGCAAAGCTCTTTATGCGGCGCTGCGGCGGACCGCGTCGCGATCGAGGGTTAAATTGAAAGATGTCAAACGAAAGCCGCTTAAGAATATCCTGGACGCGGTTGATTTCATCGGGCCGGTGCGCGCATGAACGCGAAGGCCGGCCGCGTGCTCATTCTTTGCCCCTACCCTCGCGGCATGGCGGGCGGGCAGAGATTCGGCTTTGAACAATACCTGGAAGCGCTGGCGGGCGCCGGCATTGGGGCGGATATTCAATCCTTTTGGGATGAAGGAACGTTTAAGGTTCTTTACAAGCCGGGACATTTTCTCCGGAAGGCCGCGGGCGTTGCGCGAGGGTTCGCCAGGAGATTGTGGGCGGTTATAACCGTTTTCAGGTACGACAGCGTTTATATTTACCTTGAAGCCGCCCCCATCGGTCCGCCGGTTTTCGAGTTCCTTTTGTTCGCTCTTCGCCGGCGAGTCATTTATGCTTTCGTCGATTCCATTTTCATTCCGAGAACGTCCAAGGTCAACCGGATTGTGGCGCCGTTTCGGTGGCGCTCTAAAATCGCCTATATCGTTAGGAACAGCCGCGAGGTGATCGTTTGCAACCGGTTCTTGTCTGATTGGGCCGCGCAGTTCAATAAAAATATTTCCGTTATTCCCGATACCGTCAGCACGCTCGATTATAAACCGTCCGAAAGGCAAAAATTCTCCGGGCCGCGGCCGGTCATCGGCTGGATAGGCTCCCGATCGACGGCGCCGTATCTGGAGATTGTCCGCGGAGCCCTAAGGGAACTTCAAGACAAGCATCCGTTTGAGTTCCGGGTAATCTGCGATTGTGATCCGAAGTTTGATGAATTAAGAAATTATCTCTTCATCCATTTCGACAGGAACACCGAAGTGGAGGCCATCAACGCCTTCGACATCGGTTTGCAGCCGATTCCTGATGACGCGTGGGGTAGTGGGAAAATAGGCTTTAAGGCCATCCAATACGCGGCCCTGGAAATTCCCTCGGTGGTTTCTTCCGCCGCGTGCGGCGCGGAAGTTGTCAAAAACGGCGAAACCGGCTATGTGGTCGGCAACACGACGGGCGCTTGGCGCGACGCCATGGAAAATCTGCTGACTAACCCGGAGCAGGCGATTCGATTCGGCAAGGCGGCCCGGGCGCATATTATTGAAAATTATTCGGTGGAATCGCAGAAAGAAAAGTATATCCGGCTATTGGGCGGGCGCCTGGAGGCTGTGGGCGCATGAGCGCTGCGCGGCGAAACGCGGGGCTGGTGGGGGCTGCCACGGCGCTGTTGTTTTTTGCGGTCATTATTGCTTCGCGAATGTATGCTTTGACAACCATCATCTCGGCCAATGCGATTAGCGTTCGTCCCGGAGATTACGCCCTGGCGGCCGCGTGGGCCATGGTTCTTTGCGGGATTCTTTTTTTCATGCCGGTTGAAGCTGCGGAGAGAGGGGCGTTAACGGCCGTGTGGACCATCAAGGCCGCGGTCTCTCTCGGCCTCATGTGGTTCTATGAGCGCCATTACGGCAAGGCGTTGGACGCGTATGGTTATTTTTCCTGCGCCGCCAATCCCCGTTTTACCTTTCGCGGCCTGGAATATGGCAGCAGGGATAATTTGTTGATAGAACTGATCCACCTGCATACGCTGATTATTCCGAACTCCTATGATGCCGTAAAAATAGGGTTTTCGTTTATTGGGCTAATCGCCGTCTTCCTCTTTTACCGCGCCGCCGTCATTTTTTTGGCGAAAGACGATATTAGGATTTTTTACATTTTAGCGCTGTATCCGGCTATTTTATTCTGGTCGTCCATTCTCGGCAAAGAACCCATCACTTTCTTAGGCATGGCGCTGTTTGCCTACGGGGCCGTCGGCTCATGGCGGCGCGGAGGACTCAAACATTTTGCCGCGGTTTTTGCCGGGATGCTGTTCGTGGGCGTCATCCGCATTTGGCTGGTCTATATCATGGTTTTGTCGTTAGCGGTTATGTTCGTCATAACGAAGGGCAAAAAGCTATGTGTAAAAGCGGTTTTTGTCGCGGATGTTTTGGTGGGCTTGTTTTTGGTGCTGAATAGAACGGTGAGTCGGACTTTCGGCGTGCGTTCGGGGGCGGCTCCAGGAACGTCCTTGGAAACGGTCGGCGAGATGCTGAATTTGCGTTCAAGGCTGGCGAACACCGCGTTTTCCGGTGGCGGAAGCAGTCTGCAGCCCCCGGCGATTCATTCCTTGCACGGACTCATCCTCCATGCTCCCGCGGCTGTATTTGACGCCTTTTTTCGCCCGCTGCCCGGCGACGTCAAGGGAATTTGGGGCCTTTTGGGAAGCATTGACGGCGTCGTGCTGCCGGCTCTTCTTTTGATTGCCGTCACCCGAACGCGGCTCAAAGAGATCAAGGATCCGCTTATTATCGGCGCGATTTTATTCCTGTTTGCCTGGGGCGGCATGTATGGATTGACGGTCTACAACTACGGCGCGCTCGTGCGGTATAGGCTGCAGATTCTCCCCATGTTCCTGCTTTTGCTGCTCTACTTGAGCCGCAAAAGACCGAAGGTCGGATGAGCGCAAGAAAGCGCCTTTTGGTTTTCATCGTCAATGAGGCGCGCGTCTTTCTTTCCCACAGGCTTCCGGTGGCCCTCGCGGCGCAGGAAGAGGGCTTTCGCATCGTCGTGCTCGCCCCCCAATCGGAGTCCGCGGAGAAGTTGAGCGCTTACGGCTTTGAGCATATTCCGATTCACTTAACGCGCCGGGGAATCAACCCTTTCCGGGAAGCGCGCGATTTTTTGGCTATTTATAATCTTCTGAGGCGGCTTAAACCGGACCTTTTGTATCTTGTGGCGCTTAAAACCGTTCTCTACGGCGGGCTCGCCGCCCGTTTTTGCCGTGTCCGCGCCGTTGTTTCCATGATCACGGGCCTCGGTTTTCTATTCATCGACCCCAAATGGTATGTCCGTTGGACGCGCTTTTTTTTGCGGCCGGCGTTTCGAATCGCTCTTGGGCATCCGAACCAGGCCGTCATATTCCAGAATCCCGACGATCTCCGGCTGTTCATCGAGCGGGGCTTTGTCCGGAGAGAAAAGGCGGTTTTAATCCTCGGGTCGGGCGTCGATGTGCGGAAATTCGCTTCGAGCGCCGAAGCGTCCGGCCCGAAGATTGTCCTTTTGGCGTGCCGAATGCTTCGCGACAAGGGGGTCGCGGAATTCGTCGATGCGGCGCGCCAAGTCAAAGACTCCGTGAGCGAAGCGCGCTTTGTCTTGGTGGGCGATCCGGATCCGGGAAATCCCTGCGCGGTCAAAGAGGCTGAGATCCGGCGCTGGCAGGAGGAGGGTTATGTGGAGTGGTGGGGGCACCGCTCGGACATGGAGGCCGTTTGGCCGCAGGCGCATATCGCGTGCCTGCCGTCTTATCGGGAAGGCCTTCCAAAGTCGCTGATTGAAGCGGCGTCATGCGCCAGGCCCATCGTGACGACGGACGCGCCCGGATGCCGGGAAATCGTCCGGCATGGAGTCAATGGCCTGTTGGTGCCTGTCCGCGACGCGAAAGCTCTCGCGGCGGCGATTCTCACGCTGCTGCGGGATTCAAGCCTGCGCGCGGAGTACGGCCGCAGAGGACGCGAAATGGCGGAAAGCCGGTTTTCTCAAGAGAAGGTCGTCGAGGCGACGATCGCGGTCTGCCGGCGCTTGTGTCCGGAAGCATAAACCATGGCGATGATTCCTGTTTTAGCCATCGTGTCCGTTGCCGCGCTTTTTAGCTTGGGATTTACGGTTTTGCTGGTGAAATATCGGCGCATTATCGCTATCGTGGATGTCCCAAACCACCGCAGCTCCCACGCCGTTCCCAAGCCGCGCACGGGCGGAATCGCTCTTATGACGGCCGTGCTCGCGGGAACCTTCGCGGCATGGGCATTTTTTCCACGGATGGCGATTGGGAGGCTCCTTTTTTACGGCGCCGCGGCCTATTTCGCTTTGGGCTTGGCGGAAGACGTGTTTCACCTCTCCGAGCGCGTAAGGCTGGTTGTTCAAGCCGTCATCGCCGCGATTCTGGCATTCTGCGGCTTAAGCCTCCCCGGCGTCCTTGCGGCCGTCTTCACTGTATTCTGGTATGTCGGCTTCGTCAACGTGTTTAATTTTCTGGACGGCATCGACGGCTATGCCGCGTCTGAAGCGCTTTTGGCGGGAATCTTCATCGCGATCCTCTCAAGATGGCCGGGACCGCTTTTGATTTCAGCGGCGGCCGCGGGCTTTTTGGTTTTTAATTTTCAGCCGGCGCGCCTGTTCATGGGGGACAGCGGCAGCTACTTGCTGGGGTTTTTGCTCGCCGCCTTATGCGTCGAGGGATCGCTTAAAAGCGGCGTCCCGGTCGAGGCGTTCATTTTGGTCCTGGGCACCTTCATCGTTGACGCCGCCGCGACGCTGGCCAAACGAATCATGAGGCGGGAATCTTGGATGAAGGCCCATCGCTCGCACTACTACCAAAGATTGACGGATTTGGGGTTTAGCCATGCGGAGGTCGCTCTAATGAATATGGGGCTGACGGCGCTTCTAGGATTAAGCGCCATGGCCTATGCCCATGCGGGGACGGCGTTTCGTGGGGCTATTTTGGCGGCGTGGGCGGCGATATTTGCCTGTCTTATTGCGCTCATTGAGAGAGCCGCCGCGATCTAAACGGTCTTTGGGTTTTGATAAAATGACGATCGCCCCATGAAAAAGCAATTTAGCTGGCGGCGGCTGGCGGTCGTCCTTCTTGATTTGTCGGTCGTGGGATTGAGCTTCCTCGGAGCGTTCTTCTTCCGTTTTGGCCCCCATGCCATGCCCGGGCAATGGGCGCTCTGCCGCGGCCCCCTGCTTCTTACGATGGCGGTCTACATGGGTTGTTTCCACTTCGCCTCGCTATACGGCGGCGTTTTTTATTTTTCAAGCTTCGATGACTCCATCCGCGTCGTCAAGGCGGTCGCGGTGGGAGGGCTGATTTCCGGCGCCGCGATCCTCTTTTTCCTCCAGGGCCAATTTCCCCGTTCGGTTTTAATCATGCAGCCGCTTTTGGCGCTTTTGGGCGTGGGCGGGGTGCGTTTTCTCATCCGCGCCTCCAAGATTTATTTCAACCGCCCCAGGCTTTACCCCGGCAAGGCGCAGAGCGTGCTCATTATCGGCGCCGGCGAATTGGGAGAAAGCCTTTTGCGCCAAATTCAAAAAACGAGCGAACCCCGATACCGCGTCGTCGGATTTATTGACGACAATCCGGAAAAAATCAGGCGCCATATTCACGGCGTCAAGGTTCTGGGAAGCCGCAAGCGCCTGCCGGAGATATTGGACCGGCAGCATGTCGATGAAATCATAATCGCCATCGCGTCCAGGAGAGCGGAATTGGTGCGCGCGGTTGTCGAATCCTTGGGCGAACGCGAGCATAGGCCGGTATTAAAAATCGCGCCCAGCCTTCCCGAAATCCTGCAGAATCATTCGAAAAGCACCGCGTTGCGCCGCGTCAAGCCGGCGGACCTGCTGAATCGGGACGTCGTGCAGTTGGATCTGCCGCGCATCCTCGATCAGGTTTCCGGAAAAACCGTTCTGGTCAGCGGCGCGGGCGGCACCATCGGCTCCGAGCTTTGCCGGCAAATTTTGCGGTTTAATCCGGCCAGGTTGGTCCTGGTTGAAAATCACGCGACCGCGCTTTTTTACGCCGAAGCGGAATTGCGCAGGAAGGCGCAGGGCGCGCAGGTCGTCGCGACTCTCGGCGACATCCGAGACCAGGCGCTCATGGAAAAGATATTCCAGCAATACAAGCCCCATGTGGTGCTCCATGCCGCGGCCCACAAGCACGTGCATCAGCTGGAGGTCAATGTTTACGACGGCATCAGCAATAACGTGTTGGGAACCCACTATTTGGCCCAGGCGGCGGTTCGCCATGGGGCCGAAGTGTTTTTGCTCATCTCCACGGACAAGGCCGTCCGTCCGGCCAGCGTCATGGGGGCGACAAAACGCGTGGCGGAAATAATCGTGCGGCGCTTCGCGAAAAAAAACACAAAAACTCGGTTCATCGCGGTGCGCTTTGGGAACGTTCTGGGAAGCTCCGGCTCCGCATTCCGGATTTTCCGGGAACAAATCGAGAACGGCGGCCCCGTGACGGTCAGCCACCCGGATGTTCAGCGCTATTTTATGACCGTGGAAGAGGCCGTGCAGCTTATTTTGCAGGCCGTCGCCATGGCGGCGGGCGGAGAAATTTTCGTTTTGAAAATGGGGACGCCCGTGCGCATTCTGGACATGGCGAAGGACCTTATCCGACTTTCCGGCCTAACCCCCGACAAGGACATTCCCATCGTTTTTACGGGCTTAAAGCAAGGGGAGAAGATGGAAGAGGAGTTGACCGAGTCCCCATCCGCCTGCGACGCCTCGGAGCATCCTTCCATAATGATTTTGCGGCCCGATGATGAGATTCCCGAGGATTTGGAAAAGCGCATCATGGATTTGGAGATTCTGAGCAGAACGGCCGGGCAAGCCCAATTGGTTCAGGAGCTGAGCCGCTTGGTTCCCACGTTCACGCCCGCCTCGGCGCATCTTCCCGACGGCGCGGCAGCCCGGCGGCCCGGCGCAAAGACGTAATTCTACGCGTCCTTCTTCAGGATGATTGTATAGCAGGACCCGAGCCAGGAAAAGGACTCCACCGGGTAGGCCAAGATAGAAAGTCCAAGCCCTAACGCTTTGGATAGGAAAGAGATTTGTTTGGGCAAAGCATTGGACAGAGAGCTTCTCCAGCCGACCGCGTTGAAGTCCCTATTCGGCTTATCGGTCGCGGTGGCGAGCACGGCGCGCAGGCCGTGCCGCCCCAACACTCTTTGCGGCCACGCAACGGGGATAAGCGTCACATGACGGGGCGCATCGACATGCAGCCATCTTGAGCCGAATACGCGGCGCTGGAGGGAATCGGGGTTGGGCGTGCCGATGGCCAGGTAGCCCCCGGGCTTTAGCTTTGAAGCGAGTTCGTCAAGGATTTCCCAGGGGCATTTGAGGTGTTCAAGAACCTGCCATAGAACAATCGCGTCATATAGGCCCGCCTTGCGGAGCGCGGTATTTTCGTTTGCGCCCTCCAAGACGTTGACGTGAAGGACATCGGAAAGAAAGCGGCGGCATTCGGGGTTCATTTCAATGACGTCAACGTCAAAGCCGGCATTCTTTGCCGCCTGCGAGAATCCTCCCCAGGAAGGCCCAATCTCGAGGAGCTTTCCGCGCGAAATAAAGCGGAGCAGCAAGTCGAGCTTGCGCTGTTCGCTGCGCTGCCGCCGGATCGTTCGTAAATGCGCAATTAGCCCGCTGATTTTGCGCTGGCCGGGCCGCGGGCGCGCGCCTTGGGGTATGGTGTGGTAATTCTTCGGGTAATAGGGGGCGAGGTCCTCTGGAATCGCGGAAAGGGAGACCAGCCCGCAATTATCGCACCGGATATAGTTGAAAATTTCCGCGGAAACGCGCTGATTCCAGTCCCGCGTTTGCATCCAAGGTTTCGCCGGCCCGCCGCAATAGCGGCATGGAGCTTCATTTGTCCGGTTCATTTTTTGAGCGCGAACGAATGCCGAGCGAAAGGAGAACTAAGCAGGCACCCAAGGGCCGCGCAGATGCCGAGCGCGCCGGCCTCTATGATCATGGCGGTTGGGGCGTGGTTCGCGCCCAGCGCCCATTTCCCGCCGAAACAAACGGCGAAAGCGATGAAGGCCGGCCGTGCCGCGTCTTTGAAGTACCAATTGAACATTTCAGATTTCAAAAGCCGGGAGTGCATAATAGGTATTTCAAGCATGATATATCCCGCATTGAGGACTATCCAGCTGATCGCGGCGCCCGAAGCTCCAAGGCGTCTTACCAGGATGAGCATCAGCGGCAAGATGACGAACAGCGCCGCGATGTTCTTGTAAAAAGAAAGCGATGTCCACCCCTGCGAAATCTGCAGCGCATAGGGCATGGTCATGAGGCAGTTTAAGGCAGTTCCGGTGGCTAGGAATACGACCAAGGGGCGCACGCGCTCGATGGTCATGGGGTCTCTGATCCAAAAATGAAGCAGGGAAGCGGGAAAAACCGCAAGAACGGCAAAGGCCGGCAGCATGATAATAGCGACCATCTGGCAGGCGCCGTGGTATATGGAGCGAAGGGCGTCCTCGTCTTGCGGGAGGGCCAGCTTTGAAAAGCGGGGAAACATGGTCACGAAAATGGGGCTGACGGAAGTCGAAAGAATGGTGGCGGCCGTGAAAGCCAGGGTGTAGTAGCCGAGTTCTTTAAGCGGCAGCAATTTGCTGATGACAATCTTGTCCATTTGAGTCAGCAGGCTGACGGTCGCGGCGATTCCGGTCATTCCCGCCGCGAAATGCCAGTGCTTTAGCCAAAGCCGCCAATTTCTGGCGGCTGGTTTTGTGGCGGCCGGGAGGCTGGCCCAAAGGCAGATGGCCAGCGTCGCGACCTGCGCCGCTTGGACGCCCGCCTGCCAGAGGAAAAACGCCGTAATCGTGGGGGAGATAAAACGCAGAACCGCCCAGCCCCCGAAGCCCTCCAGGCTGATGAAAATTCCAAGGACAATATTAAGAACGACCTGCCGCTCAAGGCCGGACAAACCGCCAATGTAAAGAGCGGAGGGCCATTGCGCGGCGAGCACGAGGCCCATGAGCATGATGGCATGTTGGAGGATTTTTGGATTAAGAGTTTCCAGGTGGAACCACCGATGGCTCAGCCAGGGGGCCATCGCCATGATCGTCATCGCAAGCACGGCCCCGATAAACCAATAAACGGCCTCGAAAGTGCGCAGCAGATCTCGAGACTCCTGCGCGGATCCGGTTTTTCCGCTTAGAAGGGACAGCTCTTTGTTTATGGTCGTGCTCAAGCCGAGATCGCAGACTTGGGCCAGCCCCACGATGGACATGAAAACTCCGATGAGGCCGAAGGATTCCGCGCCCATGTAATGAATATAAACCGGCGCCATGGCCAGGGTGACAACGCCGATCCAGACGCGCCCGATGTAGTTGGCGATGAGGTTTCGCGTCGTTAGGCCGCGTGATCTTTTCAAGCGGTGCCGTCTTCCAGCGTCACGAAGCCGCGGGCAAAGCCCTTGGGGACGAAGAGAGCCTTCGGAGCATCCTCGGAAAGCTCGCAGGATTTCCGCGCCAGCATAACCGCAAGTATAACAAAAGAGCCGACCCGGCAGATTCTCTCGATGGGGAGCGCGGCGGAAATCATCGAGCGGCCAGCATTTTCGCGCAGTCCAGGATGTTGTCCGGGCACCGCGCGCCGATGACCTTCCTCGCGTGAGCGCGCCGGAAGGCCTTTCTAAGCCGATATCCGGCGCTCAATAGAATATAGTAGAAGGCGAATTTGGCCGGATTGAACTCGTGCCGACGGCGAATGTCGCCGGCCTTTCCTAAGACGCCCAAAACCGCGTCGAACTTCCATAAGATCAGCATATGCGCCCACATGGCCTCATAGTTGAACTTAACGCCGCGGTAATATTCCGGGAATAAATCCATCGCCGCCAAGGCGGCATCCGGTATCATGTTCGCGCGCATGGGAATTCCGGGGTAAAGCGCCGGATGCAGCCGGTATCCGCCGTATTCATCGAGGAATTTTTCTATGTTGTTTTTTTCGCCGCGCTCGTTCCGGAAATCGTAGCCGTTGGATTTCTCGGAGATCCCGTGCATGGTCAGGGGCCGGCCTATTTTAAAGACGCGCTCGGTCAGGGCCGGCAAGGCGAACGATAAAAACACGTCCGGCTGCGTCGAGTGGAATATCCTTCCCGTCTTTTTTTTCAATTCCAAGAGCGTCTCCCGCGAAACGGCGGAGTGATAGACGGATGGGGAGCGGGCATAGCCGCAGCAGCCCATTCGAACCGATCTTTTCGCCGCCGGGGCCGCCCAACGGTCTCTTGAGAGCTTCGGAAAGGAATTTAAAATCGCCTTTGAGTCTCTCGTGGGCCAAGAATAAACCGGCGTATCCCACGTGTAAATATCGGCCGCGGTTTCCAGGCATTCTTGGAGGCGCCGGATCGCGCCGGGCATCACCGCGTCGTCATCCCCGATGATTAAGACGAATTTCCCCGAAGCGCGCTCCACGGCGAACTCATAGTGATCGCACATCGAAAGGCGGCGGTCGGTCCGAATGGATCGGAGCCTGGGATCCTTGAATTCCGAAACGACGCCCGGGGTGCCGTCCCGGCTCGCATTATCGCTGACGATGATCTCGAGGGCGCCGGACTCCTGGGCCAGCGCGCTCTTGATCGCATAACGCAAGGTTTCGCATCGCTCCCGGGTGGGGATAATGAGGCTGATGATCGGGTCCATGATTTTATGATCTATAAATTGTAACATAGCGTCTAATTTGCCCTCTATTCGCGAGCGCTATGCCTGAGATTGGAGTCGTTCACTTGGTGCGAGCGGGCAATAATCCCGCTCTCTTTGGAAGGTTCCTGGAATCCTACCGGTTGAATAGCGGCGGCATTCCACATGAACTCATAATCATCTTCAAAGGCTTTTCCGGGGCGGACGCCTTGGAAGAATATCGCGGCCTTCTTAAGAATATCCCCCACAAGGAGCTCGAGATCCCCGATCGGGGGCGAGACCTCACCGCTTATTTTTTGGCGGCGGCCGCTTTCAGCTATCGCTATTTTGCTTTCCTGAATTCTTTCAGCGTCCTTCTCGACCCTGATTGGCTGAGCAAACTGTACAAATATGCCTCCGGCGATGAAGTCGGAATCGCGGGGGCGACCGGCACTTGTGAAAGCCTTTACACGAATCTTTTTAGCACGCCGATCAGATTTTACAACCGGCCCATTCTTCGCCGCGTGCGCGCCCTTTGTTTTCCGCTGCGCTGGCCGTATTTCCGGGCCCTATTTCCTTCTTGGCCCAACCATCATGTCCGCACGAACGCGTTCATGATGCGGCGGGAAATCTTTCTGAAAATCCGGCCGCGTGCGCCGCGCGGCAAAATGGCCGCGGCGCGTTTTGAGAGCGGCAAACACGGCTTGACCCGGCAAATTCTGCGCATGGGCCTCAAGACGCTTGTGGTCGGCAGAAACGCCGTGGCCTATGATAAAGAACATTGGTTTGAAAGCAATACGTTCTGGCAAGGGCGTCAGGAAAATCTGCTTGTTGCCGACAATCAAACCCGGCTTTATTCCGAAGGCAGTCCGGAGCAAAGGCGCTTCTTGTCAAAGCAGGCTTGGGGAAAGCTGTCTCGACCGGAAACCGGCAGCGCCGCGCGTATTGACTTAAACACGCCCTTTTAAAATCCCTGCGTTCGAAGCAGGCCCAATGAAGTCAAAGGCCTGGATAATATCGCCGAAGGATTCCTGCCGGGCGTTTTTAGATTGAATTTTAACGCCGGCATCCATGCCGTAAAGGTTCGGCGGCAGCAGTTTCTTGATTTTCTCGGGCAAAACCCGGAGCAGACGCGCCCCCGCGTTAAGGGGCCAGCCGTAAAGCAAGTGTTCCCAAATATCCATCAAGAATTTTTGAATTTTTTTTGGCAAGATTCGCGTCAGCCGCAGCGCCAGCTCGAGGGGCAATCCATAAAACAGGCGCTCCCGGGCAGTCATTTGACCTCGCAATTCGGCCAACTGCTGGGCGCTGATGCCGGCAGTAATGAAATAATTTCTATAAACGTAGGCGATTTGAAGCCTGCGATATTTTTTGTAATCGACTCCGATGCCGAATTCTTGCCCATAATTTCGACGGACATGCTCCATGGCGATCAGCCAGTTCGAATGATGTTCGCTTCCGGGCAAGAGCGGCGATTTAGTCGTTCCCGTCCGATTTTTTTCCGGCAAGTTTTGCAGAAAGGTTTCCATGCCCTGGCGCTGCTTGTTGTTGACGTAAAAATAGCCGAACGATTTGCTCGTGATTCCAATAATCGTCAAGGGGGCCGGCGAGATTAAAATTCGCGGGGCTTTCAGCCACATAGCGACCGTGGCGTAGTAATCAGGATATGGCGATTGAAAGAATGGGCCCTTGTCCTTAAGAGATTCGATAAATGGGCGTCGAATCACGGAATACTGCATGTTGAATCCCGCCAGACGGCGCAGGCGCATGGCGGCGCGGGCCCACTTCAAGGCGTCGCCGCGGTTTAGCCAGAATGGATCGCGGCCGGCGCAGCCGTGATTCTTGCTGAAAGTCAGGTACCCCGCGGGAAAATCAGGCACGACTCCCGGGTAGGCGAAGACAAAGCCATTGGCATATATGAGATCCGGGCTCTTGTATTGACGAATCAATAAATTCAAGGCCGGCAAGGCGTTGGGGATAAGGCAGTCGTCATCGCCGAGCATGATCACGTACTCGCCAAGGCTTTCGTTAAGAGCGTTGTTCCAGTTTTCCGTCACCGGAACGAAGGCCTTTGTTCTGAAATACCGGATGCGATTTTCATTAAGAGATCGGACGTAGCCGCCGATGTCTTGATCGGAGAAATTATCGTACACGATGATTTCCCAGTCATCGAAATCCTGGCGAAGAACGGATTCTATCGCGAATTTTAAATACTCAAGCCTGTTGCGCGTCGGCAATAAGATCGAGATCATTCGCGCTTATTCATCCCGTTTTAAAATGAGCGTATAACACGCGCCTAGCCAAGCGCGGGATTCCAGGGGAGCCGCAATTCCGGAGAGAATGAGCCCGAAGGCTTTGCCGGCCAAAGAAAGTTTTTTGGGCAGCATATTGGCCGATGAAAATTTCCAGCCGAAGCGATTCCACCCCTTGTCTCCGGCATCGGTGGTGGTGGCCAGCACGGGGCGGACTCCCTTCGCCGCAAGAGTCTTCTTCAACCAGCCGACTGGAATAAGAGTCATGTGGCGCGGGGCGTCGATATGTGTCCAGCGTGATTTAAAAACGTATCTTTGAAAAGAGTCCGGGTTCGGCGTAGCGATAATCAGACAGCCGCCACGGTTCAATTTTTCAACAAGGATGTCCAGCGTTTTCCAGGGATCGGACAGGTGTTCGAGCACATGCCAGAGGGCGATCACATCGTACGTTCCAGCATTTTTTAGGGCTGCATGCTCATCGTTTTCTCCTTTGTTTATGACATTAACTCCGACTGTTTCGGTAAGAAAACGGCGGCATTGAGAATCCCTTTCTATAACATCCACGTCAAACCCGGCTTGCTTTGCAAGGCTGGCGAAGCTGCCCCACGCCGGACCCATCTCGAGCAATTTCCCCGGGCGGGCAAAAGGCCTTATTAATTCAATCTTATAGCGCTCGGGCCTCGATATGGCCTCGAGTTCGGCTAAAGAGGCCGGGATGGTGTAGTAACTTTTCGGGTAGTATGGAGAGATGTCCGCGGGGACGGGTGACAAAGCGATCAATTCGCAATTAGCGCATTGAAAATAATTGAAAATTTCGTTGGAAATGCGGCGGTTCCAGTCGATCGTTCGAATCCATTCTTTTGTTGGGCCGCCGCAATACCGGCACCTAGCTTCTGATGTTATTTTCATTATAATTATGGGTACGCCGGTTGAATTTCGGCGGGGTCGTTCAAGCCGCCGGGAACGTTCCAGGCTTTCCGGCAACGGCGCCAGATCAAGGCGCCGCAAGGGACGGAAAACAGCGCCGTAACCGCGAGATACCCCGCGGCAACCGCCGTGCATCCGTAGCGGCTTCCCAACGCCCAGGTCGACAGCGCGATCAGCGCCCCCGCTGCCACGGATAAAACCATGAAAGGCTCTTTCCTATAAGCCCGCAAATAGGTTGATTGCGCTATTGAGACCTGCATTAAGACGGCCGCCATCAGGAAAAATGCCGTGGGAAGAGGCCCGAGCATGCGCGAAGCCAGCGGGTAATGATACCGGTAAAGTACAAATACCAAGAGAAAAACGGCCGAGGAGCCCGCCAACGCGATCAGCGTGGCGGAAACCACGGTTTTGTAAAAAAGCTTGTCGAGCGCTTGATAGGCCTTCTTCGCGATCAGAATTCCGAACTGAGGTCCCTTGGGAATAATGACGGCGGTAGCCCCCATCATGAGAGTCGATGCAAGCTTCCAAGTCATGCCGATTCTACCCGCTTCAACCGGTCCCCAATAGTGAAAAATTACAGGCGTAAACAGAGAAAACGCGAAATACCCGCTGATCCAGCTGACGGCAATTCTCCATTGCATGGGCCACAAATCTTTTCCCCAGCTCAATTTGGAAGTGATAGGAAAAAACAATAGTTGGCTCAGGAATGCCCGATATCTCACGCCCAGGTAGATCAACGTCCAGAGGATGGCGGCGACTAAAGCCGCGGGAGCAATCCAAAGATTGCCTCCCAAAAATAAAACCAGCCAAAGAACGCTCGACGTCACAATCCTTCGGATAAATTGATAAAAGTACACTTGGCTCAGCTGGTTGCATCCCTCCAGCATGAAAGTAAAGTTGCTCAAGTAAAGATCAACGCCGGTTAAAAAACAAAGGGAGAACCACGGCCAGACCCAGACGACCTCGGGATGCGGGTTCCAGCTAAAAAAAACATATCCGGCCAGGCCGATGCCGCCGGCCACGGTCACGCCAACGGCGGAATACCAAAGGGAAGAAAATTTGAACAAGCTCGCCAGCCTTGAGCGAGCGCCGGCGTCCCCTGAAATTTCTCCATCAGGGCCAAGCGAGACCGACGCCCACTCATGGCTGGCGAACTGGATCACGACCCTGCCCAATCCCATCTCGGCGAAAACGCTTAAGGCCAAGACGCTGCCGAAGGTGAAGTAATATCCCTGAATCGCGGGCGTCAGAAACTTGGCGATTAAGAGCAGCGAAATGGGCGCCGCCAGGATCTGCCAAGCATTGGCGGCGAACCCGAAGATTACGGGGCGATCGATCGCCCCGCGCGCCAGCACTTTCCGCCAATGCCAATCCATCCGACTCATTCGATCTTCAGGCGGGCGCCAGATATCTTTTATCGCGGAGACGCCGGTATAACTTTTTCACCGTCAGCGGAGCTCTGGGCCCCAGAGCCGCTCTCATGTTCTCCCAAAAAACTTTTCGCAATAACCGGAAAGTCAGAAAACCCCAGAAGCTTCTTCGGCTGCATAAGACGGTGACGGCATCCCAACCACCAACGGACAGAATGCCTGTTTTTTGAAAGGAAGGATAAACATCACGATAAGCATCGGAATTTAAAAGGCGAATCGTTTCTTGTACATTGCTGCGCACCAGAGATATATCTTTAAGCAAAATTCGTGAACCGCCATCCCCGGTAATTCGCAAAGCAGCCAAAGGCTCTGGAAGATAGCAAAGGCCGTGCCTGAAGGCCACGACCGCGTCGAGAAACCAATCACACCACCATCCCAGGGACGGCTGAAACCCGCCCGCCTCATCAAGCGCCGACTTCTTCATGATCATCGCCGTTCCACAGAGCGGCGGCAGATCGCGCAAGGCGAGCAATTCTGCCGGTGAAAAATAGCGCGGCTCCTTGCTGTAATTTAACTTCACTTCCCAGGGATGGTTTCCACCTTTGGATTCGTCCAGTACAATGAAGTCCGCATAACAGAGTCCTGCTTGAGGATATCGCGCAAGCAAGTTCATCGACTTTTCAAACAAACCGGGGAAGGCTTTATCGTCCGCGGCATTTAAGAAAATATAGTCGCCGCAAGCGTTTTTAATTCCACGATTTGTGGTAAAAACAACGCCCATGTTTTTGTCGTTTCTCAATAACCGGACGATTGGATCGCGGTTAACATATTTTTCGATGATTTCCACGCTGTTGTCGGTTGAGCCGTCATCAACCACGATGATCTCATCCGGTCTCAAGGATTGGCTTAAGATCGCCTCCAAAGCTTCTCCAATATAACGGGCATGATTATAATTAGGAATAACAACGGAGAGCGTCGGAGAACCCATCGGCATCAAGTGTGAAATTGAATTATTGCGCGCGCGGCCTCGCCCTTGGCCAATACTTCAAAAGCGGAATTAATATCTTCAAGTGAAAAACTATGGCTCAGCAGAGCGTCTAATTTTAATGTCCCTTTTAGAAAAAGATCAACATAGCGAGGGAAATCTCTCTCGGGCTTCGTTTCTCCGCCCCAGCTTCCCACCAAGCGTTTGCCGCAGATCACCTCGAAAGGATCGATGGATATCTTCGTTTGATGCGGCAAGTTCCCGATTAAAACGGCCAGCCCTCCCTGGCGGCGCAGGACTTGATGCGCCTGTTCCATGCTTTCCTTGGCGCCGGCGGCCTCGATAGCGTAATCCACGCCGAGCCCCCCGGTTAAACTTATGATGGATTGAACCGCATCTTCCGTCCGAGCGTTGACCGCATGTGTCGCTCCCAGCGATTTTGCCGTTTCCAGCTTGCGCGGATAAAGATCAACGGCGATAATCTTGGAAGCCAGCCGCAGCGCGGCGGCCTGGATCGCGCAAAGCCCGACTCCTCCCGCGCCGAAAACAGCCACGCTGCTTCCGGGTTCAACATGGGCCGTGTTGATGACGGCTCCAAATCCTGTCGCTAACGCGCAGCCCATCAAGGCGGCTTTATCCAGCGGCATGTCCCGCGAAATTTTAGTTAAACGATTTTCCGACATGATGCTGTAATCGGAATAGACCGTAATTGGACCGGCGTTAATTTTCTTGCCGTTTTTGGAATAAGTCGTTCCGCCGGCATCAATTCCAGATCCTTTGATCCAAGAAAGAATCACCGGATCGCCCTTTGAAACACGAGAAACGCCAGGACCCACGGCGTCAACAATGCCGGCGCCTTCATGGCCGAGGGCATGGGGCAAATATTTATCCGTTCCCTTTTTCCCCTTTATTTCCAACAACTGGGTATGGCAGATGCCGGCGGCAACAAGCCTGACTAGGACTTGTCCATAGCCAAGTTCCGGCAAGATAAGTTCCTCGACAACTAACGGTTTATTGCACTCATAGAGGACGGCACAGCGTGTTTTCATAAGTTCCTTCCTCAGCGACGCTGTTCCAACGCGTAGCGGGGAATTAATGGCATTATTCGCCGGAAGTCATCCACGGCATTGCGGTTTTCATCGTGACGAAAAGAGTGCCTTCGTGATGGCTCATGGGCATGTCTTCGAGGCGAGATACTTTTTGCCAATTGGTTTTTTGGCTGAAAAGCCCGACTTTTATTTGGGCAAAATGATCATAAACGGCGCGCGCATTGCGCTCATGCGATATTTCCACCAAAGCATCAAGGTTCAGCCAATGTTCTTGGGATGTGGCCGTTAGAATTTCTTTTTCATGGCCCTCGGCATCGAGCTTGATCAAGTTTGCTTCGACGATTATGTCGCGGATAGCGACAACGGGAACCGGAAACTTTTCCAGCCGCCCATAAGGGTTGGGCTTCGACCCCGCCAAATGGCTGCCGGTCGTATTGCCAAGAACGCGGACAAATTCCATCGTGCCGGTCCTGCTTGAAACGGCGGCATTAAAAGTTTTGACCTTCTTGCAGTTGTTGGATTCAAGATTCCTGTTCAAAATTTTAAAATGGGTTGGATCTGGCTCATATGCCGATACAGAGTATCCGCATTTATCAAGAATAATCGAATGCAATCCAAGGTTTGCGCCTATATCCAGAACCCGCTGGTAGCGCCGCCGGTTTAGCCAATAGAAGCTGAAAATAATAAGCTCGTCCATTTCAAAGAGATTGAGCGTGCTGATATTTCCCATTTCCACGTAAGGAAATTTTAGCGACCCAAAGGGGCCGAATTGAGGAACAACTCCATTGCCTGAAAACAGGGCGCGAACCTCTTCTTTTACCTGCTGCTTCAATTGCTGGTAGGCGGGCGATTGCGGGGAGTGCTGCGTGTGCAGATCGGGGAGCGAATAGAATAGGTTATCGAATACGGATGGACGCTGAGCATCCGTCTTTTTAGAAGCCGCAGAACTCATGGTTTTAGAGAAGCCTCCAGCAGCGAGACGAGCATGTTTTTTTTCAGAATTCTGCGATCAATCAATGGATGCGCATCTTCTATCGGCCGCCCAAATACGACCTGCGGGATCACGCGGCGGGCCGGGTCTATTTCTATGTCGCAGAAAACAGGGCCCTTTGCGGCAAAAGCTTTCCGGACTTTGCCGGATACTTCGGCGTTCTTGCGCATGCTTATCACTGGAAAGCCGTAGGCTTTGGCGACCTTAATGAAGTCTGGAAAAGCGAGCCCGCCCTCGACCGTTGAGGCCACATAATTCGAATTCAGCCACTGGTCCTGCGTCTGCTGAATCATGCTGTATCCCCGGTTGTTAATCAGGAAAATTCTAATAGGCAACTTATGGCGTATAACCGTCGCGAGTTCCTGGATATTCATCTGTAGGCTGCCGTCACCCGATATTAGAGTGACGGGGCGCTTGCCCCGCGCAAAACTGGCGCCTATGCTGGCGGGCAGGCCGTAGCCCATCGGCGTATTATTGAAAGCATGATAGATTCGCTGGCCTTTTTTAAAATCAAAGGCCTGCATGGTCCAAGCGACAGCGCAGCCCGTATCGAGAAAGATGGTTTCATCTTTCGGCATAACCGCGGACAGCTCCTTGATCAAGACGTAAGGATTGACGCTTTTCTCTTTGTAGTAGGCCGGAGGGCAGATTGGAAAATCTCTTTTCCATGCAGCGACTTGCCCAAGCCAAGCCGAGAGGTCTTGTCTCCGATAGCCGCCCAAACGCCGGTTAAAGGCGGACAAAAATTCCCCGGCGTCCGCCTGGACGGGCAAATCAATTTTCAGGTTAAAGGCCTCAAACTTATTGAGTTCGTTCGGATCGATGTCAACAACAATGCGTTTGGCGCTGCGGGCAAATGTCGAGAGTGGCGATCCGGTCTCGTGCGTGTCGAGGCGTGTGCCAATCGCCAAAATTAAATCCGCGTTTTGAACTGTAAAGTTTCCGTAGCGCGTGCCATGAAGCCCGAAGGAGCCCACAAATTGCGGATGAGCGGCCGGTAATAGATCCATCGCGCCCCAAGTGGGAGCCACGGGAAAACCCAGCGTTTCAATCATCCGAAGCGCTTCGGTTTCGGCTTTGGCCAGCCTGATGCCCCAACCGGGGATGATGACAGGCCGCCGGGCTTCCTTAACAAGATCCAAGCACTGCTGAATTTGGAGCGGCGACGGGCTGAAAGCAGCGTGTTTCTCAGGAGTTGGAATGAAGCCTTCAAGGCGCTCTGGTTGAACCTCCATTCGCTGAAGGTTGTCAGGAATATCGATCAGGACCGGACCGGGGCGTCCCGAGCGGGCGATGTAACACGCTTTCTCAAGCTCGTAACGGATGCGCTTCGGGTCGACCAGCATCACCGCATATTTAGTGACCGGTTTATACATCTCAACAACCGCGGTCTCTTGAAAGCCTATTTGACGAACGCCTGTTTTGCCGCTCAAGCGAAAGGTGGCTACTTGGCCCGTTATATAAACGACAGGCACGGAATCATAGAAGGCGCAACAGACGCCTGTGATCATATTAGTCGCGCCCGGACCAGAAGTCGCTACTGCCGCGCCCAAACCACCAGTCACGCGCGCGTAGGCGTCGGCGGCCATGGCGTTGGCCTGCTCGTGCTGACAGCAAACAAAGTCGATGCCAGCTTGCCGATTTATCGAATCAATCAAGTGCAACGATGCGCCTCCAGTCAGTACAAAGGCGTGCCGTATGCCTTGCTTGGCGAGGAAATCAGCAATATAGTCGGAAAGCTTCATTTGGTGGCGAGAACGGCTTTATTTCGATTTCCTGCAATATCCGATTTCCAATCATTGCCAAAGCGCCGCAACTTGTACATGTTGAGATCGCCTTTTAGCTGCCGTGCTAACAATTCTTTTCCCCAGTCGTCATGAACAACTGAAAAATTTCTGCCGCCGGCAACGTCGCGGCCCTGAACCTCAAGCCAACGCATGCAGCCGTAAATGTCATCCATGGAGGTTCCGGGCTTTCCCGATCCCCAGAAATCTTTAACGCGCGCTAAATTGGCCTCGGCCTTCGTGCCGGCGCGAAGAGTCTCATAATGATTCTTGGTTCGAACGAATCCTGGCCCCACAATAAACGCATTAAGATCTGGGTTCTCATCATCAATTAACTCACACATCTTGATCAGCATGATCTTGGCCAGACAGTAGGCCGAGTAGCAGCGAAAAGGATTATTCGTGCCGCCTCCGGCCAGAAAAACGACGTTAGAAACAGATTCTTTGGATCTAAATCTATACAAGGCATGCAGCGCGCGCAACTGGGAAATTCCGTTGATATGAATAGAATCGGCCCAGGCATCGAAATCCAACGCAAAGAACCGCCCGATGGGTTCAGTGGTTCCTACCGAACTGAAGAAAGTTTTCCAGGAAAGCTTCTTTTTTGCGGCGAAAGAGGCCAATTTTTCAATTTCCTTCGGCCGGGAGAGATCGCATCGGAACAGGGTCAAATTGTCCTTGCCGCGCAGAGACTTCACATTCTCGGACAAGACGCGGTAGGTTCCAAGAACAGAATAGCCGTCCCGGAGATAACGAAGACAAATCTCTTTGCCGATGTCGGCGCTCACGCCGAGAATGACGACCGTCTCCTTCCGCTTGACAGGCATTGTTAATCGGCAATGAACCAATGGTAATCCCCGGAGTACCCAGTTTCGGCGAATAGTTTTTTCCAATCATCTACATGCATGTAGGTTTCTGCCGTCAAAACCCACTTCACCAAATTCTGACGCTCTTCTTCATTGTGCCAAGCGTCCACGGTAATATAGGCCGACCCGCGGCAGACGCGCTGGATTTCCTGAAGGGCTTTTTTGCAGCGCTCCGGGGGCAGATTGTGAATGGAGTTGATGGAGATAACGAGATCAAAGCTTTTGTCCGGGAACGGAAGCTTCTCGGCGCTCGCGATTTTTAAAAATGGCTTGACGGATTCCATGGCGTGCTCTATGGCATACCGGCTTACGTCTACCCCCGCAACCGTGCATCTGGGCATGAGCTCTTTAAAGTCGTGAAGCAGAAAACCTTTTGCGCAGCCGACATCCAGAATGGCGGCATTATCGGGAAGCTTGTAGTGGGTGCGAAACCGCTCGGCGACCGCTTTCCAACGGCCATCGTATTTGTAGCCGCCGTAGCCTTGGCTTCGCGGCCCATCGAAGAACTCGACTTCAAATCTTTTCGCAGCGGCGATATCCTCGGCCGTCTTTTCCTTGGCGCGCTTATCGTAGTCCCTCTTCGTTTTAGGAATGACTTGAAGAAAATCTATTTCGGTTTTCATGGTTGGTGAATGTACTCCAGTGGTTGTTTTTGGATGGCGTCCCAGAAATTGTCGATCCATTGAATGACGTCGGAAATTCCATCCTCAAGGCTGATTTGGGGGCGCCACCCGAATTCAGATCGAGCTCGAGCGGAATCAATCACGTAGGCTTTATCCTGCCCCAGGCGTTCCGTCACGGCGACGGTCGATTCCTCAAAGGAACGCCCCAGGCGCTTGCAGATCAGGCGGACAACGTCCTTAACCATCACTCCTTGATCCGGAGAAAAGTGATAGATGGTTCCAGGGCGGCCGTTTACCATCGCGGCCAGCTCGCCGCGGGAAACGTCCCGGATGTGGATATAGGACTTGACTGCCACGCCGCCGCCGTGCAGTTGGATCTTCTTTCCCGACCTCATATTGATCACGGAGCGTGGAATGATTTTAAAGAGCTGTTGATGGGCGCCGTAAACGTTGGTCGCCCGGATCATCACAAGCGGAAATTGGAAATTCTTGACATAAGTAAAAAGGGACAGGTCGCCCGCGGCTTTGGACGCGGCGTAGGGCGTGCTCGGATTAAGCGGCGCGTCCTCGCGCACGATCCCCTCGCAGGTGCCGTAGACCTCGGGAGAAGAGATGTGGACGTAGCGTTTCAAGCCCCTGTAGTTTTTCAGCGCGTGCGCCAGCTGCGTGACGGCCACGGCATTGGTCTGAAACCAATGCCCGGGGTTTTCCCAGCTGGGCGCGACTTCGCTTTGAGCCGCGAAGTTAACCACGTATTCGGGCTTGAACGAATCAAGCAGCGCGGGGATTTCGGACATCTGCCTATTCAAGTCCATTTGGTAAAACTTAAAGTCCGGCTTGGCGTGCCGCTGGTAGCGTAAAAACAACGGGCTCTTTTCCGGGGAGCGACTGACTCCGACGACGGAATAGGACCCGTCTTCCAGCAAAAGATCGATGAAATCGCCGCCGGAAAAAGAATTGCTGCCGATGACCAGAACCTTGCGCTTTGAGCTCATAAAAATTAAAACGGTCCGGCAAACGTTTTGTCGGGCGTATCCAGGGGCTTCTTCATGTCCTCTTCGCGCCCAAGCGCGTGGCTGGGCTCCCGCCCCAGCATGGCTCCGGCGGCGTCGGCGATCTGAGCGGCTCCCGGGTAATAATGATTGGCCAGGGCCCAACTGCTGGGAATCGGAGCCTCGGGGGGGGAAACTCTTCGCGGGGCGCACTTAAGAGATTCGAAATTTTCCTCGCAGACGCGCGAGAGAATTTCCGATCCAAAACCAAAAGATCGCCAGCCGGCATCGGCCACGATGAGACGTCCCGTTTTTTTAACCGATTCCACGATGCGAATCGTGTCCAGCGGCCTGATGGTCCGAACATCAATGACTTCAGCCGAGATGCCGCTTTCAGCCAGCATTTCGGCCGCCTTAAGAGCTTCTAAAACCATATAAGAAGCGGCGACGATGGTGACATCGCGGCCTTCCCGCATGACCCTGGCCTCGCCAATGGAAACGCGGTAAAAATCCGCGGGAACATCACCCATGACTCCATGCAGCCAGCGATGCTCGATATAGATGACGGGATTATCATCCTCGACAGCTGAAATCAGCAATCCCTTGGCATCGTAAGGTGTCGCCGGCATCACGACTTTAAGCCCGGGAATATGGCCAAAAACAGATTCTAAGCTTTGCGAATGCTGGGGACCTTGTCCCCAGCCGCGGCCAACGACGAGACGGATGACCATCGGAACCTTCATTTGTCCGCCGAACATGTAATGCCATTTGGCGGCGTTATTGATAATCTGATCCAAAGAAAGCAGGGCAAAATCAACGCGTTGATGAGTTAGAATGGGACGCATGCCCACCAGCGCGGAACCGATGGCGACGCCGGTCATGGCGTTTTCGGAAGTCGGCATGTCCATGACGCGGTTTTCGCCGTATTTGGCCTGCAGGCCAAGCGTCGTTCCGAAAACTCCTTTGGGATCGGGCACGCCGAGTCCCATGAGATAGACCTTGGGGTTTTGAGCCAGACACTGGTCCGTGGCTTCAAGAATAGCCTGGCTGAATCTAATCTCTCTTTTCAAAATCAGCGCTCCGCATAAACATTTTCAAGAAGGGTTTTCTTATCCGGGAAAGGGCTCGCTTTGGCAAAGGAAAACGCTTCCGCGATTTCTTGGTTTATGGTTTTCATTTTTCGGGAAATCTCCGGCCCCGATAAAATTTTTTTATTCAGAAGGCGATTTCTCTGGCGAACGATGGGGCATTTTTTTCTCCATCGGAGAAATTCTGCCTCCGACCGATAGCCGATATCATTGTCATAGTTCGGGCCGCAGTGCTCGCGCCAACGATAGGTGGTAAATTCCAAGTAGGAAGGACCTTTCCCGCGCCTCGCGCGTTCGACCGCTTGCGAGGCAAGAAAATAAACGGCCTCGACGTCGTTGCCGTCCCCAGATAGCGCGGTTATTCCGTGGGCCTTTGCCAGGGCGACACGGTCGCGCCGCGCCGGCTGCCTAACGGAGAGGGGGGAATAGACCGAATAAAGATTATTCTCGCAGATAAAAACAATCGGCAAATTCTTGAGCGCCGCGAAATTAAGGGATTCCGAGAAAACGCCTTCCTCCGTCATGCCCTCTCCGAAAAAAACAGCGGTGACATGATTTAATCCCTGAAGCCGCGCCCCAAACGCAGTTCCCACGGCCACCGGAAGACTGCTTCCAACGATCGGCGTCGAGCCCATCATGTTGACTTTAAGATCGACCAGGTGCATCGAGCCGCCTTTGCCCGAAGAGCATCCGGCCGCTCTGCCGTAGATTTCGGAGAGCATGGCCTTCAAATCGCCGCCTTTAGCTAAGTAATGGGCGTGAGCGCGGTGGGTGCTCATGATTCGGTCTTCCGTTTTTAAAGCCGCGCAGACGCCCGCCGCGACGGCTTCTTGGCCGATGCTCAAATGCACCGGGCATCTCATTTCCTGCTCCGGATATGTTCCGGCAATCGCTTCCTCAACCGATCGGATGCGCAGCATGTCAAAAAACAGACGCTTGCGCAGATTCAGAGCGACTTGAGGCATGATTATTTAAGGAGAGATTCGATCGTTTTTAGCATGGAAACCCGGGAAATCGAGGCGCTATTGCCGACGATGGTCACGGCCTGGGCTCCGGCCAGGTTGCCGATGAATCCCATGGCGCCTTGCGGCGTTTTTGCGGCCGCGCAGAGAGACGTCACCGCGAACACCGCGTCGCCGGCCCCGATGCGGTCCACGACCTTGAGGGCGAAAGACGGGCATTCAAAAAATCCTTTTTCTTTGTTGAAAAGCATTGTGCCGATCTTGCCGCGCGTGACCATCACGGTTTCGCAGGAAAGGCGCGCGGCCAGGGTTTCGATGAGCGTCTTTATGTCCGCCTCGCGGCTGCGGTGATCCAGCCGGATTTCTCCTTCATGAATGCAGACATAGTCCGCGCGCGGGTATTTCGAGATCGTATGAAAGCCGATGTTCGCGGCGTTGATTTGCGTGTTGACGGCGAGGAACTTCGCCTTGCGCGACAAGAGGTCCACCACGCGCGGCGTGATGAGGCCGTGCCCGAAATCCGCCGCGATGACCACGTCGTGCTCCGGCAGGGCTTTTTCGAGCGCCGAGCAGAAAGTTTCTTCCGCCGGCCCCGTCAAGGGCGCATCGTTCATTTCGTAGATTTCCAAAAGCTTGGTGACAAGGTATTTCTCAACGAACCGGCGCTTGACGATGGTCGGAGAATCCGGCTTATGAATAAAAGAAGGCGAGACGTTGGGCTTTAGGCTTTTGCGCACGAATTCTTCGCGGCCGTTTTGAGCGCCCAGATAGGTCAGCAGCTTCACGCTTTTCGCGAACTCCGCCGCGTGATTGGCGATCGCCAAGGCGCCGCCGGCGTGCACGTCCTTGAACTGGTACTGCAGGGCTAAAATCGGCTCCTTGGCGGATTTGCCCAGGGCGTCGCAATAGACGTATTCGTCCAGGATGGCTTCTCCCACGACGAGCACTTTCAAGCCGCGCAATTTTTCAATAAATCCGACGACTTGATCCGCCGCGTATTTCGCCCGAAGCTGCTCCAGGAAATCATTGACCGCGGAATCGAATTGCGGCATATGGCGGTTTAAAAGATTCGAAGAGCTGAACGCGATGTCTTCCGTGAATCTGATCGCGCCGCCGACGGACCGGACGGCTTCCTCTTCCTTCGTGATGCCGCCCGAAACATCCTTCGCCGCGACCTTGTAATCCGGCCCTTTGGCGTAGATGTCGGGCTTCAAAAGCTCGATTGTCTTGACGGCCGTGGGCCAGCGGTTGATGGCCACGTAATCGACCGCGTCCAGGGCCGCCAGCATCTCGGCCCTCAAATTCTGCGGAAACGCCGGGCGATGAGGCCCTTTGTTGACGTATTCGTCCTGCGTGATGGTGACGACCAGGACGTCTCCCATGGCCTTGGCCTCGGTGAAATGCCGCACATGGCCGATATGCAGGAGATCAAAAACGCCGTGGCAATGGACGATTTTCTTTTTTTGGGCGCGTTCGCCGTCGAGCTTCTTCGCCAGGGCATCAAGAGTGAGAATTTTCGCGCGCTTGGGCTTGGGAGGGGCTCCCTTGGTTATCATCAGACTTTCGTCGGCTCCAGAAACTCGAACCATGTCTTGGTCGCTTCGCCAATCGATTGCGGCGTCCACACCGGGGCGTCCTTCCAGTAATCGATGTTTTCGATCATGCGCTTGACGCCTTCCTCGAAGGAAACCTTGGGCTTCCACCCGAGGGCTTTTTGAATTTTTGAAATGTCCGCGAAGGTGCAGTCGGGCTCCCCGGGACGCTTGGGAATATGCGTCACGTCCCCGCCCAGGAGCTCGACCAGGCGATTGACGCTGTAGGTGTTCCCGGAGCCGACATTAAAAAAGTCGTCCTTGGCGTCCGAGTCCGCGGCGCGGACCAGAGCGCCGGCGACATCGGAAACATAGGTAAAATCGCGCGTCTGTTTTCCATCGCCCACCACGGTGAAGGGCCGGCCGTGGATTTTTTGGGCTAGAAAAACGCCGAAAACCGCCCCATAGGTTCCCGACGTGCGCGACCTGGGACCGTAAACATTGAAGAATCGCAGGGAAACCGCCGGGATTCCGTAGATCTTTCCCCAATGCAGGACCAGCTCCTCGCCCAAACGCTTGGTCAAGGCGTAAGGATACTGCGGGCGTATCGGCGCGGTCTCGGGCGTCGGAAATTTGTCCGGTATCCCGTAGCAGGAGGAAGACGCCGCATAAACAAAACGTTTTATCTTGGCCGCGCGGGCCGCTTCAAGCACGGACTCGGTGCCGATGACGTTGGACCTGAAATAATCCGTTGGACGCTCGATGGACGGCACTATGTCCGCGAGAGCCGCCAGATGGAAAACCCGCTCGGCGCCTTTAAAAAGCGGGGCAATCTGGTCTTGCCGGCAGATATCGACTTCGGCGACTTTTAGCTTCGGGTTGTTCTTAAGATGCTCCAGATTCTGCGGGCGGCCCGTCGAAAAGTTGTCGATAACCGTGACCTCGCGGCCGTCGCGGAGCAGGCGCTCGACCAGGTGGCTTCCGATGAACCCGGCTCCGCCGGTCACGACGCAGCGTTTGGAGGACGTCATGCCGGCTGAGTCGGCTGCGCGGAGAAATTCTTCATGATGCGCACGTTGAAGTACCGGGGGTCATCAAGGCTGTCGGGGAGCTTGCCTTCCTTAAAGGCCTTGCAAAGATCGCGGATGGCGTCTTCGACGGTGTGCTTGGGGACGAAGCCCAAGTCCTTGGCGATTTTATTCGATGAAACGTGATAGGAACGCAAATCGTTCGTCGGGCTGGTCGCGATAGCGATGGGAGCTTTCTCGGGGAATTCCGTTTCGACGACCCGCTTGACCATCTGCGCCAACTCCGCGATGGTGTAATTCTGATAGCCCGCGTTATAAACGCCGCCGTCGATTTTCGCGGCCGGCCATTCGAGGAGCTTGACGTAAAGTTCCGAGATGTCGTCGATGTGAATGTTGGGCCGTTTCTGCGAGCCGCCGAACACCGTGATCCGGCGCTTATTGACCGCGAGATTGGTCAGGATATTGACGGAAAGATCGAGACGGGTTCTGGGAGAATAGCCGCACACCGTGGCGGGCCGGATGATCGTCGCGGCAAAGCCGGGCGCGCGGCGGGAGAGAAGAACTTTCTCGCACATGGCTTTGAAGCGGGAATAATCCGTGAGCGGTTTTAAAGGGTGGTTCTCATCGACATCGGGAGATTCGCTGACCCCGTAGACGGAGCTCGAGGACACATAAATGAAGCGCTCGACCTTGGCTTTTTGGGCGGCCAGGACCATGGGCTCGAAGCAGTCGTAATTGATGGATTTGCCCAAGGCCGGGTCGAGTTCGAAGCTCGGGTCGTTGGAGATGCAGGCGAGATGAATAACCGCCTTAACGTCCAAAAGGGCCTCGGAAAAACGGGCCGTATCCCTAATATCGGCCTTGATAACCTTCAACCGCGGATGCGGGAGAAGCCCCTGCGCGCCGTAATACATCGTGTCATAGGCGACGACTTCATGGCCCGCCGCAAGCAATTTGGGGACCAAAACGCAGCCGACATAGCCCGCGGCGCCCGTGACCAGAACTTTCATGGATTTTCCCGAGAAATCCTATTGTATCAAATTTTCCCCAGGATGGCTCGACGGGGGAGGGGAATCAGCCCACGTTGTCGGCGAGGTGGCGGGCGAAGGCAAAAGAAGACGTCAGGCCCGGCGAAACAACGTTTAAAACATGCAAAGACGAGCCTTTTTTTTCAATGGCAAAATCTTCGACAAGATTTCCCTGCCTGTCTATAACCTGGGCGCGTATTCCGGAAGGACCGCCAATAAAATCATCGGGCCGGACATCGGGCACAAGGCGGCGGGCTGCCCGCGTGAAGTTGCTCGTGCTCAAAGACCCTTTTAATTCGTTAAACAGAAAACGCGAAAAATCGCGCCTTAAGAGCAGCCTCCAGGCGGGGGCCGAGGCCGCCAGATCGAACACCCCGGCAAAAGTCGATTGTCCCCAAGAATAAGCTTCGCGGCCGAGAGCGGGAACGGCGTTGGGCCCGACAATGACGTCTCCTTTCACGGTTTTAGTCCAATGAATCCCTAAAAATGGAAAATGCAGGTCGGGAACGGGGTAAATCATGGATCTGATAAGCCCGGCCCTTTCGGGGCGAAGTCGCCGGTATTCGCCGCGCACGGGAATAATCCGCCATTTAAGGCCCACGCCAAGCTTGTGGGCGATTTCGTCGACGTGAAGCCCCGCGCAGTTAATCAGTTTTTCGCATTGATAGGCGCCGCGGTTGGTCAGAAGCTCGTATTTCGATCCGGACTCCCGCGCGTCCTCGACGGCGCAGCCAAGGTGAATATCCACTCCCAAAGATTTGATTTCTTCCGCCACGGCGGAAACCAAGGCCGGCGCGTCGATGGAGGCTCCGCTGGGAGCATGAAGAGCCAAAAGGCCGGCCGCATTCGGCTCCACCAGCGCCATCTCCTTGGGCTCTAAAATTTTAACGCCGGGAACGCCGTTGGCGCGCGCGCGCTTTTCAAGCTCCTCGATGACCGGGATCTCGTTTTGCCGGCAAGCGGCCACGAGAATTCCGCCTTCGACCAGGGCCACGCCTCTTTTTCGGCAATAATCGCGCAAAAGCCTGTTCCCCTCGACGCAAAAAGACGCCTTGAGGCTTCCCGGCTTGAGATTGTAGCCCGCATGAAGAACGCCGCTGTTTCGTCCGCTGGCATGGACGGCCAGGGACGGTTCTTTTTCAAAAACGGCGATGGATTTTCCCCCGCGAAGAGCCAATTCCCGGGCCAAGGCTAAGCCCGTAATGCCGCCTCCGATGATCGCGGTCTCGTATTGGGTCATTTTAAAAAAGGCAGGGCCGCGTCCTTGCCGGAAATGACGCGCGGTTTTTCCGGCCAAGAAATCGCGAGCCTGGGGTCATCCCAGCGGATGCCGCGCGCCGACTCCGGAGCGTGGAACTCGGAAATCTGATAATAGACGTCGGTGTCGTCTTCCAGCGTCTCGAAGCCGTGGGCAAAGCCCTTGGGCACGAAGAGAGCCTTCGGAGCATCCTCGGAAAGCTCGAAGGATTCCCACTCGAAACGCGTTTTCGAATCCGGGCGCAAATCCACGATCACGTCGAAAATGCGGCCGCGCGTGCAGCGCACCAGCTTCGCTTCCTCCTTGGGCGCCGCCTGATAGTGGAGCCCGCGCAAGGTGCCCTTTTGGACGTTGCGCGAGAGCCCGCATTGAGCGACCGCGGGGTCCAGTCCGTGCCGGCGGAACTCGTCCGCGCAGAACGTGCGCATGAAAAAACCCCGGTCGTCCCGCGCGGGCTCCAATTCAACGAGAAACGCGCCGCCAAGCCGCGAGGGAAGAAACCGCATCCCGGGTTTAGAGGACGACGGGCTCCGGGATGGGCACAGCGTGGCGCCCGCCCCAATCCTTGATGAAGGCCGTCTGCTTCATGATTTCTTCCTTGAGGTTCCAGGGCAGAATCAGCAGATAATCGGGGCGGGATTCTTTCAAGGCCTCCGGCGCGCGGATCGGGATATGCGTCCCGGGCAAAAGCAGGCCTTGTTTGTGGGGGCTGCGGTCGACGACATAATCGATGAAGTCGGTCCCGATGCCGCAGTAGTTGAGCAGGGTGTTGCCCTTTGCCGCCGCGCCGTAGGCGGCGATATGGCGCCGCTCATTTTTTATTTTAACCAGCAGGGCCAGCAGGGCGCGCTTGGTTTGGCGCACGCGCTCGGCGAACGCCTCGTACGTTTTAACATCCTCGTAGCCCAGGCGCCTTTCCCGCGCCGCCAAGTCCCGAGCCGCCGCGCTGATGGCGCGCCTGTCATCTTGCGCGTGCCGGACATGGAGCCTTAGCGAACCCCCGTGGGTCGGCAATTCCTCCACGTCAAAAACAGTCAAGCCGGCCGCGCGCAGGCAGCGCTCGGCGGAAATAAACGAGAAGTAGGAGAAATGCTCGTGGTAAATGGTGTCGAACTGATTGCCTTCGATAAGGCGCTGAAGATGGGGGAACTCTATGGAGATGGTTCCTCGGGGGGCCAGCAGCGTTTTCATTCCCGCGATAAAATCATTGAGATCGGGAACGTGAGCCAGCACGTTGTTGGCGACGATAAGATCGGCCTGCTTGCCTTTCGCGAGGAGGCGGCGCGCCAATTTGGTTCCGAAAAATTCGCTTATCGTAGGCACGCCCGCTTCCCTCGCCCGCTTGGCGATGTTTCTTGCCGGCTCAATTCCCAGGCAGGGTATTTGCCGGTCCACAAAATTCCGCAAAAGGTAGCCGTCATTGCTGGCTAATTCCACCACGAAACTTCGCGGCCCCAAGCCCAGGCGTTCACTGGTGTTTTGAGCGAAGCGGCGCGCATGGGCCAGCCACGTGTCGGCATACGAGGAAAAGTAGGCGTAATCCCTGAAAATGGCCTCCGGCGCGGCGAATTCCCCGATTTGAACAAGGAAGCAATTGGAGCACACGCGGGCATGAAGCGGATAGAAAACCTCCGGTCTTTGGGCCTGCTCGCGGGTGGGGTAGGAATTGGCCAGAGGCGTCATTCCCAAATCGGCGAATGTTTTAGTCAGCGGGGCTTTGCAGAAGCGGCAAAAATGGAGCGCGGCAATTTTGGACTTCGATGGAGTCCGCTTTCTCTGCTTTTTCGCGGTTTCCAGCAATCCTCGCGGCGCGGGCATGATCGCGATTATAACAAAAGAGTCGGCCCGCCCTGCCGATTGGCGGCCGGCGAACGGCGATTGTCCCGCCACCAATTGATTGCCTGATCCAGGCCGGTTTCGAGATCAAAACGCGGAAGGAACCCCGTCCGATTTAATTGGGAAATATCGGGGACAAGCAGCGGCGGGTCGTTTGGGGCCGCAGGCAGGGCTCCTAGGCGCAGCAGATCCATCCTGCCCAGCCGTTGGGCGATGATGCGCGCGGTTTCCTTCAGCGGCCGGCCATGGCCCGATCCCAGATTGACCGGCCCTTCGATATCGGATTTTAGTACGGCGGCGAATGCCGCGCCGACGTCGGCGACATGGAGCATGTCCCGGATTTGCTCGCCGTGAGACATCCTCGCTTCCCGGCCCTCAAGCAGGGCGGTGATAATCGAGGGCACGAAGCGCCGCGGCGGTTCGAACGGCCCGTAAAGGTGGAAAATCCGAGCCCATGCCTGGGAAAAGCCGGATTTTTTTGCCGCGCTTGCCACCGCCGCGCGGGCCTGGTCCTTGCAGCGCCCGTAGAGCGTGGCCGGCCGCAAAGGCGTTTGCCGTTCCAGGCACGGACCCTTAAGTTCGGTCCAATCGTATTCCGCGCAGGAACCGGCGCCCACGAAGCGCCGGCCGCCGAATTCCCCGAACAAGCGCGCCAAGTCCGCCGTCGCTTCCAGCCATTTTTTATTTTCCGCCGCTTCCCAAAAAAGGCCGTGCTCCGCGTACCAGGCGAGATGCACCATATGCGTCGGGCGAACCGTCCGCATCAAGCTCCGGCGCTGGGGCTCCTTGAGAAGATCGCACTCGAGCCAAGTGGCTCCGAAAGAAGCCGCCGGCCGGCACCGGCCGGCGGCAATGATTTCATGGCCGTCGGCGGACAGGTTTTCAAAAACAAAGCGGCCGAGAAACCCCGAAGCCCCGGTAACCAGGACGCGGTTTTTCACGCTAAAAGAGGCGGAGCCGCGTTTTTTTCGGGACGTAGAGCATTGTCCTCATGGCCTGGAAGCCCTGCGCGAATTCACGATTGCGTCGAAAATTCGGCGGCATGCGAGGCCTTCATGTAGTCTTGAATCTGCCGGCGCGTGAACTCAAGGGCGCTAAAGCCGGGCTTTCCCGATTCCCGGTACCACCGGGCCGTTTGCTCGAGGCCTTCCTCGAGCGTGTAAACCGGCCGCCAGCCGAGACGCTTTGCGGCCTTGGCGCTGTCCAACTGAAGCTGTCCCGCCTCGTGCGGCGCTTGTCCGTCTTGCGCCGCGGCCTGCCAGCGGCCGCTTCCCCAGGCTTTAACGAACAAATCCGCCACCTCGCCCACGGGGCGCGCGGAACCGGGTCTCGGCCCGAAATTCCAGGCCTCGGCGTAATCCTTGGGGCTTTGCCATTGCCTCATCGCCAGCTGCAAATAGCCGCAGAGCGGCTCCAAGACGAACTGCCAGGGCCGCACCGAGCGCGGGTTGCGGATTTGGGCGGCTTGGCCCGCGGCCAGGGCCCGCGCGCAGTCGGGGACCAGGCGGTCTTGGGACCAATCGCCGCCGCCGATGACGTTGCCGGCGCGAGTGGAGCTCACGGACGCCGCGCCGTCTTCCTGGAAAAAAGACGCGCGCATAGAGGATACGACCAGCTCCGCGCAGGCCTTCGAGGCGCTGTAGGGGTCGCGGCCGCCCAGGCGGTCGTCCTCGCGGTAGGCTTGGCCCGTTTCGCGGTTCTCGTAGCATTTGTCCGTGGTGATGACTTGGCAGACGCGCACGGACGTGGTTTTGCGCGCGGCCTCGATGAGGTTGGCCGTGCCGAGCACGTTGGTGGAAAAAGTCTCCAGCGGCTCTTGATAAGAGCGGCGGACCAGCGGCTGCGCGGCCAGGTGAAAGATGATGTCCGGGCGGACGTCCTGCATGGTTTTCTGCAGAAGAGAAAAGTCGCGGACGTCGCCCAGGCGGGAATCCATTAGCCGGGAGAGCCCCAGTTGATCGTAGAGATTGGGATTGGTCTCGGGGGCCAGCGCGTAGCCGGCGACTTTGGCGCCCAATTCCTTGAGCCACAAGGAAAGCCAGGAACCTTTGAAGCCGGTGTGCCCGGTTACTAATACGGTTTTGCCCGAAAAAACGCCGTCAAAACCGTCCGTCACTTCCAAATCTTCCAGGGAGCCTTCCCGCTTTCCCACAGCTTGTTCAAGAGCTGGAAATCGCGGTAGGTGTCCATGCACTGCCAGAAACCCTTGTGGCTGTGCACGCGCAGTCCGCCCTTGCCGGCCAGCATTTCAAGCGGCTTTTGCTCCAGCACGCAGGAGTCGTCGTCCGAGAGAAGATTCAAGAATTCATGCTCGAAGACGAAAAAACCGCCGTTGATGGCGCCGGAATGGGTCTGCGGCTTCTCGCTGAACTTGAGCACCCGATCGTTTTCGGTCATGAGCTCGCCAAAGCGGGACGGCGGGTGCACGCCCGTGACCGTGCCCAGTTTGCCGTGGCTCTTGTGAAAGCGCAGGAGATCCTTCAAGTCCACGTCCGCCAGGCCGTCGCCGTAGGTGAGGAAAAACGGCTCGCGGCCCAGGTATTTGGCCGCGCGCTTGACCCGCGCGCCGGTCATGGCGTTCTCGCCGGTCTCGGCCAAGGTCACCTTCCAGCCTTCCTCGGGGTGCGGGTCGTGGAACACGACGCCGTGGGATTTGCCCAAGGTGATGGTGGCGTCGCCGCGGTGCAGGCCGTAGTGGTAGAAATAGTCCTTGATGACGTCGCCCTTATAGCCCAGGCAGAGCACGAACTCCTTGAACCCGTAATGGGCGTAGCGCTTCATGATGTGCCACAAAATCGGCCGGCCGCCGATTTCGACCATGGGCTTGGGCTTGTACTCGGTCTCCTCGCGCAGGCGCGTGCCTTGTCCGCCGCATAAAATGACGACTTTCATAAATTCGTTTAGAGCCGGCTGTAGGCCTGAACCCGGGAATGCGCGGCCAGGGCCGCGCCGGGGGAAATCTGCGCCTGCGCCTCGACCACGCAGCTTTGCCCCACCACGCAGCGCTTCAAGCTCACGCCTTCCTTGAGCCGCGCGCCCGCCAAAACCACGCAGTCCTCCAAAAAAGAGCCCTTGCCGACGCGCGCGCCCTCGCCGATGCAGACGCCGCCGGAAAACCGCGCGAAATCCTCCACCACGGCGCGGCGCCCGATGACGACGGCGGCCTCGCCCCTGTCCAGGTGGCGGCCCAGCCGCGCGCCCGCGGCCAGCGCCAGGGAGTGTCCGGAAGCCGGGGGGCGGCCAAAGGCGTGCCCGCCCATGATGTCCAGGTGCGCCTGCAGGTATTTGTCGATGGTCCCGATGTCCATCCAGTAGCCCTTCGACACGTAGCCGAAAAAGCGCCGGTTGGTCTGCAGCAAAAGCGGAAAGAGCGAGCGCTCCAGGGAATACGGGACGCCGGGCGGGATGAAGTCGAGTATTTTTGGCTCGAGGATGTAGGCGCCAGCGTTGACGGTGTTGGTTTCGACCTCGTCCCACGAGGGCTTCTCCACGAATTTAACGACCCGGCCGGACTCGGCGGTGTGGACCAGGCCGTAAAGGGTCGGGTCCTTCACGCGGACCAGGGCGATGGAGGCGTCCGCCTTGCGCCGGCGGTGGAATTTCAGGAAAGCGGAGACGTCCAGGGCGTGCAGGATGTCGCCGTTTAAGACCAGGACGGGCCCGGAGCCGGCGAGCAGCCGCTGGCCGTTTTTAAGCGCGCCGCCGGTCCCCAGCGGGTGCTTTTCGTGCGCGAAGCGCAGGCGCAGCCCCAGGGCTTTGCCGTTTCCAAGCGCCTTGCGGAAGGTTCCGGACTTGTAGGACGTGCACAGGACCACATCGCGGATGCCGTGCTTGCGCAGCATCTTGAGCGGGTAGTGGATGAAGGGCTCGTTGACCAGGGGCAAAAGCGGCTTGGGCTCGTGGCACGTCAGCGGGCGCAGGCGCGAACCCACGCCGCCGATTAAAATCACAGCCTGCATGGAGGAAATTTTATCATAATCCCGGGCGCGGACCCGGCTATTTTAAGCGGAATACAGCGTTTCGATCTTCTGGATGAGGGAGCCGAGGCTAAATTCCTTTTGCGCCCGGGCGCGGCCGGCTTCGCCCATCTTTCGGCGCAGCGCCGGGTCGTCGGCGAGCTTGAGGCAGCACTCCAACAGTTCGATGTCGTCCTTGGCCAAAAACCCCGTCTCGCCGGGAACGACCGCGTCGCGGCAGGCGGGAAGGTCCGAGGCCACGACCGGCAGGCCCAGGGCCATGGCTTCCAAGACGGCGCCGGGCAAGGCGTTATGCTTTGTGCCGTGGACCAAGACGTCCAAACCCGCCAGACGCTTGGCGGTTTCCCGCGGGTCGAGCCAGCCGGTGAGCTCGACCTTGCGCAGCAGGTTCATGTTCTCCAAATCCCGGCGCAACCTGGCTTCTTCTTCCGCGCCCGCGCCGATCCAAACGCAGCGGATGGGATAGCGCGCGTCGGTCAGGCGCTGGCAGAGGTGCGCGAAAGCGTCCGGGTCGCGCGCGGCCGTGACGCGCCCGCACGCGCCGAAGAAAATGAGCCCCTCTTTTTGCGGCAGGGGCGCTTGCGGCGGCTCCATCAAGCAGGCGCGCGGCGCCAGGCGCACGGGCTTGCCCCAGGACAGGGGCCTGGCCAGCGCCGCCTCGCTGGGCGACTCCGCGACGAGGGTCCCAATCCAGGAGACCGACCATTCCGCGACGAAGCGGAGAATTTTAGCCGCGGCCGAAAGGTCCTGGCGCAGAAACTCGTAGCCGCGGGGGGAATAAAAAATCTTGGGCACGCCCGCGATTTTGGCGGCCGGCCGCGCCAGGAGCCCGGCTTTAAAGCCGTGCGCGTGCACCACGCCCGGCCGCTCTTCGCGGAAAATTTTGAGGAGCTTCTTGAAAGCGGCCCAGTTCTTGGCCGGAGAAATCTCCGAGACATCAACCATGCCGGCCTCGAAGCGCGCGGGGTCAAGCCCGCTGCGGACGGCCGCTACTTGGCTTGCCGCGCCGCCTTGGCCGCCGCGGTCGACAACCTCGATGACCTTGGTTTTTTCGCTCATTGAAGTTCGCGCGGCCCCGGGGTTATTTGCCGCGACGCCCGTAGTCGTCCTGCAGGCGCACGACGTCGTCGGCCTGGGGCGTGGAGACTTCCAAAAGCGTGGCGCGGCCGAAGGGCGACTCGAAGCGGTGCACGGTGCCGGGCGGTATCGCCATGGCGCGGCCCGGGGTCATGACGTGGCGCTTGTTGCCCAGGCGCAGCACCCAGCGCCCGCGCAGGGCGTAGGCCGTCTCGTGCTTTTTCTTGTGGTACTGCAGGCTCAGGCGCTTGCCCTTCTCGATGACGATGATTTTGCCGAGATAGTGCTGGCTCTGCGCGTACCAGATTTCGCAGCCCCAGGGCTTCTTGACCCGCTTGATTTTTTGGAATTTGGCCATGGGAACTCCGCAATTCTATCAAAATCCCGCGCGCTTGCCGCTCGCGGCCTCGTCGAGGCGGGCGAGCGCGAAGGCGTAGGCGCCCACGGCCGCGGCCCGGCTGGCGCCCAGGCGCGAGACGCCCACCGCGGCGCGGGCCAAGGGGTCGTGGCGCACCACGCGCTTGGAGCCGGGCACTGAAATTTCGCGCGCCGCGCCCTTCAAAAACGCCCGGCGCTCGGACGCGTCCTCGAAGTTAAAAAGCCGCGCGACCAGGCGGCAAGACGCTCCGCCGGGCGCGGAAAATCCCGCGTTGGCGGCTTTGACGAGCGCGGGCATGAACAACTCCGCCGCGCCCGAAAGCCCGCCGCCCACCACCGCCAAGCCGTCAACGAGCGTCAGCGCTTGGGCAACGACGTCGCCCGCTACCTCGCCCAGCCGCCGCCAGGCTTCTTTAGCCGCGGCGCGGTGTCCCGGCGCTTGGCCCAGCGCGACGTCGCGGATGATTTTCGGCTCGGGCGCGTCCGCGAAATCGAGGCCCGCTTCCTCGGCGTAAACGCGCCTGACCGCGCGGATGGAGCAGCCTTCCTCGGCGTGGAGCCCGGGGTCGAGCTTGTGGCGCAGGAGCCAGGCCTCGCCCGCCGCGGAGTTGTCGCCCCGCAAAAGCCGCCGGCCCGCGACGATGCCGCCGCCCAGGCCCGTGCCCAGGGTCAGGCCGAAAAGGTTTTGGTAGCGCTTGGGGCTCTTGGCCTTGGCCAGCGCCAAGTTGACCGCGGGCAAGAACCCCGCGATGGCCTCGCCGTAGGCGAAAAGGTCGCCGTCGTTGTTGATGAACACGGGCAGGCCGAATTCTTCCTCGAGAATCGGGCCCAGCGGCACGCCGTCCCGAAAGGCCGGCACGTTGGGCGGATTCTCAATGACGCCGGCGGAATAGTCGGCCGGTCCGGGAAAAGCAAAGCTTATGGCGGCCGGCGCGCGGCCCAACTTCTCGCGCGCGGCCCTAAAGCCCTTGATGATTTGCCCCAGGCACTCCTCGCGCCGGCCCTGGGCCTTGGACTCTAAAGTGAGCGGGCGCAGCACGGGCTTGGCGCCGCGCATGGCGGAAAAAACCAGGTTGGTGCCGCCCGCGTCCAAGGTGAGGACGACGCGCTTGTCTTTGGCGACGGCGTCTTCGCTCAAGGCAGGGCCGGCTCCGCTTGCGCTTCGGGCGCGGCTTGGGCGCGCAGATTGGCGGCCGCCAGCCAGGCGATGTAGACGAACGCGGCCAAGGGCGCCAGAAATCCCCAGCGCACCGAGCCCGCCGCGTCGGCCAAGAGGCCCATCAAGGGCGGGATGATCGCGCCGCCCACGATGGCCGTAATCATGAGCCCCGAGATTTCGTTGCTCTGCGCCGGGTAGGCGTCGACGGTGATGGAGAAAATCAAGGGGAAAACGTTGGCGAACCCCAACCCAGACAGGACCGAGCCCAGAAAGGCCGCGTCCCGCGGCCCGGCCAGGATGAGCAGCAGGCCAAAAATGGAGAGCGCCGCGGTCAGGGCCAAAAACCGCGCGGGGCGCATGCGGCGCAGGATAAGAGCCCCGGCGAAGCGCCCCAGCATGATGGGAAAAAAGAACAGCGCCCAGCTGATCCACAAACCAAAACTGGTGATGCCAAAGGCGCTTTTTAAGAGCAGCGGCACGCCCGAGCTCAGGCACACCTCGGCGCCCACGTAGACGAAGATGCCCGCGGTCATCATGAGCACGAAGCGGTTTTGGGCCAAGAGCGCCAAGCACGAGCCCAGCGTGGCGGGCGCGGACGCGGGATCCTTGGGTTCGTGAAGCTCAAGCGGCAGGCAGGCCAAAAGCGCCAGGGCCGAGAGCGCGGCGTAGACCGGAAAGAGCAGCGGCCAATCGAGCCCCAGGTAAGCCACCGCCAGGGGCGGCAGGAGAAAGCCCAGCGACGAGCCTACGGCCTTGACGCCCTGCGCGAAAGAAAGGTTGCGCGAGTAGGCGCCCGGCGGCGAGACGTCGCGCATGATCGGGTTGCCCACCACCTGCAAAATCGCCGCGCCCGCGCCCAAGAGCAGGATGGAGGCCATCACCACGTAGAACTTGCCGATAGCGCCCGGAGCGATGACGGGTTTGGGGCCGTAGAGGCCGGAGACAATGGGAATCAAGAGCCCGGCCAGCGCGACCGAGAGCCCCAGCACGAGCAGGTATTTTTTCCCTTTGCGGTCTTGGAGCACGCCCATGGGCACGGAAAGCAGGCCGAAGAACAAAAAGCCCGAGAACGGGAGAAGCTCGGCCGTGAAGGTCGAGAGCGAGAAAGTCTGCTGGGCCAGGCTTACCAGCGGTCCGGCCACGTCCGCGAAGCCCATGGCCAGAAACGCCAAAAACACCGGGGCGGTTTTTTTCATTGAGGCGACGCATTATATAATTATAAGGAAGCCCCGATGATGAGCGAAAAATCCACCCGGATTGTGCTGGTCCGCCCGCGCAATCCCAACAACGTGGGCGCCGCGGCCCGCGCCATGGCCAACTTCGGCTTGAAGGACCTGGCCGTGGTCGATCCCTACGAGCCGGTCTGGCGCGAGAGCGTCGCGGCGGTCGACGGCGCGGGCGAGGTCCTGCGCCTGGCCCGGAAGCTGTCTTTCCCCGAGGCCGTGGGCGACTGCCACCTGGTGCTGGGGACCTCCACCGGCAAAAGGCGCAAGCTCTCCCAGCCTCTGGTGCTGCTGCCGGAGTTGCGCGATTTTTTGGCCCGCCGCCTGCCGCCCGCGGGCCGCGCGGCGATTGTCTTTGGCCCGGAGAAAAGCGGGCTGCGCAACGAGGACTTGGACCGCTGCCACGCCTGGCTCAAGATTCCGACTTTGGATCAGGCGCCCTCGATGAACTTGGGGCAAGCCGTGGCCGTCGTCGGCTACGAGCTCGCGCGCGCCGCGGCGAAAGGGCCCGCCGCCGCGCCGCAGGCCAAGAAGCGCGTTTTACCGCCCGCGCGGCAAATGGAGAATCTGCTGGATACCATTTCCAGCGTCGCCAGTCGGGCGGATTATAAGGATGCCGCGCTGCGCGAGGCCCACCTGAAGCACTTGCGCCACTCCATCCTGCGCTGGAACCTGGACCGCGCGGACGCGGGCCGGCTGCTGCTCCTCTTCGAGAAAATCTCCAAGCGGCTGCCCGAAGCCTAGCCCGCGCCGGCGGCAATTCCGCCGCCGCTTCGGAAATCCTCCGTCCCCCGAACCTCCGGGAAACCCATCCCGGGTTTCCCTCCGGCCGCAGGCCGGAGCCGCCCTTCCCCACGGGGTCCGGACGGATTTTCCCAAGCGACGGCGGCTTGAACTCTGAGCGAGATGAGCCCGAGAGCGCTTTTGACGGGGCGAGCGAAGAGGCAGGCCGCCGTCGCGCGCTAAGGCTCGGCGCCGATGATGACGAGCTGGGAGACCGCGCGCGTGACGCCCGTATAGAGCCAGCGCCGCCAGTCCTCGTCCGTCATGCTGGGCAGGCGCTCCTCGATCAAGACCACGCGCTCGGCCTCGCTGCCCTGGGCCTTGTGCACGGTCAGGGCGTAGCCCCAGTCGAAGAGGTAGCCGTTTTTCTGCGCGCGGTAGGCGGGGTTGTCGCGGTCCAGGGGATAGCGCGCGCCGAACTGCGCGCGGCAGAGCGCGCCCTTGAACTTGACCTGAGAGTCCATCAAAATTTCCGCGTCATAGTGGTGCTCGCCGCGCTCCTTGATGTCCAAGAGCGTGCCCAGGCCCCCGTTGTGGATTTTTTTCTCCCGGGCGTTCCGGAGGCAGATGACCCGCTCGCCCGGCCGCGGGCCCTTGGCGTGCTCGCCGAGTTTCTCGCGCACCGCGCGGTTTAGGGCCACGCGGGTGTTGTTGTAGCCGCACAAAAACATCACCCGCCCGGGCGAGGAAAAGTGCCACACGGACTCGGGGTCGTCGGTCTTTAAGACCCCGTCGCCGTAGCGCCCCGGCGGGATGCGCCCGGTCTCGCGCGCCAGGACCGAGAGCTTGATGATGGGGTTGTCCTCGGCCTGGCGGTGGATGTTCTCAAGGAGAATGTCGGGCGCGGTCATGATGCTTTCGCGCCCGTGGATGGGCGGCAACTGCCCGTGATCGCCCACGGCCAGGATGGGGATGTTGTAGGCGCGCAGATCGCTCCAGAGATCCTCCGAGACCATGGAGGCCTCGTCGACCACGATGAGGTCGTAGTCCAAGGACGGTTTTCTCTCCCACCGGAGGACGGCCTCCTCGCCCTCCTCGTCCGGCTCGGTCACGGGCGAGTAGATGAGCCCGTGGATGGTGCCGCAGTAGTCCTGCGCGAAGAGAGCTTCTTCCGCGGCGAGCTTCTTGCCCAGAACCTCGGAGGCCTTGCCGGTGAAGCAGCAAAAGGCGGTGCGGAACTTGGTCCGCGCGAAAATCTTGAGCGTCCGGGCGATGACCGTGGTTTTGCCCGTGCCGGCGTAGCCGCCCAAGGTGAGCGCGGCCGCGTCTCGGGCCTTGAGCCAGGCCAGGATGCGATCCTGGGCCTTTTTTTGGTCGCCGGTGAGTTCAAACATAGCGGGGCGCATTTATTCTACAATGGCGGCGTGCCTTCCGACACGCCGTTGCGCGTTCTTATCACCGGCGCCACCTCGGGCTTGGGGCGCGAGATGGCGGTGCAGTTGGCGCGGCGCGGCGCGCGCGTGGCCTTGACCGGCCGCCGCGAGGACAAATTGAAAGAGGCCGCGGGCGCGGTCAGGGACGCGGGCGGCCAAACGCTCGAGCTTTTGGGCGGCGTGGACGACCCCGCGGCCGTGCGCCGGCACTACGCGCAAATCAAGGCCGCGTGGGGGGGTCTCGACTGGGCGATTTTAAACGCCGGCATCAGCGAGGCGTGCTACGCGCGAGCGTTCAAGGCCGAGACGGTGAGAAAGACTTTCGCGACCAACGTGCTGGGCGCGGCCTACTGGCTCGAGGCCGTCATCCCGGACATGATTTTGGCGGGCGCGGGGCGCATCGCGGGCGTGGCCAGCCTGGCGGGATATCGCGGGCTGCCCGGCCACGGCGCGTACTCCGCGAGCAAGGCCGCGCTCATCGCGCTGTTGGAGTCGGCGCGCGTGGACCTGCGCGGCACGGGCGTGAGCGTGACCACGATTTGCCCCGGCTTCGTCAAGAGCGAGCTCACGGCCAGAAACCGCTACCCCATGCCGTTTTTGATGGAGACCCCCGCCGCCGTCCGGATTATTCTCTCCGGCGTCGAGCGCAAAAAGCGCGTGGTGAGCTTTCCCTGGCCGATGGCCTTTTTCATGCGCCGCGTGGCGGCCCACGCGCCGGACGCGCTCTACGACTTTCTGGCCGCGCGCTCGGGCCCGATGAAGAAAGCGGACGCTTGATTCGCCGCGCGCAAAAGTAGTCTAATCCTTCCGGCATTCAAAGCCGATTTCCGCGTCTCGGGAGGGCGGTGGCGCACACACTCTGGAA
>Ga0307373_10001149_pt1 | contig 49948 bp, 41 predicted proteins | sample OX2MG_FD_202534 | JGI IMG/M metagenome (GOLD analysis project Ga0307373, IMG submission 202534) | Soil microbial communities from Risofladan, Vaasa, Finland - OX-2 | ecosystem: Environmental > Terrestrial > Soil > Coastal area > Acid sulfate soil | place: Finland: Risofladan, Vaasa | collected...
CGTTGAAGGCAACGGCGACGGCGTACCCGGTGGCCGCGTGAATGCTGGCGTCGGTGGCGTAGCCCTCGGCGACGCAGATCACCTTGCCGGGAACGCCAATCAGGGGATTTGGTCCAAGGGCACACTCGCATTCCGCCTGTAAACCCGCGTGGATATTGGCCTTCGGCCAATTCGAACTTCCGAGTTACCCCAAAAGTTACCCCCTGTGCTGAATCTAATGGGGCATTCGTCGTTCAGGCCACTGCGGCTGTGTACCTCGCCTCCGCACGTCTCACCGTCACCGCAACCTCAACGCGTGAGCCGAGCCCATTGATCATCGCCATAAGGCGCTCGACGCTGATATGCCGGAAATCTGCGTTGCGGACGCGCGAGAAATCTCCGGCATCGATCCCGGTGGGACTCTGCGCCTTTCTTACGCTGAGGCCCTTCCTGTCGAGCGTCTTGATGATCCTTGCCGCAAGGGCCGCCTTCAACTGGCGAACGTCGGCATCCGGCACGCCGAAGTCCCGATAGATATTTCCGCTTCCGCGGACGCTCTTTGTAGCCTTCGGAATCATGGCGGGATTCTCCCACCCCGAGACCAAACGTTCAATTTTCCGACCCGGCACCCCTTGCTACTCGTGCTACTTCCGCTACCGATCAACGATTTTGGAAACTCTGGGGCGTTTGGGTTGGGTGCCCTTGTGCCCTGCCCCAGCGCCCCCGGATCGTCCGGCCACGACTCCCTTTGATTTCTTGCCTGCGGTACTGCTGCCGCGCTTCTTCGCCGGTGGTGTCCGCCTCGCACGCGATGGCGCGGCCCTCTTGCGTTTTGCCTTGTTTTGAATGCTCCCTTCAGAGATCTCTTGCGCCCTGCGCTTGGGCTTCAGACTCGCGGCCCCTTGCACAGGTCCCGCGAACTCGATGCCGAATATCTCGGCGAGACCCGGATCCGCGAGGACCCTGCCGGCGGCCGGCCCCTTGCCGCCCAGCGTCAGGTCGGCTCCGGCCGTCGCTATCAAGGCCGTGTGATCGACCCTGCGCAATTCGAACAGCAATTCCGGTTTCTGATCGAGGCGCGCTCCGATTCCGTAGAACACGGCCGCGACGTGCTTGCACATGGAGGCCCAGTCGGGGCATGAACAGGTGAAGCTGATCTCCTTTGGCGAGGGAAACAATCCGGTCTGCTGCCGGCACATGCGTTCCATCACGCCTTGCGAAAAACGCGCCTGCAACAGCTCTACCAGAGAATCGATCGCGCCCGCGCAGTCGCTGCGCAGGGCCTTCCAGCGCGCCGGCGCAAGCGCCGCAATCTTCGCGTTTACCTTGTAGATGCTGGAACCGCTCACCAGCGCTTTTACCTCACCCGCCTCAATCTTCAGATCGATCACCGAGCCATTACGCACATAGGTGCGCCCTCGCGGCAGCCGGTTCGAGTAATCGCTGTAGCGCTCGAGGTTGTCGCACCAGGCTTTACCCCAGAACGTCCGCGCGATGGCATTCCCCATCAGAATCACTGGCGCGAGGCTGCCACCCTTCTTTCTGATCTTGGCCGCCTTACGCTCGGCCTGGCGGCGCCGCTCGGCGACGGGAATGTACGGCTTCCACCCATAGAAGCTCATTCATGCCTCCTGCGCCGCTGCGCGTATGTCCATTTTGACGAGATCGAGCAGCTCGTCGTCGTTCAATTCCGTCAACTGAAGCTCCGCGCCACCTTCGAGCAAATCGCGCGAGAGTGCCTGCTTGGATTCGATCAGCTTGTCGATTTTGTCCTCCACTGTGCCGCGGCATACGAACTTGTGTACCAGCACGTTTTTCTTTTGCCCGATTCTGTAGGCACGATCGGTAGCTTGGTTCTCGACGGCGGGGTTCCACCAGCGGTCGAAGTGAATCACATGAGCGGCCGCCGTAAGATTGAGACCGGCGCCACCCGCCTTGAGTGAAAGGACGAAAAAGGGGATCGTCTCGTCTTCCTGAAACTGCCGCACCAACTTCTGGCGATTGCGCACCGCCGTCGCTCCATGTAGCGTCAGCCCGGCACGGCCAAAGACGGATCCGAGGAACGCAGTCAGCGGGCCAGTCGCTTCCCGGAACTGGGTGAACACCAGGACCTTCTCCTGCCGCGCCGCGATGACTTCCGCAATCTCGCGCAAGCGCGCGAGTTTGCCGCTGTCGACTTCACCCCAGGCACCGTCGCCCAGCCACTGCGACGGATGATTGCAGATCTGCTTGAAGCGCATCAGATACGAGAGCACGAGTCCCCTGCGCTGCAGGCCGTCGGTCTCATCGAGCCTGCTTGCAAGTTCCTCCACCGACTGCTGGTAGAGCGCAGCCTGCTTGCGACTGAGAGAACAGTACGCGGCCATCTCGGTCTTCTCGGGCAAATCGGCGATGACAGTCTTGTCGGTCTTGAGCCGCCGCAGGATGTAGGGACGCACCAGCTCGCGCAGAGGCGCATAGGCATTTTCTCCGCGTTCCACCAGCCGCTTGGTGAAGTCGGTGAAGGCTTTGGCGTTGCCCAGCAATCCGGGGTTGACGAAGTCGAAAATCGACCACAGATCGGACACGCGGTTCTCGATCGGCGTGCCGGTCAGCGCGATGCGCACGCGCGCGTTGAGTTGCTTTGCGGCACGTGTTTGCTTGGCGCCCGGGTTCTTGATCGCCTGTGCCTCGTCGATCACGGCAAGGCGCCAGGGAGTGGTCGTGGCCCAAGGCAACCGCAGCAGGGAACCGTAGCTCGTAATGACGAGGTCGACGGAATCGATACGATCATGCGCCAAGGACTTGAGCTCGGTCATGGGCACGGCTGATGGGTGTGCGATCAACACCTTCAACTCCGGCGCGAAGCGCTCGATCTCCGCCGCCCAATTGGCGAGCAGCGACGCCGGCGCCACCAGCAGGCTCGTTCGTCGTTCGGGATCGCGTTCACGACCAAGCACGAGCAGCAGCGAAAGCACCTGTATCGTCTTGCCCAGTCCCATGTCATCCGCAAGGCACGCCCCGAGTCCGAGCTTATTGAGCAAATAAAGCCAGCGCACACCCGCTTCCTGATACGGTCGAAGCTTTGTTCTCAGGCCTCGCCCAGGATCGATGCGGGCGAGACCCTCGGGGCTGCGCAACTGCTTGAGAGTTTCCGCAAGCCAGGGGCCGGCCGCCACACTGACCCAATCCCGGTCCTCGCCTGCGGCGGGCGCTTCCGTTCCCACGACCACCCCCGCAAGCAGGCGCATCGCTTCGGCAAAGCCGAGTTCGCCATCCACGGCCGCGCGTTCGATTCCTCGGAATCGCTCCAGCATGCGCTCGAGCTTGCCCCGATCGACCTCCACCCACCTCCCGCGAATGAGCGCGAGCCCGTCGGATCCGGACAGCAGGCGCTTGATTTCCGCCGAGGTGAGCGTTTCTCCGTCCAGCGTGACTTGCATGCGAAAGTCGAGCAACGCGTCCAGGCCAACTCCGGCCGGCGGCTGAGCGCCGACCGTGGCGCTCACTTGAGGACGCGGCGGCCGGCGGCCGCGCCAGGTCCCGGGCACGCGAATCACGACGCCTGCGGACTCGATCAGCGGCAGATCGGTGAGCACCCGGAATGCCTCCTGCGGCGACCAGCGCAGCGGGTGGAAAATCTCGCCGGCGTCGACCATGGCCTTAAGCCAGGCGCATTTCTCCGCGGCGCGCTGCACCGGCAGCAGCAGAGACAGCAGTTTTTCGCGATTGGCGGCGCCGGCGTATTCCCGCAATGCCTCGCCGAGCGGCAGGTGCTGCGCACGGGCCTGTGCGGAAAGGCGAGGTGTGTAGGTTGCGAGGAACGCGAACGGTGCTTCCTCGTCCCTGCGGTTTTCCGCCAGATTGAAGTGAACCCGGCCGACCAGATTCCAGGCGGCGTTCCGGGCCTTGAGGAAGTCCTGCACCGACAATTTCGAGTCGGCAAGCTCAGCCCGGAAAGCGGCCTCGATTTCGTCCCAGAGGGCGATCAGCACTTCTGCGCTGGCGTACTCGGCGCCCTTCATCGGCGGCACAGCCGCGGCCAAAGTCTCGAGCGCTTCGCGCGGAGGCGGCGGGACGCGTATCTGCTTGCCGGGTGCGGCGGAATCGGCCAAGGCGCAGACTGCGGTCACATAGCGAGCGGCAAGATCGCGCCAGTAGCCGAATGCCAGAGGCAAAGGCACGCCGACGAGCGCCGCACCCAGCGTCAGTAAACCGTGTCCCGTTCCTCGGTCGAAGGACTCTTGCAACTGAAGGGCGACTTCTGGTTCGAGAGGCGCCCACTCGTCGCCGCGCTCCAGGAGAAGGTGCCCGTGGGGAGTGAGAACAGGGGTGAAACCTTTCGCCATCTGGCTCTGCGCCGTATTTCCGCTCACGGGAGCCAACTCATTTCGGATCGCGGACCCGTATCGACTTCAATCTCTGACCGGCTCGCGCCTTCCTCTTGATGATTTCAGCATCCCAGATTTCGCTGAGACCGCTGTCCAACCCTCGGCGGATTTCATCGCGCAGCCGCGCGCGGCGCGCCGTCTCGATTGCGCGATGGATCGCGTCATCGAGAAACCGCCCCCTCACTTCACGGCACCCAAGACCACCAGGAACCCTCTTACCCGGCGAAACGCGTCTTCTTGCACCTGCTCTGCCGTCATGTCCCCGAGCGCCGCGGAGCCCTCCAGGAACGCCCGAACGGTCTGCGGCCCGAAAGAGTCGCTGCTGTCGAATTTGCCCGCGATGTTCGAGAACGCCTCGCGTGCCACAGGATCGTCGAGCAGCTTTGCGCACTCTGCTGCGAGAGCATCCGTTCCTTCCCGGTAATTGCGAACGCAGAAATAGATGTCGTACGCGTCCTTCTTTTTATCCCGCTGAACCAGCGCATAGCCCTTCATGACGAGTAACGCCGGGATGGACGCAACCAGCAGCTCGACCGAGTTGGACCGGCCGTCAGGCATAGTCCCTGAAATTTTAATCTTCAAGTTGTTGCGCAAGGCGACATCGCCGCCGTCGGCTTCCTGCACGCGCAGGCCTTCGACGAGTTTCGGCCGATTCTTCTCGGTTCGTGCGCCCTTGGGCATCAGCAGATCCACGATCACTGCAATGGGCTCGCCGCCATCGCGCGGATCGACTTTGCGGCGAAGCTGGAAGGGCTTCAGACCCTCGACATTGCGCTCGTAGCCGGCAGCGTCCAGCTTTTCAATCAGGTCGGCATAGCCATGGTCGGCGAGCTTTTCGGGATCGAGGTCGAGATCGATGTCGAGCGTGCCGACATGTGCTGGATCGGCGTTGGGCATGAGGAGAGACGGCACCGAGCCACCGATCACGACCATGGCTTCGCGGTGGGCGCCGAGCACCTGCCCGAGTTCCAGCAGAACCGCATGGGCAGCCCGCGCACCGCGGTCGTCGTAGTCGCCAGCGATGGATGGTTCGCTCATGGGCTCGGCTTCCAGCTCGATGCAACGCGCTCGTTGAGCAGATGCTCGGCCGCCTCGGCTCCGCGCTCCCCGCTGACCGCCAGATCGAGGTAGGTTTGTATCGGGCTCGTGCACCAGATCCCCTCCGCTGCCTCAAAGCGATCAAGGAAGACCCCTTCGTCTTTCGGCCGCATGAGAGACACATTCGCGCCCTTGGCGGCAGGCTCCAGTTGCAGATGCTGGCGAATCACGCTCTCACCCTGCTCGTCGGCGTAAAAATAAAGACTTGCAACCCGCGCGAACGGCGCCAGCCACCGCGCTGCCGAATAGGATGCCAGCACCGCGTGTTGTCCACGGCCGGCCTCGGCAAGCAGGGTGCGCAGCGCTTTGTCGAGGGGTTCACCGTGCAGGAGCGTGTAACCCGCCTCGCTGCGAGCTACCTCCAATCGGTAAGCCCGGCGCCACGCTTCGAGCAACTCGCGAGGTTTGGACAGCCGCACCCCACCCTTGTCGGCGGCCGCCCATTCCTCGTCGAGCAAGCGCTGGCGCAGATTGCTCACCTGGCCGAGGCTCACCTTTCCCTGCTCCGCAAGCTGCGCGACCCGCCAGAGCCGATTCGGGTCGGCGAGCATCATTCGCAATATGCGGGCTGACTTGGGGGAAAAGATCGAACGCTGGACGCGACGGCTGCGAAAAGGGTTTTGCGCGGCACTCTTCTCGATATAGACGTGCCCGAACGCGAGTCGACAGTTTCCCGCGAGGTCAAGAAACCCGACGCCGATCTCGTTGCAGATTGCGGCCGAAGTCGGAGAGATGAACGGCGCGATGAGCACCGGGTACGCGCGCGCGCTTCCGTCGGCGGACGCGGAACGCTGTACGTAATCCCTGAGTGCCAGCGCGGCGCCGCGCACATTGCGCGGCTGCCCGTCGCCCTTGACCTCGCAGATCAGCACCCAGTGATCGCCGTCGGCCTGAAGGTCGATGGAGAAGTCGGGGCGCCAGTCTCCGGCGGAGGTTCGCTCTGGCTGCGCCACCTCGCTGCCGAGCGCCAGGAACGGCACGCGGCTGAGCTGCTCGCGCAGTCGGGCGAGCGCCTGCGTCTCCATGACGGAGCTTGCTTCGCTGGGCAGTATGTTCATCATTTGCTGAAAATATGACTTTTAGTGAAAATATGCAAGTTATTTCACTGTATAAGCCTTTTTCAGCGCTTTCTGAAACTGAAGTCTACCCTGATGTCGTTGTTCCAAAGTCTCGGTATTTATGCAGAACTACCGAGGGTTTGGAACGTGGCGGGGTATGTCCGAAAATGAGGGTGCGCTTGGCGCCGGAGGGGTGAAGCGTCGCCACACCCTGCCGATCAGTGCATTTTCCGACCCGACACCCCCTGCTACCCTTGCTACTTCTGCTACCGATCATCGTTCGCGCCGGGCGACGGTAGCAAGAGTAGCAACAGTAGCAGCCCCCTCCGCTGTCGAAATCGAAACGTCGACGGTCACTCCCGGTCAACCAGCAGCGCCGGATTGATCGCCACAGCCCGCCTGCGCCCACCTTCCTCCATCCGTGCCCGTCCGCGCTCGGCGAGGATGGCGAGCGCCGCGCGCAGGTCGCGGCTGTCGCGGACGCAGTTCGGACCGTACTGGTAGATCCGCTTCGCCGGCACGCGATCGGTGTCGTTGGCCTGCGCTTCGCTGCGCAGCCAGGCATCGAGCCGGATCGCCGCCGCGAGCGACGGCGGCGTGTCCAGGTCGGCGAGCAGGCGCCGCGCCTCGTTCAGATGCCAGCCCACGATGCAGGCCGCGGCGCGGATTTCTTCGGACGCTATCGTGCCGCTCGTACCATGCTCCAGCACGTGGAACAAGGCTGCCAGCCGCGCGACGTTCTCCGCCGCCTTGGCCGCGACATCGCGCACGGCGCGGAACGCGCCTCGCGCGCCCAGTTCGCGCTCGATCTCGTCGTGAAAGCGTATCCACTCGGCGCGCGCCTGCGGTGACAGATCGAGCACTGCCGGGGTGAGGCAGCCGCGCTCGTCGGTCGCGAGCGGTTGCGCCAACAGCTCGCGGATGCGCTCCCCGAACAGCGCCACCTGCGGCATCGCCTCGGGTGCCGGACGGTAGGCGCGCGTTCCCTGCGTGCTCCCGGGCCACGCGATCAGGAAGCGCGCGATGAAGCCGGTGCCGCGCGGCAGCGTGCCAGCACGCTCCAGGAAGCCGCGCAATGCCTCGGGCTGGACCATCAGCCCGAACGTGAGCCGCCGGCCGCGCAGCACGAAGGAGGGCTTGGAGCGCCGGTCGATCGCCATCTCGCCGCCGTCCCACAGCACGTTGAGGAGCGCGAGATTGCGCAGAATCGTGTCCTGGCCCATGCCGTGCGCACCGAACACGGCACCCGCCTCGGCCGAGAGCACCCCGCCGCAACGATGCTGGGCGTAATGAACTTGGTGCAAATGTCACGTTCGCTGAGGAATTTTTTGTTCATCCGGCGATGCGCCGTGACCCGTCAGTCAGGAAAGCCACCCGACTGAGGATGTCGCCAATGGGCAAGCTCATATACCCAACACCCGCGTGGCGCTCAGGCCGCACGCATCTGGGGCCCACGATTCTGGCCCTTCAGATGCTCAGCGAGCTTCGGGAGACTCCGTATCGTCGCCCCCGCTTTCTGTTCGGCGATTCGAAGCTCGTACACCTTTTGCAGGTTCAGCCAGAATTCGGCGCTGGTCCCGAAGAAATGCGCCAGGCGCAGCGCGCTATCGCCGGTAACCGCGCGCTGTCCGTTCAGGATTCCGGTGATCCGGTTGGTCGGCACCTTGAGCTGCCGGCCAAGTTCGGCAGCGCTCATGCCGAGTTCCTTGAGCTGTTCGGCGAGATGTTCGCCGGGATGGATAGCGGTGCGTGCCATGCTTTGTTTCCTCAGTGATAGTCCACGATCTCGACGTTGACCGGACCGGGCGACCCGCCAGGCCATTCGAAGCAGATTCGCCATTGGTCGTTGATCCGGATGCTGTACTGCCCCTTCCGATCGCCCTTCAAAGATTCAAGCCGGTTTCCAGGCAAAACCGCAAGATCCCGGACCGTGGTCGCCGCTTCGAGTTGATCCAATTTCATCTCCGCCTGGCGCGAGAAGCCCGAAAACGACCTTACGAGCTTGCCTTCGGCGAACTCGCGCGTGCGCTTGTCTCTGAAGCTCACGATCATGGGGACCAGCATAGTCCCCGCTTAGACATTACGTCAAGCGTAACGACAGGGGCGGCCGCGGTAACCTGGCATGGCGCGCGACGGCTGCTAGCACTGCTAACGGGGGCGGGGCTATTCCCGTTCGAGGTTTCGCGGAACTCTTCAGAGGCGCATCGGTCAGATCCGTGATTACACAGGTGGCTCCTTCAGCCCGAGTGATGCCCGTCAGCGCATCGCCTGCTCGCAAGAGCACCCGAAACCGGCCTGATCTCCAGAAAGCCGGTGGCCGCGAGGCCGGAGATAACTGTCAGTTGCCATGCGCCACCCGGGCGACTTCCGCCGGGATCGCTGCGCCAAGGTTCCCTCGTTTCGCTGCAACAACAGTCTGCGCCAGTCGCATCGTCACTACGGGCGTCGCCGGTAGTGACGATGCGCGCAATGCCCCAGCCGACAAGGACCATTCGGTGGCTGGCGCAAGTGAAGACCCCACGTGACGGGCTCCCTGACCCGTCGTCAATCTGGATTGCGCAATGCGCTCCGTCCTCACGCCCGCTCCCCGCGGGCTTAGTGCAATACCGCGCCGAAGCGGCGCCCCTCCGAGCCCTGGGTCAATGGCTCGTCTCGATGGACCGACTTCCAACAGGAATGCGCCATCGACGCCAAGAACGGGTGCAGCCGTGGCAAGCAACAGGAAGCTCTGCACAAATCGGGAGTGGTGTCCCGAGTCCCTTGTAGATCCCGACACGCTCAGCGTTCGGGACGGACAGAAACACTGACCGGACAGGCAGCACACACCAGCAGGAAGGTATCGGAACAAGAGGACAGCGAAGGAGAAGACGAACGAGAAGGAACGGGAAATAGATCAACATGAGATCCGGACCGCCGGCAGAAGCGGCCCGGCCGGCGCGCGGTACCCGAGGTGTCAGCAGTGCTGACAGGCTGCCGCACGTATGCCGAACCCGATCTCCGGGCTCAGGCGCAGGAAACGCTCAGCCGGCGACCTTCCTGAACCGGCCGGGCAAGACCTTGGCGCCGAGCGCGAGCTTGTCCAGATAATCCGCCCATGCCTGCATCATCTTGCGGCGCTCCGGCAGGTGCTCGGCAAAGTTGTAGGCGGCGCGCACGTTGTTGCGTTCGGCGTGCGCGAGCTGCCGCTCGATCGCGTCACGGTGCCAGCCCTGCTCGTTCAGCAGCGTGGATGCCATGCTGCGAAAGCCGTGGCCGGTCATTTCGTCCTTCGCGTACCCCAGGCGACGCAGCGCTGCGTTGACAGTGTTCTCGCTCATTGCGCGGCCGTTGGTCCGGACGCCGGGAAAGACATGCTCCTTCTCGCCGGTGAGCCCGTGCAGCTCGCGAAGTATCGCGACCGCCTGTTTGGCAAGCGGCACGATGTGTTGCTCGCGCGCCTTCATGCGCGCGGCGGGAATGCGCCATTCGGCGCCGTCCAGATCGAACTCCACCCACTCGGCTTTGCGAAGTTCGCCCGGCCGCACGAACACGAGCGGCGCCAGGCGCAGCGCGCATTTGGTGATGAACGACCCGCGGTAGCCGTCGATCGCGCGCATCAGCTCGCCGACCCGTTTGGGATCGGTGATCGAGGCATGGTGGCGCTCCTTCACAGGCGTGAGCGCGCCGCGCAGGTCGGCGGTCGGATCGCGATTCGCGCGGCCCGTGGCGACGGCGTAGCGAAATACCCGGCTGCAGTTCTGCTGCGCGCGGTGCGCCGTTTCGATGGCGCCGCGGCTCTCGATGCGGCGCAATGTCGCGAGTAGTTCAGGTGCGGCGATTTCGGCGATGGGCCGGCCGCCGAGCCACGGAAAGATGTCGCGCTCCAGGCGGCGGATGATCTTGTCGGAGTGGCCCGCCGCCCAGTTCGGCGAATATTTTGCGAACCACTCTCTTCCGATGACTTCGAAACTATTGCCGGCGCGTTCGGTTTTCGCAGCCTTGACTGCCTTACGCTGTTCGCCGGGGTCGACGTCATTCGCCAGCAGCTTGCGTGCCGTGTCGCGCCGCTCCCGGGCATCCCTCAGGCTCACGTCCGGATAAACGCCCATCGAGAGCGTCTTGTGCTTTCCGCCGAAGCGGTAGCGGAAGCGCCACCACTTGCCCCCGGCAGAGGAAATCAACAGGAACAACCCGCGCTCGTCGAACAGCTTGATGAGCCTGCCGGCGGGCTTGGCATTGCGGATCGCGGTGTCGGAAAGCGCCATGCTGCCTCACGCGGTCAGTTTGATCAGAAGATCGCGAACGGCGCATGCTTCGGTCGATTTCAACTTCACCAAGGCACGTCCCTTCCAGATCTCCACGGCGCCATCCAAAGCGATACGAAGCTGAACGGCCAATTCGTTTTTCTTCGCCAGACGCTCAGCGCTCGCTCGTGCCTTTTGATCGCGCTTGACTGCGGACGGGTCGATACCTTGTGCTAGAAGTTTTCTGGCAACGTCGCGTTGCTTGCGCGCATCCGCCAATCCCACATCGGGATAGACGCCGAGTGCCAGGCGTTTGTCCTTGCCATGAAGACGATACTTGAGCCGCCACCACTTGCCACCACTGGGCGCGACTTCGAGATAAAGCCCATTGCCATCGAAGCGACGGGTGGGTCGATCACTAGGCTTGGCGTTCTCGATGTCCTTCAGCGTGAGGGCCATGTGGGGTAACTGATTTCGACTGTGGGGTAACTACCTCAAAAGTTACCCCACTTTTGGGCCGGCTGTCAAAGGCTTGGACAGGAACGTCCAAGACAAAACATATCTACAACATATTGTTTCTTGTACGTTTTGTGGACTTCTTCGGAACTTGCTGGAACGTGCTAGAAGAGGTGTTGGTGGCCAAGGGCGGAATCGAACCACCGACACAAGGATTTTCAGTCCTCTGCTCTACCAACTGAGCTACTTGGCCGTCCTGGAAACAGGCGTTTGCGCGCCCCCGATTGCACACGTGCCGTGGATATGGCACCGAATACGCAATCCGAAGAGGCGCGATTGTACCAAAACCAGTCGCTTTCCCGGCGCCTGGCTCGACGGGACCGAGCCGCGACCCCGACCGGAGAGCATTGCCCCGGAACGGCGGCGCGCCTTTCCTTCGCACGGCCGGCAGCTCACTGCGCCTCGACCTCCCGGTAGCCCTCGAACATCATGTTGACCGTGAGCTTGAGCTGCATGGTCTGGCGCTCGAGGGATCCGGAGAACGGTGCGAACGGCGCCGACATGCGTACGATGCGCTGCGCATAGTCGTCCAATTGGGAATTTCCGGACGACCTCCACACCACCAGGTTGTTGACCGCGCCGTCGGGGCCGATGACGATCAGCACCGTGACCTCTCCGACCATCGTGCCGAGGTAGGACATCTCGCCGACCCGCTCGAGCTTGCGCAGCACGGAAGCCAGGTAGTAGCGGGCCACCAGCGATTTCGGGTCGCGCACGCGCTGGAACTCGGACTCGCGCACGCTCGAGGCGACGGCGGAATCGACCTGCTGACCGAGGTGGCTCCAGTCGATGCCCGCCGGTGACGCCGCGGTTTCCGGCGCGGCACGGGACGCCGCCTTGGGTACGGCGGAGCCGTGCACCTTCGTCTCCGCGGCGGCTGCCGCGGGCAACCTCACCCGCACGCGCCTGCGCGCCTCGGGCCGCGGGCGCGCAGCATGTGCCGCAGGCGCCTGCTGGCGGACCTTCGGGGCCGGCACCGGGCCCTTCACCGCCGGCAGCTCGTAGATTTCGGCCTGCACCGGGGGCGGCGGCAGGAGTACGCGCTGCGCGGCGACGCGCAGCACCCGTCCCAAACCGAGCATCGCGAGCAATACCAGGACCACCGCCAGCGGCAGCACCCAGATGGCGCGGCGCGCCGGATCGTCCGGGGGCAGCTCGTAGCCCCAGGTCCCTGCCGCGCTCACTTAGGGCGTATCGCGAGCAGAAAGTGCACGGCACCGGCCTGGCGGGCCTCGAGCATCGCGCGCACTACGGTCCCGTCGTGCGAGGACTCGTCGGCCGCCACGATGATCGAGCGATCCTGATCGCCGAGCATCGGCTTCAAGGTCGCTGCCAGCGTCTCGAGGGTGACCGGCTTCTGGTTCAGGTACATGCGGTCGTCGCGCGTAACCGTGAGCGTGATCGGGGCCCTGGGCTGCGAGGTCGAGGCCTTACCCTGCGGCAGGTCGACCGGCAGCGAATGCAGATTCTGCATCGACAGCGACGCCAGCATGAAGGTCGCCAGCAGGAAGAACATGACGTCGATCATCGGGATGATCTCGATGCGCCCGCGGCGGGAGGCGCGTCCCCTGGGGAGCTTCATGTCCGTACCGCGGCCTTGCGGCGCTCCAGGCGCGCCCGGTCGAGCAGCCGGGTGCCGATGCGTTCCATTCGGTCCAGCGTGCGCGCCTGCAGGCGCGAGAAATAGTTGAAGCCGAACAGCGCCACCAAGGCGATCATCAGCCCGAGCGCGGTGGCGATCAGCGCTTGGGCCACCCCGGAGGTCACTCCCTTGGGATCGACCAGACCGTGAGTGCCGAACAGGTTGAAGGCGTGAATCATGCCGTAGATGGTCCCGAGCAGACCGAGCAGTGGCGCCGCGGTCACGATGGTCTCCAGCACCCATAGCCCGCGGGCGAGCGAACCCTCGATCGCGAGGGCCTCGTCGCCCGCGCGCGAGGAGGCCCACCACGCCGGCTCGTCGCGATTGCGCAGGATCACCCGCAGGAAGCGCGCGATATGGTGCTGCGGATCGGCGATCGCGACCTGCCGCTCCAGTTCGGCCCAGCCGGTTTCGCCGCTGTTCACCAGGCGCACCAGCAGCGGCGAGGGTTGCGCGTAGCGCCAGTACACGTAGGCCTTGTCGATCATGATTGCCGCCGTGAGCACGGCCAGCGCCAGCAGCGGGTAGATCACCGGCCCGCCGAAGCGCAGCACCTGCCAGGATTGTGCAATATCTAGCATGAATGGATCTCCATTGGATTCATCGAGTACGCGGCGCCCACAGCTCGGGCCAGCCTGCGCCGGCCGGCGCGAGTGGGTCGAAACAGGGGAAGTCTGATCCCACGTCCGGCTCGACGAATCACCGAGCGCGGGGAACGGCCCGCCGCCCGCAACCGCGTTGCGGGGCCGCCTGAGTAAATCTTCCGGCGTGCGCATCGAACCCGGTGCAACGACTTCGCTTCGTGCAGCGCTGCTTCATCCGTCGCCAAACTATAACTCGTGCTGCGCGGAATGGGCACCGAGCCGAATCCGCGGATGCCTGTCGATGAACGCTGAACGGCTGTCAGCCGCCCGGACGCTCGCTGGCGGGTCTCATCGTACCGATCGAGGACGCGCGCCTCGTCAACGACCTGTAAAGACAGGCCCGCAACGCGTAAAGGTTGTAACAGTCGGTAACGCGGTCCACGTCGCACGGTCCTGGCGATCGGGAAGGGTCACCCCTTCCGTCCTCCCCCCACACCGCCGGACGTGCGGTTTCAGATCCGGCGGTACCTGACTACTGGGCAAACGGCCTCAGCGAGCTTTGTTCCGTTCATCGTGTCGCCTGTCCTCCAATAGACACCTACGATCAGACACCTACGATCACCGTCAAAGCTTCCGGCCCTTTCGGTATAACCGTAGGCCCTGCGTTGCCAGAGGCTTCTGCCCTGTCCGCGCACCGACCGCGCCAGTCACGGCGCTACGCGCCATGCCTGGCGCACCAAAGTAAAAGGGGCGGCCGAGAGGCCGCCCCTTTTTCAGGTCCTGCTGGCTCGGCGTGAGCCGGGATTACATGTCCATGCCGCCCATGCCACCCATGCCGCCCATGCCACCCATGTCGGGCATACCGCCGCCCTTGCCGGACTTTTCCTCGACCAGCTCGGCGACCATGGCGTCGGTCGTGAGCATCAGGCCCGCCACCGAAGCCGCGTTCTGCAACGCAGTGCGCGTCACCTTGGTCGGATCGATCACGCCCATCTCAACCAGATCACCGTACTCTTCGGTCGCCGCGTTGAAGCCGTAGTTGCCTTTGCCTTCGAGCACCTTGTTGATGACCACCGAGGGCTCCGCACCGGCGTTGGCCACGATCTGGCGCATCGGCTCTTCCAGGGCCCGCATGACGATCTTGATGCCGGCTTCCTGATCGTGGTTCTCGCCCTTCAGCTTGGCCAGCGCCGCGCGAGCGCGCACCAGTGCCACGCCACCGCCGGGGACTACGCCTTCCTCGACCGCTGCGCGAGTAGCATGCAACGCGTCCTCGACGCGCGCCTTCTTCTCTTTCATCTCGACCTCGGTGGCGGCGCCGACCTTGATCACCGCCACGCCGCCGGCCAGCTTCGCCACGCGCTCCTGCAGCTTCTCGCGGTCGTAGTCGCTGGTCGCTTCTTCGATCTGCACGCGGATCTGCTTGACGCGTCCTTCGATCTGCTTCTTGTCGCCGGCGCCGTCGATGATGATGGTGTTTTCCTTGCCGCTCTCGATCTTCTTGGCGCGGCCCAGGTCCTTCAGCGTCGCGTTCTCCAGCTTCAGGCCGAGCTCCTCGGAGATCACCGTGCCGCCGGTGAGGATCGCCATGTCCTCGAGCATCGCCTTCCTGCGGTCGCCGAAGCCCGGGGCCTTCACCGCAATGGTCTTCAGGATGCCGCGAATGTTATTCACCACCAGCGTGGCGAGCGCCTCGCCCTCGACTTCCTCGGCGATGATCATCATCGGCTTGCCGGCTTTCGCGACCTGCTCGAGCACCGGCAGGAGTTCGCGGATCGACGAGATCTTCTTGTCATGCAGCAGGATGTAGACATCCTCCAGCACGGCGATCTGCTTCTCGGGATTGTTGATGAAGTACGGCGACAGGTAGCCGCGGTCGAACTGCATGCCCTCGACCACGTCGAGCTCGGTTTCGAGCGACTTGCCGTCCTCGACGGTGATCACTCCCTCCTTGCCGACCTTGTCCATGGCATCGGCAATGGTCTTGCCGATGACGCTGTCCGCGTTCGCCGAGATGGCGCCGACCTGCGCGATTTCCTTGGAAGTGGTGCAGGGCTTGGAGACCTTCTTCAGATCCTCGACCACCACGCCGACCGCCCTGTCGATGCCGCGCTTCAGGTCCATCGGATTCATGCCCGAGGCGACGTACTTCATGCCCTCGCGCACGATTGCCTGGGCGAGTACCGTGGCAGTGGTGGTGCCGTCACCAGCGACGTCGGAGGTCTTGGAGGCGACTTCCTTCACCATCTGCGCGCCCATGTTCTCGAACTTGTCCTTGAGCTCGATCTCCTTGGCCACCGAGACGCCGTCCTTGGTGACGGTGGGGGCGCCGAAGGAGCGCTCGAGCACCACGTTGCGGCCCTTCGGCCCCAGGGTGACTTTCACGGCGTCGGCCAGGATATTCAGACCGTGGACCATCCTGGTGCGGGCGCCTTCGTGGAAACGTACCTCTTTAGCTGGCATTACCTTCTCCTAGATTAATTCGTTCGCGGGCTCAGGCGGACTCGAGCACGCCCATGATGTCTTCCTCGCGCATCACGAGCAGCTCTTCGCCTTTTACCTTGACGGTCTGGCCGGAATACTTGCCGAACAGAATCTTGTCGCCGACCTTGACGTCGAGCGGAATGAGCTTGCCCTCTTCGGTCTTCTTGCCCTTGCCGACCGCGACGATTTCGCCCTGGTCGGGCTTTTCGGCGGCGGTGTCGGGAATCACGATGCCGGAGGCGGTCTTGCGTTCTTCGTCGATGCGCTTGACGATCACGCGATCATGCAGCGGACGGATTTTCATACGAGTCTCCACTCATAAATATTATTTAAGAACAACAGATTGTCGGAAGTCGGACTGGGACGGGAGGTTGTTAGCACTCACCGCCAGCGAGTGCCAATGATAGCGGCGGGAGGCTATTTTTTCAAGTGGTTTCGGTGCTGTGCAGCCGCGACCAAGTTGGTCCATAAGGGCTTGGCAATGTATTGTTATATAAGAATGAAATACTTACGAGAAATAATCGAGTTTGCCCCTTGAACTCATGGTTCGCTTCACGGAGCCGTATTCCCGCCCAGGAAGGTCTGGCCCCGTTACAAATCGGCCGGTCCCCCGGGCTTCTACGCCAAGGCCGTAAGGAGATAAAAAGGTTTGTCCCGCCTTGGTTTTAACTGGTCGTGCCAGCGAAGTCGCGACCGACGCCCGACCACTGCTTGAGCGCCGTGGATTTCATTCGCCTGAGGGCGATGCGTTTTCGACGTCTGCGCAAGCGTTGCGCAGCGACTCGGTGGCTGAGGGATCCAACCCATCGGGGAACTTCCAGCCCTATTTTTATGTTATTTAGGGTAATATATTATCCATTAAACTACTTTGTGGATATTTTATTACCTATTTATTATAATTTCATGTTGACAATAAAAGAATATTGGAGTAAAATACTACTCACAAAGTTATTCAACGGGTAAAGAAAATTGAAGTCGAATATTCCCTTCGAAGTCAACCAAGCACTCGAGACACTCGGCAGCAACATCCATCGCGCGCGGGTGCGCCGACGCATGACCAAAGAAGAACTCGCGGCGGCCTGCCAAGTCAGCCGAAAGACCCTCTACTCCCTCGAAAAAGGCGACCCGGGAGTCTCGCTCGGTGTGACCTTCTCGGCTCTTTGGGCGCTGGGACTTCTGGATTCGACGAATGCCATTGCCGACCCGAACCAAGACGAACACGGCAAGATACTCGAGGCCGCACGCCAGCCCAAGCGCGTGCGCCACAGCAAGGCCGTCGACAACGATTTTTAGGCGACCATCGTGGCGGCCAAACAAGAATCTTGCTACATCCACATCCGGTTGCCTGGCGCGACCAAGAGCATTGCCTGCGCCTCGCTGAGAATAAGGACCGTCGGCGCTAACGCGTTCGAGGGCACCTTCACGTACGGCAGGCACTATCTGCAGCGACCCGACGTAATGCCGCTCGACCCATTTCATCTGCCGCTCACGACACGGGCCCTCAAATTCACCAAGCTCAAGGGTGTTCCTGGCGCCGTACGCGATGCAAACCCGGATGCCTGGGGCCGGCGCGTCATTCAGGCCAAGCTCGAGCGCTCCGAGGCTGACCTCTCGGAAATGGATTATTTGCTCAATGGGCCAGATGACGGCGCGGGAAACTTGAGCTTTGGCTTGAACGTGACGCCCCCCGCACCACATCGCCCCTTCAACCGTACGCATCAGCTGCAATCGCTCATCGAGGCCGCGCAAAGACTCGAAGAGGACGGGCGGCTGCCTCACGAGGTGCTAGAAGAACTTGAACCGGGAACCAGCATGGGCGGCGCGCGCCCCAAGGTGAGCGTTGAAGACGACCACCGAATCTGGCTAGCGAAACTTCCCGAAAAGACCGACCGCCACAATATGCAGCGCATCGAGTATGCGACGCTGGAGCTAGCGCGCCGTGCGGGCCTTCGTGTATGCGGCACTCGGATTGAAACGGTAGGCAATGCTCAAGCCTTGATGCTCGAGCGCTTTGACCGGCAATGGGATGCCACGCTAGGCGCCTACCTGCGCCACGGCCTGGTCTCGGGGCTTACGGTGCTCGATGCCGAGGATGGACACCTTGGCCGCGGGCGCTGGTCATATCTTTTGCTCGCTGACGAGCTCCGGCGATGGTCGGCTAAAGACGATGAGGACCGTCGAGAGCTGTTTCGGCGCATGGTTTTCAACGCTATGGTGACAAACAACGACGACCATCCACGCAACCATGCACTGCTGCATACGAGCGGGGGTTGGCGCCTATCTCCGGCCTACGACATTGTGCCGGTCGCTCTCGTGTCCCAGGAAAGGCGCGACTTGGCACTTGAAGCTGGCGTATTTGGCCGGGCCGCGAGCGTATACAACCTTCTGTCGCGATGCGAGGTATTCGGACTAGAGCGAGAGGAGGCGCAACAACTCATTGAGCAAATGCAGGGAGTCGTCTCAGGTTGGCGCGAAATTTTTGCCAGTTACGGCGTCGAGGCACGTAGCATTCAAATGCTCGACCAGGCGATCCTGCCACAATCGTTTCTGCGAACGAGCCCGCCAGAAGCTGTGCGGCTCTAGAGTTGCCGACAAGGGTCATCGCCCCGAACTCGCGCACGGGTTCTTCGTCTCGGGCCTCGGCCAGATACCGCAGCACCACCACCCAGTGACTCAAGGCCCCCACGTCGATCCCCGCCGCGTTGGGGAACACCACCACTACCACCTCTTCCTCTTCGCGCTTGCGCATCGCCATCGTCTGTTCCAAGATTGTCAATGAACGGCAGCGCCAAGGGAAACGTCGATTTCGACCCGAGTTCCCATGTTGCGGAGCATAGGACGATGGCGAAAAGCACTTCCTCGCCCGCCTCTACGCGGACATTTCGCTTTCTCCCCCCATTCTTGTCGTGTCCACCGCCGACAACGCCGCATCGGTCGCGAGTCACCAACTCGGATGGCTCCACTCACTCGCCTCTCTCGAAGTCCTTGCCAGAGAGGCTGGCGTTAGCAACGCAGCTCTCACGGCGCTTCACCTGCAGTACCGCGAGGATTGGCTGGTAGGCATTAAGACAAAAATAAGGCTCGGGATCATCCCGTAAGGGGAGTAGACGCGGTGGGCCTCGATTACACGATTCTTGACGCATTGCGTCGCAATCATCCGGCGTGGCGCTTGCTGGATTCTCCGCACGCGCCTCTGGTCGCAAGCTTCTTGCGCCGCGTTTTTGTCGTCCCCAACGTCAGGATAATGACACAAGCGGATCTAGCGGAAAAACTGGAGGACGCGTTGTTCGACGTGCGACAGTCGTTAGGCGAGGAAGCCTTTCCCCGCATGGCAACACAATATCTTGACGACTGGTCAGCCAACGAGAAAGGCTGGCTGCGCAAGTTCTATCCGCCGGGTTCAGACGAGGCTCATTTCGATATGACGCCGGCGACGGAAAAGGCATTGACGTGGCTCGAAAGTCTCACGCAGCGTGCCTTCGTCGGGACTGAATCGCGGCTGATGACCGTGTTTGATCTGTTACGGCAGATGGTGAACGGCAGCGAAACTGATCCCGACATACGTATACGTGAACTAAAGAAGCGCCGGACGGAGATTGACGCCGAGATCACGCGGGTAAGCGAGGGAGACATTCCGTTGCTCGACGAAACGGCACTCAAGGACCGCTTTCAGCAGCTCGCGGCGACTGCGCGAGAACTGCTTTCGGACTTTCGCGAAGTGGAACAGAACTTCCGCAATCTCGATCGGAGCGTACGCGAGCGCATCGCATTGTGGCAAGGCGGGAAGGGCGCTTTGCTCGAGAGCATTTTCGGCGAGCGGGATGCCATTGCAGATTCTGACCAAGGCAGAAGTTTTCGCGCATTCTGGGACTTCCTCATGTCCCCCAAGCGGCAGGAAGAACTGTCAACGCTCCTCGAGTCCGTTTTCGAGCTATCAGCGGTCCAATCACTGGCGCCAGACGGACGTTTGAAGCGCGTTCACTATGATTGGCTGGAAGCCGGCGAGCACACCCAGCGCACGGTGGCGTTATTGTCCATGCAACTGCGCCGCTATCTTGATGATCAGGCCTGGTTGGAAAATCGTCGCATCATGGAGATTCTTCACGGAATCGAGGTGAAGGCATTGGAGGTCCGGGAGAGTCAGCCCTCGGGCAATTTCATGGGGCTTGACGAGGCCTCGCCCAGCGTTGGGTTGCCCATGGAGCGGCCCTTGTACTCGGGGCCGATACGGTCCGTTATCGTGGACCAGATTCTGCTGCACGGTGATACCGATGTGGCGACAGATGCCTTATTTGATCAGGTCGTCGTAGACAAATCGCGCCTTGCGGCTTGGATTCGTCAATCACTTAACGAAAAATCACAGGTCACGTTGAAGGAGTTGATTGAACAGCATCCGCTCGAACACGGCCTTGCGGAACTGCTGGCGTATCTGTCCCTGGCGAGTGAGGACGGCAATGCGATGTTTGACGAGCAGTTGCGAGAATCGGTCACGTGGCAGGATCGCGTAGGGGCACGACGACACGCCACAATGCCACGCGTGATCTTTGCGAGGGGATAGACGTGAATACCACCGAACCCGCTGTTGCCCAAGGTCCGACGCTTCCCCGCGTATTGATCGGGTTGATGAAGGGCGTCTTGTACCAGGACGGCGATGAGTCCCTTTGGCAGGATCTTCTTGCCCTGCAGGCGCGTGTACGGGACTACGTGGCGGTGTTGGGCCTCGAATTGATCCTCGACGAGGCCGAAGGCTATGCGTTTCTGCGGACCCGCCCGCTTCAGGAGGGCGAACCGGAGTTGCCGCGCTTGGTACAGCGCCGTGCGCTTTCGTTTCCAGTGAGTCTGTTGCTTGCGTTGCTACGCAAGAAGTTAGCCGAGTTCGATGCGAGCGGAGGCGATACGCGCCTCATTCTTTCGCGAGACGAGATCGTCGAGCTGATCCGCGTTTTCCTGCCGGCCGGAAGCAACGAGGCGCGCCTTATTGATCAAGTCGATAGCCACCTCACTAAAATCGTCGACCTCGGCTTTGTGCGTCGATTAAAAGCCCCGAGCGCAGGCCAGGAGCAGATGATCGAGGTCCGTCGAATTCTAAAGGCTTTTGTTGATGCTCAGTGGCTCGCTGAGTTCGACGGGCGCCTGGCAGCCTACGCGAGTCTGGCTGGTACGGAGTCATCCGAGTAATGGACCCGGCACCACAGTTCGATCTTCTCGAGCGCGGCGCGCAGGCGGGGTTGCGACTCCATCGCCTGGAAGTCTACAACTGGGGCACTTTCGACAAGCGGGTGTGGACGCTAAACCTGGAAGGTGACAATGGCCTGCTCACCGGTGATATCGGTTCAGGCAAATCGACGTTGGTCGACGCTGTAACAACGCTGCTCGTGCCAGCTCATCGGGTAGCGTACAACAAGGCGGCGGGTGCGGAGGCGAAAGAGCGGACCCTGCGCTCCTACGTGTTGGGACACTATAAATCCGAGCGTAGCGATACGGGCTTGGCGGCAAAGCCAGTCCCTCTGCGGGACCACAATACGTATTCCGTGGTTTTGGGTGTGTTCCGCAATACCGGTTTCGACCAGACGGTTACCCTCGCACAGGTCTTTTGGCTCAAGGATCCACAGGGCCAGCCTGCCCGATTCTTCATTGCGGCAGACCAGGCACTCAGCATAGCCCACGACTTTGCCGGATTCGGCAGCGACATTAATGACCTGCGCCGACGGCTACGCGCAAAGGCCGGCGTTGAGCTGCTCGATAGCTTCCCGCCCTATGGCGCTTGGTTTCGTCGCCGCTTCGGTATCGAGAATGATCAAGCGTTGGAGCTCTTCCACCAGACAGTCTCCATGAAATCGGTAGGCAATCTGACTGATTTCGTGCGAAGCCATATGCTGGAAGCTTTCGACGTTGAGTCCCGCATCGACGCTCTTATCCACCACTTCGACGATCTTAATCGCGCGCACGAAGCCGTGCTCAAGGCGAAGCATCAGGTGGCACGCCTTGAACCGTTAGTCGAGGATTGCGGGCGCCACGCTGAGCTCACTACGCATGTCGATGAGTTTCGCGCTGGTCGCGATGCGCTAAATGCGTTTTGTGCCGGGCTGAAAGGAGATTTGCTGAACAAACGGCTTTCTTCATTGGATGTCGAGCACAAACGGATCGAAGCGCGTGTAAATATGATCGAGGAGGCACAACGTTCGCAACGGAGCGAGCGCGATCAGCTCAAACGCGACATAGGTGAAAACGGCGGTAATCGTATAGCCTGGATTGAGACCGAGATTGCCGGGAAACAACACGAACGCCAACGGCGTGCTGATCGTGCCGAACGCTATGCTGAGCTAGCGCGTGAGCTGGGTCTTCTTCAAGCCACTGGGCCTGAGCGCTTCATAAGCAACCGGGGCGTTTGCGAATCGCTCGCGGGCTCGATGAAGGAAAAGGAAGCTGCACTGCAGAATCAGCAGACCGAGGCAGGGGTCGAGTTACGTGCGCTGAAGGGTGAGCATAGTGGTTTCGAGCAGGAGCTGGCTGGCCTGCGTCTTCGCCGCAGTAACATCGATGAAGCCCAGATCGCTATGCGCCGAGCAATGTGTGCAGCCCTTCGCTTAGGTGAGAGCGAGCTAGCATTCGTTGGCGAGCTTATCCAAGTGCGGCCAGAGGAAAACGCCTGGGAAGGCGCGGCAGAGCGCCTGCTCCACAATTTCGGTCTGTCGCTTCTCGTGCCGGACCGACACTACGCCCAGGTGGCAGAGTGGGTCGATCGTACGCATCTCAAAGGGCGGCTGGTGTACTTCCGCGTACGCGAGGGGGTAGCCGGCGATCTGCCAAGCCCCAACATGGGGTCGCTGGTGAGGAAGCTTTCGATCAAACCTGACTCGCCGTTCTTTGCCTGGATCGAACAGGAGCTGGTGCGTCGTTTCGACTACGAGTGTTGCAAAAACCTCGAGCAGTTCCGCCGGGAACGGCAGGCTATTACTCGCGAGGGACAGATCAAGGGCCGCGGCGAGCGGCATGAAAAAGATGACCGGTACCGTCTCGACGATCGTAGTCGTTACGTACTCGGATGGAGTAATGAAGCCAAAATTGCCGCGCTAGAAAGACGTGCTAAGTCGCTAGAAACGCAAATGCAAACATTTGGTGCACGAATCAGCGAAGCCCAAACGGAACTAGCGGCAGTGAGGGAACAAATTAGTCGATTGGCACGAATTGGCGAGTACCGGGATTTCCAGGAACTGGACTGGCAACCGCTCGCGACCGACATTGCAAACCTGGAAGCCGAAAAGAAGGCGTTGGAGGCGGCTTCCGATGTGCTTCAAGCGCTTGCCAAGCAGTTAGTTGAGCTTGAAAAGAAGCTCAGACAAACAGAGAGCGATCTAAAAGACCGCAACAGCGAGCTCGCACGCAACGAGGAGAAGCAAGAGCAAGCGACGCATCAGTTAGCGGATTCACGACGTACGCTCGCGACGGTGGATGAAGTGGTACGTTTACAACGGTTTCCACAGCTAGAGACATGGTGGGCAGAAACTTTCCCAGGGCAGTCGCTGACCGTCGAATCCTGTGACAACCGCGAGCGCGACATGCGCGAATGGCTTCAAGCAAAGATCGATGCAGAGGACAGCCGAATAAAGCGCCTTCGCGACAAGATCATCGATGCAATGCGGGCTTACAGCAGCGCCTATCCTTTGGAGACTCAAGAGGTCGATGTCTCAGTAGAGGCGGCAGGCGAATACCGGGCCATGCTTGAACAGCTGAAGTCCGATGACCTGCCTCGCTTCGAGACGCGGTTCAAGGAACTCCTCAACGAGAACACCATCCGGGAGGTGGCCAATTTCCAGTCGCAACTCGCCCGCGAACGCCACACTATCAAAGAGCGCATCGAGCGCATAAACCAGTCGTTAGTGCAGATCGACTACAACCCGGGTCGCTACATCGAACTCGACGCTGAGCCTTGCCCGGATGTCGACAGCAGGGATTTCCAAACGGAGCTGCGTACTTGCACAGAAGGAACGCTAACCGGTTCCGACGATGCCCAATATTCCGAAGCAAAGTTTCTTCAAGTAAAGGCGATTATTGAGCGCTTCCGGGGCCGAGAGGGACAAACCGACCTGGACCGGCGCTGGACGCGCAAAGTCACAGATGTGCGCAATTGGTTCGTTTTTTCTGCCTCAGAGCGCTGGCGCGAGGACAAGAGCGAGCATGAGCACTACACAGATTCGGGTGGTAAGTCTGGCGGTCAAAAGGAGAAGCTCGCCTATACTGTCCTCGCAGCCAGCCTGGCGTATCAATTCGGTCTGGAGTGGGGCGCCGTACGTTCGAAAACCTTTCGATTTGTCGTGATCGACGAGGCGTTCGGGCGCGGCTCTGACGAATCGGCGCGGTTCGGGCTTGAGCTTTTCAAGCGCCTAAACCTGCAGATCCTGATCGTCACGCCTCTGCAGAAAATCCACGTCATCGAACCATACGTCGCAAGCGTTGGATTCGTGCACAACGAGAATGGACAGGAGTCCCGTCTTCGTAACCTCACGATATCCGAATACCGCGCAGAACGGCAAGCGCGTCAAGCATGAACGACTGGGCGACACCGGTCGGCATCCGGAATCGTGTGGCCCGCGAATGGGAGCGGGGACGTTTGCTCGCGGCCCCCTTAGTCGGGGATGCTCTCTATCCTTTGCGTATTCCGTTGCGAGGACCGACAGCGGCGGAAACGCTGGGCGTTCAATTCGATGCTGTGCGGCAATGGATAAAGCAACTCGCCGAGGGTGCAAAGGCTGAGCGGGGAAACGGCTATCGGTTGGAGTTTCGCGAAGTCAATAATCGCCAGCTCGGACGCAACAGCGTTCCGGTGGCCGCTTGGCTTGATACCGAGGAAGACGCGCTGGCTTTAATTGGAAAGCGCCGCGAAGCAACCAGGTTCCGCGAGCTGGTTGGCAAAATCTCTGATGCATTCCCGTGCTTGCGTGACTGGATCGCCAAGCGGCCTCTGCTCGTCCTTGACCATGTCGATGATTGGCCAAGGCTGCTGGATGTCCTACGCTGGATTTCCGATCATCCGCGGCCGAACGTGTATTTGCGACAGATTGACGCTGTCGGCGTTCATTCAAAGTTCGTTGAACAATATCGGGCGCTGCTCACCGAGCTCTTGGACCAAGTCCTGCCGCCCGAGGCCATTGACGCTAGCGTAGGCCGCGGTGTCGAAGGATTTGAACGACGCTACAGTTTCCGTTCGAAACCGATTCAGATCCGGTTCCGGTTGTTGAGCGGACAGGCAGAACTGCAGGGCTTGTCCGACCTATGCGTGCGAAGTGATGAGTTCGCCAAGCTGACGCTTGCGGTGCAGCGCGTCTTCATCACTGAAAATGAGATCAATTTTCTCGCCTTCCCGATGGTGCCCGAAAGCATCGTTATTTTCGGCGCCGGTTACGGTTTTGAAGCCCTCGCCGAGGCAAGGTGGCTTCGGGACAAGGCCATTTTTTACTGGGGCGATATTGATACCCATGGCTTCGCCATTCTGGATCAGTTGCGCAGCCACTTTCCTCAAGCCAGATCTCTGTTGATGGATCGAGAGACGTTGCTCACTCATCGCTCACTTTGCGTGGAAGAGGACAGGCCGACCCTGCGGGATTTGGTCCGTCTGATTCCCGACGAAGCGCGTCTGTACGACGATCTGCGGTACGATCGAATCGGGCACGCATTGCGGCTAGAACAGGAGCGGATAGGATTCGCCTACGTCCAATCCGCGCTCGCGGTGTTCCGAAGGTAAATGCGGCGAGCAATCGCTGATAATTGACGATCGGCGATCGCTTGGGTTGACACACATGCGGCGTACGATCGTGGTACATAGGATAGGAGACTCGCAGGGCATATGGCCCGCGTCGACGCAGCCCGCAGGAGCGCACATGGTATTCATATAAACGTTCATGCGAGGCGGGGTGAGGGTAACTACGAGCTACCTTCCATGCCGAAATCGTGCCGGGCGTTTTTGCGACTGACCTTGCCTTCGCGCACATCGCGAGCGAGCGCCTCGCGGTCCCGCTCCCGGGGGTCGCCGTAGCCGCCTCCGCCGGCAGCGTCCATGACGACGGTGTCGCCGGGGCGCAGCCGAGTTAAACCATATGGATTGCCCGCTTGCCCGTTGATGAGGAATTGCGCTCGGGCACCGGGCCGACCCCCGAATAATCCCTCAGGCGGTAGGCGAAACCGGCCGGATTGGATGGCAAGACTGACTGTCCCTTGGGGCGCGTATGCGTCGTCGGGTACCCAGAACACCTCGCGGCGCCCGAGAGCGCCCCGCTGCTTGCCGTGGCCGCCGGTATCGGCGAGCAGCTCGCGCCGCTCGACGATGAGCGGTGTGTCGCTTTCCAGGATCTCGACCGGCGTGTTGGCTCCGTTGGCCGGAAAAATAAAGCATCCCTCGCCGTCGCGTGAGGCGCTGGCGCCGACCCCGCCGCCGCGGATCAGAACCGCGTGAAAGCCCTCTCCCGTGGCGCGGCGGCCGTAGAACACCTGCATCGTCGCGGGAGTGCCGCCGCTGGCCGCGATCACGCGCCCGGGCAACGCCTGCGCCAGCGCCCGGTAGATGATCTCGGTCATGAAGTGCCCGATCTGCATGCGCGCGGCGACGGCAGCCGGGAAGCGGCAGTTGACGACGCTCCCCTCGGGGGCGAGCAGCCGGATGGGTGCGGCGGCGCCATCATTATTCGGGACGTCCGGATCGAAGATGCTCTTCACCGCCATATGCACGTAGGCATAGGTGAAGTTGTAAACCACGTTGCCGCCCCAATCGACCTGCGGCGAGGAACCGCTCAGATCCACCGTGATGTCGCTGCCGTGGACGCGTACCGCGCAGCGGATGACGACGTCGGCCTCGCCCTCGACCTGTTCGATGACGCCCTCGGCGCGGTAGACGCCGGGCGGTACCTTGGCAATCGCCGCCCGGAGGCTGTGCTCGCTGCGCTCGATGATCTCGTCAGCGAGCTCATCGAGGCCCTCGAGCCCATATTCGCGCAGCATGCGCTGGATCTGCTGCGCGCACACGTGGTTCGCGGCGACCTGCGAGCGAATATCCCCGTTCACTTGTTCCGGCGTACGTACGTTGGCACGGATCATGTCGAGCACGCCTTGATTGAGCCGGCCGCCGTCGTAGAGCTTCACCAGCGGGATGAAAAGCCCTTCTTCGAACACGTCGCGGTTGTCCGACGCCACGCGTCCGCCGATGTCGGCGTGGTGCAGGATACAGGCGGTGAAACCGGTCAAACGGTCGTCGTAAAAGATCGGGCTGAGCACGCAAACGTCGTTCAGGTGCCCGGCGAGGGCCCATGGATCGTTGGTGATGTACACGTCGCCCGGATGGAACGATTTCGCGGGCAGGTTCTGCACCAGTTTCTTGATGCCGAGCGCCATTGCGCCCGACTGCCCCGGCGTCGCGAGCGTGCCCTGCGCCAGTTCGCGCCCGCGGCGATCGGTGAACATGCAGGTGTAGTCGTGCGCGTCGCGCAGCAGACTGGAAAACGCGGTGCGCGCCACGGCCGCGTCGGCCTCGTCCACGATCGAAATCAGGCGCCGCCACAGGATCTCGAGGGTCACTGGATCAAAGCGGCTGGTCATGGCTTTTGTCCTGCGGGAGGTCCATCCAGAGGAAACCGTAGTCGTCCACCGTAACGCGGGCGTCCTCGCCGACGATGACCGTTGACTCGCGTTCCTCGATGATCGCGGGGCCGGCGAGGTTTGCGCCCGAAAACAGCCGGTAGCGGTCGTACACGCGGAACGGGATGAAGTCTCCAGACTGCGCGGAGAACGCGCGCCGTTCGCCCTTGAGCGCGTTCTCCACGCGACGGCCCGCTTGGTGCGGCAGCTTGGGCAGCGCCAGCAGCCGCACCGGCAGACTCGCACGCACCCGGAAGTTCACGAACTCCACCGGCGACTCCGGGTAGGTTCGTCCGTACAGGCGGCGATATTCATCGTCGAAGCGTTGGCGTAGCGCCGCTGGATCCAAGCCCGCGAAGTCATGCTCGGGCAGCGCCAGAGTCGTTTCCGAACCTTGGCCGATGAAGCGCGTATCGACGGAGCGCGAAAATTCGATCGTGCCGGTGGCGCCGGTACGGCGAAGCGTGCGCTCGCACTCGGCTTCGAGCTCTCGGAACAGCGCTTCGATCTGCGCGAAATCCGCCGCCAGCAGGGGCGCCTTGTGGCTGCGCACCAGATCGAAGGCGCGCGGCGCGGTGAAAAACCCCAATGCCGAACCGACCCCCGCGTTCGGCGGCACGATCACGCGCGGCGCGCCCAGCTTGCGCGCCAGGCCGTAGGCATGCACCGGTCCGGCGCCGCCGAAAGCGGCCACGGTGAGGACTCGGGGGTTACCGCCGCGCTCGGCGATATGCGTTTTGGCAGCCGCCGCCATGGTCTCGTTGATGAGATCGTGGATGCCCCACACGGCCTGCAAGAAAGACACCCCCAGAGGGGTTGCCACGTGCTCTTCGACGCCGCGCCGGGCGGCCGCGGCGTCCAGCTTCATCGCCCCGCCCAGAAAATAGTCCGCATCGAGGTAGCCGAGCAGCAAGTCCGCGTCGGTCACTGTCGGCTCGACGCCGCCGCGCCCATAACAAATTGGCCCCGGGTCGGCGGCTGCGCTTTGCGGCCCGACCTGAAGGGTGCCCAGGCGGCTGCGGCGCGCGATGCTGCCACCCCCTGCTCCGATCTCCATGAGGTCCACGACCGGCACTTGGATGGTAAGACCGCTGCCCTTCTGGAAGCGTTGCACGCGACCGACCTCGAAGGTCGGCACCACGCCGGCCACTCCGCCCTGGATCAGGCAGGACTTGGCGGTCGTGCCGCCCATGTCAAAGCAGAACATTTCCGGCAGGCCGAACAGTCGGCTGAAGTACTGCCCGGCGATCACCGCCGCGGTCGGCCCCGATTCGATGATGCGCACCGGATACTCGGCCGCAGTCTCCGCGGAGGTCACCCCGCCGCTCGAGAGCATGATGAACAGCCGGCCGCGGAACCCGAGCGCTCCCAGCCGTTCCCTGAGGCGGCGCAAGTAGCCCTCAGTGAGCGGCTTCACGTAGGCATTCGTAACAGTGGTGCTGGTGCGCTCGTATTCACGAATCTGGGGCAGCACTTCGTAGGAGACGGAAACCGAGGCCCCAGGAAATTCCTCGGCGATGAGCCACTTCAGCGCCAGCTCGTGCGCCGGATTCTCGAAGGAATTAAGCAGGCACACGGCAATCGACTCGACCTCCAGAGCCGCCAGCGCGCGCACGACGCTTCGTGCCTGGGTTTCGTCGAGCGGCTTGAAAACGCTGCCGTCGGCGCGCAGCCGCTCGTTCACCTCGAGACGGCGCTCGCGCGGCACGAGCGGCTCGGGAAACTGCGCGAACACGTCGTAAGCCGCATATCGAATTTCGCGTCCCAACTCCAGCACGTCGCGAAAGCCCTGCGTCGTGATCAGCCCGGTGCGGGCGCCCTTTCTCTCGAGGATGGCGTTAATGACGAGCGTGGTGCCGTGAACCACCTCCTCCAGGTCGGCCACGCAGCCGGGGCGCCGCGCGGACAGAGCGGTGATGCCCGTCGCGATCGCGTCGCAAGGGTCACGCGAGGTAGTGAGGCACTTGTAGGTGTCGATCTGACCGGTCGCGTCATCGAGCAGAACGAAATCGGTAAAGGTGCCGCCTATGTCGATGCCCATGCGCATGGTGAGGGTGGAGTGGCGTCTATCCGAGCGCGTTAGTGGGAAGGCCTTGACGCGAGCATTGATTTAAGTATACCGTATACCGTACACGAAAAACAGGCGGTTTCCTATGGCACCAATGCTCGAGGTGCTTGAGCGTCCCAAGCCTCTCGCAGACCGCGTCTATGAGACCCTGCGCCAATACCTCCGCGGGGGGCGCATCACGACCGGGCAGCCGCTGCAGGAGGCGGCGCTCGCCGCGCAACTAGGGGTATCGCGCACCCCCGTGCGCGAGGCGTTGGCGCGGCTCGCAAGCGAAGGGCTGGTCGTGGCCGATGGGCGTAGCTTCACCGTGCCAATGCTCTCCGACGGGGATATCGAGGACATCTACGCGCTGCGTTTCCTTCTCGAGCCGGAGGCGTTGCGCCTGATTGCCGACCGCACTCGCGGCCACCCAGAGGTTTTGGCGCCGCTTGTTGGAGCGCTCGAGGACATGGGCTCGGCGCATGCGGGCGGCGATGGTGCTGTCTTCATGGAGGCCAACTATCGCTATCGCGACGCCTGGACAGCCCTGGTTCCAAACCGGCGGCTGGTGCGCGCCATCGAGCTGTATGCGGATCACGTCCGGTATTTGCGCGCATTTACCCTCGACGAGGGGGCGGTGCGGGGGGTGGTGCTGGAGGGCCTCGAGCGGCTGATGACTGCGCTCGCCGCAGGAGAGGGCGAACAGGCCGCGCAAGCGATGCGAGCCCACTTGGAACGGGCCAAACGGATTCTGCTCGAGATGACCGGGCGCAAGCGCGAGCCGGCGAGCGTGGCGGCAGGCTGAGCCTCAGGCGTTCCATGGCCTTCCTCGCGGAAATTCCCTACGGCGCTTACTGGAGCACGCCCTTCGCGCGCTGGCAGGGTGCATTTGCCAATCTGAACTCGATCGAGTTCGCTGCGCACATCACGAAGCGCGAGCTTGCCAAGCGCGGGATTCCGGCTGACGCGTTCGACCACGGCGTGCTTGGTCTGAGCGTTCCCCAGAAGCATTCGTTCTACGCTCTGCCTTGGCTCGCCGGCTTGGCCGGGATCGGCCACATCGGCGGCCCGACGCTCATGCAGGCCTGCGCGACCGGAGCCCGCGTCCTGCTCGCTGGCGTGCAGGAAATAGCGAGCGGCTTGTCGCAGGTCACGCTGACGCTCACCTGCGACCGCACCTCGAACGGTCCGCATCTGTATTACCCGAATCCGCGCGGCCCCGGCGGCACGGGCGTGCACGAAGACTGGGTGATGGACAACTTCGGCTGCGATCCGCTGGGCCGGCACGCGATGCTGCGCACTGCCGAGAACGTGGCCGCGAAGCACCGCATCGGCGCCGCCGAACAGCACGAGGTGGTGCTCCAGCGCGAGGCGCAGTACCGCGACGCGCTGGCGCAGGAGCGCGGATTTCAAAAGCGCTTCATGACGCTGCCCTTCGAGGTGCCCGATCCTACCTACCGCAAAACCGCGCAGACGATCGAGGGCGACGAGGGGATCAATTTCTCCACGGCCGAGGGCCTCGGTCGGCTCAAGCCGGTGCTCGAAGGCGGCACGGTGACCTACGGCGGGCAGACACATCCCGCGGACGGCAACGCTGCGATCGTGGTGGCGCGTCCCGAGCGCGCCAAGGAGCTCAGCCGCGATCCACGCATCCGCGTGCGGCTGCACGGCTTCGGGCAGGCACGCGCCGCCCTCGCGTACATGCCCGAGGCAACGATCCCGGCCGCGCAGCGCGCGCTGCAGCACGCAGGCATGACGATCCAGCGCATGGACGCGCTCAAGACGCACAATCCCTTCGCGCTGAACGACATCCTGTTCGCACGCGCTACGGGGGTGGACCTCGGCAAGCTGAACAACTACGGCTGCTCACTGGTCTGGGGGCATCCGCAAGCGCCCATGGGTACGCGCGCCATCATCGAGCTGATCGAGGAGCTCGCGCTGCGCGGCGGCGGCTACGGCCTATTTTCCGGCTGCGCCGCCGGGGACACCGCGATGGCGGTGGTCCTGGAAGTCGGGGACGCGTAGCAGGAGCCAGGCGCGTGGATCTCTCGCACTGGATCGAGCGGCATGCGCGGTTTGCGCCTCGGGCGGTGGCGCTGCGCTTCGGCGGTGGCGAGATCAGCTACGCGCAATTCGCGCGCCAGATCGAGCGCACCGCGGCCGTGCTCGCCGCGCTGCACGTGAGACCGGGTGACGCCGTGGCGTTTCTCGGCCTGAACAACCCGCTGACCTTGGAGCTCCTTTTCGCCTGTGCGCGGCTCGGCGCCATGCTGATGCCGCTCAACTGGCGCCTCGCCGCGCCGGAGCATGCCCGCATGCTTTCGGACTGCCCGCCGCGCGTGCTGGTGGTCGAGCCCGCCTTCGTCGAGCACGTGCGGGCCATCGAACCGCGGCCGGCCCTGAGCACTCTCGTCGCGCTGGGCGAGCCGCCCAGCGGCTGGCTCGACTGGGAGCGGCTCGAGCCTCACGCGACCCCGCCTTCGGGGGGCGGCGAGCAGGCCCCCTTGCTGCTTTGCTACACCTCCGGCTCCACCGGGACTCCGAAGGGGGTGGTGCTCACGCAGGCGGCGCTGCTGTGGAACGCGTTCAACAGCACGCACATGCACGACCTGACGAGCGCCGACCGGGTGCTGACGACACTGCCGTTGTTTCACGTCGGCGGCCTCAATATCCAGACCCTGCCGGCGCTGCATGCCGGTGCGAGCGTCACGCTGCAGCCCAAGTTCGATCCCGAGGCTGTGTTCGACGCCATCGAGCGCGAACGCACCACGCTCGCGGTGCTGGTTCCCGCGCAGCTCGTGGCAATGATGGAAAGCGCACGCTGGAAGAGCGCCGATCTGTCCAGCCTGCGCATGATTACCACTGGCTCGACCATCGTATCCGAGGCGTTCGTGCGCAAGGTGTGCGAGCGCGGCGTGCCGCTGGTCCAGGTCTACGGTTCGACCGAAACTTGCCCGATTGCAACCTATGTGCGCGCGCAGGACGCGGAACGCAAGGCGGGCTCGGCGGGGATCCCCGCCCTGCACTGCGAGGTGAGGGTGGTGGGCCGCAACGGGTGCGAGCTGCCGCCGGGCGCGGACGGCGAGATCGAGGTACGCGGGCCGAACGTCATGCAGGGTTACTGGAACGCACCGGTGACGACCGCCGAGGTGTTGCGCCAGGGCTGGTACCGGAGCGGTGACGTCGGACGCTTCGACAGCGAGGGCCATCTCTACGTCGTCGCGCGCAAGAAGGACATGATCATCTCCGGCGGCGAGAACGTCTATCCGGCAGAGCTGGAGAACATCCTGCACGAGTGCGCGGCGATCCAGGAGGCCTGCGTGGTGGGGCGCCCGGACGAGCGCTGGGGCGAGGTGGTGGTCGCCGCGATCGCGCTCAAGGCCGGCGCGCGGCTCGAGCGCGAGGACGTGCTGGCGCTGTTTCGCGGGCGGATCGCGCGCTACAAGCATCCGCGCGAGGTGCACTTCATGCAGGAGCTGCCGCGCACCGCGCTCGGCAAGCTGAAAAAGGACGACATCCGGGCCGCGGTGAGCGCGGCGCTGGTGGATTGAGGCGGCGCGCATGGATTTCGAGCTCTCCACCGATCAGCGTGCGATCCGCGATGCATTCGCGCGCTTTGTCGACGAGCGCATCGTGCCGCAGGCCGCAGCGTTGGACGAGGCGCATGCGTTCCCGCGCGCGCTGTTCGGCGAGCTCGCCGACTTCGGCCTGTTCGCGATGCGCTATCCGGAGGAGGTCGGCGGGAGCGACGCAGGGCTGACCGAATTCTGCCTTGCGCTCGAGGAGATCGCGCGCGGCTCGATGTCGCTTGCCGGATGCGCGGCGATGCAGTCCCTGATGGGCACCAAGTTCCTGCACATGCTCGGCAACACTGAGGTGCTCGAGCGCCTGTTCAAGCCGGCACTGCGCGGCGAGAAGATTGGTGCCATCTGCATGACCGAGCCGAACGCCGGCAGTGACCTGCAGGGCATCGCAACCCATGCCAAGAGGGTCGACGGTGGCTACCTCCTGAACGGACAGAAGACCTGGGTGACTTCGGCGCCGGTGGCCGACTTCTTTACCGTATTCGCCAAAGCGGGAGAACAAGGAAAGCTGACGATCTTCCTGGTCGAGCGGTCGTTCGGGGGGCTCGCTATCGGGCGCGAGATCAAGAAGATGGGCGTCTGGGCGTTGCCTACCTCCGAGCTGTCGTTCAGCGATTGCTTCGTTCCGGACAGCCACCGTCTGTCGAAGGAAGAGGGCGACGGCGAGGCGCATCTGCGCAAGACGCTGGCCGAGATCCGCATCATCACCGGCGCGATGGCGAACGGCATAGCGCGCGCCGCGCTCGACGCGGCATTGCGCTACGCCGCGGAGCGCAGCCAGTTCGGCAAGCCGATCAACCGCTACCAGGCCATCCAGTCAAAGCTCGCCGACATGGCCACCGAGCTCGAGGCCGCCGTACAACTCGTTTACCGCGCCGCCTGGCTGCGCGACGCGGGCAAGCCGCACCACAAGGAGGCCGCCATGGCGAAGCTCTTCGCGAGCGAGGCGGCGGCGCGCACCTGCGACCAGGCTGCGCGCGTGTTCGCCTCATACGGTTACGCGATGGAGTACCCCGTGCAGCGCTTCCTGCGCGACGTGCGCTTCACGCTCATCGGCGGCGGCACGAGCGAGATCCTGAGGCTCATCATCGCCAAGGAGCTCTCCTCGTGAGCCGGGCGAAGCCGATTAAAGTGCTGCTCGCCAAGCCAGGGCTCGACGGTCACGACCAGGGGGCCAAGGTGGTGGCGCGGGCGCTGATGGACGCGGGTATGGAGGTCATCTATACGGGGCTGCGGCAGACGCCCGAGGCGGTTGCGCGCATCGCCCAGCAGGAGGACGTGGATGTCATCGCACTGTCCTCGATGGCCGGATCGCACCTGCCGTTCTGCGAGAAGCTGAAGGCCCTGCTTGAGCAGGCGGGGCTGAGCGACAAGCTCTGGGTGATCGGCGGCAATCTGCCCAAGCAGGACCATGACCGGCTGCACGGGCTCGGATTCAAGGGGATCTTCCCTTCGAGCTCGAGGCTCGCCGATATCGTCAACTTCATCGAGGCGCACGCGTCATGAACGATCGACTCGATCCGGCGGCAAGGCGCGTGGTGAACGAGTCCGGCATCGAAATCCAGCCGCTCTACACGCAGGAAGACGTCGAGCGCAGCGGCGGGTTTGGATTCATCGGTGAGCCCGGTGCCTATCCCTTCGTGCGCGGCATTCACCCCCTCATGTACCGGCACCGGCCGTACACGATGCGTCAGTACACCGGCTTCGGCAATCCCGAGGACACCAACAAGCGCTTCAAGTACCTGATCGCCAACGGTCAAACGGGACTGAATGTCGCCTTCGATCTGCCGACGCAGTGCGGACTCGATTCGGACGACACACTGGCGCAAGGCGAGGTCGGACGCGTGGGAATGGCAGTCGACACGTTGCGCGACTTCGAAATCGCGTTCGCAGACATCGACCTCGAGCGCATCACCGTCTCGCTCACGATCAACGGCGCGGCGCCGCAGCTGATCGCCATGTACCTGGCGATGGCCGAAAAACGCGGCTACGACGTGCGCAAGCTGCGCGGAACCGCGCAGAACGACATCCTCAAGGAGTTCATCGGGCGCGGCACGTGGATCTACCCCGTCGATCCGTCGGTCAAGCTGGTTGGCGACACGATCGAGTACTGCGCGCAGCAGGCGCCCAAATACAGCCCGGTGTCGGTGTGCGGCTACCACATCCGCGAGTCCGGCGCCGACCCTGCGCAGGAGATGGCGTACGCGTTTTGCATCGCGAAGGCGTACGCCGACGAGGCGATCGCGCGCGGGCTCGATGTGGACGAGTTCGCGGGTCGGCTGTCGTTCAACTTCAACGTCTTCGGCAACATCTTCGAGCAGGTCGCCAAGTTCCGCGCCGGGCGCGGGCTGTGGGCGAAGATCGTCAAGGAGCACTTTGGCGCACGCAAGCCCGAGTCGGGCTGGCTGCGCATGATTGCGGGCGGCGGGGGCGGCGGGCTGACCTTCGAGCAGCCCGAAGTGAACATCGTGCGCGGGGCGTATTACGCGCTGATCGCCGCGCTCGCGGGCGCGCAGACCACCGCGCTGTGCTGCTATGACGAGGCCTACACCATTCCGACGGAATATGCGCAGCGCATCTCGCTTCGCACCATGCAGCTGCTGCTCGAGGAGATGGGGCTGGCCGACACCGTGGACCCGCTCGGCGGGTCCTGGTACGTCGAGACCCTCACCAACCAGATGCGGCAAAGGATGGAGCAGGTGATGGCGGAGGTGGACGCCGAGGGCGGCATCAAGAAGCTGGTCGCGGAGGGCGAGATTCAGGCGCGCGTTTCGGCGCAGGCCTACCGCATGCAGCGCGCGATCGAGTCGGGCGAGTTTCGCAAAGTGGGGGTGAACTGCTACCGCGTCGAGCAAACCGAGGAGCTGCAGGTGCAGATGCACCCGTACAACGAGGACGACGCACGCCGCCAGATCGCGGGCCTCAACGACACGCGCGCTACGCGCGAGGCGAGCCGGGTCGGCTCGGCGCTGCGGGCCGTGCGCGAGGCGGCACGCGATGGGAGCAACGTCATGCCCGCGGTAGTCGAGGCGGTGAAGGCGTACGCGACGGTCGGCGAGATCACGCAGCACCTGGTCGAGGTCTACGGACGCTATCGCGAGCCGGTGAGGTTCTGACAATGCCCGGGATCGAGCGCTACGTCGTGCCGCACAGCCTCGCGGAAGCCATGGACCTGCTGCGCGCGGGCGAGGCCACCATCCTCGCGGGCGGAACCGACCTGATGCCGCAGACGCAAGCGGGCCGGCTGCGCTTCCGGCCGCTGCTGATGAACATCCAGCGCATCCCGGAGCTGCGCGGCATCACTCAGCAGGCCGGGGTGGTGCGCATCGGCGCGCTGACTACGATCAGCGAGCTGGTAGACAGCACGCTGGTGCGCGAGCGGCTCAACATCCTGTGGCAGGCGTGCGATCACTTCGCGAGCGACCAGATTCGCAACGCCGCTACCCTGGGCGGCAACCTGTGCAACGCATCGCCCGCGGGCGATGCGCTTGTGCCGCTGCTGGTGCTGGAGGCGCGCGTGGTCCTTGCGAGCAAACCGAACGGGGCGCTCGAATCGCGCGCCCTGCCGCTGGCGCAGTTCCTGATCGGGCCCGGCCGCACCGCGCGCACATCTGCGGAGCTGCTGGTCGCGGTCGAGTTGCCCGTGCCGCAGGCCGGATTCCGCGGCGAGTTCCACAAATTCGGCACCCGCCCGGCGCTCGACATCGCGACAATCTCGATCGGCGTGGGCGCGGTGCGCAAGGGTGCGACGCTGCACGACGTGCGGGTCGCGTTCGGCGCGGTGGCGCCGACTCCGCTGCGAGCGCCGCGGACCGAAGCCGCCCTCGAAGGGCGCGCGCCCGATGACGGCGTGATCGAGGCCGCGCTGCGCGCCGCGGACGCCGAGATCCAGCCCATTGACGACGTGCGCGCGTCCGAGTGGTACCGGCGCGAGCTGGTGCACAACATCCTGCGGAGGGTCATTGCCCGTGTCAGTGAACGTTGAGATCGAATTCCGCCTGAACGGCGTCGGCCGGCGAGCCACCGTGCCCGCGCAGATGAGCGCGCTCGACATGCTGCGCGGGCCGCTCGGGCTGACCGGCACCAAGTACGGCTGCGGCGAGGGCGAGTGCGGCGCATGCACCATCCTGGTGGATGGCGTGACCGTCAATGCCTGCCTCATGTTCGCCGCCGACTGCGACGGCCGCGAAGTGGTCACGATCGAGGGGCTCGCCGCCACGGCGCAGGGCGAGCGCCTCAGCCGCAGCTTCGTCGAGCACGGCGCCGTGCAGTGCGGCTTTTGCACGCCGGGGCTCGTGGTGCAGGCAAGCCACGTGCTCGACAAGCATCCGGGCGCGGGACAGGCCGAGGTGCAGCGCGGCATCGAAGGCAATCTCTGCCGTTGCACGGGCTACCGCAAGATCGTCGAGGCGATCGAGCACGCCGCGGCCGCGCGCGAATAGGGGCGACCATGGGCACGGCGACCAAGATCCTGCCGCCTGATTCGCTGATCGGCAAGCGCATCCCGAAGCTGGATGCCCCCGACAAGGCGGGCGGCAAGACCCGATACATCGACGACATCAACCTGCCGGGGCAGCTGCACGCGAAGATCCTGCGCTCCTCGCAGGTGCATGCGCGCATCGTGCGCATCGACACCACGGCGGCGCAGCGCCTGCCCGGCGTGCACGCGGTGATCACCGCGGCGGACGTGCCTTGGCAGCGGCCGATCGGCGTGGCCAAGGATCATCTGCCGCTCAAGGGCGATCGGGTGCGCAGCCCGCGGGACGAGATCGCCGCGGTGGCCGCCGAAAGCGTGGAAATCGCCGAGCAGGCGCTGCGCCTGATCGAGGTCGAATACGAGCCCTTGCCGGCGCTCACTTCGGTGGGCGAAGCGCTCAAACCGGGCGCGCCGCTGCTGCACGGCGAGGACCTGGTCTGGACGGCGCTCGACGGTCGCGCCGAGGTGCTGCACAAGGCTTCGGCCGACAACGTGGCGATGACCTTCGAGTACGAGCAGGGGGAAGTGGCGCAGGGCGAGCGCGCCTCCGAGGTCGTGCTCGAGGACGTGTTCTCGCTGCACTACGTGACCCACTGCTGCATGGGCGTGTCGGGCGTGATCGCCGAGTTCGACGCGAGTGGCAACCTGCTGCTGTATTCGAACACGCAGGTGCCGTTCCTGCACAAGCGCGAGTTCGCCGAGCTGCTCGGCATCGACCCGGGGCGCGTGCGCATCATCCAGCCGCCGATCGGGGGCGGATTCGGCTCAAAGCTGGACATCTATCCGTTCGAGCCGATCGCGATCTTTCTGGCCAAGGTGACGCGCCGGCCGGTGAAGCTCGTGTTCACGCGCGAGGAGGAGTTCGCCGCCTCGCCGACCCGCCAGCCGGTGCTGCTCAAGCTGCGCTCGGGCTGCAAGAAGGACGGCACGCTCACGTTCCGCGCGGTGGAGACGCTGCACGACAACGGTGCCTACACTTCCTGGGGCGCAACCACGCCGTTCGTCATGATGCAGACCTTCTCGTCGCTGTACCGGGTGCCGCACTGCAACTACCGCACGCGCGCGGTCTACACCAACAACCCTTACGCCGGATCGTTCCGCGGCTACGGCAACCTGCAGGCGACGTTCGCCGTCGAGGCGCACATGGACCGTCTTGCCGAAGCGATCGGCATGGATCCGCTCGAGTTCCGGCTGCACAACGCTCAGGATCCGGGCGAGGTGACGCCGCAGGGCATGCACTTCAAGTCCTGCGGCTTCAAGGATTGCCTGAGGACCGCCGCGGCGCGCAGCGACTATCAGACCAAGCGGCGGCACGCCAGCGCACACCGGAGCGACCCCGGACCGATCAAGCGGGGCGTGGGCATGGCCTCGATGCTGCACGTCGGCGGCGGCGCCAAGATCTACCCTTCGGACGGCTGCGGGACGATCCTCAAGATCGACGATTTCGCGCACGTGACGCTGCTCACCGGCGCTTCCGAAATCGGCCAAGGCTCGGAGACCGTTCTCGCCCAGCTGGTGTGCGAGGAGCTCGGCCTGCCGCTCAGCGCGGTCTCGGTGGTGAACAACGACACCGATATCACGCCGTGGGACGTCGGCGTACACGCCTCGCGCACCACCTTCATCGCCGGCAACTCGGCCATCGGCGCGGCGCGTAAGGCCAAAGCGAAGATTCTGGCCGCGGCGGCCGACAGGTCGGGGCACGCCGCGGAGGCGCTCGAGCTGCGCGGCGGCAGCGTGATCGACAGGCAAAGCGGTGCGCCGCTGTTCGATCTCGGAAAATTCATCCGCTCGCTGCATTTTTCGGACAAGGCCGAGCTCGTAATGACGAGCTTCTATTACGAGCCCCCGAGCAAGCGCCAGGACCGGCAGTTTAAAGGCGACGTCTCGGCCGCGTATGCGTGGGCCACCCAGGTGGCCGAGGTCGAGGTCGACACCCAGACCGGGATCGTGCGGCTGCTGCGCATCGTCGCCGCGCACGACGTCGGCCGGGTGCTCAACCGGCTCGGGATCGAGGGCCAGATCGAAGGCGGCATCGTGATGGGGCAGGGCTATGCGCTGAGCGAGGACCTGATCGTCGAGAACGGCGTGGTGCGCAACCCGAATTTCCGCGACTACAAGCTCGTGACCGCCCCCGAGATTCCGGAAATGGATATCTCGTTCATCGAGTCGATGGACGGGGAAGGGCCGCAGGGCGCGAAGGGCGTCGGCGAGGCGCCGGCGATCTGCATCGCGGCGGCGGTGGCGAACGCGATCTACAACGCGACGGGCGTGCGCATCACCGCGTTGCCGTTCACCCCCGAGCGCGTCTACCGCGCGCTGCACGGCGCGTCGCAGCCGCCTGCCTGGACGATCGCCGCGTGAGGCGCCGTACCGTCCTCAGCCTCGAGCAGGCGCTGTCGCTTCCTTCGGCGACGCTGCGCTTTGCGCAGCTCGGCTGGCGCGTGATCCGCATCGAGGCGACGCCATCGGGCGGGGGGCTGCCGGGTGACCCGAATCGTTACATCGGCGGGCGCGTCGCCGACGAAGACCGGCGCAGCTACTTCATCGCTCCGAACGTCGGCAAGGAGGCCGTTGCGATCAATCTCAAAGACCGGCGCGGACAGGAGGTCCTGCGAAGGCTGCTTTGCGCGCTCGATGTGGACGTCTTCTGTTGCAACACGGTGCCCTCGCGCTATGCGTCGCTCGGCATCGACTACGCGACCCTCGCCGGGGTCAAGCCCGACCTCATCTGGGCCGGTATTTCGGCGATGGGGCCCGATTATCCCGAGGCACCGGGCTACGACCCGGTGATCCAGGCCATGTGCGGTTACATGGAAGTCACCGGCGACCCGAAGGGTTCGCCTACGGTGATGGGATTGCCGGTGATCGACCTCAAGGCCGGCGACGAAGTGTACGCGAACGTGATGATGGCGCTCTTGGAACGACACGAAACCGGCAACGGCAAGGCGATCCACATCTCGATGTTGCAGGCCGCCGCCTCATGGCTGATCACGGTGCTCCCGCTGATCGATTTCGGCTGCCAGCCGGGCGAGATCACCCGCGCGGGCAACGAGCACCGAAAGTTCATCCCGACCAACGTGTATCCGGCCCGGGACGGCTTCGTGTACCTGGCGATCGGAAGCGATGCTCAATGGCGCCGGTTGACCGCGATACCGAAGTTCGCCGCAGTGGCGAACGAGCTGCGTATGACCAACGAGGGCCGGCACCGGGAGCGCGAGCAGATCCATCGCGACATGGCGGCGGTCACGGCGCGCGACGCAGTAGAGGAGATCCTCGCCGATCTGCGCGCGGCGACCATTCCCGCGACGCGCATCCTGGACATACGCCAAGTACGGGAGCTTCCGCAGCTGAGCGGCAAGCTGACGCGCACGACGATGCCCGACGGCCGGAGGGCGCGCATGCAGCCGTTGGCCGTGGACGTAGCCGGGTCGCGCGATGAGCTTGCGTTTCCGCCCAAGTACGGCGCCGATACGCGACGGGTGCTGGGCGAGGCCGGGTTTCACTCCGACGACGTCGATGCGCTCGCGGCGGCAGGGGTGATTGCGTGAGCGCGTCCCTCCTGGAGCGGCTCGAATGCGATGCCGTCGAGGGCGAGCTGCGCGACGCTGACACGCGCTATCTGCTCGTGCGCCACGATTCTCTGATGGGAATGTTCGCACGCCTGCCGGCCGAGGCCCGCCGTACGGCGCTGGCAGCGCTCGCCGAGTCGGTCGCCGAGCATGGAGCGCGCTCGGCCGAGCGCTACGCCTCGGAACTGGCGGGCGAGCGTGAGCAATTGCTGAGCGTGATCGAGGCAACCGCGCCGCAGCTGGGCTGGGGGCATTGGCGCCTCGAGCGCCTCGAAGGCGAAATCGGACTGGTGGTCGACAACAGCCCGTTCGCCAAGGGCTATGGCCGCTCGCGCGAGCCGGTGTGTGCGGCGATCGTCGGAATGCTGCGCGCGGTCGCGGGCCTGGTCCTCGGCGCAGGCGCGAGGGCCGAGGAGCATCGCTGCGCGGCGGTGGCGGGTGGTGCGAGCTGCAGCTTCCGAGCGTGGCGGCGGGCAGCGTGAACGATAGGACGGCGGCGCGCGGGGATGGGTCGCCGATTTTTCTCAGAGGAGGTAGGACCATGAAGCTGAAACTTGTCACGCTTGCGTTTTCGACTGCGCTTGTGTCCTTGCCGGCGCACGCCGACATCACGATCGGCGTATCGCTGGGGGTCACGGGGCCCGGTGCCTCGCTGGGCATTGATTACAAGAACGCCTACCAGCTCATGCCCAAGACGCTGGGCGGCGAGCCGGTCAAGTACATCATCCTCGACGACGCCTCTGACCCGACCAACGCCGCGAAGAACGCGCGCCGTCTGATCAGCGAGGACAAAGTCGATGCGCTGATGGGCTCCAACGGCGTGCCCTCGGCGATTCAGATGGCGCAAGTTGCGGCCGAGGCCAAGACCCCGATCATCGTGCTTACGCCCGCGGTGCTCTCGCCGGCGGTGCTGCATTGGTCGTTCATCGTGCCCCAGAGTACCGAGCTGATGATGGGCGCCATCGCCCAGCAGATGAAGTCGAAGGGCGTCAAGACGGTGGGCTACATCGGCTTCTCGGATACCTGGGGCGACCTCGTGCTCAAGGCGCTGCAGTCGTTCGCGGGCCCGGACGGCTTCAAGATCGTGACCGACGAGCGCTACGCGCGCGCCGACACCAGTGTCACCGGGCAGGTGCTGCGCATCATCGCTGCGAATCCCGACGCCGTGGTGGTCGGCGGCTCGGGGACCGGCGGCGCGCTGCCCCAGGTGGCGCTGGTCGAGCACGGCTACAAGAAGACCATTTACCACAGCCACGGCGACGTCAACGGCCAGTTCATTCAGGTCGGTGGCAAGGCGGTCGAGGGCGCGGTCGCGGTAACCGGTCCGCTGATCGTGCCGGAAGAGCTGCCTGCGGGTTATCCGAACAAGGCGGTAGCGCTTGAGTTCACCCGGCGCTACGAGGCGAAGTTCGGCGCCGGAAGCCGCAATGCCTTCGCCGGCTATGCCTACGACGGCTATCTCCTGCTCAACGCGGCGGTGCCCGTGGCGCTGAAGAAGGCGCAACCGGGTACGGCGGCGTTTCGCGAGGCGCTGCGCGCCGCGCTCGAACAGGTACACGGCGTCGTGGGCACGCATGGTGTGTACGACATGAACCCGATCACCCACACCGGGCTCGACCAGCGTGCCCGCGTGCTGGTGCACGTCGTGAACGGCAGATGGCGGCTGATGAAGTGAGCGGCCCGCTGCATGCGTAAAGCCGGGGGGCGATCGCTGCCTCCCGCTCATGCCGTATGAGTGTCGACATTTCCTTATGGCTCGTGCAGGACGGGGTCACCAACGGGGCAATCTACGCGCTGCTCGCGCTCGCATTGCTGCTGGTGTTCGCCGTGACGCGCACGATCTTCGTCCCGCAGGGTGAGTTCATCTCCTACGCGGCGCTGTCGCTCGCGCTGCTGCAGTCCGGCCACCTCCCGGGCGTGGTCTACGTGCTGGTCGGCGGCGGCTTCGTCGCGGCGGCGTTCGACGTGGCCGAGGCGCTGCGCGAGAGGACGTGGCGGCGGCTGCCGCGCAGCATTGCGCTGTACGTGCTGCTGCCCTGCGCGATTGCGGCGTTCGCGTGGTGGGCGGCGCCGCGAAAACTCGACCTGGCCGCCCAGGTGCTGCTCGTGCTCGCGCTGGTCACCCCGCTCGGCCCCATCCTGTACCGGGTCGCTTATCAGCCGCTCGCCAGTGCGTCGGTCCTGGTGCTGTTCATCGTCTCCATGGCTGCGCACTATGTACTGAGCGGGCTAGGGCTGGTGTTCTTCGGCGGCGAGGGGCTGCGCTCCAGGTCCTTTTCAGACGCACACTTCAAGCTGGGCGTCCTCGACGTGAGCGCGCAAAGCCTCGCAGTGGTCGTGGCGAGCATGCTCATCATGCTTGCGCTGTGGCTGTTCTTCGGGCGCACGCTCTACGGCAAGGCGCTGCGCGCGACGGCGATCAACCGGGTCGGGGCGCGGCTGGTGGGCATTCGGCCCGAGCTGGCGGGCAGCCTGAGTTTTCTGATCGCCGCGTTCATCGGGGCAGTCTCCGGGATCCTGATCTCGCCCATCACGACCATCTACTACGACACCGGTTTCCTGATCGCGCTCAAGGGCTTCGTCGGGGCGATCCTCGGTGGCATGGGAAGCTATCCGCTGGCGGTAGCGGGCTCGGTCGGCGTGGGTCTGCTGCAGTCGTTTGCGTCGTTCTGGGCGAGCGCGTTCAAGGAGACCATCGTTTTTACCGCGATCATTCCGGTCCTGCTGTGGCGTTCATTGAAGAGCCGCCGGATCGAGGATGAGGAAGAATGATCTCCAGACGCGTGGCGCTCGGGGCGTTCGTCGCGTTCCTCGTTGCCGCGCCCTGGCTGCTGCCGGCGTTCCAAGTTACCCTGCTCGACTACATCGGCTTGGCGACGCTGGTGACCCTGGGCCTGGTTCTGCTTACCGGGGTGGCGGGCGTCATGTCTTTCGGCCAGCAGGTATTCACCGGCTTGGCCGCGTATTGCACCGCGGTGCTCACCACCCGCTACGGCCTGTCGCCGTGGATCACGCTCCTCATCGGGCTGGCGCTCGTCGCCGCGGTCGCGTTATTCCTGGGCGCGATCACGCTGCGGCTATCCGGGCACTACCTGCCGTTGGCGACGATCGCCTGGGGCATCGGCATTTATTACGTGTTCGGCAACATGGATCTGCTGGGTCGGCATACCGGCGTGCCGGACATCCCGGCGCTCGCCGTACTGGGCTGGAAGCTCGATACAGGTCGGCGGATCTACTGGGTGATATGGGGCGCCGCGCTGGTTGCGCTGCTCCTGGCGCGCAACCTGCTCGATTCGCGCGCCGGACGCGCCATTCGCGCGCTGCGCTTTCGCAGCGTGATGGCGGAGAGCTTCGGCGTCGATACGTCCTCACTCAAGACGGTCGTGTTCCTGTACGCCGCGCTGCTGGCGGGAGTGTCGGGGTGGCTGTACGCGCACTTCCTGCGCTTTGTCAGTCCCGGCGCGTTCGACGTGAACGCGGGAATCGACTATCTGTTTATGGCGGTCGTCGGAGGGGCGGGGCAGGTTTGGGGCGCGGTGATCGGCGCTTCGGTCATGACGCTGCTCAAGGAATGGCTCGAGGAGTTGCTTCCCGCGATCATCGGCTACTCGGCGAACTACGACAAAGTCGTATTCGGGATTCTGATGCTGCTGCTCCTGCACCGCGCGCGCGACGGTCTGGCGCCGGTGCTGACGCGGCACCTAATCGCCGGAGACGCGGGTGGGCTCCGACAGCCCGCCACCGCGCTCGCCAAGCGCAGCCAGCCCCGCGCCGGCGAGCCTTTGCTCGAGGTGCGCGCCTCGAGCAAGCGCTTCGGCGGACTGGTGGCGGTGAGGGACTTGTCGTTCGCCATGACGAGCGGTGAAATTCTCGGCCTGATCGGGCCAAACGGCGCCGGCAAGAGCACGATGTTCAATCTCATCACCGGGGTCCTGCGCGCCGACGGCGGCGAGATCGTGTTCCGCGGGGAGGACATGGATCGCCTCGCGTCGAGCGAGATCGCGCGGCGCGGCATCTGCCGCACTTTTCAGCACGTCAATCTGATCGGCTCGATGTCGGTGCTCGAGAACGCGGCGCTCGGCGCGCACCTGCGCGGCCGCCATGGAACGCTCGGTGCAATGCTGCGTGCCGACCGGGCCGAGGAGGCGCAGCTGCTGCACGAGGCCGCACGGCAGATCGAGCGCGTCGGGCTGGCGGACCGTTTGTCCGACCCGGCGGGCAGTTTGCCGCTCGGCAAGCAGCGCCTGCTCGAGATTGCGCGCGCGCTGTGCGCGGATCCCCTGCTGCTGCTGCTCGACGAACCGGCGGCCGGGCTGCGCTACGCCGAAAAGCAGGCGCTCGCGAACCTGCTGCACAAGCTGCGCGTCGGGGGCATGAGCATCCTGCTGGTCGAGCACGACATGGAATTCGTGATGGGACTGGTCGACCGGCTGGTGGTGATGGACTTCGGCGAGAAGCTCGCGGAGGGTCTGCCCCAGGAGATCCAGTCCAATCCGGCGGTCCTGGAAGCCTATCTCGGGGGCGTGGAGTGAGCACGCTCCTCGAGGTGGACACGCTGCGGGTGTTCTACCGGCGGGTCGAAGGTCTGCACCGCGCCACCCTGCGGGTGGCCGAGGGCGCCATCGTGACCGTGATCGGGCCCAACGGCGCGGGGAAGACGACGCTGCTCGGCGCAATTATGGGGTTGCTTCCCTGCACCGGCAGGGTGTGCTACGAAGGCGCCGATCTCGCCGGAGAGAGCACCGAGACGCGCGTCGCGCGCGGCCTGTGCCTGGTCCCCGAGAGGCGCGAACTGTTCGGCGAGCTGTCGGTCGAGGACAACCTGCGCCTTGGCGCATTTTCCCGCGCGCGCCGCGCCGACCGCGGCACGGCGCGCGATCTGGCGGCGGTTTACGCACGCTTTCCGCGCCTCGAGGAGCGACGCGCACAGACTGCCGGCACGCTCTCCGGCGGTGAGCGGCAGATGCTCGCGCTGGGGCGCGCGCTCATGGCGCGGCCTCGGCTGCTGATGCTCGATGAGCCCAGTCTGGGGCTCGCGCCGCAGCTCGTCAGGGGGGTCTTCCGCGCCATCGCCGAGCTGCGCGCGGCCGGCGTTTCGATCCTCCTGGTGGAGCAGAACGCACGTGCCGCGCTGCAGGTCGCCGACTACGGCTATGTGCTCGAGACCGGAGAGATCGTGCTGGAAGGTGCGGCGGCGCAGCTCGCCGCCAACCCGCGCGTCATCGCGTCGTACCTGGGGCTTTCGGGCCGGGCGGGGGCACGGTGAGCGCGCCGCTGTGGCATAGCGGATTCCGCCCGTTCTTCCTTGGCGGCGCACTGTACGGGCCGGTCCTGGTCGCGCTTTGGTACGGCGCGCGCCATGGAGCCTGGGTGCTTACCGGCGGCGTGATCCCGTTACCCATGGTACACGCGCACGAGCTGCTGTTCGGGTTCGCCGTCGCGATCGTGTGCGGTGTGCTGCTCACCGCCTTGCCGAGCTGGACCGGGGCCAGAGAGCTGCGTGGCGCCCGGCTCGCGCTGCTCGCCGGGCTGTGGCTCGCGGGACGCGTCGCGTTCCTGTTCCTGGGCAAGCTGCCGATCACGCTCGTCATGGTCATCGATTGCGCGCTGCTGCCGGTGCTGGGCGCCATGGTGGTTCCTACTCTGAGCGGCGCCCGCTGGCGGCTTTTTTTCTGGAGCCTCCCACCCTTGGTCGGGCTGGCGGCCGGCAACGTTGCGTTCTACCTCGCCGCGGCGCGCGGCTCCCTCGAGTCGATGCGCTGGTCGCTCGAGCTCGGGATCGACGCGCTCGCGTTTCTGTATTCGCTCTACGGCGGGCTGCTGGTCCCGGCTTTTACGCGCAATTTTTTGCGTGCGCGCGGGCAGTCCGCCGCGGGGATCCTGCTGCCGCTCGAGTACGCGACGGCGCTGGCGATGGTGGCCTACGCCGCGGCCGACCTGGGCGGGGCGCCGCCTGCCTGGATGGCGGCGACGGCGCTCGGCGCCTGCGCACTGCACCTCTGGCGCTGCCTGCGCTGGCGCGGCTGGCGCACTGCAGGCGAGCCCCTGCTGTGGACCCTGCACCTCGGCTATGTCTGGTTCATCTTCGCGCTCGCGCTGCGCGCCTGGTCGGCGCTCAACCGCGCAGTGCCCGCCGACGCCTGGATCCATGCCTTCACGCTCGGCGCGCTCGGGCTGACCATGGCCAGCCTGATGACCCGCGTCGCGTTGCGCCACACCGGGCGCGCGTTGCGTGTGCGCACGCCAATGCGCGCCGCCTACTTCGCGGTGCTCGCCGCCGCGCTCCTGCGCCTGGGCTATGCCGAGCGCGCATACGGCGAATGGGCGATCCTGGGCTCGGCGCTTCTTTGGTCCGGATGCTTCCTCACCTACGCGGCGCTCTACGGGCCTATGCTCCTCGCGCCCAGCCTAGCTCGCGCCGCGGGGCGGGTGACGCCGCCGACCGCATGAATCCGCAAACCCAGGCACCCGTCACCGAATCCATGGCCCTCCTCAATCCCCTGCTTACTACCCCCTCGCGCGAGCTGCCGAGGCGCGTCGCGATCATCGGCGCAGGCACCATCGGCCCCGACATCGGCTATTACCTGAAGAGCGCCTTGCCCGCGCTGGAGCTCGTGCTGGTAGACCTCGAGCAGCGCGCCATCGACTCGGCGCTAGGGCGCTTCGGGGAGTACGCGGCCAAGGCGCGCGCAAGAGGCAAGATGAGCGAGCAGCAGGCGGCGGCCGTGACGCAGGGTGTTACGGGCACGCTCGATTACGCGCGCATCCGGGATTGCGACTGGGTGCTCGAAGCTGCCACGGAGAACCTGGCGCTTAAGCAGCGCATCTTCGCGCAGGTCGAGGAGGTCGTCGCGCCGCAGGCCCTCATCACGTCGAACACCAGCTCTCTTCCCGCGGCACGCATCTTCGCCGGGATGCGCGACAAGGCTCGGGCGACGGTGACGCACTTCTTCGCGCCCGCCTGGCGCAACCCCGTGGTCGAAGTGATCGACTGGGCAGGGACCGACCCGCGCGTCGTCCAGTACCTGCGCTGGATGTTCTGCGTGACCGGCAAGGTTCCGCTGCTCACGCGGGACGTCGCCTGCTTCATGCTCGATCGGGTGTTCGACAACTGGTGTAACGAGGCGGCGCTTTGCCTTCCGAGCGCCACGGCCGTCGAGATCGACGGCGTCGCGAACGAATTCGTGCACGCCGGGCCGTTCTTCGTGCTCAACCTCGCGCGCGGCAACCCGATCATCACCGAGACCAACACGCTGCAGGCGGACGAAGAGGGCGAGCATTACCGCCCGGCCGCGATCTTCCGTTCGGTGGAGCGCTGGGTCAGCGCCGAACCCGGCGAACGGGTGCCGCTGACCGAGCCGACCGCCCGCGCGGTGCGCGATCGGCTGCTGGGCGTGCTGTTCTCCCAATCGGTCGATATCGTCGACCGCGGAATCGGCGCCGCGGCCGATCTCGACCTCGGCTGCCGGCTTGCGCTCGGCTTCAAGCACGGGCCGCTCGAGCTGATGCATGCCCAGGGCGAGGCCGAGAGCCGCCGGATACTGGAGCGTTTCGCGCGCGAGCGGCCCGGCATGCCGATGCCGCGGCAGGCGCATGCCGCTTACGGGCGGTTCGATCGCAACATCTTGGTCGACGATGTGGACGGGGTAAAGGTCATCACCTTGCGCCGGCCCGAGGCGCTCAACGCGTTGCACGACGCGCTGACGGACGAGATTCTGGCCGCAATCCGCCGCCACGAGGACGACCCGGCGGTGGCGGGGTTCGTGATCACCGGCTACGGAACCCGGGCATTTTGCGCGGGCGCGGACATCGGCCGCTTTCCGGCGCTGCTCGGCGATGCGCAGGCCGCGGCCCAGTACGCGCGCGACTGCTCGCGCCTGCTGGTGCACCTCGATGCGATGCGCAAGCCGGTGGTCGCGGCGCTCAACGGCATGGCCCTCGGCGGGGGCTTCGAGCTGGCGACGCGCTGCCACGGCATCGTCGCCACGCGCAATGCTTGGCTGCAACTTCCCGAAATCACACTGGGCATCGTTCCCGGCATTGGCGCGCTGGGAGTGCCTTTCCGGCTCTGGCCCGGGGCGGCGCAGGTGTTCCACGGCATGCTGTGCCGCGCCGAGCGGCTCGGCGCACCGCGCGCCCACGAGCTCGGCGTGCTCGATGAGCTGGCCGACGACCACGCGAGCCTGCTGCGGCGCGCGGTCGCGCGGGTACGCGAGCTCGGTGGGGCAGTGCGGCGCATACCGGATCAGGCCGTCGCGCTTGCGTCGCTGCCGTCGCTCGAGGCGGTGGCAGCAAGCGGGCAGACGCTGAGCCGGGAGGCGATCGGCATCATCGAGCAGGCCGTGCGCGAGGCGGCCGCGGCGACCTCGCTGGGGGCGGCGCTCGAGGTCGGCTACCGGGCCTTCGGGCGCAGCGCCTGCACCGCGGCGGCGCGCGAGGGCATCGACGCGTTCCAGGCGCGGCGCCAGCCGGATTTCTCCAGAACGGGGTGAGCGCGTGCGCCCGCCACAGGCATACACTCGAGAGACAACGCGACGATGGACACAGATCGACAGAGTGAAGGCAAGTACGCGGCGCTTTTCCGGCCGGGTCGCATCGGCCGGTTCGAGACCCGCAACCTGATCAAGTACGGGGCCTGTTGCGTGTCGAACTACAACGAGCGCGACGGCACCATCACGCCGCGCGAGCTGGC
>Ga0307373_10001150_pt1 | contig 49942 bp, 35 predicted proteins | sample OX2MG_FD_202534 | JGI IMG/M metagenome (GOLD analysis project Ga0307373, IMG submission 202534) | Soil microbial communities from Risofladan, Vaasa, Finland - OX-2 | ecosystem: Environmental > Terrestrial > Soil > Coastal area > Acid sulfate soil | place: Finland: Risofladan, Vaasa | collected...
ACGCCGCGCCAGATCGTCGCGGAGCTCGACAAGTACGTGATCGGCCAGCGGGCGGCGAAGCGGGCGGTGGCGATCGCGCTGCGCAACCGGATGCGGCGGCAGAAGCTGCCGCCGGAGATGGCGGACGAGGTGGCGCCGAAGAACATCCTGATGATCGGCCCCACGGGCGTCGGCAAGACGGAGATCGCGCGCCGGCTGGCGCGGCTGGCGCAGTCGCCGTTCATCAAGGTGGAGGCCTCGAAGTTCACGGAGGTCGGCTACGTCGGGCGCGACGTGGAATCGATGGTGCGCGACCTGGTGGAGCTGGCCGTGGACATGGTCCGCGACGAGCGGCTCGAGGAGGTCCGGAGCAAGGCGGAGCAGAACGCCGAGGAGCGGCTGCTCGACCTCCTGCTGCCGCCGACGCGGCCGGTGGCGCCGGACGAGGACGCGGTGGCCGCGCGCGATCAGCAGCAGACGCGCGAGCGGTTCCGCGAGCTGCTGCGCAACGGGCGCCTCGACGCGCGGGTGGTCGAGATCGACGTGCGGGAGAAGGCGTTTCCGTCCTTCGAGATCATCGCCGGGTCGTCGGTCGAGGAAGTCGACATCAACATCAAGGACATGCTGCCGGGCCTCTTCCAGGGACGGAGCAAGAAGCGGAAGATGAAGGTGCCCGAAGCGCTCGAGTACCTGCTCCAGGAAGAGGAACAGAAGCTGGTCGACATGGACTCGGTCTCGCGCACCGCGGTCGACCGCGTCGAGGACACGGGGATCATCTTCATCGACGAGATCGACAAGATCGCCGGGCACGAGGGGGCGCAGGGGCCCGACGTCAGCCGCGAAGGCGTGCAGCGCGACATCCTGCCGATCGTCGAGGGGACCACGGTCAACACGAAGTACGGGATGCTCCGCACCGACCACATCCTGTTCATCGCCGCCGGGGCGTTCCACGTCGCCAAGCCGTCCGACCTGATTCCCGAGCTCCAGGGCCGCTTCCCGATCCGGGTCGAACTCGAGGCGCTCGGGCAGGAGGAGTTCGTCCGCATCCTCACCGAGCCGAAGAACGCGCTCATCAAGCAGTACGTCGCCCTGATGGAGACCGAGGGGATCACGCTCCGCTTCCTGGACGGCGCCATCCACCGGATCGCCGAGTTCGCGACGCGCGTCAACGAGCGGACGGAGAACATCGGCGCCCGGCGCCTGCACACGGTGATGGAAAAGCTGTTGGACGAAATTTCCTTCGAGGGCCCCGATCTCGAGGACAAGTCGATCACCATCGACGAAGCCTACGTCGATCGCATGCTGGCCGAAATCGTCAAGAACGAAGACCTGTCCCGTTACATCCTGTGACCCGCTCGATGCGCGTCGATTGCCGGGACGCCGGCCGCACTGAGGGCGCCGGGGCCGCGCCGGGCCGTGGCGGCCGGCGCCTGCGCCGGGCCGCCGGCGTGCTGCTCGTCGCCGCCCTGGCCGCGTGCGGCAAGAAAGGCCCGCCGCTGCCGCCGATCCTGTACCTGCCGGCCGCGCCGGCCGTGACCGCTCACGAACAGGGACGGACCGCCCGGCTCACCTTGACCGTGCCGGTGGCCAACACGAACGGGTCGCGGTCGGCGAACCTCGAGCGTCTGATGGTGTACGGGTACACGGGCGAGCCGCGCCTGGTCGATCTCGACCGGTTCTTCAAGCGGGCGACGCTGGTCGCGCGGATTCCCGTCAAGCCGGCGCCGCCGCCCGACGCGGACGAACACGAGCAGCAGGCGATCGAGCGCCGGGCCGCCAAGGCCCCGGGGGTCGCGCAGGGAGAGACGATCGTCGTCGCCGAGCGGATCACCCCGGCCCTGATGACGCCCGTGCCGCCCGAGCGGCCGCGGAAGCGGGTGCCGGTGCCGGCGGCGGAGATGGCCGTGCCGCTCGCCGGGCCGCCCGACACGCTCCTCGCGCGCCAGTACTATGTGGTCGGCGTGACGTCGAAGGGCCGTCCGGGGCCGCTGTCGACCGTCGCGTCGGTGCCGCTCGTGGCGCCTCCGCTGGCGCCGTCGGCGCCGGTCGTGACGTACACGGAGAAGCAGATTTCGGTGACGTGGACGGCGCCGGCCTTCGTGCGGGCGCTGGTGCAGGCGCCCGCCACCGGGACGGTGCTGCCGGGCGTGCCGATCATCGGCCCGACGTATCCGGCGAGCCAGTACAACGTGTACGAACGGCCGGCCACCGCCCCGCCCGCGCCGCCGTCGCCGTTGAGCACCGAGGGGGACGGCACGGTGGTGCCCGGGCCGCCGCCGGCCCCGCTGAACGGCGCGCCGCTCGCCGGCACGGCCTTCACCGACACGCGGATGACGTGGGGCGCGCGCCGGTGCTACGAGGTCCGGACGGTCGACACCTACGGGCCGCTGACGGTCGAGAGCCGGCCATCGCCGGCGACCTGCGTGACGCTGCGCGACACGTTCCCGCCGGCGGCGCCGCGCGGGCTCCAGGCGGTCGCCTCGTCCGGGGCGATCAGCCTGATCTGGGAAGCGAACACGGAAACCGATCTGGCCGGCTATCTCGTGCTGAGGGCCGAGGCGCCGGGCGGGACGCTGGAGCCGATCACGCCGGCGCCGATCCACGACACGACGTACCGGGACACGACCGTGAAGCCGGGCGTCCGGTACGTGTACGCGGTCGTGGCGGTCGACACGGCGACGCCGCCGAACCGCAGCGCGCTGTCGAACACGGTGGAGGAGACGGCGCGGTGAGCGGCGCGGACGCGGCGGATCGATAGTACAATCGCACGCCATGAATCCACGCGACACACTGGCCGACCTCGAGCGCCGGGCCGAACTGGGCGGCGGCGAGGAGCGGCGCGAGCGGCAGCACGCGGCCGGCAAGCTGACGGCGCGGGAACGCATCGAGCAGCTGTTCGATCGCGGCACGTTCGAGGAGCTGGACAAGCTCGTGACCCACCGGTGCCTGGACTTCGGGATGGCCGACCAGATCATCCCGGGCGACGGCGTGATTGCCGGGCACGGGCAGGTGGACGGCCGGCAGGTCTTCGCGTTCGCACAGGACTTCACGGTCTTCGGCGGGTCGCTGTCGGAAACGAACGCGGCGAAGATCGTCAAGATCATGGACCTGGCGATGCGCGTGGGCGCGCCGGTCGTCGGGCTCAACGACTCGGGCGGCGCCCGCATCCAGGAAGGGGTGATGTCGCTCGGCGGCTACGCCGACATCTTCCTGCGCAACACGCTGGCGTCGGGGGTCGTCCCGCAGATCTCGGCGATCATGGGCCCGTGCGCCGGCGGCGCCGTCTACTCGCCCGCGATCACCGATTTCACCGTGATGGTGAAGAACACGAGCTACATGTTCGTCACCGGACCGGACGTCATCAGGACCGTCACGCACGAGGAGGTCTCCAAGGAACAGCTCGGCGGCGCGATGACGCACAACGAGACGAGCGGCGTCGCGCACTTCGCCGTCGAGAACGACCGGGAGTGCCTCGCGCTCATCCGCGACCTGCTCGGCTTCATGCCGGGCAACAACCTCGACGACGCCCCGGTCGTGGACACGGCCGATCCGTCCGACCGCGAGGACGAGGCGCTCGACGCGCTGGTGCCGGCGTCGCCGAACCAGCCGTACGACATGCTGGACCTCATTCACACGGTGGCCGACGGCGGCGAGTTTCTCGAGGTGCACCGCCACTACGCGCGGAACATCATCGTCGGCTTCGCCCGGCTGGGCGGCCGGTCGGTCGGCATCGTCGCCAACCAGCCGGCGCATCTGGCCGGCACGCTGGACATCGACGCGTCCGTCAAGGGGGCGCGGTTCGTGCGCTTCTGCGACGCGTTCAATATTCCGCTGGTGACCTTCGAGGACGTGCCCGGGTTCCTGCCGGGCACCGTGCAGGAGTACGGCGGCATCATCCGGCACGGCGCGAAGCTCCTGTATGCCTTCGCCGAAGCGACCGTTCCCAAGGTGACGGTGATCACGCGCAAGGCGTACGGCGGGGCGTACTGCGTCATGGCGAGCAAGCACATCCGGACCGACTTCAACTATGCGTGGCCCAGCGCGGAGATCGCCGTGATGGGGCCGGAGGCGGCGGTTAACATTCTCTACAAGCGGGAGCTCGACGCGGCGGCGGACGCCATCGCGCTGCGGGCGCAGAAGGCGGCCGAACTGCGGGAGAAGCTGGCGAACCCGTACATCGCCGCCGGCCGCGGATTCGTGGACGAGGTGATCCTGCCGCGGCGGACGCGCGCCAAACTGATCAGCGCGCTGCGCAACCTGGAGACGAAGCGGGACAAGAACCCGCCCAAGAAGCACGGCAACATCCCCCTCTAGCGCCGGCCGGCCGGGCCCTGCCGGGGCCGCACCGGGGAAGACGTGCGCGCGCGGCGGGGCCGCACGGCCCCGGCCGGGTGCTACAATAGTCTCTTAACGCGCATCCTGCCTGGTCGCTCCAAGCCGTCGGCGTTCAGCGGGCAGCCGTGTTCCCAGGTGGCCGGGCTGGACGTCGCGCGGACGACTTGCGTGAAAAAGATTCTGATCGCCAACCGGGGAGAAATTGCCGTCCGGATCCTGCGTGCCTGCCGGGACATGGGGATTGCGACGGTCGCGGTCTATTCCGAGTGCGACCGGTCCGCGCTGCACGTGCGAGACGCGGACGAAGCGTTCGCCATCGGCCCGAATCCGGCCCGTGACAGCTACCTGCGGATCGACACCCTGGTCGACGTGGCGCGGCGTGCCGGCGCCGACGGCGTGCATCCGGGGTACGGCTTCCTCGCCGAGAACGAGCAGTTCGCGGCCGCCTGCCGGGATGCCGGCCTGACGTTCATCGGCCCGTCGCCCGAGGCGATCGAGCTGATGGGCAGCAAGACCGCCGCGCGGCAGGCCGCGATCCGGGCCGGCGTGCCGGTGGTGCCCGGCACCGTGGAGCCGCTCGGCGGCGACGTCAGCGACGCCGCGATCGCGGCCGAGGCGGCCCGCGTCGGCTATCCGCTGCTCGTCAAGGCGGTCGCCGGCGGCGGCGGCAAGGGCATGCGGAGCGTGACCGATCCGGCCGACCTGTCCGGCGCCCTGCGCGCGGCCCGCTCCGAGGCCGGCGCCTCGTTCGGCGATTCGGCGGTGTACCTCGAGCGTCAGCTCGTCCGGCCCCGCCACATCGAGGTGCAGCTGCTGGGCGACCTGCACGGCACGGTGCTGCCGTTCGTCGAGCGGGAGTGTTCGATCCAGCGTCGGCACCAGAAGGTCATCGAGGAGACCCCCTCGCTGGCGGTCGACGACCGGCTGCGCCGCGCGATGACCTCCGCCGCGGCAGCCGTGGCCCGGTCGGTGGGATACTCGAACGCCGGCACCATCGAGTTCCTCCTGGACGAGGAGGGCCGGTTCTACTTCCTGGAGATGAACACCCGCCTCCAGGTGGAGCACCCGGTCACGGAGATGGTGTCGGGCGAGGATCTCGTCCAGTGGCAGATCCGCGTCGCCCGCGGCGAGCGTCTCGACCTCGATCCGGAGCGCCTGCTGCGGCCGATCGGTCACGCCATCGAATGCCGCATCTACGCCGAGGACCCGGACAACGGCTTCATGCCGGCCCCGGGGCGGATTCTCGGCCTGCGGGTGCCGGCCGGCCCGGGGGTGCGCGACGACAGCGGCGCGACCGCCGGCTGGGACGTCCCGATCTTCTACGACTCGATGGTGTCGAAGCTGATCACGTGGGGCACGGACCGTCCCCAGGCGACCGCCCGGATGCTGCGGGCGCTCGCCGAATACGACATCCGCGGCATCCGGACGACGATCCCGTTCTTCCTCTGGATGCTCCGGCAGCCGGACTTCGTTCAGGGGCGGTTCGACACCACGTATCTCGATCGGGTGCTCGACGAGCGGGCCGGACAGCCGTTCGTGGAGACGTCGGACGGGCTGGAGGAGGTCGCGGCGATCGCGGCCGCGCTCCACGGCTACCTGAAGCCGCCGGCCGGCGCGGCCGCGGCGCGGGGCGGGATGGCGGCCGGACGGCCGCCGCGGAACGGGCGCTGGGCGCGGCAGGCGCGGGTCGACGCGCTGCACTGAGCGGACCATGATCGTCGAGGTCGACATCAACGGGCGCGTCCGGACGGTCTCGATCGAGCCGGCGGGCGCGGGCTACAGGGTGACCGTCGACGGGCGGGCGCGGATGGTGGACGCCGTCCGGCTCGATCCGACGACGCTGTCGCTGCTGTTCGTGGACGAGGGGGGCGCCAGCTGGACGGTCGGCGTGGCCGGGGCGGCGCCGGGCGGCGGGCTGAGTGTCTCGATCGACGGCACGACCCTGTCGGCGGCCGTCAGCGCGCGGCGGGGGGCGTGGGGACGCCGGGCGGCCGCGGCAGCCGACGGCCGCGGCCCGAGCGGGCCCCAGCGGCTGGTGGCGCCGATGCCCGGCAAGGTGGTCCGCCTGCTGGTCCGGCCGGGGGACACGGTGAAGGCGAGGCAGCCGATGATCGTCGTCGAGGCGATGAAGATGGAAAACGAGATCCGCTCACCCAAGGCGGGCGTCGTGGCGGAGATCCGGGTGGCGGAGGGGACGTCGGTCGAGGCCGGGAGCCTGCTGGCGGTGGTGGATTAGCGCAGAGCTCGAGAGTGGAGTGTGCTGAGCAAGGAGCGCGCACGGAAGATCCTGCGCTACGTCGGTCTCGCCCTGACGATCTTCGTGGCGATGCTCGCCGCGGGCGTGGTCAGCAGCGTGACGATCGACCTCGGGCCGTCGCTCCGCCGCCTGGCCGAGCGTGAGGGCTCCAGGCGGATCGACCGCCCGATTCACATTGGCCGGCTCTCAATCCGGCTCGCGCGCGGCCGCTTCGTAATCGATCACCTGGTCATTGCCGGCCTGCACCCCGGCGACCGTCCGTTCTTCACCGCCAACCGTCTCGAGGTCTCGATCGACTGGTCGACCCTGCTGCGCCGCGAGGTCACGATCGACGATGTCGAGATGCGCGGCTGGACGATGCGGGTGGAGAAGTGGGCCGACACGCAGAGCTTCCCCCGGCTCGTCTCCACGTCCTCCGGCCCCAGGCGGTTCGTCACGACCGTCAAGTATCTCCACGCGTCGGACGGTGAGTTCATCTACGAGGATCACGAGACGCCGTGGAGCGTCGTCGCGCCCCACCTGGATCTGACGATCCGCGACGCGGGCGGGTACCGCGGCCGGGCCGCGTTCAGCGGCGGGACCGTGCGGATCAAGGACTACGCGCCGATGTGGGCGAACATGCACTGCACCTTCACGCTGAAGGGCCCGCACGTGCACGTCGAGCGGATGGACCTGCGGACCGACGGCGCCGAGTCGATCGCCACCGGCGACGTCGATTTCGCGCACTGGCCCGATCAGCTCTATCAGGTGCGGTCGCGGGTCGACTTCCCGCGGATGCACCAGATCTTCTTCGCGCACGATCACTTCACGGTCGGCGGCCAGGGCGAGTTCACCGGGACCTTTCACCTCTACCATGGCGGGTACCGCCTGGGCGGGCGGTTCACGAGCGCGGACGCGACGGTCAACGGCTTCCAGTTCGAGCAGGTCCGGGGCGGACTGCAGTGGGAGCCGCACCGCTTCCAGGTGACCGACGCGGTGTCGCGGTTCTACGGCGGCGAGGCCCGGTTCGGCTACTCGCTGGCGCCGATCGGCGAGCCGACGCCGATCGTGGCGCAGTTCGACGCGTCGTACGCCGACGTCGATCTGGCGGCGTTCACCGACGCGATGCGGTTGCGCGGGCTGCGGTTCGCCGGCCGGGCCAGCGGCCACAACGAGCTGCAGTGGCCGCTCGGCCGCTTCGGCGCCCATCAGGGGGGCGGGTGGCTGACCGTCCAGCCCCCGGCCGGGGTCGCGACGCTGACGCCGGCGCTGGCGGCGGCGCGGGCCGTCGCCCAGGATCGGCGCGGCCCGGAGCCGGGGCCCTACGCGCTGCAGCCGCTGCCGGCGCACCTGCCGGTGAGCGCGAGCTTCACCTACTCGTTCGGGCCCGAGTGGATCGACATCGCGGCCAGCCGGTTCGCCACGCCGGCGACCGCCGTCACGTTCGAAGGGGTGACGGCGTACGGCGAGCACTCGCGGATTCCGTTCCACGTGATCAGCAGCGACTGGCAGGAGAGCGACGAGGTGCTCGCCGGCATCATGACGGACGTCGGGGCGCCGCGGCGCCCGGTGGCGTTCGGCGGCCGGGGCACGTTCGACGGGGTGATGCTCCACGCGTTCCGGAATCCGCGCGTGGAGGGGACGTTCACCGGCCGGGATCTGCTGGCCTGGGACGAGTTGTGGGGCAGCGGGCACGCGTCGCTCGTGATCGAGGACGACTACGTGACGGTGACGGGCGGCGTGGTCCGGCTCGGCGACTCGGAGATCAAGGCGGACGGCCGCTTCTCGCTCGGCTATCCCCGCGCCGATCACGGCGAGGAGATCAACGCCCGCTTCACGGTGGCGGACCGTCCCGTCGACGGCCTGCGCCACGCGTTCGGCATCGACGATTACCCGGTCGACGGCCTGCTGTCGGGGGAGTTCCATCTGTACGGTCGGTACGTGGCGCCGTTCGGCTTCGGGAAGATGACGATCACGCACGGGACGGCGTATCGTGAGCCGTTCGAGCGGGCCACGGCCGCGCTGCGCTTCGAGGGGGCGGGGGTCCGGCTGGACGCCATCGAGATCGCCAAGGGAGGCGGCACGATCACCGGCGCGGCGTACGTCGGCTGGCACGGCACCTATTCGTTCAGCGCCGACGGGCGGCGGATTTCGATGGAGCACGTCGCGGCGGTGTCGTTTCCCGGCATGCCGCTGTCGGGCACGCTCGTCTTTTCGGCCACCGGCAGCGGCGCGTTCGCCGACCCGCGCTACGACGTCAAGGGCCGCATCGACGACCTGTTCGTCGCCGACGAAGGCATCGGCCAGGTCACCGGCACGCTCGGCCTGCGCGGCACGGTCCTGACGATGCAGGTGGAGGCGGCCTCGCCGCGTCTCGCGGTGTCGGGCACCGGCCGGGTGTCGCTGACGCCGGGTGACGCCGGAGACCTGCAGTTCCGCTTCACCGACACGTCGCTCGATCCGTACGTGCGCCTCTTCGAGCCGCGCCTGTCGCCGTTCACCACGGCCGTCGCCAGCGGCACGGTGCGGGTCACCGGCGATCTGGGCGACCTCGACCGTCTTCACGTCGACACGACGGTGGAGCAGCTCGACCTGCGGCTGTTCGACTACCAGCTGCGGAACCAGGGGCCGATCCGGATCGCGCTCGACCGGGACACGGTGAAGGTCGAGCAGCTGCAGCTGGTGGGCGAGGACACGCGCCTCGACCTCGCGGGGACGCTCGGGCTGCGCACCCGCCAGATCGATCTGCGCGCCGACGGCGGCGCCAACCTCGGTATTCTGCAGGGCTTCTTCCGGAACGTCCGGGGCTCGGGGCGCGCCCAGCTGTCGGCCGAGCTGCAGGGGGCCCTGAGCGCGCCGACGCTGCGCGGCCGCGCGGTCATCAGCAACGGCCGCGTCCGGGACTTCGCGCTGCCGAACTCCCTGGAGGCGATCAACGGCACGGTCCTGTTCGACGAGCGGGGCATCGTGCTCGACGGGCTGACGGCCAAGATGGGCGGCGGCGCCGTCCAGTTCGGCGGCCAAATCGGCCTGAGCGGCTACGCGCCGGGCGAGCTGAACGTGACCGCCCGCGGCGTGAACATGCACCTGCGCTACCCGGACGGGTTCCAGTCGGTCGTCGACGCCACGCTGTCGCTGCGCGGCCGGGTGCAGGAGCCGACGCTGGGCGGCACGGTGACGGTGCGGAGCGCGATCTTCACGCGCCGGTTCCGGTATTCCGGCACCAGCCTGTTCGACCTCGCGAGCGGCCGGTCGACCCCGTCGCTGCCGGCCGCGCCGGGGCCGGCGATTCCGCCCCTCCACCTGGACCTCCGGATCGAGGCCCCGTCCACGCTGCGCGTCGAGAACAACCTCGTCCGGATGGTCGCGAGCGCCGACCTCACGCTGCGCGGCACGTACGAGCGGCCCGTGCTGTTCGGACAGGCGGAGGTCGACCGCGGGCAGATCTTCTTCGAGGGCAAGAACTATCTGATCACGCGCGGGACGATCGAGTTCACGAACCCCACCCGCATCGAGCCGTTCTTCGACGTGGCGGCCGAGACGCGGGTGCGCGTGCCCGGCCAGACCTACCAGGTGACCGTGCAGGCGACCGGCACGACCGAACGGCTCCAGCCGGAGCTGACGTCGGATCCGCCGCTGCCGACGGCCGACGTCCTCGCGCTGCTGCTCGGCAACGAGATCCCGAGCCAGGACGCGGAGCTGCAGGCGCTCCTGCGGCCCAACCAGGTGCAGCAGGACCTGCTGGCCTCGCGCGCGACCCAGCTGCTGACGAGCCCGGTGGCCTCCGAGGTCGGCCGGGTCGTCGAGCAGACGTTCGGGATCGACACGTTCCAGCTGACCCCCTCGCTGTTCGATCCGTACCAGACCAGCTCCCGCCTGAACCCGACCGCGCGCCTGACCATCGGCAAGCGGCTGTCGAACCGGGTCTACGTGACCTACTCGCGCAGCCTGAGCACCGCGATCAACGATCAGATCATCCTGCTGGAGTACGACCAGGGCGCCCGGCTGTCGTGGATCCTGTCCCAGAACGAGGACCACACCTACGCGCTCGAGCTCCGCGTGAGGCACACCTTCTGATGACCGTCCGGTTCCGCCGCATCCGGCTTCTTCCGGCGGCGATGGTCCTGGTGCTGATGGCGGTCGCTCCGGTGTTCGCGGACGTGGCGGACTACCTCGGGCGGCCGGTCGTGTCGGTCCGGCTGACCTTCGAGGGCCGCACCGATCGGGACAGCCGGTTGCGGGACCTGATCATGACCCCGGTCGGCGCGCCGCTCGGGATGGCGGACGTCCGCGAGACGGTCACGCACCTGATGAGCCTCGGCCAGTTCCAGGACGTTCGCGTGCACGCCGCGCACGTCGGCGCGGGCGTGGCGCTGGTCTACCAGCTGATCCCGCTGCAGCGGGTCGGCCGCCTCCGGTTCGACGGCGATCTCGGGCTGTCGCAGCGGACGCTCCGGACGGCCGTCACCGACCGCTACGGCCTGCTGCCGCCGCTCGGGCGCGCGGCCGAGGTGGCGCGGATGCTGCTCGGCCTCTACCGGGAGCACGGCTACCTGCGGGCCGACGTGACGCCGCGCCGGATCGCCACCGGGAATCCCGAGCTGGTGACGCTCGCCTTCGAGATCCAGGCCGGCATCCGGGCGCGCATCCGATCGATCCGGATCGCGGGGAAGCCGTCCGATCCGGCGCCGCTCGTCATCGAGCGGCTGGGGGTCCGCCCCGGCGAGGCCTACGACGCGACGGAGCTCCGGCAGCGGATCGCCCGGTACACGGAGCAGCTGCGGACGGCCGGCTACTACGAGGCGAGGCTGGTGCCGTCGACCACCGTGGGCGAGCACCGGGAGACGGTGGCGCTGACGATCACCGTGAATCCGGGCCCGCACGTCACGACCGTCTTCGAAGGGGACCCGCTGCCGCTGAAGGAGCGCGACCGCCTCGTGCCGATCCGGCAGGACGGATCGGTGGACGAGGATCTGCTCGAAGATTCGAGCCGCCGCATCCAGGACTACTTCCGCGCGCAGGGCTACCGGGACGCGGCCGCGTCGTTCAGCCGCCGCGTGCAGGGAGACGAGATGACGATCGTCTTCCAGGTCCACCACGGCCCGCTCTACCGCATCGCCGCGGTCCAGGTCACGGGCAACACCGGCGTGCCCCTGTCGAGCCTGCCGGCAGACGTCCGCCTGCGCGAGGGGACGCCGTTCGTGCAGGAGCGGCTCGACGCGATGGCTGCCGCCCTCGAGCTGCGGTACCGCCAGCTCGGGTACAGCGACGCGAAGGCCGAGCGGACGGTGATCCCGCGCGCCGCCGGATCGGGCGACCCGGCGGGCGGTCCGGTGCCGGTCGCCGTCCGGATCGTCGTCCACCCGGGCGTCCGCACGCTCATCGACGACGTGGCGATTCTGGGGAACGACGCGATTCCGGAGGCGACGCTGCGGGGGCGCCTGCTCGCGGTGCCCGGGCGGCCGTTCTACGGCCCGAACATCGGGCGCGACGCCGACAGGATCCAGGAGGCGTTCAACGACCGCGGCTACGAGTCGGCGACGGTCACGCCGCAGCTGGGCTTCAACGCCGACCGATCGCGCGTCGCGGTCCGGTACGTGATCCAGGAGGGGCCGCAGATCTTCGTCGACCACGTCCTGATCGTCGGCAACACGCGGACGAGCACGAAGCTGATCGAACGGGAGCTGCTCATCGAGCCGGGCCAGCCGCTGAACCTCGAGGCGATCGGCGAGAGCCAGCGGCGGCTCGTGGCGCTCGGCCTGTTCCGCCGCGTGCGGATCGAGGAGCTGCGGCACGGATCCGACGTCCACCGTGACGTGCTCGTGTCGGTCGAGGAAGCGCCCACGACCACGATCGGCTACGGCGGCGGCGTCGAGGTCGGGCTCCGCCCGCAGGCCAGCGGCCAGACCGGGTTCGCGGTCGACCGGCTCGAGTTCGCCCCGCGCGCCCTGTTCGAGATCACCCGGCGCAACCTGTTCGGGAAGAACCGGTCGATCAGCCTGTTCTCGCGCGTCAGCCTGCGGCCGAACACCGCGCCGTTCATCGCCGGGGCCACCTCGTCCGACAGCGGCGGCTACGGCTTCAGCGACTATCGCGTCATCGCCAGCTACCGGGAGCCGCGCCTGTTCGGCAGCGCGGCCGACGCGGTCGTGTCGGGAGTCATGGAGCAGGGGGTGCGCGCGAGCTTCAACTTCGCGCACCGGGGCGTCAGCGCGCAGGTCGCCCGGCGCCTGACCCGGACGCTCAGCATCACGGGCAACTATGCGGTGGACCGCAACCGGCTGTTCGACGAGCAGGTCTCCCCGGCAGACCAGCTGCTGATCGACCGGCTGTTCCCGCAGGTCCTCCTGTCGTCGTTCTCTTCCTCGCTGGTCCGGGACACGCGTGACGACGCCATCAATCCGACGCGGGGCGGTCTCATGGTGATCAACGGACAGATCGCCGGGCGCGCCATCGGGTCCGAGGTCGGGTTCGCCAAGGCCTACCTGCAGGGATCGATGTACCGGACCGTGCCGGGCTGGGGGCGCACGGTGTTCGCGGCCGATGCCCGGCTCGGACTCGCCACCGGCTTCCCGCGCAACGTGCCGGAGACCGACAGCCAGGGCAACCCGGTGATCGGCCCGAACGGCCAGCCCATCGACGTCCAGGTCCGCGACCTGCCGGCGAGCGAGCGGTTCTTCGCGGGCGGTGACACGACCGTCCGCGGCTTCGCGCTGGATCAGCTCGGCACGCCGGCCACGATCGACGCCAACGGGTTTCCGCAGGGCGGCGACGCGCTCATCATCCTGAACGCCGAGCTGCGCATCCCCGTCTGGCGCGCCATCGGCGTCGTCGGGTTCGTCGATGCCGGCAACGTGTGGGCGCACGTCGGCGACCTGAATCCGGCCCAGATCCGGGCGGCGGTCGGGTTCGGCCTCCGCTACGAATCGCCGATCGGGCCGATCCGGATCGACCTGGGGTTCAAGCTGTCGCGGGTCGATCTCACGCCGGGGCGGCTCGAGCCGCTCACGGCGCTCAACATCAGTCTGGGCCAGGCGTTCTGATCGCGCGGGGTCGCCGCGCGCGGACGTGACGAGGGAGGAGCCGGAGCGGTGCGGATGCGGAGAGTCGCGTGGGTGGCGCTGCTGGCCGTGCTGGCCGCCGGCGTGCCCCGGCCGGGGCACGCCGACGAGCTGATCGACCGCGTGCTCGCGGTCGTCTCGGGCGAGGTGATCACGCTGTCTGACGTCCGGGCGGCCCGGACGTTCGGCCTCGTCGACCTGCCGCACGGCGTGACGGCGACGGCCGCCGTGCTGCAGCAGCTGATCAACCGGGACCTGATCCTGGACGAAGTCGAGCACTACGCGCCGCCCGAACCGGCCCCCGGGGCCATCGAGACGCGGCTCGAGGCGATCCGCCGCCGGTTCCCGACCGCGGAGGCGTACCGGCGCGCACTCACGGTCGCCGGGGTCGACGAGGCGCACCTGCGCGCCGTCATCCGCGACAACCTGCGCATCAAGGCGTATCTCGACCAGCGGTTTCCGCTGCCGCCCCCGCCGTCAGACGAGGCGATCGCCGCCTACTACCGGACCCACCAGGCGGCCTTCACGCGGGAAGGGGTCCTGCAGCCGCTCGCCCGCGTGCGTGACACGATTGCCGCCCGCCTCACCGCGGAGCGGCAGGCGTCGCTGATTGCCGAGTGGCTGGGCGGCCTGCGGCAGCGGGCCGACGTCACCATCCTGTACCTGCCCGGCACCGCGCCCGGCACGCAGGGGGCGTCGGGCGTCAGTGCCCCGGCCCGGCGGACTCCGGCCAGGCCAGCCGATAGATGACGAGGGACGGGCCCGGACGTCCGGCGTCCGGATCGACGCGGTAGACCGTCGTGACGGCGGGACCGGCCGGCCGGCCGGCGTCCGGTGTGGCGACGAGGTACTGTGCGGCGCCCGCGACGCGGGGGTCGAGGGGGCGGCCCGGCGCGAGATCGACCGCCACGGGGCGATAGCGGGTGCCGGACAGCGCGAGCGCCTCGTTGCCGACGGCGACGCACGCGCCGGCCGGGACGTGCGCGCGGATCCAGCCGTAGGCGAGCGCCGACGTCCACGGCCGGCCGCGGGCGCGGTCGGCATTCACCGAGGAGACCAGCGGCGGCAGGATGGCGGCGATCGTCAGCCCGGCGATCAGCAGCTGCCGTGGCGCCCGCGGAATGCTGAACCGGCGGAGCAGGCTCACCCCCGAGATCACCGCGATGGCGGCGAGGATGGTCACGAACGGCAGCACCGGCAGGAGCAGGACGTCCGCGCTGCCGCTCGCCCCGATCGACATCGACCCGAGGTAGACGAGGGGAAACCCGACGAGGAGCACCCAGCGGGCGTGGGCGGGTCCGGTTACCGACCGCACGATCGCCAGAATGAAGCCGGCGATCGCCAGCACGAAGGCGGGCCACGCCAGGTTGGCGACGAGCGCGCCGGCCAGTGCGAGCGGCGGCGGGGTGCTGCCGCCGGCGAGCGCCGCGCCGGCGGCGTTCAGGAACGCCGGCAGGTCGAGCACGGTGTACGGGGCGGCCAGCAGAAACGCGAGGGCGAACGCCCCGATCGTCGCCAGCGCGCCGGAGCGGCGCGGTGCGCTGGTGCCGCTGCTCATCCAGACGGCCACGAGCGGCAGCAGCAGGACGAGGCTGCCGCGATAGCTGGTCGCGGCGGCGAGGCCGGCCGCGACGCCGGCGAGCGTGAACGTCCGGAGCGAGCCGCGCTCCAGGGCCCGCAGCGAGAGGAGCAGGGCGACAGTGGTGAAGAAGGTCAGCAGCACACCCGGGCCGATGAGTTGCGACGCCTGGATGTGCGCCGGGAGCACCGCCAGCAGGCCGGCGGCGAGCAGCGCGTGGCGGCCGCCCCACTGCGCGCCCGCTTCGAAGACCAGCAGCACGGTGGCCGTCCCGATCAGGGCGGAGGCCGTCCGTCCCCAGAGATAGGCCTCGGCCGGGCGGAACTGGTCGAGCACGTGCCAGAAGCCGTGGGCGGCGCCGGTCAGGAACCGCGCGGACGCCACCAGCAGCTGCACCTCGAAGTACAGCGCCGGCGAGCCGAAGGTGTGCGGGTTGAGGTCGCCGGTCCGCATCGCATGGAGGACGCGGGCGATCAGGTCCTGCTCGCCGGCCCACACGGCGCCCGGCAGGCCGCTGGCAAGGTGCCAGAACCGCAGCCCGGCCGCCACGGCGAGCACGAGGGCGACGCCGAGAAGCCGCTGGCGCAGATCGCTCGCTTCACGCCACTCACGCCCACTCACCAGCGTCCAGCCTCCTGTTCCGCCTGCGGGGGGTGCGGGTCCGTCTGCCGGCCACACGGCGGCATCAGTGGTGCAGCAGCGCGTACTGCGCGATCTCGATCAGGTCGAACCCCGCGTGGCTCACGACCGGCGCGGCGATGCTGCGCCGGCGCAGGTAGACGGCCCCCCAGAACGCTCCGAGCAGCGCCGTCGTGAGGACGGCGTCCCAGCCCTGCAGAAAATGGCCGGCGCCGAACGCGATGCTCGAGAGGATCAGACCGACCACCGGCCCGCCGAGCCCGCGCTCGAAACGGGTCAGGATGAACGCCCGCTGGATCTCCTCGCGAAAGCCGCCGGCGACGAGCGTCACGAGCGCGAAGATCCAGGCGTCGAGCGGCGTCCGGATCAGGCCCTCCAGCGGATTCGATTTCACGTTGTGCAGCTGGGGAGCCAGCCGCTGGATGACGAGCAGCAGACTGACGCCCAGCGCCAGCGACACCGCGGCGATCGGAAGGCCGAGCAGCGCCTCCCGTCCAACCGGCCGCGTGCCGAGCAGCACCCGACCCGGGCGCTCGCCGTGCAGCCGGAGCAGCAGCAGGATGAGTCCGATCAGGACCGCGGCGTCCACGACCGAGAGCGTGAAGACGTACCGGAGGCTCAACCGGCCGCTCGTGGTGTACGGCAGGAGCCCGAGTCGGTCCAGAACGACCGCGATGCCCAGCTGCGTCGGGTAGTCCGAACAAAGCAGCACCTCGAACAGCGCGATCGCGCGGTCCCGCCGGCGGTACCGCGGCCTGCCCGCCACCCCTTCCGGTGCCTCGGCCGGGCGGCGGCCTCCGTCAGCAGCCCCCTCCTGCGGCCCGGCGCCGTCCGCCGGCGGCCCCGGGAACCCCCTGGGTTCGGCAGGGTGCTCGGCGACCGGCGGCGGCATGTCCTGAGACATCTCCGGACTTTACCACACCGCTCCGGTGGTCATGGAGCCACGGCCGAGGCGCCGACAGACTGGCGACATTCTTGCTCACTTCAGCGCACCGGTATCGGGCGTGGTGGAATTCACTTGGAAACGCGCGAGACGGGGAGCACTTCTCCCGATCCAGGCGGACCCGAACCGGGTAATATTTACAGAGAACGCCGTCATCCTGAGAGATCGGCCGTGGGCGTTTCCTGCGAAGCAGGGAGGCCGGCCGATCGAGAGGGACTGCGATGACTCCGCAACCAGACGTGCAGGCGGGAGCCGACCGGATCCTCGTGGTCGAAGACGATGCCTCGGCACGTGTCGGTCTGGAGCAGCTCATCAGGAGCTGGGGGTACCGGGCCGAGTCGGCCGTCGACGGAGAAGACGCCCTTCAGAAGGTCACCACGTTCCGTCCTGACATCATCGTGACGGATCTGGTCATGCCGCGGCTCGACGGGATCGGGCTGGTGCGGGCGCTCAAGGCTCAGGGGGATGCCGTCACGACCGTGATTCTGACGGCGCAGGGGACGGTGGAGACGGCGGTCGAGGCGATGAAGGAAGGGGCCTACGACTACCTGACGAAGCCGGTCGACATCCAGCGGCTCCGCATTCTGCTCGAGAAGATCGCCGAGCGGCAGGACACGCTCCGGGAGGTCCAGGTGCTGCGGCGCCAGCTGCGCGAGCGCGGCGCGTTCGGGCCGATGATCGGCAGCAGTCCGGAGATGCGCAAAATCTATACGGTGATCGAGGCGGCGGCGCCGACCTCCGCCTCGATCCTGATCTCGGGGGAATCGGGCACCGGCAAGGAGCTCGTCGCGCAGAGCGTGCATCAGCTGAGTCCGCGGGCCGGCTTTCCGTTCGTGGCCATCAATTGCGCCGCCATCCCGGAGACGCTGCTGGAGAGCGAGATCTTTGGGCACGAGCGCGGGGCGTTCACCGGGGCCACCGAGCGCCGCCAGGGCTGCTTCGAGCTGGCGGACCGGGGCACGCTGCTGCTGGACGAGGTGGCCGAGATGACGCCGGTGACGCAGGCGAAGCTGCTGCGGGTGCTCCAGGAGCGGAAGTTCAGGCGGCTCGGCGGGCGGGTGGAGCAGTCGGTCGACGTCCGGGTGATCGCGGCGACGAATCAGGATCCGAAGGAGGCGGTCCGGCTGGGCAAGCTGCGCGAGGATCTCTATTACCGGCTCAACGTGTTCTCCATCGGGCTGCCGCCGCTCCGGGATCGCCGGCAGGACATCCCGCTGATCGTCCAGGCGTTCCTCAACGAGTTCAACGAACGGCATGGCCGGTCGGTGGCGGCGGTGGCGCCGGACGCGCAGCGGCTGCTCGACGAGTACTCGTGGCCCGGCAACGTCCGCGAACTGCGGAACGTCATCGAGCGGGCCTGCATCCTGGCGACCGGCGAATTCATCGGGCGGGAGCAGCTGCCGCCGGAGGTGGCGCGGCCGCAGCCGCTGCCGCCGCTGTCGGACGCGGTGGCGCTGTCGCCCGGCATGACCGTGGACGAAGCGGAGCAGCGGCTGATTCTGATGACGCTCGAGCACACACGCAACAACAAGACGCGCGCCGCCGAGATCCTGGGCATCAGCCTGAAGACGCTGCACAACAAGCTGAAGCGATTCCGCGAGGAACAACGGGCCTCCTGATCGACCGTCATGCGCCTCGGCATCAAGGCGAAGCAGGTCCTCGGCGTCACGTCGATCGTCGGCCTCGTGGTGCTCGCCCTGAGCATCCTCCACCTGGCGGCGCTCGCCCGGATGAACCTGGAGGAGAGCCAGGCCCGCGGCGACCTGCTGGCGAGCGCGATCTTTCAGCGCGCCCGGTCGGTGGTCGCCGAAGGCCACGACCCGTACGCCTCGCTCCGATCGGATCCCGGCATCCGGTCGCTGCTCGAGTCGAGCATCGCCTATTCGCCCAGCGTCACCTACGCGGCCATCGTCGGGACCGACCGCGTCGTCGTGGTCGACAGCGATCCCTCGCTGCAGGGCCGGACGCTGCCGCCGCAGCCGGCCCTGTCCCGGCTGCTCGCGCGCAACGCGTTCGCGCAGCTCCGGGCGATCTACGAGGGGCGCGGCCGGACGTTCGAGGTCCGGCAGCCGCTCCTGCTGAACGACGCCCGGTTCGGATCGATCCGGATCGGCGTGTCGACCCTGCTGATCCGGCAGGACCTGAACACGGCGCTCAAACCTGCCGCGTTCACCGCCGCCGCCGCGCTGCTGATCGCAATGGTGGTCGCCATGCTGTTCGCGCAGCTGCTGCTGCGCCCGATCCACGTGATCAGCAGCGGGCTCACCCGCCTCGGCCGCGGCGAGCTCGGCGTCACCCTGGACCTGAAGCAGCGGGACGAGTTCGGCGATCTCGGCAGCTCGTTCAACGCCGTGAGCGCCAGGCTGTCGGCCGACCGGGTGCACCGGGCCGGCCCGGTAATGAACCGGCAGACGGCCGCCGATCGCCTCGAAGAGGCAGTCGGTCTGTTCGGTCCCGGCGGCGAGCTGCTGTTCGCCAGCCCCGCGATGCGGGCCGCACTCCCCCCCGACCCGGTGGGACGTCCCCTTGACGAGTTGCTGCCGGCCGGCCACCCCTATCGCCGGCTGGTCGAGGAGACCCTCGAGCACCGGCAGGCGCGCGGCCCGCGGTCGGTGACGATGACGCCGGGCGTGGAGCCGGAGGGCGGTGCGGGCGGCGACGTCGAGCCGGTCGAGTGGGTCGCCGTCAGCCAGTTCATCGACGACCGCGAGCATCGTCCGGTCGGTGTCATGGTGCTCGCCCGCAACCTGGCGTACCTGAATCAACTGCAGTCGACCCTGACCTACTCGCACAAGCTCGCGGCACTCGGCCGGCTGTCGGCCGGCGTCGCCCATGAGGTCAAGAATCCGCTCAACGCGATGATGATCCACCTCGAGCTGCTCCGGCAGTCGCTCGCGGGCGGCTCGGCCGGGCCGGTCGCGCGGCGGGCGCTCCGGCGGGCGGACGGCGTGGCGGGCGACGAGGTTCTGGCGCAGGACGTGGGGACGGGACCACAGGTGGACGCCGCCGCGGCGCTGCAGCATGCCGAGACGATCGCGGCGGAGATCCGGCGGCTCGACCAGGTGGTCCAGGGATTTCTGAAGTTCGTGCGCCCGCAGGAGGTCGCGCTCGAGCCGGTCCGGCTGCAGGACCTGTTCGAGGAGCTCCGCCTCACGGTCGAGCCCGAGGCGCGAGGCGGCGGTGTGCAGCTGGTGATCGACTGCCCGTCCGGCGTGCCGGCGGTCAGCGGCGATCCCGGCCTGTTGCGCCAGGTGTTCCTCAATCTGGCGCTGAACGCGTGTCAGGCGATGCCGCACGGCGGCACGCTCCACATCGGCTGCGCGCGGGCCCGCGGACAGCGGGTCGAGGTCCGGGTGGAAGACACCGGGATCGGGATTCCACCCGACCAGCTCGACCGGATTTTCGATCTGTACTTCACCACCAGGGAGCAGGGGAGCGGAATCGGCCTGTCGATGGTGTACCGCATCGTGCAGCTCCACGACGGGGACATCGAAGTGCAGTCCACGCCCGGCCACGGGACGACGTTCCGGGTCCTGCTGCCGCGTGCCGACGCGCCGCCGGCCGCGGTGGCTGGCCTGGGGCTGGCGGGATGAGCGCCCGCGGGCGTGCGTCGAGCGGGCGCGTTCGGGGATAATCCGGGAGAATCGATCATCCGGGAGAATCGAGGAGCGATGGCGCGACACATGAGACGGCTGGCGGTCGCGACCGGGCTGGTGGCCCTTGTGCTGGGCCTGGGGGGCTGTGTGCGGCCTCATGCGCAGACCGAACCGGCGATGCCGCCGCTGGCGACGCCGCCCCCTCCGCCGCACCAGGTCGTGCCGGCCCCGGCGCCGGCCGAAGCGCCCGCCGGGACCCCCGCGTCGCCGGCCCACCCACCGGAGCGTCGTCGCCGGCCCGCGCGGGCCGAGCCGCCGCATCCGGGCGCGCCTGCGTCCGGCACGCCGACGACCACGGCGGCGCCTCCCGCGCCGACGCTGGAGACGGCGCCGGCCGCGGATGCCGGTGCCGAAGCCCAGGACATCCGCGAGACGCTGGGCAAGGCCAGCCGCGACCTGGCCGGGGTCGACTACCAGTCACTCAGCGACAATGCGCGTGCGCAGTACGACACGGCGAAGCGCTTCATCCGCCAGGCGGAGGATGCGTTGAAGAGCCGGAACTTCGTTTTTGCGCGCAGCCTGGCCGACAAGGCGGCCGTTCTGGCCACCCTGTTACGGGGAGGTTTCTAGCCCGCGCCGGCCCCTCCGGGCATGGTCCCCGGGGAGCGGTTGCCGGGGCTGGGAACCGCCCTGGACTCCGGTCGGGCTGCCTGGCCGTTTTACGGGCAAATCGACAATATCTGGCGTTTGAACTAAAACAGGAACACAATATCTGGTAGTTCCAGTTGACAAACGCCAGAGGGCGGGCGCATAGTTGTCGGCCGTAGCGCGACAGACAACCGCGGGGGTTCCCAGCCTCCGCCAGACGCTTTGAGGGACGTGGTTCCCATCGCAGGTCTGCCCGCGTCACTTCCTTAATGTGAGGGTTTTCGTCAGGGGCGCTCCGGGGCGGGGGCGGCCTCCGGTTTGGGGAGGGGAAGCATGGAAAAAGGCGCTGCATATGAGGCGGCAGGAGCCGGCCAGCTCGTCGAGAGTGGCGGCACGGGCGCCCATCTGTCTGAGACCCCACGCTCCAGGAAAGCGGCGTCGGCGCCGGGGCTGACGTTTCCGCGGTTTTTCGCTGAAGCCGGTCGCGATCCGTTCGACGAAGTGGTCTGGGAGCGACGGGCGGCGGTGATTGCGAACGAGAAGGGCGAGGCGGTCTTCGAGCAGCGCGACGTCGAGATTCCGAAGGACTGGTCGCAGCAGGCGACGAACATCGTCGTGTCGAAGTATTTCCGCGGGCAGCTCGGCACCCCGGAGCGCGAGCGGAGCGTGAAGCAGCTCATCGGGCGGGTCGTGACGACGATCACCGACTGGGCGCGGACGCAGAAGTACTTCGCGTCGGAGGAGGACCTGGCGGCGTTCAGCGACGACCTGAAGCACCTGCTGGTCTACCAGAAGGCGGCGTTCAACAGCCCGGTGTGGTTCAACTGCGGATTCGAGAAGGCGCCGCAGTGCTCGGCCTGTTTCATCAACTCGGTGCAGGACACGATGGATTCGATCCTGACGCTGGCCCGGACCGAGGGGATGCTGTTCAAGTTCGGGTCGGGCACGGGCACGAACCTGTCGCCGATCCGCTCGTCGCGGGAGCTGCTGGCGGGCGGGGGCACGGCGTCGGGGCCGGTGTCGTTCATGAAGGGCTACGACGCGTTCGCCGGGGTGATCAAGTCGGGCGGGAAGACGCGGCGCGCGGCGAAGATGGTGATTCTGAACGCGGATCACCCGGACATCGTCGAGTTCATCAACTGCAAGGTCGAGGAGGAGAAGAAGGCCTGGGCGCTCATCGACGCGGGCTACGACGGCTCGTTCACGGGGCCGGCGTATTCGTCGGTGTTCTTCCAGAACTCGAACAACAGCGTCCGGGTGACCGACGAGTTCATGCGGGCGGCGCTGGATGACGGCGAGTGGCAGACGCGCGCGGTGACGTCCGGCCTGCCGATCGACACCTTCAAGGCGCGGGATCTGCTGCGGATGATTGCCGAGGGGACGTACATCTGCGGCGATCCGGGCATGCAGTTCGACACGACGGTCAACGAGTGGCACACGTCGCCGAATACCGATCGGATCTACGCGTCGAATCCGTGCTCGGAGTACATGTTCCTGAACGACTCGGCCTGCAACCTTTCCTCGCTGAATCTGATGAAGTTCGTCCGCGAGGACGGCGAGTTCGACGTGACGGCGTACCGGGCGGCGATCCGGACGCTGATCACGGCGCAGGAAATCCTGGTCGACAACGCCAGCTATCCGACGAAGGCGATCGAGAAGAACAGCCACGACTACCGGCCGCTGGGGCTCGGCTACGCGAACCTCGGGGCGCTGCTGATGTCGCGGGGGCTGCCGTACGACGGCGACGCCGGGCGGGCGTACGCCGCAGGGCTGACGGCGCTGATGACGGGCGAGGCGTACGCCCAGTCGGCGCGGGTCGCGCGCGACCACGGCGGGCCGTTCGCCGGCTACGAGAAGAATCGCGAGCCGTTCCTGCGCGTGATGCGCAAGCACCGCGACGCGATGCGCGACGTCGAGCAGCGCCACGTGCCGGCCGACCTCTACGCCGCCGCGCGGCAGGTGTGGGACGAGGCGGTCGAGCTGGGCGAGGAGCACGGCTACCGCAACGCGCAGGCGACCGTGCTGGCGCCGACCGGCACGATCGGCTTCATGATGGACTGCGACACCACCGGCGTCGAGCCGGACATCGCCCTCGTCAAGTACAAGAAGCTGGTCGGCGGCGGGCTGATGAAGATCGTCAACCAGACCGTGCCGATGGCGCTCGCGCGCCTCGGCTATCCGGCTGCCGCCGTGCAGGCGATCGTCGACTACATCGACCGGCACGAGACGATCGAGGGGGCCCCCGGCCTGCGCGATCGGGACCTGCCGGTCTTCGATTGTGCGTTCAAGGCGGCCAGGGGCCAGCGGTCGATCCACTACATGGGCCACATCAAGATGATGGGCGCCGTGCAGCCGTTCATCTCCGGCGCGATCTCCAAGACCGTCAACGTGCCGAAGGAGGCGACGGTCGACGAGATCATGCAGGCCTACGTCGAGTCGTGGCGGATGGGCGCGAAGGCCATCTCCATCTACCGCGACGGCAGCAAGCGGACGCAGCCGCTCAACACGTCCCGCAGCACCCCGGCCGAGACCGTGCAGGCGGCCGCCGCCGCGGCGGTCGCCGCGCAGCCGATCCGCCGGAAGCTGCCGGATGAGCGCCGCGCGATCACGCACAAGTTCGACATCGCCGGCCACGAAGGCTACGTCACGGTCGGGCTGTTCGACGACGGGACGCCGGGCGAGATCTTCCTGGTCATGGCGAAGGAAGGCTCGACCATTTCCGGCTTTGCCGACGCCTTCGCCCAGGCGATCTCCTACGCGCTGCAGTACGGCGTGCCGCTGCAGGTGCTCGTCGACAAGTTCAGCCACGTCCGCTTCGAGCCGTCCGGGATGACCAAGAACCCGGAGGTGCGGTTCGCCAAGTCGATCGTCGACTACATCTTCCGCTGGATGGCCGCGAAGTTCCTGTCGCCGGAAGAGCAGTACCGGGCGGGCGTCAACGGCCGCGATGCGGTCGCCGAGACGGCGGACCCGCCGGCGGCGGCCGCCGGCGCGCCGATCGACGACGCCGCCGCCGCCGGCAGGGCCTTCGCCGCGATGCAGAACCAGGAAGACGCGCCGCCCTGCTCGACCTGCGGCGCCATCATGGTGCGCAGCGGCAGCTGCTACAAGTGCGCCAACTGCGGGAACACCAGCGGCTGCGCCTGATGAGTCGGGGCTCCGCCCGGGCCTTCGCCGTTGCCGAAGGCTCGGGCTACGGACAATGGGGCGGCCGTGGCCGCCCCATTTGCATTTGGGAGACCTGGAGGACGACCCGTGAAAGCCGTCGTACTGCGCGAACTGGGCCCCGCCGCGAACCTGCGCCTCGACGAGGTCCCCGACCCGGTCCCGGGCGCCGGCGAGGTCGTCGTCCGCCTGAAGGCCGCGGCCCTCAATCACCGTGACGTCTGGATCCGGCTCGGCCAGTACGCGGGCATCAAGGTGCCGATCATCCTCGGCTCGGACGGGGCGGGCGAGGTGGCGGCCGTCGGGGCCGGGGTCGACGGCGCCCTGGTCGGCCGCGCCGTCGTCATCGATCCCAGTCTGGACTGGGGGCCGGACGAGCGGGCGCAGGGACGCACCTACCGGATCCTCGGCCTGCCCGACGACGGCACGTACGCGCAACGCGTGAAGGTCCCGGCGGCGAACGTGCACGCGAAGCCGGCGCACCTGTCGTTCGAGGAGGCGGCCGCGCTGCCGCTGGCCGGCGTCACGGCGTACCGGGCGGTCGTCACGCGCGCCCGCGTGCAGACCGGCGAGACCGTGGTCATCACGGGCATCGGCGGCGGCGTGTCGTCCTTCGCCCTGCAGATCGCGCGCAGCCTGGGGGCGCGGGTCTTCGTGACCTCCGGCAGCGACGAGAAGCTGGCCCGCGCCCGCGAGTCCGGCGCGCAGGGCGGGGTGAACCACCGGAGCGGCGACTGGGTCAAGGCGCTGGCGGCGCTCACCGGCGGCGGCCCGGACGTCGTCATCGACAGCGTCGGCGGCGAGACGTTCAACCGGGCGCTCGAGCTGGCCAGGCCGGGCGGCCGGATCGTGACCTACGGCGCCACCAGCGGGGCCGTGCCGGCGCTCGAAGTCCGGCGGATCTTCTGGAAGCAGCTCAACGTGCTCGGCAGCACGATGGGGACCGCGCGCGACTTCGCCGACATGCTGGCGCTCTACGAACGCCGGGCGCTTCGTCCGGTCCTCGACCGCACGTTCGCGCTGGCGGACGCGCCGGCGGCTCACCAGCGGATGGAGCGCGGGGAACAGTCGGGCAAGATCGTGCTGACCATCGAGTGACGGCCAGGGCCGGTCATTCGGTGTGGGGCCGGCGGGCGCCGAGCCAGGCCATCGCGAGCAGCAGCGCCGAAAACGCGCCGCGGCCGAGCTGGGGCGCCAGATCGACACGGCCCGTCAGGTGGGCGGCGTTGTGAATGGCGAGCGCCTGCAGGCCGAGCAGGGCGCCCAGCGCGAAAGCGAATCCACCGGGCAGCGTCACGCGCACGAACGCGGCGGACAGCATCAGCAGCAGCCCGAAGAGGATCAGCGCGAGGTCCGCCCACCACTCGAGGTGGGTGCCGCGCAGCAGGGCCGCGAGCCCCCAGATCGCCGAATAGGCGCCGTATCCGGCCATTCCCAGCGTCGCAAGAGTCAGCATCGTCCGGATCGGGCTCCTACTGTAATATGCGCGCCGACGATCGGCGAACGCCTTTTTTTGCGCGCGCCGGACGGCCGGCCGCCGGGGAGGCGACGACCCCGCCGGCCGTCATCCGTCGAGCCTCGAGCGGCCCCGGAGGTTCACGGCCGCGCTCGCGCGGGTCCGGCAGAATCGGCTATAGTCGTTCGATGCGCCGTCAAACCGCGTCACTGCTGTGCGTGCTCCTCGCGGCCGCGGTCACCGTCGGCACGGGGCGTGCCGTCACCGCGCAGGGCGGCGCCGCCCCCGTCTACGTCGATCCGCTCCACAAGCCGCTCGATACGCTGCTGAACGAATACGTCCGGGACGGCCTGGTCTATTACGGCGCCGTCAAGCAGGACCGGGCGACGCTGGACCGGTACATCGCCTCGCTCGACGGGCCGTCGGCGACCGCCGCCGCTTACGCCGGCTGGACGCGCGATCAGCAGCTGGCGTTCTGGCTGAACGCGTACAACGCGTTCGTCCTGCAGACGGTGATCAATCACTATCCGATTCACGGCACGTCGCCGCTCTATCCACCGCACAGCATCCGTCAGATCCCGGGGGCCTTCGACCGGATCACCCACCGCGCCGCCGGACGCACGGTGACGCTCGACCAGATCGAGAAGCAGATCCTGCCGGCGTTTCACGACCCGCGCGTGTACTTCGCCCTCGGCCGCGGCGCCGTCGGGTCGGGACGGCTGCGCAGCGAAGCGTACGCCTCCAAGCGCCTCGATCAGCAGCTGGACGACGTCGAGGCGGAGTGTCTGAGCCGCTCCAGCTGCGCGCAGATCGACGAGGTCGGCGACGTCATCAGCGTCTCGTCGATCTTCTCGTGGCACGCGCCGGAGTTCATCGCCGGCTACGCCGGGAAGGCGCTGCCGCTGTTCGCGAGCCGCAGTCCGGTCGAACGGGCGATCCTGGCCTACATCCGGCCCGACCTGCTGACGATCGAGAAGGACTTCATCGCCCGGAACACGTTCCGGGTCACGTTCCAGAAATTCGACTGGCGTCTGAACGACATGAACCGCCGGTACCGCTGAGGCGGCCGGCGAGGCGGGGCGGCGGAGCCGGCCGCGGTTCACGCCGGGCCCGCGGATCCGGCGCCCCTGGAATTCGACCGTATGGATCTCGAACTGACCGGCAAGGCGGCGCTGGTGACCGGCTCGAGCCGGGGCCTCGGTCTGGCCAGCGCGTCCGCCCTGGCGGCCGAGGGCTGCCGGGTGGCGATCTGCGCCCGCACGCCGCAGCCGCTCGAGGAGGCGGCTCAAGCCCTGCGCCGGCTCGCCGCCCGTCCGGACGATGTGCTGGCCGTCCGGGCCGATCTGGGGACGCGTGAAGGGGTCGAATCCGCGATGGCCGCGACCGTCCGGGCCTTTGGCGGGCTGGACGTCCTCGTGAACAACCTGGCGCTGGCGCGCGGCGGCAGCCTCGAGGACACGAGCGATGACGAGTGGCAGGAGGCGTTCGACGGGACGCTCTACCCGGCGATCCGGGCCTCCCGGCTGGCCGTGCCGGAGATGCGGCGGCGGGGCGGCGGCGCGATCATCATGATCGCGTCGATCTGGGGCCGCGAGTCGGGCGGCCGGATGACCTACAACGCCGTCAAGGCGGCGGAGATCAGCCTGGCGAAGGCGCTGGCCCGGCAGCTGGCGGGCGACGGCATCCGGGTCAACAGCGTCGCGCCCGGATCGATCCTCTTTCCGGGCGGGTCCTGGGACCGGCGTCTGAAGCAGGATCCGGAAGAGATCGCCGAGTTCATCCGGCGGGAACTGCCGTTCGGGCGGTTCGGCCGCGCCGAGGAAGTCGGCGCGGTCGTCGCATTCCTGGCCTCTCCACGGGCCAGCTGGATCAGCGGGGCGAGCGTGACCGTCGACGGGTGCCAGTCAAGGTCGCAGATCTGAGCACGGCGGTCGGTCGCGCGTCGGTGTCGGCGGCGGTGCGATGGGAGCGGGACGCGATGGCGTGCCGGCTGCCGGAGAGGCGGCCGCCCGACAGCCCGTGACGGTAGGTTCCCAGCTGATGGTCGGCCACGGGGCGGATCAGATGGATCCGGATCGCCAGGCCTTCGGGGCCTTCCTGCTCGCCGGCGTTGTCTTCGTCATCGGCTGAGAAGAAGAATCCACGGCGCCGCACGAGCGGCTCGGCTGCTTTCATCTTCAGTGGTCCTTTCTCTGCGCTCCACGCTCCACTCTTCACTGCGACGACACCTGCTGGCATCGTAGCAGCGCCTCCCGCACGCGTCAATCAGATCATCGGCACGGATCGCGTCCGGCTTCAGGTTGAGCGGCGGCGGCGCGCCCGGCGGGTCAGCCGGCGAGCGGCCGGCGGGCGGACGTCCGCCGGAAGCTCACCAGGTACACCGGAATGCCGATCAAGATGACGGCGAACGTGAGGCTGGTCGACAGCGTCTGCTGGATGAGCGCGTTGATCACGAAGTAGATCACGGCGAGGATGAACACGGCCGGCACGACCGGATAGCCGGTCACCCGATACGGACGGGCGAGGTCCGGCCGCGTCCGCCGCAGACGGTACACGGCCGCCACGCTGAGCGCGTAGAACGGCCAGATGGCCAGGACGAACAGGCCGGTCATCGCCTCGAAGCTCCGGCTCAGCACCAGCGCCATGCCGAGCAGCGACGACAGCATGATGGCGACGTGCGGCGTGCGGTAGCGGGGGTGGACGGCGGCAATCCGCCGGAAGAACAGCCCGTCGTCGGCCATCGCGAAGAAGATGCGGGGCGCCGCGAGCGTGATGCCGTTGAGCGAGCTGAAGGTCGAGATCATGACGAAGACCGAGACGAGAGCGACTCCGGCCCGGCCGAAGAGGGCCGCCATCGTGTCGGCGGCGACGAGCGGCGAGCGGCCCATCGTGCCGATCGGAATGACGTAGAGGTACGCCATGTTGACCAGCAGGTAGATGGCGATGATGGCGAGCGTGCCGGCGATGATGGCGCGCGGCAGGTTCCGTCCCGGCCGGATGATCTCGCCGCCGGCGAACGAGACGTCGGCGAAGCCGTCGTAGGCCCAGAGGGCCGCCACCAGCGCCACCCCCAGATTGCCCAGCGGCACCGCGGCGCCGGAGCGCTGCAGGTGCACGAGGGTGGCGCCGTGCGCGCCGCCCAGGACGAACGCGGCCAGCACCAGCGCGGCCAGGGCCGCGTACTTGGCGGCGGTCGACACGTTGACGATGGCCGCCCCGAGCGAGACGCCCCTGATGTTGATGGCGGCGGCGAGCGCGATCGCCGCCGCCGACACCGCGCGGGCGGCGAACGTGTGCAGCCCCGGGTCGATGCCGGCCGACCGGAGCAGGTAGTCGCCGAAGACGATGGCAATCCCGCCCAGCGCGGCCGCGCGAATCAGCAGGAGCTGCGACCAGCCGAACAGGAACGCCGGCATCGGGCCCCAGGCTTCCCGGATGAAGACGTAGATGCCGCCGGTGTTCGGCAGGGCAGCCGCCAGCTCAGCAAACGACAGCGCGCCGCACAGCGTGATGAGGCCGCCGGCCAGCCAGACGCCGAGCATCAGCGGCGGATCGGGCACGAGCGCCGCCACGCTCGCCGGCGAACGGAAGATGCCGGACCCGATGACGATCCCGACGACCAGCGCGACCGCGCTCCACGGTCCGAGCCGGCGCGGCAGGCTCGCGGTCTCCGGGATCGCGCCGGGCGCCGGGGCAGAAAGGGGCATGGACGCCCTAGCCTAGAGGGTCGGGCGATGAGCGTCAAGCCGCCGACGGCGTGGCGCGCGGGCTGCGGCGGCCGGCGGCGCCGCGACACCTGTCGCTTTCGCCTCTTGATCGTCCCCCTGGGCGCTGATACGATCGGCCCCCATGGAGGGCGGCACGCGTTCTTTGTCCCGCCGCGAGCAGGCGCTGGCTGCCGCGCTGGAGCGTCTCGCCCCCGGACGGCCGGAAGAGCGGCCGGATACGCCCGACCGCCATGTCACGGCCGTGCGCCGCCTGCCGGCGGCGGAGGCGACCCTCACGGCATTTCCTGACGCCCTGGACGGCCGGCTCCGCCGCGTCCTCGAGCGCCGGGGCATCGCCAGTCTCTATTCCCACCAGGCCGAGGCGATTGCGCACGCGCTCAGCGGCCGTCACGTCGTCGTGACGACGCCGACCGCGTCCGGCAAGACGCTCTGTTACAACGCGCCGGTGCTGAACGCCATCCTGGAGGATCCGGCGAGCCGGGCGCTGTATCTCTTTCCGACCAAGGCGCTGGCGCAGGATCAGCTGGCGGAACTGCACGCGCTGTCGGACCTGGTGGCCGGGGAATGCGGCACGGACGTCGGCGTGTTCACCTACGACGGGGATACGCCGCAGGACGCCCGCCGGGCCATCCGCACGCGCGCGCACGTGGTGCTGAGCAATCCCGACATGCTGCACTCGGGCATTCTGCCGCATCATCCCCGATGGGCGAAGCTGTTCGAGAACCTGCGGTACGTGGTGCTCGACGAGCTGCACACCTACCGCGGCGTCTTCGGCAGCCATCTCTGCAACGTCCTGCGGCGGCTCCGCCGGATCTGCGAGCATTACGGCTCCGACCCGGTCTTCATCTGCTCGTCGGCGACGATTGCGAATCCGCGCGAGCTGGCCGAGCGGCTGACCGGGCGCACGTTCGAGCTGGTGAGCCGGAGCGGGGCGCCGCGGGGCGAGAAGCTGTTCGTGTTCGTGAACCCGCCGGTGGTCAACCGTCAGCTCGGCATCCGCCGGTCGTACCTGGGCGAGGCGCGGCGCGTGGCCGCCGAGTTCGTCCGGCGCCAGCTCCAGGTGATCGTCTTCGCGCAGAGCCGGCTCGCGACCGAGATCCTGACGACGTATCTGAAGGACGATTTCGCGCAGGAGCCGGGCGGGCAGGGAGCCGTGCGCGGCTATCGCGGCGGGTATCTGCCGAACCGCCGCCGCGAGATCGAGCAGGGCCTGCGCGACGGCGCCGTCCGCGCGGTCGTCTCGACCAGCGCGCTGGAGCTGGGGATCGACATCGGTGCGCTCGACGTCGCGGTCCTGGCCGGCTACCCGGGCACGATTGCCGCCACGTGGCAGCGGGCCGGCCGGGCCGGCCGGCGCGCGGCGCGGTCGGCCGCCGTGCTCGTGGCGAGCAGCGCCCCGATCGATCAGTTCGTCGTCCAGCACCCGTCGTACTTCTTCGACGCGTCGCCCGAGCGCGCGTTGATCGATCCCGACAACCTGCACGTGCTCGTCGACCACATCAAGTGCGCCGCGTTCGAGCTGCCGTTCAGGACGACCGACCGGTTCGGCCGGCACGACCTGCAGGAGATTCTGGCGATCCTGGCCGAAGAAGGGCTGGTGCACCGATCCGTCCCGGCCGGCGACCTGGATGCCGCGGAGACCGGGGGGAGCTGGCACTGGACCAGCGAGTCGTATCCGGCCGACGCCGTGAGCCTGCGGTCCGTCAGTTCGGACAACTTCGTCGTGGTCGACACCACGCAGGAGCCGCGCGTGATTGGCGAGACCGATTTCACCAGCGCGCTGTCGACCCTGCATCCGAAAGCGATCTATCTCGTGGAGGGCCGTCTCTTCCAGGTGGAGCAGCTCGATTTCGAGGGGCGGAAGGCCTACGTCCGCGAAATCGATTGCGACTACTACACCGACGCGATCACGTACTCGCGCGTGACGGTGCTGGACGAGTTCCCGGCGCGGTCCGGCGGGGACGAAGGCGGGACGGACGCGACGCCGGAGGACGGGGACGCCGCGCCGCCGGAAGCGGCCCAGGCGCACCACGGCGAGGTCCACGTCGTGTCGCGGGTCGTCGGCTTCAAGAAGATCAAGTTCTACACGAACGAGAACGTCGGCGCTGGCGAGCTGGACCTGCCCGAGCAGCAGATGCACACCACCGCCTACTGGCTCACGATTCCGTCGGCGCTGATGGCGTCGCTGCCGTTCGCGGCCGACGACCGGCGCGACGGCGTCACCGGCCTGGCGTTCGCGATCCGCCAGGTGGCGCAGCTGCTGCTGATGTGCGACCGGCACGACATCGGCATCTCGATCGATCAGAACGGCGAGGAGCCGTCGCCGGCCGTGAGCGCCGAGCCGCGCATCTTCGTCTACGACAACTATCCCGGCGGCATCGGGTTCAGCGAGCCGCTGTGCCGGATGCACGGCGAGCTGCTCGCCGGCACGCGGGCGCTCATCGCCGGCTGCGCCTGCGACTCCGGCTGCCCGACCTGCGTCGGCCCTGCCGGACAGACCGGACCGCTCGCCAAAGCGGCCGCGCTGCGGATTCTGGACCGGCTGCTGGACGAGCCGACCGGGGTCACCGCGGCCGGCCTTCAGTCGCTCCCGTGAACATGGACGCTTCCCGGCTCGGCTCCCGGATCCGGGACGTGCTGCGGCAGAACGGCACGCATCCGGCCGGCCTGCCGGCGCCGCCGCCGTCGGCTTCGGCGCCCGATCCCGCCGCCACGGCCGATGCGCTGGGCGGAGCGCTGCACGACGCGGGCGGCGCGACCTGCGTCGTCGTCGAGCGTGAGTACCCCGGCCACGGCCGGCACGGATACGACCGGATCGGCGAGTGCGCTGGTCGGGCACCTGGGCCTGCTCGCGGGGCGCGAGGCCCCGCCGGCCCGCGCGCCCCTCCTGTTCTTCGACCTCGAGACCACCGGCCTCAGCGGGGGCGCAGGAACGCACGCGTTTCTCGTCGGCTGCGGCTGCTTCGACGGCGACGTCTTCCGCACGCGGCAGTTCTTCCTGACCAGCTATGCCGCCGAGCCCGGCCTGCTGCGGTCGGTCGCCGACCGGCTCGAGAAGGCCGGGACGCTGGTGACCTTCAACGGCAAGACCTTCGACCTGCCGGTCATCGAAACGCGCTTCCTGTTCCACCGGCTCGCCGTGCCCGGCCGGGACCTGCCGCATCTCGACATGCTGCACCCCGCGCGGCGCATGTGGCGAAGCGCCCGCGCCGGGACGGCCGACGATGCGATGACGGCCGACGCGGAGGCGGACGGCGCCCCGCGATGCACCCTCGGCGCGCTGGAACAGGCCGTGCTCGGCGTCCGCCGCACCGGCGACGTCCCCGGCAGCGAGGTGCCGGCGCGATACTTCCATTACGTGAGGACGGGGCAGGCCGGGCCGCTCGAACCGGTGTTCGAGCACAACCGTCTCGACCTGCTGTCGCTGGCCGGCCTGACCGTCAGGGCGCTGCGCCTCGTCGACGGAGGAGTCGCCGCGGCCCGCAGCGGACGCGAGTGCCTGGCGCTCGGCCGGCTGTACGAGCGGGTCGGCCGCCGCGACGAGGCGGCGACCTGCTATGACGCCGCCGCCGGCTGGCCGACCGGCGGCTCCGCCGAGGCGCAGAGCGTCCGGATCGAGGCGCGCCGGCACCTCGCGGCGATCTGCCGGCGCGCCAGGCGCCATGCCGACGCCGCGGCGTTGTGGGAGGCGTTGATCGAAGACGGCGCGTGTCCGCCGGCCGTCGCGCGCGAGGCGGCCGAGGCGCTCGCCATCCACCACGAGCACCGGTCGCGGAATCTCGCCGCGGCGCACGCCTACGCGCAGCGCTGCCTCAGGCAGGCAGAGCCGCAGGCGCGGCAGGACGCACGCCGGCGGCTGGCGCGCGTCGAACGCAAGCTGGCGGGGGGATCCGGCAGGAACGGCGCCGCGGGGAATCTGCTGCCGTGAACCGCGGCGCCGGGCCGTACACACGAACGGCGGCCGGAGGGCCGCCGTTCCGCGCTGCCGACCGCCGGCGCTCAGACTTCGGCTGAGGTCGTCTTGGCCGAACGCTTGGCCTGGGCCGCCTTCTTCCGTCCGACCACATTTTCGACCGTCTGCGCCCCGAACTTCTTGGTGAACCGCTCGACGCGTCCCTCCGTGTCGATCAGCTTCTGCCGACCGGTGAAGAACGGGTGACAGTTCGAGCAGATTTCGAGGTGCAGCTCCTGCTTGGTCGAGCGGGCCTTCCAGGTCGCCCCGCACGCGCAGCGCGCGTCGACCTCGTAGTACTTCGGATGAATCCCTTCCTTCACGGCCGGCTCCTTACGGGTTCAGCGAAAAGACCAGTATACCACGGCCGCGCCGGTCACCCCTCATGGGCTGGCCGGCCGGCCTTGTTCTCCCAAGTTTCACCCAGTCAGCAACTTCCGGCCAGCGCGGTCACCGCCGGGGGGCGGCGCACGCCGCGGCTCCTCATTCGATCACCGCCGTCCGGTCCCACCGATGGGTGCCGAGGGCGTCGTGGAGGCGCGGCGGCAGCGGCCTCCCGTCGCTCGCCGCCAGGTTCCGCTCGACGTGCGCCGGCATCCGCATGCCGGGGATCGTCGTGGTCACGTCCGGATTCGCCAGGATGAAGCGGAGCGCCAGCTCCGGCAGATCCATGCCCTCGGGCACCAGGTGGCTCAGCCGTTCGACGCGCGGCAGCGTCTCGGCGAGGTTCTGCGTCGAGAAGTAGACGTTCCGCCAGTCGCCATCCGGCCAGCGTGCATCGGGCGTCAGGCGCCCGGTCAGGCTGCCTTCGTCGAACGGCACGCGCGCGATGACCGCGACGTGCCGGCGGCGGCAGGCGGGAAACAACTCGTCTTCCGGCGCCTGGTCGAAGATGTTGTAGACGACCTGCACGCAGTCGACGAGATCCGTCTCGAGCGCCCGCAGCACGTTTGCCGGTTCCCAGCGGTTGACGCTGATGCCGAAGGCGCGGATGAGCCCCTCGCGCTTGAGATCGGAGACCTCCCGCTGCCAGCGCTCGTCACCCGCCCAGTTGTCGTGCCAGACGTGCAGCTGCTGCAGGTCCAGTGTGTCGATGCCGAGGTTCTTCAGGCTCGCTTCGGTCGATGCGCGCAGGTGGCCGGCCGGAAAGACCTCGTTCAGGGCGTCCCCGGCCTTCGCCGGCCATTTCATGTTCTTCGGCGCGACCTTCGTGGCGACGTACAAACGGCGATCGGGATACGCGCGAAGCAGATCGCCGAGCAGCCGTTCGCTGCGTCCCAGACCGTACGCGGAGGCGGTGTCGAAGAAGTTGCACCCCGATTCGACGGCGAGGGCGAGCGACCGGCGCGACACGTCGTCGTCCGATCCCGTCCATCCGCCCATGCCCCACATGCCGTAGCCGATCTCCGAGATCTCCCAGCCGGTTCGGCCGAACGCGCGATAGCGCATGTCCCGATCATACAACCTGAAAGGCGCCGGCCGGCGCCGGCCTTCGATTCTTCCAATGGCAGTGGAAGACGGCTCACGACGCCGGCGTGGCCGCGCGCATCAGGACATAGACCCGGCCCGCGCCAGGGGGCAGCCAGCGAGGGAACGAAAACGTGCGGATCGCCCGGTAGCCGGCGAGCGGACTGAGGGCAACGATCGCCTGCGGATGCGCGGGGTGATGCCATGCTGTCGTCGGGGCGGTGAGTCTTGCGCCGTTGGCGAAGTAGTACCAGCCGTTGACTTCGAAGCCTCCGTCGACGGCGCGGGGCGGCAGTCCGTCCTCAGCCGTGGCCCAGTGCACGGCCTGCCATCGCGCCCGATTCAGGGCGAGTGTGTCGTGCATGGCCGGCACGGCGAAGAGCACGCACAGGGCGACGGCCGCCGCGGCGGCTGCCACGCCGGATCGTGACGCCGCGTGCGGAACCCGGGATGCGGTCCAGACCGCCAACAGCGCTGCGATGACGATGAGGGGCAGGAAATAGCGATCGTAGAAGCCGGGCGACGGCATCGGCAGGAACGGCAGCAGGTACCAGGCACCGCAGCCGAACAGGAACAGGCCGACCACCGGATCCGGGCGGAGGAGGTCGGTCCGGTGCGGGGCGAGCCACGAAAGGCCGACGACGAGCCGCTCGACCAGCAGGGCGCCGCCGACGACGGCGACGGCCGTGAGCACGCGCCACACCCAGAGCGGTGCGGTCGGAAGATGATCGGCTCCCGGCATCATGACGGGGTACAGCGTCAGGTTGGTGAGGATGTTGCCGGTGAGCGGCATCGCGGCCTTCCGCAGGACCAGCGTCGCCGCGGAAGCCACCCCGGCGGCGATCGCCGTTGCACGGGCGATCGTGGCGACCCGCGGAGAGGGCGCCGTCAGCCGCGCGGGGGGCAACAGGCGCTGGATCGGCAGCGTGAACAGACCCACGTAGGCGAAGGTCTCGCCGGCGGTGAATGCGATCCGTTTCAGTGTCGACCAGACACCGAGTCGCGCCTGATCGAGCAGGAGCTGCTCCGGCGCGCGATAGTACGCCGGCAAGCCGACCCAGAGCCGCAGGGCGACTGTCCACAACGTCAGGGCCGCGAGTGACGCGGCCAGTGGCGCCCAGGCCCTGGCCCGCACCTTACCCAGGCGGACGCTCTCGGCCAGCGATGCGCCCAGCGCGACGGCCAGCCCGAGCTGCCGGAGCAGGGTCGCCAGGGTCGTCAGCGCGACGCCCGTCCAGAACCAGCCGGGCCGATGGCGGGTCCAGGCCGTCACGAAGGCGGCGATGGCGGCGACGGCCAGCACTGTGAACGGCACGTCCGTCATGAACGAGAAGGAGAGCGCGAAGTAGAGCGGATTGAATCCGACGACGGCCGCGAGGAGTGCCGCAGGTCCGGGACGCAGGCCGAGCTGGCGGCCGAGGTGGAAGACGAGCCAGAGTCCTCCGGCGGCGGCGACCAGCGTCGACACGCGAAGCGCGGTGAACGAGAATCCGGCCGGGAGGCAGAACAGCCAGCCCCAGAGGACCTGGGGCAGCAGCGGCATCGACGTGAAGTCGGTCAGGTGGAGCCGGTGAGACGTGAGCAGGGTCCGGACGGTCAGCCCGTACGACCAGTCGTCGTCCAGCGGAAAGTCGCCGATCGGATTGACGAGCACGGCGGCCAGCAGCCAGCCGCCCAGCAGCAGAAGGGTCCACCGAAGCGTGGCGCGCGTGTCTGCGCCCGCCGCCCCGGCCATCACCCCCTGCCGTTGCTCATGCCGGCCAGAAACTCGGCGTTCGTCTTGGCCTTGGCCATCTTCGACAGCAGCAGCTCCATCGCTTCGACCGGCGACAGCGGATTGAGGACCTTGCGCAGGATCCACACGCGGTTCAGATCCTCCTTCGGGATGAGCAGCTCCTCCTTGCGGGTGCCGCTCTTCTGGATGTCGATGGCCGGGAACACGCGGCGGTCGACCAGCTTCCGGTCGAGATGGATCTCGAGGTTGCCGGTCCCCTTGAACTCCTCGAAGATGACCTCATCCATCCGTGATCCGGTGTCGACGAGCGCCGTGGCGACGATGGTGAGCGATCCGCCCTCCTCGATGTTCCGCGCGGCGCCGAAGAACCGCTTCGGCCGCTGCAGGGCGTTGCTGTCGACGCCGCCCGACAGCACCTTGCCCGACGGCGGCACGATCGTGTTGTACGCCCGGGCGAGCCGCGTGATCGAATCGAGGAGGATCACGACGTCCTTGCGGTGCTCGACCAGCCGCTTCGCCTTCTCGATGACCATCTCGGCCACCTGCACGTGGCGCTGCGCCGGCTCGTCGAAGGTCGACGAGATCACCTCGCCGCGCACCGACCGCTGCATGTCGGTGACTTCCTCCGGCCGTTCGTCGATCAGCAGGACGATCAGGTACACCTCGGGGTGGTTGCGCGTGATGCTGTTGGCCAGGTTCTGCAGCAGCATCGTCTTGCCGGTCCGGGGCGGGGCGACGATCAGGCCGCGCTGGCCCTTGCCGATCGGCGTCATCAGATCCATCACGCGGGCCGAGAGGTTCTCTCCGTCGGTCTCGAGCTGCAGCCGTTCCTGCGGGTAGAGCGGCGTGAGATTCTCGAAGAAGACCTTCTCGCGGGCCCGCTCCGGCGGCTCGAAGTTGACCGCCTCGACCTTGATCAGCGCGAAGTAGCGCTCGCCGTCTTTCGGCGGCCGGATCTGCCCCGAGACGGTGTCGCCGGTGTGCAGGTCGAACTTGCGGATCTGGGACGGCGAGACGTAGACGTCGTCGGGACCGGGCAGGTAGTTGTAGTCGGGCGCGCGGAGGAAGCCGAAGCCGTCCGGCAGGGTTTCCAGCACGCCTTCCGAGAAGATGAGGCCGCTCTTCTCCGCGCGGGCCTTCAGGATCTCGAAGATGAGCTCCTGCTTGCGCATGCCGGTCGCGCCGGGCACCTCCAGCTGTTTGGCGATCTGCGTCAGCGCCGCCGTGCTCATGTCCTTGAGCGTCGACAGCTCGATCAGGCCCGGGACGGCGGCGTCCGTGGCCTTCTGGCGCTCACTTGTCTGATGATCTGTCTCCACAGTTCGTCCATTCCTTCGCCCGTCACCGCCGAGACCGGCTGGGCGGGCGCGTCAAACGCCGATTCGACGGCGCGCATCGTGCGCGCCCGTTCCGCTCGCGAGAGTTTGTCCAGCTTCGTGACGACGACCCGAACGGGATAGCCCAGACCGGCGAGCCATGCGCAGGCCTCGCGGTCGGCCGGCAGCCCCGGGTGGCGGGCGTCGACCAGCAGGAGCGTGTCCGCCACCGCCGGACGCGGCTCCCGGGCGCCGGCCGGCGCGAAATAGTCGGCCGTCAGCCGCTCGAACACGCGCGCCGCGGCGCTCCCCCCGCGGGCGTACCCGTACCCCGGCAGATCCACCAGGTAGAACGCCGGGGCGGACCCGAATCGGACCCGGTAGAGGTTCACCAGGCGGGTTTTCCCCGGCGCCGCGCTCGTGCGCGCGAGTCGCTGCCGGACAAGGGCGTTGATCAGGCTCGACTTGCCGACGTTCGAGCGGCCGACCAGGGCGATTTCGGGCGCACCGTCGACCGGGAAGCCTTCGGGACCGGCGGCGCTGGTGACGAATTCAGCCGCGATCTTCACGCGCAGCCCGCACGGTCCTGAGGAAGGACGCCGCGTGCCGGGTCGCGGAGCGGCCCGACCGGCGTCCGCCGGAGCATGGTGACGGCCTGATGTCGTCGAGCCGACCGCATCCCGTCAGTGCGTGATCGCGTCGTCGCTGATCGTGGAATCGACCTCGACGGCATCGGGGGCGCGCTCGGTGTCCAGCCGGCCGGCCAGCGGTCCGGCCAGCGCGATCTTCAGGACCTCGTCCATGGTCTGGACGAGATAGATGTTGAGGGCGTCCAGCACGTTCTTGGGAATGTCCGCGAGGTCCTTCTCGTTGTCCTTCGGCAGGACGATGTTCTTGACGCCCGCCCGATGGGCCGCGAGCACCTTCTCCTTCACGCCGCCGATCGGCAGCACCTTGCCGCGCAGGGTGATCTCGCCCGTCATGGCGACATCCTTGCGCACCGGCACCCGCGCGAGCGCCGAGACGAGCGCCGTGGCGAGCGTGATGCCGGCCGAGGGGCCGTCCTTGGGGATGGCCCCCTCCGGCACGTGCACGTGCATGTCGTGCCGGCGGTTGAAGTCCTTCGGGAGGCCGTATTCCTCCGCCTTCGAGCGGACGTAGCTCATGGCGGCCTGGGCCGATTCCTGCATGACGTCGCCGAGCTTGCCGGTGAGGGTCAGGTGGCCCTTGCCGGGCATCAGGGTCGCCTCGGTCACGAGGATTTCGCCGCCCACCTCGGTCCACGCCAGGCCGGTGGCGATGCCGATCTCGTTCTGCTCCTCGGCGAGCGTCGGGCGGAAGCGCGGCACCCCGAGGTACCGGGTGACCTTCTCCGCGCTGATCTCCTCCTGGAAGCCCCGGCCGTCGACGACGACCTTGCGGGCCACCTTGCGGCAGATCGACGAGATCTCCCGTTCCAGGCTGCGGACGCCGGCCTCGCGCGTGTAGCGCTGGATGATGGTCTGGAGGGCCTCGTCGGTGAACGTGATGTTCGCCGCGGTCAGCCCCGCGCCCTCCACCGCCTTGAGGACGAGGAACCGCTTGGCGATCTCCACCTTTTCCTGCTCGGTGTAGCCGGCGAGCTGCAGCACTTCCATGCGGTCGCGCAGCGCCTGCGGAATCGTGTGCAGGATGTTCGCCGTGCAGATGAACATCACGTTCGACAGGTCGTACTCGACGTCGAGGTAGTGATCGAGGAACGTGTGGTTCTGTTCCGGGTCGAGGACCTCGAGCAGGGCGGCCGACGGGTCGCCGCGGAAGTCCATCGACATCTTGTCGACCTCGTCCAGCAGGAACACCGGGTTCATCGTGCCGGCCTTCTTCATCATCTGGATGATCTGGCCGGGGAACGCCCCGATGTAGGTCCGCCGGTGCCCGCGGATCTCGGCTTCGTCGCGCACGCCGCCGAGCGACAGCCGCACGAACTTCCGGTTCATGGCGCGGGCGATCGACTTGGCGAGCGACGTCTTGCCGACCCCGGGAGGGCCGGAGAAGGTGAGAATCGTCGCCTTCGGCTTCTTGACGAGCGCGCGGACGGCGAGGAACTCGAGGATGCGATCCTTGATCTTCTCGAGCCCGTAGTGGTCCTCGTTGAGGACCTCCTGGGCGTGCTTCAGGTCGCGGCTCTCGCGCGACTTCTTCTGCCACGGGACGGCGATCAGCCAGTCCAGGTAGTTGCGCGAGACGGTGGCTTCGGCCGACATCGGGGGCATGGACTCGAGCCGCTTGAGTTCCTGGACGGCCTTCTCCTCCACGTCCTTCGGCATCTTCGACTGGTCGATCTTCTTGCGCAATTCGTCGATCTCGCTGCCCTTGTCGTCCTTGCGGCCCAGTTCCTTCTGGATCGCCTTCATCTTCTCGTTGAGGTAGTACTCCTTCTGCGCCTTCTCCATCTGCTTCTTCACGCGCGACTGGATGCGGCGGTCGACCTGGAGCTTGTCCACCTCGATTTCGAGGATGCCGGCGATGCGGTTGAGCCGCTCGACGGGCGAGATGATCTCGAGCAGGTTCTGCTTCTCGTCCACCCCCACCAGCAGGTGGGCCGCGATCGTGTCGGCGAGCTTGCCGGGGTCGTCCACGCGGACGGCGGCGACCATGGCGTCGTAATGCAGGTTGTTCGACAGCTTCACGTACTGCTCGAACAGCGAGACGACGCGGCTCATGGTGCTCTCGACGTCGGCCGACGCCTCACGCTGGCGCGGCAGCACCTTGACGACGACGCGGTAGAAGCCCTTGTCTTCCTTCCACTCGACGGCCCGCGCGCGGTCCACCCCCTCGACGAGCACCTTGATGTTGCCGTCCGGCAGCTTCAGGCTCTGGACGACGTTCGCCACGCAGCCCATCGTGTAGATGTCCTCGGGGCGCGGGTCGTCCACCGAGGCGTCGTGCTGGGCGGCCAGGAAGATCCGCTTGTCCTTCATCAGGGCGTGCTCGAGCGCCCGCGTGGACGACGGCCGTCCGATGACGAACGGCATCATCATGTGCGGAAACACGACCACGTCGCGCAGCGGTACGATGGGCAGGGTCTCGTAAACTTCCACGGGGGCTCCTGACGCTTGTCGTCGTGAACCGATCAGCGCGAACGTCGCGCCGGCCGCCCCGCCGGGGGCGGGGACGGCCGTCCTGGGCCGCCGCAGCGGCGCCGGACGGGGCCGGCGGTCAGCCCGCCTTCTCGATCAAGGTAATCGGCTTGTCCTTGGCTTCCACCACTTCGCGGGTGATCACGCACTCGCGCACCTTCTTCTGATTCGGCACCGAGTACATCAGCTCCAGCATCAGCTCCTCGATGATCATCCGCAATCCGCGGGCGCCGATCTTCCGTTCGAGGGCCAATTCGGCGATGGCTTCCAGGGCATCGTCCGAGAACCGCAGCTTGACGTTCTCGTATTCGAACAGCTTCTGGTACTGCCGCGTGAGGGCGTTCCGCGGCTGGGTGAGAATCTGGATGAGCGCCGGCTTGTCGAGCTCGTGCAGCGTGCCGACGACCGGCAGCCGGCCGACGAACTCCGGGATCAGGCCGTACTTGATGAGGTCCTGCGGCTCCACCCGCTCGAGCATCGTGCCGACGTCGCGCGTGCGGGCCTTGACGTCGGCGTTGAACCCCAGCGTCTTCTTGCCGGTCCGTCGCTCGATCTGCCGATCGAGCCCGACGAACGCGCCGCCGCAGATGAACAGAATGTTCGTCGTGTCGACCTGGAAGAACTCCTGGTGCGGATGCTTCCGCCCGCCCTGCGGCGGAACGTTCGCCACCGTGCCTTCGAGGATCTTCAGCAGCGCCTGCTGCACCCCTTCGCCCGAGACGTCGCGGGTGATCGACGGATTCTCGTCCTTGCGGCAGATCTTGTCGACTTCGTCGATGTAGATGATCCCCTGCTGGCACTTCTCGATGTCGCCGCCGGCCGCCTGCAGCAGCTTGAGGATGATGTTCTCGACGTCCTCGCCGACGTACCCGGCTTCGGTCAGCGTCGTCGCGTCGACGATCGTGAACGGCACCGACAGCAGCTTGGCCAGCGTCTGCGCGAGCAGCGTCTTGCCGGTGCCGGTCGGCCCGATGAGCAGGATGTTCGACTTGGTCAGCTCGATGTCGTTGCGGCTGCGCGGCTGCTTCTGGATCTCGATCCGCTTGTAGTGGTTGTAGACCGCGACCGCCAGCTTCTTCTTCGTCAGCTCCTGGCCGATGACGTACTCGTCCAGGAACTTCTTGATCTCCTGCGGCGTGGGCAGCGTCGACCGCGTGCCGCGGCTGTCGAAGCGGTTGTCGTCCGCGATGATGTCGTTGCAGACCTCGACACATTCATCGCAGATGAACACCGTCGGCCCGGCGATGAGCTTCCGGACGTCGTTCTGATCCTTGTTGCAGAACGAACAACGGAGCACTTCCTGGTCGCCGCCCTTTTTCACCATGGAGAACCTGAACTTTCAGCCCTCGTACCCGGCGCGCCGGGCCGCCCAGGGAATTCTCAGCGCCATTCTAGACCCGTTTCCGGATGACATCATCAATAATACCGTATTCCCGTCCCTGGTCCGCCGACATGATGTAGTCGCGCTCGGTGTCCTCCTGGATCCGCTTGGCCGGCTGGCCGGTGTGCTGCACCAGAATCTCGTTGATCCGCTCGCGCATGCGCAGAATCTCACGCGCCGCGATGTCGATGTCCGTCGCCTGCCCCCCCAGCCCCGACATCCAGGGCTGATGGATCAGAATCCGCGAGTTCGGCAGCGAGTACCGCTTGCCCTTCGTCCCCGCCGCCAGCAGCACCGCCGCGATCGACGCCGCCTGCCCGATGCAGTACGTCTGCACGTCCGGCCGGATGAACTGCATCGTGTCGTAGATCGCGAACCCCGCCGTGATCGATCCGCCCGGGCTGTTGATGTACAGCGTGATGTCCTTGTCGGGATCCTCCGCCTCGAGAAACAGCATCTGCGCGATCACCAGGTTCGCGATCGTGTCGTCGATCGGCGTCCCGATGAAGATGATGCTGTCCTTCAGCAGGCGCGAGAAAATATCGTAGGCCCGCTCCCCCCGGTTGGTCTGCTCGACCACCATCGGGATCAGCTGGTTGCGGGGCTCCGGAGACTCGTAACGCATGGTCGACGCGTCCGCTTTCTGCTTCGCCGCTCACCGGGAGCGGACAGGTGATGGCCGTCGATCGTCCGACGCGACCCGCCGGTCGCGCCCCGTCGGCCGCTGCAGTGAATTGGTCGAGGAGAAGAATACGGGGTGGGACTCGATCACTCCCGTACGATTGTAGCACGCGCCAGCGCGAAGTCAACCGCCTTCTCCCGCTGTAACCCCAGACGCAGCTGCGAGATCCCGCCTTCCTTCTCCAGCGCCGCCCGGGTGGCCGCCGGCGTCCGGCCCGTCGCCTCCGCATACCGGCCGATCTCCGCCTCGACCTCCGCCTCCGCCACCATCAGCGCCTCGCGCTTCGCGATCTCGTCCAGCAGCAGCGTCCCGCCCACCGTCTCGCGCGCCGCTTCGCGCTGCCCCCCGCGGAACGCCTCCCAGTCGATCTGCGCCCGCCGCGGATCGATCCCCTGCTCCAGCAGCCGCCGCGCGAATTCCTCGGTCCGCCGCTCGACCTCCCGATCGACCAGCGCCGCCGGCACGTCGAACCCGAGCCGCCCCGCCAGCTGCTTCAGCAGATCCGCCCGCAGCTCCCGATCGGCCGACGCGTCTGCCTCGCGCTGCAGATCCTCGCGCACCCGCGCGCGCAACGCGTCGAGCGTCTCGAAGTCCCCCAGATCCTTCGCGAACTCGTCGTCCAGCGCCGGCACCATCCGCCGCTTGAGGCCGGTCACCTTCACCGTGTAGGTCACCTCGCGGCCGGCCAGATCCTTGATGGCGTGGTCGTCCGGGTAGCGGATCGGAAACGTCTTCGACGCGCCGACCGCCAGCCCGATCACCTGCGCGTCGAATCCGGGCGGATTCGCCGCCGCCCCCAGCTCCACCGAGACGTTCTCGCGGTGATCCGGCGCCGGCGCCCCCCCGCCCCCGACCCGCCGATCGAGATCGACGACCACCGTGTCGTCCATCTCCGCCGGGCGACCTTCGATCGCCTCGTACCGCGCCGACCGCTGGCGCAGCTGCTCGAGCGCCTGATCGACGCTTTCGTCCGTCACGCCGGCCGGCGGCCGGCGAAGCGACAGCGTCCCCAGATCGCCCGGGTCGAGCGCTGGCAGCGTCTCGAACGCCGCCGTGAACGTGAGCGGCCGGCCCTCTTCGACCTGTACGTCGCGGATGTCCGGCGTGTCGACCGGCTCCACGCCACGTTCCCGCAGGGCATCCTGGACGGCCCGCGGAATCAGATCGTGCGCCACTTCATGCAGAATCTGTTCCCGGAACCGCTGCTTCACCAGGCCGGCCGGCACCTTCCCCGGCCGGAAGCCGGGAATCCGGGCGCGGCGACTGAAGGTGTACGCGACCCGATCAATCTCCGCGTCGACCACGTCGCTCGGGATCTCGACGCGGAGGGTTTTCTGCGTGGCATTGACGTCAACGAACTCGGTCTTCATTAGTATCGGCAGCCGGCGTAAACCGTTCAGCCGCGGCGCAGGGAGAATTCCCTGGCGGACCGCAAGTCCTGACGGTACCGGTCAGTAGGGCGAATCAGAGTGAGGTCAAATGGTCGTCGTCGATCGTCGGAAGGGCGGGAGCCTGTCGGGCCGGGGACCGGCCACCCGATCGCGCCGCGCCGGCGGTGGTGCGAAAGGGGGGAGTCGAACCCCCATAGCCTTCCGGCTACCGGATCCTAAGTCCGGCGCGTCTGCCAGTTCCGCCACTTTCGCAGAGGGTATCGTGAACCGCGACTCCGAACCATTGCCAGAGTAGCATGCGGTTTTTCCGCCGGTCAACGTCCGCTGCTCCGTATGGACCGCAAGATATTGTGGTCACACGCCTGCTGAGCGGGTCGCCGTCTGGCGCCGCGCACGGCCAGCCGGCTCCGAGGCAGGTCGCCGCGAACGCCCTGCATCGGCCGACGACATCTCAGCCACCGGCCGGGCCTATTCGTGTTCGGCCAGATTCGTAATCAGGTATTCGAAGACCGGACCGCGCCTGGATCCGCGGGAGTTGATCGCCCGCCGCGCCGGGATGCGGTGCGCGCGGAGCCCCGCGGCGGTCGCGGCCGGATGCCCGTCGTACAGGCGCGCGACCTCGGGCGCCGTGGAGTTGCTCAGGAGGACGCGGCAGCCGCGCCGGGCGAGCGAGACGACGAGCGCCTGGAGACGGATCTGTTCGTCCGGCCCGAACGGGAACTGCGTGTAGGCGGTGAAGGAGGCGGTGCGACTGAGCGGCACGTACGGCGGGTCGAGGTAGATGAAGTCACCGGCGCGCGCCAGCGCGTCGAGGCGCTCGAACGAGCCGAGCACGAGCTGCACACCGGGCCGGCACAGCGCCGCCGAGACTTGCCGCAGGTTGTCGGCGTCGCAGATCCGCGGGCGCACGTAGCGGCCGGCCGGCACGTTGAAGCCGCCCGCCCGATTCAGCCGGAAGAGGCCGTTGTAGCCGGTCCGGTTCAGGTAAATCAGCATGGCCGCCAGCGCCGGCGTGTAGCCGTCCGGCGCCGGCCGCAGGCCGGACCGTGCGAGCCGCGCCGGGTTGAACCGCCGGTCGCGGACATCGTAGTAGTGCGACGGGCCGTGACGCGCGTGGTCGCGCGCGAGCCGTTCCAGGTGGCCGATCACCGCGCGGGGATGGTCGCGCACCGCCTGGTAGCAGCCGACCAGGTCGGCGTTGATCTCCATCAGCACGACCGGGCGGTCGGCGAGCTGCCCGCGGCTGTGGAGATCGAAGAAGAGGGCGCCGCTGCCGAAGAACGGCTCGACGTAGCGGGAGAAGCGCGGAGGGACGAACCGGCGGATCGCCGGCAGCAGCTGGCGCTTGCCGCCGGCCCATTTCAGCAGAGGCCGGACCTCGCCGGCCGCCCCGGCCGGGGCGCCGTTGCCGGTCATCTCCAGTCGGACGCCGACGTGTGCTCGGCCCACCACCACACGGTCAGCGCGCCGGCCAGCAGGGCGCCGGCACCGACGTACAGCGCGAGCGACGGCGCCAGCTGCCGGACGACCGTCGTCACGCCCTCGGAGAACAGCGTCAGGACGCCGGTGCCGACGGCGCTGAGGCCCGTCCGGTGCAGCAGCAGCCAGACGCTGCCGGCCAGAATCAGGAGCACAATGCCGATCGTGACGTTGAAGCCGAGATCGAGGTACTGTTCGGTGCGCCAGCGATCGCGGCGGAGGCGGGCCAGGACGCGACCCGTGAACTGCGGCGGCGCCGCCGGCGCCTCGCGGGCCACGAGCAGCGCCTCGACGCGGCGGGCGTCGGCCAGCGCAGCCGCGCACGGGCGGCACGACGCCAGGTGCGCCGCGATCCGCTGGTCGGGCGTGACATCGTTCGCCGCAATCGCCTCGATCTGGTCGAGGACTTCGTCGCAAAACATGGTTTGAATGGCGGGGCCCCCGGCACCCCGCCAGGCTCGCTTCACCCGCTCGCCTGTCGCGGTTCGCTCCGTTCCGCTCGCGCCGTTTGGATGGCGCCAATCCTCGCCTTCGCCATCAGCGGAGCGAGGTCTCGAGCACGTGCCGCAACTGGCGCTTGGCGCGATAGAGCTGCGTCTTCACCGTTCCGAGCGGCAGGTTGAACGCCTGGGCGAGATCCTCGTACGAGATCCCCTTGAGATAATGTCCGGCGACCAGCAGGCGCTGCTGCGCCGGCAGCTGCTGCAAGGCCTTCTCGAGCCGGTCCTTCACCTCGAGATCCCCGAACTGCCGATCGGCGCGCCCCAGGACGCGCCCCGCCAGGCCGTCCGCCGGATCGTCCAGCGGGCGTTCCGGCAGCCGCCGCCTCGCCGTCTCCTGCGCAAACACGTTGGCGACGATCCGGTAGATCCAGGTCGCCAGCCGGGCTTCGCCCCGGAAGTACGGGAGCCCGCGGTGCACGCGGAGAAAGACCTCCTGCGCCAGGTCCTCGGCGCGGCTCCGCTCCAGGCCCGTCTGGGCGAGAAAGGCGAAGACGAGATCCTTGTGGCGTTCCACCAGATCCTTGAAGGCCCCTTCGTCTCCAGCCTGGCAGCGCCTGACAAGGTCGACCTCACGGGAGGTGTCCATCCGCTATCCCTATATTAGAGCACCGGAGCGCCCGATTTGTTTCAGCAACCTCACTGAAACAAAGTGATCGGGCTTCCAGTCTAATGCTCATAGAACGGAGGGATCGATGTACCTGGGAGACTTCATCCACCTGGCCGCCATGGCGATACCGATCGTCGCGATTGCCGGCGCCTTTCTGGTCGCCGCGCTGCGGATCTACAGCCAGATGCGCGTCAGGGAACTGGAGATCCGGCAGCGGATTGCGATGATCGAAAAGGGGCTGGTGCCGCCGCCCGAGGTCGATCCCGCCCGCTTCGAGGACGCCCTGCGCACCGGCGGCCGCTTCGACCGCGGGTCGCGCGCCGGACGCTACCGGAGCGCCGGGATTACCCTCATCGGCATCGGCGTGGGCCTGATGGTCCTGATCGGCGTTGCCGGCGATGCCCCCAACCAGGGACTCGGCGTCGGCGGCTTCATCGCCGTGCTCGGTCTCGCTTTCTTCCTCAACAGCTGGCTCGATCGACCTTCGGCCGGCGCGCCGAATCCGCCCGCGCCCGGTGGACTGTCGTCGCCACACCAGCCCGGAGATGGGCCGGTCGATTCTTCGCTGCCGCGCTCCTGAGTCGCGGCGCGTCAAGGGACCGCCGGCCGCGCGGCGACCCTCCCTCGCCCGGCCGCGGCCCGCTCGATTCTCTCCCCCGCGGTCAGTGTTCGTACGCCCGCACTTCCGGATTGTCTTCCGGGCCGCCCGGCGCCGATATCAACATCAGAACGTGTCGGAGCGATACGCGAGCCGTATCTTTCATCAGGCCGATGGGTATCGCATTTGACACTGCCAGGTATTCCTGTCATTCTAAGTCGCTTTTTGTTCTCAAGCAGAAGGCGGCGAGCCAGCTGCTCTGGTGATGTCTCGTGTCGTCGCCTCTGTGACTGAGAGGGCGAAGCTGTCTACGCCCCCCAGGCTCAGCCCCATCGGCCCCGATCCTTCCACTCCATTGCGTCCAGGGCCTCCAGCCTGAGCTGGAGACCTGATTTCCTCAGCGTGCGTTGTCACACGGGGGGACGGCCTGGCGACAGGGCCGTCCGCGAGCCGATGCGGCCACGCGCGCTCAATTGGAAAACGACCATGTCAGACACCCTTGCGTTTCCAAGCCGGGAGGGGGTACGGCCACCGGGCGCGCCGGTTCCAGCCGAACTGGCCGGCGAGTCGCCGGCGGTCCGGCACATGCTTCTGGCGCTCGACCAGGCCTCAGCGGGACAGGGGTGTGTTCTGCTGGTGGCCGAGGCCGGCAGCGATGTCGAGGCGGTCGCCCGCCAGGTTCACTTCCGCAGCCGGATGGCGACCGGGCCGTTCGTGGCGGTCGACGGCGGTGCCGGCGATCCGCTCGACCTGACGCATCTGCTGTTCGGCGACGCGGCGTCGGGCAGCCCGTCCGAGCTGGAGCTGGTCGGGGCCGACAGTCGCATCGCGGCGGCGGCCGGCGGGACGCTGTTCCTGCGGGATGCCGACGAGCTGCCGGCGTTGCTGCAGGACCGGCTGGCGCGCATCGCCCGCGACGGCGACGTGCGCACACCGGTGAGCGACGCGCCGTGTCGGATCCGGCTGGTGGCCAGCTGTGTCGCGGCGCTCGAGGCGCAGGCCGAGCGGGACCGGTTCCGGACCGATCTCTACCGCCGGCTGGCGGCGGCGCGCATCGAGGTGCCGCCGCTGCGCCGTCGCAGCGAGGACATTCCGGCGATCACCGCGCAACTGGTCGAGGAAATCTGCCACGTGGCCGGGTTCGCGCCGAAGCCGTTCACGCCGACCGCGCTGACCCTGCTGGCCGCGCTGCGCTGGCCGGGCAACCTCCGCGAGCTCCGGAGCCTGATTGCCCGGCTGATCACCTCCGTGGACGGGCCGATGATCCGCCTCGACGATCTGCTCTCGCACATCCGCCTCGAAGCGACGCCGTCGAATCCGGTGCCGCACGGCAGCCTCCGGGAAGCCCGGTTGCGCTTCGAGCGCGAATACATCGCCGCCGTGCTCCAGCACCATCACTGGCGCATCAGCGAGGCGGCCCGCACCCTCGGCATTCAACGCCCCAACCTGTATCGAAAGGCCCGGCAGCTCGGGATCGCGTTACTCAAGGCGACCGACTAGCGCGGTGAAGTGAAGGTCATGATCTCAGTTCCGGTGCGACGGCTCCTCCTGGCGCTCACGCTCGTCCTGACCCCGTCCGCGCTGCCTGCGTCCGCAGCGCAGGCGCAACCGGCCGCCGTCCCCCCGCCGCCGGCGAGCGCGCCGGCCGCGGCGCCGGTGCGCGACGACTACGTCATCGGGCCGCACGACGTCATCAACGTCACCGTGTTCGGCGAACCGGATCTGTCGGGCCCGTTCCGCGTCGACGGCGACGGCACGATCACGTACCCGCTCGTCGGCCGGGTCGCCGCGGCCGGGCTCACGGCCCACGGACTCGAGGATCGGCTGCGCGGGCTGCTGATGAACGGGTACGTGAAGCACCCGCAGGTCCGGGTGGAGGTCCAGCAGTACCGCAGCCAGAGCATCTACATCATCGGAGAGGTCCGGTCACCGGGCCGTTACCCGCTGACCGGCAACATGACGCTCATCGAGGCGCTCGCGGAGGCGGGCTCCCTGAACGGCACGGCCGGCAGCGAGCTGCTGATCGTCCATTCGACGCGGAAGACGCCGCCGTCGGGTCCGGTCGTGCCGGGGGCCGACGCGACCGCGGAGGTGACACACATCAACATCGCCGACCTCCAGAGCGGCAAGCTGGCGGCGAACGTCGAGCTGCACGACGGCGACACGATCTTCGTGCCGAAGGCGGAGACGTTCTATATCACCGGGCAGGTCAAGAACCCTGGCGCCTACGTCCTCCAGCCGGGGATGACGGTGCTGCAGGCGATCTCGCTGGCGGGCGGCCTCAACGACCGCGGCTCGAACCGGCGGATCAAGATCATCCGCTTCGTCCATGGCAAGAAGCACGAGG
>Ga0307373_10001152_pt1 | contig 49896 bp, 42 predicted proteins | sample OX2MG_FD_202534 | JGI IMG/M metagenome (GOLD analysis project Ga0307373, IMG submission 202534) | Soil microbial communities from Risofladan, Vaasa, Finland - OX-2 | ecosystem: Environmental > Terrestrial > Soil > Coastal area > Acid sulfate soil | place: Finland: Risofladan, Vaasa | collected...
CTGGCCCAGGGGGCGCTGAGGTAGACCGCCGCCTGGAACAGCAGGAGGACCGCCAGGAGCGAGGTGGTCACGCTCAGCGCCCGCAGCTCCATCACGGCGGCCGCCAGCACCGCGGCCACCGCCAGCGAGGTCTCCGGCCGGGCAGCCCGCAGCGCTTGCCGCCAGCCGCTCAGGCCGCCCCGTCGTTTGGGGGTGCGGAGAAAGGTGGCCTTCAGGGCCAGCAGCCCCCGGATGTCGGCCAGCGACACCGTCCAGCTGAGGGCGAACCAGACCCGGAGCGCCCGGACGGCGTCGCCCCAGCTGAGCTCGCCACTGCGGCGCATGGCCCAGACCGCCCGGAGCAGACCGAAGATCAGGAACAGGAGCGGGATCACCAGCACCGCGCCGGTGATCTGGCGCACCGGCAGCCGTTCGTGGGCGGCGGTGAAGGCCGCCGTCGCCAGGAGCAGCAGGGTGAAGGCCAGCAGCAAGAGGTCGCCGAACCACTGCACCGCCCCCACCAGGTAGGACCAGCGCTGGGCCCGGGTGAGCTGGAGCCGATGGGGGGCGAACGGGATCAGCTCGCGCCAGTGCTGGCGGAGGATCTGCAGCCCGCCCATGGCCCACCGGAAGCGCTGCTTTTTCAGGCCGTCGAAGGTCAGCGGCATCAGCCCCTCGCCCCAGGCGACTTGGTGATAGACGCCGCGGTAGCCGCGGCCCAGGATGCGCAGGCTGGCCTCCGCGTCCTCGGTGATGCACTCCTCGTTCCAGCCGCCGATCTCGTCCAGTGCCGAACGCCGGATCAGCCCCATGGTGCCGCAGAAGATGATCGCCTCGCGGTGCGCCCGGGCCGGCATGGTGATGTCGAAGAAATAGCGGTAGCTGTGGAAGAGCCCCCGCAAATAGGAGTTGTCCTCCCAGTCCCGGTAGTGCTGCGGGGTCTGCACGAAGCCCACCTGGGGGTCCTGGAAGAAGGGAATCGTCTCCCGCAACCAGCCGGGCCGGGCCAGATAGTCGGCATCGACGATCCCCACGATCTCGACCTCCTGAGGCAGGCGGCTGGTGGCCTCGTTGAGAGCACCGGCCTTGAAGCCGGGCCACGGGGCCAGGTGGATGAATTGGAACCTCGGCCCCAGCTGCTCGCACAGCTGCTGAATCGGCTGCCAGACCGCGGGGTCGGCGGTGTTGTTGTCGACCGCCTGAACCAGGTAGTTGGGGGTAGTCCAGCCGATCCAGGGCGGCCAGCGTCTCCCCCACCAGCTCGACCGGCTCGTTGTACATCGGGACCTGGAGCACGACCAGGGGCCAGGGATGGGTCTCGTCCCAAGCCGGCGCTGGGGTGGGTTCTGGGACGGGCCGCCCGAGCACATCCAGGATCTCGAACAGGTCGGAGAGGGCCAGGGCCATGGCGGCGACCTCGGCCAGGATCAGCAGCAGCGAGCCGAGCAAGAGCAGTGGCGAGAGCCGAGGGAAGAGCGCCTGCTCCACGGTCTGTTGGACCGAGTAGGCGAGGTAGCTCAGCGCGGCCAGGCTGGCCAGCAGGAAGAGCTGGCTGGGCAGCCAGCACCAACCGGTCAACCAGCGCCGGAAGAGGAATACCAGCCCGATCAGGACTATTCCGGTCGCGATCACCAGCAAGTGGCGACCCGTGATCCAGGCGCTCAGCCAACCGCTCGCCGCCAGCGCCAGGACGCCCACAGTCAGCCCCAGCGGAAGTCCCGCTCGGCAGAGCCGAGGGAAGATGACCAGCAAGGTTCCCGCTGCCGAGGCGCAGGCGAGGTAGACCAGGAGCGAGAGCAGCATCGAGATCAGCTCCCCAGTTCGAAAAGTTGACGATTGACGCTGCCGCGAAGCGACCCGGTTTTCTGGCCCGCGGGCCGGACGGCTGAGGTCAGGTGCGCGGAACCTGCGGCTGAGCGGGAGCCGCCAGCAGTCTCAGGAGGCGGATCGCGATCCACGCCGCGATCGTGTAGATCAGGATCGCGACCAGCGCGGCCCAGAAGGTGGTGTGATCGAGTCGGGGCACGCCCGGTCGATCCAGGACGCCGCTGAACGGACCAGCCAGCGAGTTCCCGACCCCGATCACCACCGCGACAACTCCGGCGCTGTTGGCGGCCACCGCTCGGAGCAGAAAGTCCAGGGCCAGGAACCCGTCCATCACCGCCAGGCACAGCCAGATCAGCTCCACCAGGCGCAGCGTGCGCGCCGGTCGGCTCGCCCCGGCCCGGTCCGAAGGCGCGGCGGAGGTGGTTGGTGCAGTCTCGGGCTGCTCAGCTGGAGAGGTGGCGGAGAGTAAAGGTCCGTCGGTCCAGGGGATGGGCGCCTGGACTCCCCGGCCCAGGTAGGACGGCGCCGGGGATGTCGAGGCTGAGGTCGCCGAGGGAGGGTGGTCCGATTGAAACTGCTTCCACCCGAGTTCGCGGCTCATCACTTCCCTCCGCGCTGGCTCTGTGCCGTGGTGCGGCCGTTGACTGTGCGCCCACCCGCCGCCTCCCGGAGGTGGCTCCTTCCCCGAGATACAACGCGACCGCGGACCGTCGGTTTCAGCGCGGGGCCATCTCGGGAAGCCTGACCCGGGCTACTCCCGACGCAGCGGCAGGGGCAGTCGGGCGACCATGACGTGGGGCCGACGCTGCAGGGCCGCGGAGAGGACCAGGTCCAGGTGGTTGTGCAGCGGACGATGCCAGAAGTGACGGGGAAGCACCACCGGGATGAGGACCACCACCCGGTGGGCGGCCGACGGTTTGAGCGAGCCGACGTAGCGCAACAGGGGGCGCGTCACCGAACGGTAGTGGGAGTCGAGGATCACCAGCGGCACTCCGGGGTTCCATCCCTTCCAGGTCGCCTCCAGCTCCGCCCGGCGGCCCTGGTCCTCGTCGAATACCACCGTGACCGCCACCACCCGATCTCCCATGGAGAGCGCCTGGGAGAGGGCCCGGCTGGTCAAAACGGAGATCTCGGTGAAGGGCACCACCACGGTGGTGGAGCCCCGCTTGGGGCGGGTCGGCCGCTGGCCCAGGTGGAGCTCCGCCGCCACCTCCCGGTAATAGCTGCTCACCCTGACGAACATCCAGATCAGGAGGGGGATCGCGATCACCACCGCCCATGCCCCCTCTCGGAATTTGGTGACTACGAAGATCACGGTGGCGACCCCGGTGGTGAGCGCTCCCAACCCGTTGATCGCAATCCGCCACCACCAGCCCTTGGGTCTGCCCCTCAGCCAGTGGCGGACCATCCCCGACTGGGCCAGGGTGAAACCGGTGAAGACTCCGATCGCGTAGAGGGGGATCAGGGCGTCGGTGTTGCCCCGGGTGGCGATCAGCAGGATCCCCGCGAGCACTGTCAGTGCCCAGATCCCCTGGGTGAACACGAGTCGGTCCCCTCGAATCCCGAAGGCGTGCGGGAGCCGGTGATCGTTGGCCAAGAGGCTGGCCAGCACCGGCAATCCCCCGAAGGAGGTGTTGGCGGCCAGCGCCAGCGCCACCGTGACCAGAACAGAGATGGCGGCAAAGGCCCACCCGCGACCGAGGGCATAGCCGATGACCTGGCTGAGCACGGCGTCGTTGGCCCGCGGCTCCACGTGAAAGCGCTGAACCAGCACCCCCAAGCCGAGCAGCATGGTGGCCAGAAGGACGCCGAGCATGACCTCGGTCTGGCGCGCCTTGGTCACCTGGGGATGGCGGAAGAGCGGCACCCCGTTGGCGATCGCCTCCACTCCGGTCAGGGCGCTGCACCCGGCCGAGAAGGCCTGCAGCAAAAGCAGGACTCCGACCGCCTCCAGACCGTGGGTGGCGACCAGCGGTGTCCCCGGAGACCTGAGCTCGGGGGCCAGCGGATGGATCAATCCGAGCGCGATCACGATCAGGACCGCGGCAATGAAAGCCAGGGTCGGGAGCAGAAAGGCCCGCGCCCCCTCCGCCAGCCCGCGCAGGTTGAGGAAGGTGATCACGGCCAGGATGGCCAGGCAGAGCGGCACCGTGAGCGGCACCAGCCCGGGGAAGGCAGAAGTGAGCGACCCCACCCCGGCGGCGATCGAGACCGCCACGGTGAGGACGTAGTCCACGATCAGCGAGGCCCCGGCCAACAGGGTCAGCCGGGAGCCGAGGTTCGCCCGGGCGACGGCGTAGGCCCCACCGCCCTCCGGGTGGGCGCCGATCACCTGCGAGTAGGAGGCCACCAGCAGGACCAGCAGGCCGACGATGGCCAGGGTGATCAGGGGAGCCACCCGGAGAGCCGCCAGTCCCCCGGCGCCCAGGGCAACCAGCAGGGCCTGGGGGCCGTACGCCACCGAGGTGAGCGCGTCCAACGAGAGGGCGGAGAGACCCTCGACCGGGCTGATCTCCTCCTGAGCCGCCTCGCTGGAGCGGAGCGGGCGACCGAAGAGGCGTTGGCGGAGCTTCACTGCATCACCTGGGGAGGCGGTCTGAATCCTCGACCGCGAGAGTGTGCGGGATCGCCCGGCGGCCCAGCTTCCGGCGCTCGCCAGCTGGCGGCTGGCGACGCGGGTAGGAAATGGTGCGCGCTAGGCGCCCGCGCGCCTCAGATCCGCTCGGCCACGCTCTGGCCCTGGACGAAGAAGAGCAGATAGTCAGGACCACCCGCCTTGGTGTCGGTGCCACTCATGTTGAAGCCCCCAAACGGGTGAACCCCCATGTAGGCGCCGGTGGAGCGGCGATTGATGTAGAGGTTGCCCACCTGGAATCGCTCCTTGGCAATCGCGATCCGCTGGGGATCCCGGCTGAAGTAGGAGCCGGAGAGCCCGTACTCGGTGCCGTTGGCGATCTCCAATCCGTGATCGGGGTTCCGGGCCCGAATCACGGCCAGCACCGGGCCAAAGATCTCCTCCTGGGCGATTCGGGCATCGGGCGGGACTCCGCCGAAGATGGTCGGCTGGATCAGGTGCCCATCACCGGGGCCCTTGCCCCCACCCAGAAGCAGCTCACCCTCGCCTCTCCCCAGCTGGAGATAGTCGAGGATCTTCTCCTCCGCTGTTCCATCTATAACCGGGCCCACGCTCACCTCCGGGTCGACCGGGTCGCCGATCTTGAGCCGTCCGGCCAGCTCCAGCACCCGGTCGAGCACCTGGTCGTAGACGGCATCGACCAGGACCGCTCTCGAGCCCGCGGAGCACTTCTGTCCCTGGAAGCCGAAGGCCGAGGTGACGATCGCCTGGGCAGCCAGTTCCAGGTCGGCGGTCTCGTCGACCACCACCGCGTTTTTGCCCCCCATCTCCAGCTGGACCCGCTTCAGCCAGAGCTGACCAGGGTGTACCCGCGAGGCCCGCTCGTAGATCCGCACCCCGATCTCCCTGGATCCGGTGAAGGCCACGAAGCGGATCCGGGGATGGTCCACCAGCGCCTCGCCGATCACCGACCCCCGTCCGGTCAGCAGATTGATCACCCCGGGGGGGAGCCCCAGCTCGGTGAAGATCTCCACCAGCCAGGCTGCGGTGGTGCTCGAGGTCTCGGCCGGCTTGAGGATCACGCAGTTCCCGGCAACCACCGCCGCCGTCATCATCCCGGTGGCCAGGGCCAGCGGGAAGTTCCAGGGGGAGATCACCGCCCCCACTCCGAGGGGTAGGTAGCGGAACTGGGTCAGCTCGCCGGGCCAGGGCGCCATCTTGTCCCGGCCACTCAGCTCCAGCGCCTGGCGGGCGTACCACTCCATCAGGTCCACGACCTCGGAGACCTCTCCGTCCGCCTCGTCCCAGGCCTTGCCGACCTCATAAACCATCAGCGCCGCCAGCTGGTCGCGGCGCCGACGGACCACCTCGGCGGCCCGCAGCAGGAGGAGAGCCCGCTCCTCAACCGGGGTCCTGGACCACTCGGGGAAGGCCCTCCAACCGGCGGCGACCGCCCGATCCACGTCCTCCACCCGGCCCGCCGCGTGGCGACCGATCACCTCCTCCGGGTGGGCCGGGTTGCGGGACTGGATCAGCTCCCCGGTCTGCACCCGCTCACCACCGATGAGCAGCGAGTAATCCCGGCCCAGCCCGCCTCGCACCTCTTCGAGGGCCGCCGCGAACCGGCGCCGGTTGTCGGCCAGCGCGAAGTCCAGGGTCGGCTCATTTCGGAACGGAGCCAGCGGCATGGGAGGTCCTCCTCGTCGGTTGCGATTGTCGTGACCCGGCTGCCTTGCCGGCATCAGCGCCGCGGTCGAAGTCGCCGGACTATCGCCGCACCAGGTTGCGGGCCAGGAAGAGCACGTTGGCGGGGCGTTCAGCGAGCCGCCTCATGAAGAAGGGGTACCAGTGGGTGCCGTAGGAGGTGGCCACCAGTACGGTGTAGCCCTGCGCCAGCAGATCCCGCTGGAGTTGGGGCCGGATGCCGTAGAGCATCTGGAACTCGAAGGCCTCCGGGCGGATCCCCTCTTGCGCGGTGAAGTTGATCGCGTGCTGGACCATCCTTTCATCGTGCGTGGCAATGGCGGTGTAGCCGCCTCGGGTCAGGGCCAGCTCCATCATCCGGAGGTAGTTCTCGTCGACCTCGGCCTTCTTGGCGAAGGCTACCTCGGGGCTCTCGAGGTAGGCGCCCTTGACCAGCCGCAGGTTGGGAGAGAGGGGCAGGAGCGACTCCAGATCGGCCCAGGAGCGGCGCAGGCTGGACTGGAGCACCGCCCCAACGTTGTCGAATCCCCGGGCGCGGAGCCTGCGGTAGGTCATGAGGGTGGCGTCGACATGGGTCGAGTCCTCCATGTCGATGCGCATGGTCATGCCCAGCTCGGTCGACAGCTGGAGCAGCCGGACCATGTTGTGCTCGGCCAGCTCAGCCGACAGGTCGAGCCCCATCAGGGTCAGCTTGATGGCCACATTGCAGTTGAGCTCCTCGGCGGCCAGCCGTCGGATGAGCCCCTGGTAGTCCTCCACCGCCAGGTCGGCGTCAGCGGCGCTGGTGACCGCCTCACCCAGCAGGGTGGCATTGCACTTGAAACCCTGCCGATTGAGGTTGCGCACCGCCTCGACGCACTGGTCGAGAGTCTCGCCGGTGACGAACCGGGAGGCCCCCAGCCGCATCCCGTACCTGGCCATGAAGGCCTTGGTGGCCCGGTTCTGCGCGGCGGCCAGGATCGTGCTTCGGGCCATCGCATTCAGCGAGGGCAAGCGGTCAGCCCGCCTGGATTCGGGCCGGTTGGGCACGGGTGTCCCGGGCTAGAGGCATCGGCGGACGTCACCTCCAAAGTGGCTCAGCGCTCCATTCTCCGCGGTTCGGCGAGGGCGGCGTCCTCGGCCAGGCGGCGGCAGCTGGACCCGGGAATAGCTCGAGCGCCGGCGGCGTCCCGGTTGGGCTTAGATTGATCGATATGAGTCCAGCGGCATTCCCCACCCGTCGGCTCGGCCAGGAGGGTCTGGTCGTCTCCGCTCTGGGCCTCGGTTGTATGGGCATGTCCCAGGCCTACGGACCCGCCGATGAGGCCGGGTCCTCGGCGACGATTGACCGGGCGCTCGAGCTCGGGATCTGCTTTCTGGACACGGCCAACGCCTACGGTGACGGCCACAACGAAAGGCTGGTGGGCCGGGCGATCGCCGGACGACGAGATCAGGTCGTGCTGGCGACCAAGTTCGGGATTGTCCGGGACAGCGCGATGGCGAGCTCGATCAGTGGACGGCCCGAATACGTGCGGAGCTGCTGTGAGGAGTCGCTGCAGCGGCTGAACACCGACTACATCGACCTCTACTATCAGCACCGGGTTGATCCCGAAGTTCCGATCGAGGAAACGGTGGGAGCAATGGCCGAGCTGGTGGGGGCCGGCAAGGTGCGCTTTCTTGGCCTCTCGGAAGCCAGCGCCGACTCCCTGGAGCGGGCGGCGGCGATCCACCCGATCAGCGCCCTCCAGAGCGAGTGGTCGCTCTGGACCAGGGACATCGAGGAGGAGGTTCTGGCGACCGCCCGCCGGCTGGGGATCGGACTGGTCCCCTTCAGTCCTCTGGGCCGGGGATTCCTGAGCGGGAAGATCAGGGATCCAAAAGATTTCGGAGCCGATGATTTCCGCCACGAGAATCCTCGCTTCCAGGGGGAGAACTTCGAGCGAAATCTGGAGCTGGTGCGGCTGGTGGAACAGCTGGCGACTGACCGAGGGATTACCCCCGCCCAGCTGGCCCTGGCCTGGTTGCTCGGACAAGGGGACGACGTGGTGCCGATCCCGGGCACCAAGCAGCGGCTCAAGCTGGAGGAGAACGCCCAAGCCGCATCGGTAACCCTCTCCGATGCCGAACTGGACCGGCTCAGCTCCCTGGTGCCGCCCGGCGCGTTTGCCGGGTCGCGCTACCCCGACAGCCGGTACAGCTACGGATCCAGTCCCGCCCGCGGCTGAGCAGTCAGCTGGGGTGGGTGGGTGGCCGGGCATCGCTGCTCACCTCTCGTACACCACGTAGGAGGTGCGGTGAGCGACCCGGTCGTAGAGCGAGCGGGCGGGGGCGTTGAACTCCTGGGTCTCCCAGTAGGTGCTCGCGGCGCCGCGGCGGTCGGCCTCCTCGAAGGCAGACTCGAGCAGCTCCCGGGCAACCCCTTTCCCACGGGCCTGGGTGGCGACGAACAGGTCCTCCACGTAGCAGCGGTCGGAGCTGGACCAGGTTGTGGGGTGGAACACCAGATGGACGAACCCCAGCAAGCGATGGCTTTCGTCCTCAGCCACCAGTCCCACCACCGGACCGGTGCCGGCGGCGAGCCGGGAGAAGGTATCCCAGGTCACCCGGTCATCGATCTCCGCCCGATAGAAGTGCAGGTAGGCCTCCCAGAGCTGGGTCCAGGACCTTCGGTCGCTCTCGGAAAGTGGTCTCACCATGTCGGGAACCTCCATTGGCTCAGAAGTGCAGCAGTCGCCACTTGTGGATCAGGGGCGCCTGGTCCGCCGGGAGAGTCGGCCCGCCGGAGTTGGGAAGGTAATGCCGCTCGGCTGGGGGAAGACGGGATGAAGGCCACCATCAGTGTCGGGCGGGGACCATGCTGGGCCGCCCACCTTGCCACGGCTGGCGGGGTACCCGGATCTCGGTGAGTTCGAAGCTCCAAGGTTCAACGCCGGCCCGGTAACCGTCGACCCAACCATCGACGCCATGCGAGAAAGCTTTGGCGAAGAGGGAACATTTCGACCCGCCCAGCCGCTTGCCCCTGACCTCCCGTGAGGATCGGAGCGGGATGAAGCGACCGCCTCGGTCGCCCCGCTCCACAAGCGTGGGCATTCCTCGCCAGAGGAGCGATCTCGCGGCTGGCCACTATTCATCACAATTGGCTACGTGGTATTGACCGGATTTGGGGCCGCCGCGGTGACCTTCATGGTGGTGATGTACGCCCTGGAGCGGCGCCACCCCGGATTCGTCCTGGCCTTCGCCGGCGGCTGCCTGCTGTCGAGCACTTACGGCTTCCTGGCTGGCGCCTGGCCGTTCGGCGTGGTCGAGATCGTCTGGGCCGGGATCGCGCTCCGGCGGTACTTCGGGGCGAGGGCGAGCGCTCGCTAGTCGCCCGGCGCCGATTCCGGGTGCGGAGCTCGCTTCAGCAAGGCTAGCCGTCCGCGACTCCTCATTCAGCCGCCCTAGTGGAGCGCGGCGGCGATGGAGCGGTCCCAGCTGCGGGTTCCGGGCTCAGGACGCGGGTCCGCTGCAGGCTGCGGTCGAGCAGGCTGGCCAGCGAGTAGAGGACCTCTAGGTGGGGGACCTGGATCTCCATGATCTGGGCCAGCTCCACCAAGGCTCCCACGGTGGCCCCCAGCTCAAGCGGCCGCCCCGATTCGACGTCCTGGAGCATGGAGGTCTTGTGGCCGCCGACTCGCCCAGCGCCCTGAATGCGTTTCTCGATTCCGACCGGGAGCTCGAGCCCGAGCTCGCGCCCGATCAACTCCACCTCCTCCATCACCGCTCTGACCAAAGGCACCGCTCCGTCGGAGGAGGTGATCTCCTCCAGGGTGGCTCGAGACAGGGCCGAGATGGGGTTGAAGCTGGCGTTTCCCAGCAGCTTGAGCCAGAGCTCGGGCCGGATTCGCTGCGGCACGGGCGCCTTGAAGCCGGCGCGACGCAGCGCCGCCGAGACCTCCGCGGTCCGAGCCGAGGTTCCTCCGGTGGGCTCGCCCAGGCTGATGCGATTCCCTTCCAGGTGCTCGACCACCCCCCACTCCGAGATCCGGGCGGCCGGATAGACGATGCAGCCGACCACCCGACGGGCGTCGATGTTCTGGGAGATGACTCCGCCCGGGTCCACCGCCTGGAGCGTGGTCCCCTCCCAGGTTCCCCCGAACCCGGAGAAGAACCACCAGGGGATCCCGTTCTGGGCGCTGAACACGCTGGTCTGGGGGCCGAGCGCCGCTCCCAAACGTTCCGCCAAAGGAGGCAGGCTGTGCGCCTTCACCGTGAGGAACACCGCATCGGCGGAGCCGATCGGCGTCAGCTCTTCGGTGCACTCCGGGTGCACTGTGAAGTCGCCGGAGATCCCGGTCACCCGCAGCCCCTGGCTGCGCAGGGCCGCCAGCTGTGGGCCCCGGGCGATCAGGGTGACCTCCTCTCCCACTCGGGCAAGGTGAGCCCCCAGCAGCCCCCCGGTGGCCCCGGCGCCGAGGACAACGAACTTCAGGTCAGCCTCACTTCGGCGTGCAGGCCTCGGCCACGATCCGCCGCTGGATCTTTCCGGTCGCCGTCCGAGGAATCGCCTCCACGATGAACAGGCGACTGGGAACCTTGAACTCGGCCAGATGCTCCCGACAGTAGGCGAGCAGCTCCTTCTCGTCGCTGGGAGAGCTCAGCACCACCGCCGCCGCAACCTCCTCCCCCCAGGTCGGGTGGGGCCGACCGAAGGAAACCGCCTCAGCGACCGCCGGGTGGGCCTCCAGGACGCCATCGACCTCCAGGGGAGCGATCTTCTCGCCACCCCGGTTGATCATCTCCTTGAGCCTGCCCGAGAGGGTCAGATACCCCTGCGCATCCAACAGACCGAGGTCACCGGTGCGGAACCAGCCGTCGGTGAAGGAATCGGCGTTGGCCTGGGGATTCGCCTCGTACCCATCGGTCACGTTGGCTCCTCGGATGACCACCTCCCCGGGGGAGCCGGCGGGAAGCAGCTGGCCACCCTCCGAGATGGTCGCGATCTCGACCCCGGTTCCCGGTCCCACCGAGCCCGGGCGGCGCTCCTTCGGCGGCAGCGGATTGGAGGCCATCTGGTGGCTGGCCTCGGTCATGCCGTAGGCCTCCAGCACCGGGACCCCGAAGCGCGCTTCCATCTCCGCCATCTGGTCGGGACTCAGTGCCGAGCTGCAGCTTCGGACGAAACGAAGTCCCTGGCTCCCGAGCGGCTGGTTCTCGGTGGTCCGCATCAGGATCATCTTGTGGGGGGTCGGGGAGGCGCTGAACCAGGTCGGCCGGTACTCCCTGGCCAGAGGCCAGAAGGCCAGCGGGTTGAACTTGCGGGGGGTGATCACCGAGCCACCCGCAGCCAGCGCAGAGAGCGCTGATGCCACCAGGCCGTGGACATGGAACAGGGGCATCGCGCAGAGCGAGACGTCGTCCTCGGTCAGCTGGTAGTGGGTGACAATGTGGCTCACCGAGGCGGTCAGGTGTCGGTGCCGAAGTGGGACCCGCTTGGGCCGACTGGTCGTCCCGCTGGTGTGCAGCACGAGGGCGACATCATCTGGCGCAGCCGCGTTCGCGCTCCGACCGGCCACCGCTGGCCGGGCAGATTCGAGATGGAGATCGCCGTGGGCATCGATCTCGACCTCGACCACCACCCCTTCCGGCGGCAGGGCCCGCCTGGCCGCGATCCCCTCACCTCTCGGGACCAGCAGAATTCGGGCTCCCGTGTCCTCCAGGTAGAAGCGGAACTCCTCTTCCTTGTAGGCGGGGTTGAGCGGACAGGAGGTGGACCCCAGCGTCGCAGCCAGGAACATCACGATCGCCTCGGGCCCATTGGGGAGGGCCATCGCCACCCGGTCGCCGGCGCCGACCCCGAGTGCGGCCAGCCGATCGGCAGCCTCCTCGACCAACTGGCGCAGTCGAAGGTGGCTGAGGACCGGCCCCTCCGGCACCAATATGGCTGGATGGTCGTCGCCGCCGCGGATCAGCAGGTCGACCACGGTTTTACTCATCGCAAGCCTCCGGGATTCTGACGGGTGACGCCAGCCGGCTCGACAGGCTCTCGGGGTCATGCGGGCCACATCGGCCGACCCCGGATGCCCGGCAGTGTAGCCCCAGGGCGGTCGGGGCTGGGAGGAGCAGCGACCTCGCCGGGAATGGCCGGCTCTGATATCGCGCAATCGAGTGCATTTACCCCTTGACGTGATTCCGCCGGCGGTGTACGTTGCCATCTCATGTTCAGGGGAATCCCCCCGAACGTGGCGCGCCCGCACTCCGCGACTCGGGTGCGGGCTCCGATGAGGAGTCACCCAGATCCGTTCGACGGGCGCTGACGATGACTCGGGAGAGACACGACAAGATCAAAGGAGGTTGACTGTCCAGTGAGGCTTGCGACGATCAGGACCGCAGAGGGGCCCCGGCTCCACGTCCGGGGTCAGGCGGGCTACGTCGACGCCGCGGCCGCTACCGGCAATTCTCAGCTCACCACGATGAGTTCGGCACTTGCCGCCGCCCCAGAGGCCTGGGAGCAGCTCCGGGCCCTCCAGTCACAGCCGGGTCGCCCGACCGAGGAATCCGAGTTCGCGGCGGCGGTTCCGGACGCGCCTCGCATTCTCTGCATCGGGGTCAACTACAGCGACCATGCCAAGGAGACCGGGCGGAGCGTGCCCAGCTGGCCCGAGAGCTTTTTCCGGGGCGCCTCCAGCCTGGCAGGTCCATACGACGATCTGATCTTGCCCGCTCTCAGCGAGCGCTTCGACTACGAGGGCGAGCTGGGCATTGTGATCGGCCGGGGCGGCCGCTACATTCCCGCCGATCGGGCCCTCGAGGCGATCGCCGGATTCGTGGTCTGCAATGACGCCTCCGCCCGTGACTGGCAGCGGGCCGGCACCCAGTGGACCCCGGGCAAGAACTTCGACGGCACGATGCCGCTGGGACCGGAGCTGGTCACGGTCGATGAGGTCGATGTGGCCGATGTCCAGCTCACCACCAGCGTCAACGGCGAGGTCAGGCAGTCGGCCCGGACCTCCCAGATGCTGGTGAACGTGCCCCGGGCGGTGGAGTTTTTCTCGTCGTTCACGACGCTACGTCCCGGAGACGTGATCGCCACCGGCACCCCGGGGGGGGTGGGGATGGGACACCAGCCGCCGCTGTGGCTGGTGCCCGGCGACATCGTCGAGGTCACGGTCGAGGGGGTCGGCACCATCCGTAACCGGGTGGTGGCCGAGAACCCGCAGCAGGTATCGCGTACGTGGGTTCCGGCCTCTGCATCCGGCCCGGGCCTGTAAATTCGGCAGCTTGGTACTCAGGGAGGGACCCTATGCGCTGGTTTCACCGTCGACCTGAAATCACCCCGATGCCCCCGTCGGACGAGGGCATCGATGGGAGCGACCGGCGAGTTGCGGCGCGAGGGCGCCGGCTAAGCGCGGCCGCCGTCGCCCTGGCTCTCGGGGTCGCGGCCGCCGCCACCAGCGGGGCCATCGCCTTCACCCCCGTGTCTGCGGCCAGCGGACCACTGGTGATCGGGGACCTCGCCCCATTCACCGGACCGGATTCCGCCCTGGGGGGTTATTACATCGCCTCCTGCCTGGCGGCGACCACCGCCATCAACAAGGACGGCGGGGTGCTCGGTCACCAGCTGACCTGCCAGAGCTTCGACACCAGGGGTGATCCGGCCGACGCGGTGCCGGCCGCCAACCAGATGTTCGCCACCACGCCCAATCTGGCCATGGTGATCGGATGCACCTCGGACGAGGCGGCCTCGGTGGTTCCGATCATGAACACCCACAAGATGGTGTCGTTCTGCATGACCGGGCAGTCCGAGTTCGACCACCACCACTACCCGTACTTCTTCCGCCTGGTTCCACCGGACCTGGCTGAGTCCTACGCGATGGTCGCCATCGCCAAGTACACCAAGCACTACAAGAAGATTGCCCTGGCGTTCGGCAACGACATCGGGTCGCAGACCTTCGTCAATCCCGCCCTCAGCTCGATCAAGAAGGCCGGACTGAAGCTCACCGCCAACGTGACCCTGGATCTCACCGCCAGCACCTTCCGCACCGAGGCCGAGACGGTCGTGCAGAGCCATCCCCAGGTGATCTTCACCGAGGCCCTGGGCTCCGCCGAAGCCACCTTCCTCTCCGAGGTGAAGCAGCTCAACGGGGGCAAGATGATTCCGATCATCGGCACCTCGGCAACCATCGACCCGTCGTGGTACTCCTCGGTGGCCGCCGCGATCGGCAAGTCAACCTTGTCCAAGAACTACGTCGCCGACAACTTGGTCACGGCCACCTCGGGACCCGCCTACACGCCGTTCTACGACGCCATGCACGCGGTGGCGTCGCAGGTCACCGCCGATGACTCGGGCAGCCTGGCAACGCTGCTCTCCGGGCCGGGTGCGGTCCACCTCTTCGACGGCATGAACCTGGCCGCGCTGGCCATGATCATGTCCAAGAGCACGGTGCCCAGCGTCTACAAGGCTGACATCCTGAAGATCGGCGACGGGGTGAAGGGCGCGGTGGTGGTGCACAGCTTTGCTGCCGGTAAGGCTGCGCTCGCCAAGGGCAAGGCGATCCGCTACATCGGACCCGGGGGTCCGACCAGCTTCGACAGCTATCACGATTCGCCGGGTATTTTCCAGATCGACGGCTACGGGCCCAACGGCGCGGTCACGGTGGTGGGAGGGATCACTACCGCCCACTACCGGGCGGTCCAGTAGCCAAGACCCACAGTTAATCCCAGACCGGGTGGGGCGAAGTTCGCCCCACCCGGTCCACTGCGCCCCAGGGAAACTCCTGTCCTCATGAGCCTCTTCATCGCCTCCATCGGATTCGGCATCGTCACCGCCTCCGTGCTGGCCATTGCTTCCGTCGGTTTCACGGTGCAATTCGGCGTCACTGACGTGCTCAATCTGGCCTATGCATCGGTGATGATCGCCTGCGCCTACATCGCCTACCTGGTCAATCAAACCGGTCAGTCGGTTTGGTTGGCGATGGTGGTCGCAGCCATCGCCGGCGGCGTGATATCGCTGGTCATCAACAAATACATCTACGCGCCGTTCCAGCGCCGCGGCACCTCGCCCACCGCCGTGGTCATCGTGTCGCTCGGAGTGCTGCTCATCATCGAGTTCACCATCCAGGCTATGGAGGGCGCGGCCAACGTCTCCTACACCATGAGTCAGGGCGCCACCTACACCCTGGGCGGCCTCACCCTCACCGGGGTCCAGCTGGTGATCATCGGGCTCAGCCTGGCGTTCATGGTCGGGCTCCATCTGCTGCTGCGTTACACCCGTTTTGGGAAGGCCATGCGGGCCACCGCCGCCGATCGGACCCTCGCCCGCAACTGCGGCATTCGGACCGATCGGGTGATCACTCTCGCCTGTCTGATCACCGGCGCGCTGTGCGGCGTGGCCGGCACAGTTTTCGCCATCAATTCAGGCAGTTTTGGGGCCACCAGCGCGGACCTTTTTTTGGTCCTCATCCTCGCCGCCGTGTTCCTCGGCGGCCCCGGCCAACCCTATGGAGCAATGCTGGGAGCGCTGGTGATCGGGGTCGCCACCGAGGTCAGCGCGGTCTTCATCACCTCGGACTACAAATATGTCTCCGCCTTCGTCATCCTGCTGGTGATCTTGGCAGTCCGTCCGCGCGGGATCTTCAACGCCGGGACAATTGGCTGAGCCCGTGATAGCGCCTCTCCCGGATCGAGGGCGGCCGGAGCGCGGGTCTGGCCAGGACCGGCTAGCGCCGCTGCCATGAGCCAGAGCACCCTCTTCTACCTGGCCAACCTGCTGGTCTACGGAGGCGTCGACGCGATCGCCTGCCTGGGCCTCTCGATGCAGTTCGGGATCTCGGGTGTCAGCAACTTCGGCTACATCATCTTCCAGGCTGCCGGGGCCTACACCGCGGCCATTCTCGCCCTGCCCCCGGATACCGCCAACGGTGGGTTTCAGACCTATATCGGGGGACTGGGTCTACCTTTTCCCATCCCCTGGATCGGCGCCGCGGTGGTGGGCGGGCTGGTCGCTCTGCCCTTCACCCTGCTGGTAGGGAGACGGTTGACCGGCCAGGTAGCGGCAATCGGACTGCTGGTCACCGCGGTCATGGCCAATCTCCTGATCAACAACTTCGTCCCCCTCTTCAACGGCGCGGCAGGTCTCTCGGTGGTCCCCCAACCACTGCACAACGTGGTCAATCCGCAGAGCCAGACCTATCAGTGGGCCTACGGCCTGGTGGCCGCCGGGATCACGATCGCGATCTACTTCCTCTTCCGCCGCCTGACCGAATCGCCCTACGGCCGGAGCCTGCGGGCGATGCGCGATAACAGCCCGGTGGCCGATGCCCTGGGCAAGGATCTGCTCAGCCTGCGCACCTCGGTGCTGGTGCTGGGGGGCATGGCCGCCGGGCTATCCGGTGGGATTCTGGTGGGGTTCATCACCCTCTGGTCGCCGGGGGCTTGGGGGTACGCCGAGACGATCGTCCTGTTTGCCGCAGTGATCATCGGCGGCACCGGCAATCACAAAGGAGCGATCTTGGGGGCGGTCCTGGTGCCGCTCGGCTTCGAAGAGGCGACTCGCTTCATCCCGGCGATCGGTGCGCCCGGCCTTATCCCCGCCCTGCAGTGGGTGGCGATCGGGCTCTTGATCGTGACCTTCCTCTGGTTTCGCCCGCAGGGGATCATCCCCGAGCCGCGCCGGCGCATCTTTGCCAAGGCTCTGGCTGCCCGCGGTGGTGGACCGGTTCTCCGGGCGACGGCGCCCTCCACCAGCTCCCCGCGGATCTCCCCGTCGGCAGCCGAGCCGGCTAATCAGCCGGGCCCGATCCTCACCACCGAGGCGCTCGAGGTGAACTTCGGTGGGGTCCAGGCGGTGGATGGGGTCAGCATCCAGTTGGAGCGCTCCCGGCTCACCGGTTTGATCGGCCCCAACGGGGCGGGCAAATCAACCTTGCTCTCGGCGCTGGCCGGGACCGCTACGGCGGCCTCGGGGAAGATTCTCTACCAGGGTCAGGACGTCACCACGGAGCACACCTTCCTGCGGGCGCGGGCCGGACTGGTGCGCACCTTCCAGCTGGCCAGTGAGTTCAAGCGGCTCACCGTGGTGGAAAACCTGCTGGCCGCGGTCCCCGACCAGCGCGGGGACACCTTCCGGGGGGCCCTCCGGGGCCGTCGATTCTGGGGCAAGGAAGAGGGGACCGCCATCGAGCGGGCGGCGGAGTTGATGGAACAGTTCGGGTTGATCGACTATGCCGACACCTTCGCCGGCAACCTCTCGGGCGGCCAGCGTCGCTTGGTGGAGATCATGCGGGCGCTGATGGCCCAGCCCCAGCTGTTGCTTTTGGACGAACCGATGGCGGGGATCCACCCGACCCTGGCCCGCAAGATCGGCAAGAGTCTGCAGGCGCTCTGCGCCGAGGGCATGACCATCCTCCTGGTGGAGCACGAGCTGGCCTTCATGGACGAGTTCTGCGAGCCGGTGATCGTGATGGCCGAGGGACGGGTCCTGGCCGAGGGCACGATGGCCGAGCTCAGGGGCCAGCCCGAGGTCGTGGAGGCCTACCTTGTCGGGTGAGCCCGGGGCCGCCCCAGCTCTCCGGGGCGCCGCTCTGGAGACGGAGCTCCTCTCCGCCGGCTATGCGGGAAGGCCGGTCGTTCAGGAGCTGTCGATTCGGGTCTCCCCCGGCGAGGTGGTCTCCGTGGTGGGGCCCAACGGATCGGGCAAGAGCACCCTGCTGAAATCGCTGGTCGGGGTGGTCCAGGTGCTCTCGGGCAAGGTGATCTGGGACGGCGCCGAGGTCACCAACTGGACCCCCGATGCCGCCGCCCGGGCGGGGGTTGGCTACGTGCCGCAGGTAGACGACGTCTTCGCCCCGCTGACGGTGCGGGAGAACCTGGAGATGGGCGGCTACCTCCTGCCCCGACGGGCCGTCCCGGAGCGGATCACCCACGTGTTGGAGGTCTTTCCCCAGCTGGGCCGGATGCTCACCCGCAAGGCTGGTCGGCTGTCGGGTGGCGAGCGCAAGATGCTGGCGATGGGCCGGGTACTGATCCTGGAGCCACGGGCGTTCATCCTCGATGAGCCGACCGCCAACCTGGCACCGGCGCTGGCGCTATCGCTCCTCGATGAACACGTGCGGCAGTTGAGCGCCACCGGCGCCTCCGTCCTGATCGTGGAACAGCGGGCTCGCGCCGTACTGGCCATCTCCGACCGGACCTACGTGCTGACTGGGGGACGGTGCCAGATGGAGGGGACCCCAGCCGAGCTCACCGCCAGCCCAGACTTCGTGGACACCTTCCTCGGCGGCCGGCGGCGGACGGGCGACCCCCAGGAGTAGCGATCGGGAGCCGCTCCGCGGCCGGTGGGCGAAGCGCTTTGGTCGGGGCCAGCGGCGACCTCTGACCGGAAAGGGCGCGGTCCCTGTGGACACGGTCCGAGTCCCTGCCTAAACCATCACCCCGGCGGGCGATGGCCTGGCTGGCGAGCATGTCCCAGGAAAGGGCGGCCTCGAGCGGAGCGAGGAGGCGGACCGGCGGATTCTGGCCGAGCCACGCCAGGCGAACTCACCTGGCGCTAGCGACGAGCCGCGCTGGGCGAGCTGGGCGGCCCGGTTCTCAGGTGGCTCCGGTGGATGCCAGCACCCTGCGGATCGCCTCCGCCAGGGCGAGGGCCGAATCGGCGTTCAGCTCTACCGCCACCCGGGCTCCCGGGCCCAGCTGGGGATTGAGGAAGTCCAGATTGAGAGTGTGCTCGGCAGAGGCATGGACCGGGTGGTCGAAGTAGACGCTGGCGTCGGTGACCGAGAACCACCCCTGGGTACCCTTGCCGCTGCCCCGAAGACTGACGGTTTCCGTCTGATAGGTGCACACCTCAGGACCCCTCGCCGGCCAGAAGTCGGCCGTAGAACTGCCAGATCTCCTCCCAGCCCGCCTTGGCCGCCTCGTGCCGGAAGCTCGGTCGGTTGGGATCGAAGAAGGCGTGCCCCGCCGCGGGATAGGTGTGGAACTCGAAGTCGGCTCCCTGGTCCCGCAGCGTCTGCTCCAGTGTCGCGATCTCCTCCGGCGAGGGGTGCTGGTCCTCGGCGCCGAACAGCCCCAAAACCGGACACGCTAGCTTGGGGGCGAGGCGTAGCAGGGAGCGTCCCTTGAGCGGGGAGTCCGCGGGCGGGTCCGCCGCGATGAATGCTCCGTAGCAGACAACCGCCGCATCGAGAGGAAGGCTGCACGCCGAGAGAAAGGACTGACGACCCCCGGAGCAATAGCCGATGACTCCGACCTTGCCGTTGCTGGCGGACAGGGAGCGGAGGTAGGCGGCCGCGCCCCCCACGTCGCCGACCAGCCGCTCATCGGGCACGCCCCCTTTGGCCCTGACGGCGGCAGCCGCGTCGTCAGGGCTGGCTCCGGCGGCATCCCGGGAGTAGAGGTTTGGACAGATGGCCAGGTAGCCGCGCGCGGCGAAGGTCCGGGTGACCTCCTTACTCCAGGCGTCGTAACCCGGCATGTGATGGATCACCACCACCGCCCCGACTTGGTCGTCATCGAGGGGCTGCGCCTGATAAGCCTCGATCTGGTCACCCCCGTGGCCGGCGATTTCCACGGTCTCGGCTCTGATGTCTTCGCGCATACGGGTGTTACCTCCCAGCAAGGTGTGATGTGGCAGCATGGGCGCCGACCGTGCTCTCCCGGCGGGCCTCCTTCCGATTGTGTCAGTTCGGCGGGTCCCGGGTCCGGCCCCAACAGAGATCGCCGCGAATATGGCACCCTAGCGCCTACTCATGTACCAAGCCGATCAGGCGCAGCCCGAAGGGGCAGCGGACCTCACCTCCTGTACGTTGGGGGTGGTGGGCACCGGAGTCATGGCCGAGGCCATGATCGCGGGCCTGCTGCACCGAGGGCTGCTCAGCAGCTCCCAGGTGGTCTGCAGCCATCCGCGCAAAGAGCGGGCACGGGAATTGGAAGAACGGTTCGGGGTGACCGTCGTGGCCGACAACGCCGAGGTGGCCAGAGCGGCAGACATCCTGCTCCTGGCGGTCAAGCCCCAAGTCCTTCCCCGAGTGTTGCGCCAGCTGGCCGGTGCGGTGCGCCCGGAGACGCTGGTCATCAGCATCGTGGCCGGCGCCAGCTCCGCCGCCCTCAGCGCGCGACTGGGGCACCGAGCGATCGTCCGGACCATGCCGAACACCCCGGCCCAGATCGGCGCCGGGGTCAGTGTCTGGTTCGCCACCCCCGAGGTTTCATCCCCGGCCAAGTCCCAGGTGCGGACTCTGCTCTCTGCACTCGGTACCGAGCTGGAGGTGGAGGATGAGCGCCAGGTGGCGATGGCGACGGCGGTCAGCGGCACCGGGCCGACCTACGCCTTTCTCTTCACCGAATCGCTGGTGGAAGCGGCCGTCCACCTCGGCTTCCCCCGGCATTTGGCCCGTCGTCTGGTCCTGGAAACCCTGAAGGGTTCGATCGAGTTCGCCATCGAAAGTGGCGAGCATCCCGCCCAGTTGCGGGACATGGTGACCTCCCCCGGGGGAACTTCGGCCGAAGCTCTCGCCGCGCTCGAAAGGGGTCGCTTTCGAACGGTGATTGGCGATGCGGTGTGGGCCGCCTTCCGCCGCACCCTGCAGCTGGAGGCCTCCCTGGAGGAGGGATCTCCGTCTTCCCCCTCTCCGGCACCGCCCAGCCCCGGTTAGACCTCGCACCGGGGCGCCCCACGGCCCCGCCTCGACGGCGGACCGGGCGCCCTGCTGGTGCGGATCTACGCCGTGCCGCTGGCTGCGCCGGAGCTGGCCATCGCGGGACATTTTTGGACGCTCAGTCCCGTCCCCGGCCCACTCGTCGAAGGGGTCGGGGCCGGCGTCGTGGCGGCGGCCAAGCGGGCCGCCGCCGGGCTGCCCGCGGTGCTGGCCGAAGCTGCGGTGGTCAGGGAGACGACCCCGATCCCGAGCCCGGTCAGCCCCAGGGCGGTGGCGCCGACCACAAGTAATCGTTGGGCCACTCTTTTCATCTGACTGCTCCTCGTTGGCGGCAGGCCCTCGAACGGTGGTCGATCGGGTGGTCGGGCCGCAGACTCAGTGAACCGCCACTGGCTGGGCTGGTCCTGAAAGACGGCTCACAATCTGCCGAGAGCTGCGACGCCCAAGTAGGGGGCCGGGCGGCCGAACAAAATCTGGGGACTGCCCGCCGTCCGGAGGTCAGCTCAGGTGACGCTTCAGCTCGCCGGCGGCGGCGAGCAGCTCCGGGGTGCTGAGATTGGGGTTCCCGAAGGTGAATCCGCCGATTCCGGCATCCAGGTAGGGCTGAAGCAACTCGGCAGCCTGCTCGGGCCGGACCGGATCTCCCGTCATTGCCAGCCGTTCGGCCGGGATCCGCGCCTTCATCTCCCGAGCCTGCTCCTCGTCCAGTGCCAAGAGGCACGGTGACATCACGGTCTTCAGGATGGTGCCCGGGTCGCGTCCCAGCTGCTCGCAGTAACCCTCGAGAAGTCCGAGCTTGCGCTTGGTGTCCTCGAGGCCGGGGAACCAGTTGGAGATGTCCGCGTACTTGGCCACGATCCGCAAGGTGCGCTGTTCGCCAGCGCCGCCAATCAGGAGCCGCGGCCCCCCTGCCTGAATCGGGCGCGGTACATTGAGGGCTCGGTCGATCTGGAAGTACTTGCCGGTGAAGGTCGGGCGCTCCTCGGTGAACATGAGCTTGGCGATGTGGGCGGCTTCGTCCAGCCGGTCCATCCTCCGGCCGATGGGCGGGAATTCGAAACCGTATCCGGCGTGCTCATCCTCGTTCCAGGCGGCTCCCAATCCCAAGATCGCCCGCCCCTTGGACAAGATATCGAGCGTGGTCACCATCTTCGCCAGGAGCGCCGGATTGCGGTAGGTGACTCCGGTCACCAAAGCGCTGAGGCGAACGGTCTTGGTCCGCTGGGAAAGTGCTGCCAACGTGGTGTAGGACTCGAGCATCGGCTCGGTTTCTGCCCCGACCCCACGAATTTGATAGAAGTGATCCATCACCGTGACCATGTCGAAGCCCGCCGCTTCCGCCGCCCCGGCCATCTCCGCGACATGATCGAAGAGTTCATCGTCGGGCGTCCCGGGAAAGCTGTAGTTGGGCAGGTGGTAACCGAAGAACGGTGCTGCGATGGCTGCTCCCTCCTGGTGTCGGATGCCGGTGAACTATCGGCCCCAGGTGACTATAGACCGCCCCGATGCTCGGGCCCCGGTAACCCGAAGGACACTGCTGGTGCGGTGGCAGCCGAGGATACCGGTGCTAAGAACGTTCATGTGGGGGGCTTTCACCCGGCCGGTGCGTATTCGTTGCCCGATGGCCCAGCTGTTCCGTGTCGCCGGCGACGGCCGGGACCTCGCCAACGCGTCACCACAGCGCCTCGGCGGCCGCGCGGTGCGCACCCCTTGAGCCGGCCGCAGAGGCGGCTTGGCGGTGGTCCAGTGAACCGTCGACGGGCCGACACGAGGTCCCGCTAAGCGACAGTGGCCAGTTCAGCTTAGGGAGCGCCGCAGCGGCGGCACGCCAAGGGCAACGGCCGGGCCGACCCCGCGAGTGGGTATCGTGCAATTGGCCATATCAACGTGCGCTTTTCTTCCAGCGAGGGGACACGTCCGCACCGCGACACGCACCGGCCTGCCGACAACCGCCGTCAGAGGTTGGCGAGTGCACGGATCCGCAAATAGCTTGCGGAAGGCGCACTCGCCACGATCATCGACGGCAGGCTGAAGCGTCTGGCTGCTGCATTAGTTCCTCCTGAAGACCAACGGCCATCGCTCGCCGCCTGGAGTCGCAGCCGCACGCTGCCGCAGCGCCAGGAACTGTGCGGTCCGCGTGCCCACCGCCGAGATCGCCCGTCGTCCCAAAACCCCATTGCCCACACCGTACTGGGCGGCATCGCTCCGGTGACTCGTGTCAACAAGCGATCTGGGAAGTACCGCTAGACTCCTTGCGTGGCGGTGGGATCAGAGCTTCCGCAGCTGGGTGGTTATCCATTTGCGGTGCGCTACAGCGACGGGGCGCTGCTGCGGGCGCAGGCCACGGCCGATATCGTCCTGGACGCCTACGTGTACTTCGGTCGCCTGTTTGCCGCGGTTGAGCCGGACATCGCTGTCATCGTGGCCGACCAGGCGGACTGGTCCGGAAGCGGGCCGTACGGGCTGCCTTTTTTCAGAGATAACGCCGGCGAAATCCGTCCCGGCATCGTGGTGATGCCGGCCGGAAGTGGTGACTTCTGGATGCAGATTGCGCGGGACCTGCGCGAGGCGTCCTCCCGCGGGTATGCCAAGTTGCTCCAGGCATACCCGGATGGCAGTGGTGGCTTGGACCTGCAGCCTTTCTTCGATCTCATCACCATCCATGAGCTCGGCCACGCATTCGAGGTGCTCGGAGATCTGCGCCTGCCAACCTTTTGGCTCAGCGAGATCTTCGTCAACCTGGCCATGCACGCGTTCGTCTCCACCCAGCGGCCGGCTAGCCTCCCGACGCTCGAGGTTCTTTCCTCCGTGGGGGCGGGAAGTCGCAAGCTTGCCGCTCGAATGCGCGCCGAGGGGTACAGCACCCTCGACGAGCTGCAAGCTCACTACACGGGGTCTGAAGACCCGATGAGCCCATTGAACTACGTCTGGTTCCAGTACCGCTGGCTCCGGCTTGCGGCGAAGATGTTCGATGTCGACGGTGAGGGCGGACTGGTTCGCTTCTGGGAATGCTTTCACGCAACCGATCGCGTCAACGCCAGCGGGGCCACCGCGGCGTCACTGGCGCCTCTTCTCGCAACCGAAGTCAGCCCGACCCTCGGACGGGCGGTCCGAAATTGGCGTTAGCGCCGCCAGTCGCGCCCACCGGACCCCTCCACACCTCACGGGACGACCAGACCGATCCTTGAGGGTGCTGCCCGGCCGCCTCGGCAGCGCTCGACGACCGCTGCGGCTCCGCCAGCGCGCCTCCAAGCGGGAGTGGGCGCATCCCGATCATTTGGCGCCAGCGGGTGGGCTCTCTCAAGGGCGCGTTCGCTGCCCAAAAGTTCCGAGGTGTTTTCCAGGCTTCGGTGCTGCCCCAGGGGAGATGTCCCGGTAAATCTGCGGATGGAGATAGCGCCTCAGGGCCGAGCCCGGCATTCCCGGTCAGCGGTTGCCGGGCAGGTACTCCTGGATCTCTGCGGCCAACTTGACGATGGTGAGCGACTGCAAAAGCACCGTTCCCGGTCCGCTCAGCCGAACCAAGAAGAGGCCATCACCGCCAAAAATCTTGTTGCCGATCCCGGGCACGGTAGTGATCTCGAAGGGCATGCTGGCGGGGAAGAGCCCGATGTGGCCGGGATGAACCAGGAGTTGTTCTCCCTGGGCCAGGTCCCTGCGTACCACCTCACCGGAAAGCTCGACGAAGAACTGGCCAGTGCCGGTCACCTTCTGCAACCGGAAGCCATCTCCGCCGAAAAGTCCCGCGCCTAGTCGGCGTTGGAATCCCAGGGAGAGCTCCACGCCATCGGTGGCGCAGAGGAACCCGTGCCGCTGGACCAGGAAGCCGTCCGGGATCACTGTGATCGGCAGGATGGTCCCGGGCAACTTGGTGGCAAAGGCAACCTGTCCCGCCGTGCCCTGGGCGGTGTACTCGGTGAGAAATATGGAAGACCCGCTGGCGGCACGTTTGATCGCTCCGAACACACCCGACTGGCCTAGCGCTCCCATGGTGGTGTGCATGTTGATGTTGGGCGTCATCCAGGACAGTTCACCGCCCTCCGCGACGAGCTTCTCACCCGCCTGCAGGGTGACTTCCAGGACCGGCAGGGTGGTCCCGTGAATCTTGGTTTCCATGCTTGCCTCCTTCGACTGGCCGACCGCTGGTGCGAAGGGTATGAGATTCGGAGGACCGGCGGGGTGAGTGGAGGGGGTCCCCTCTCGAGGGCCCCGACTCGTGCCTGGGAGAGGTCAAGATATTGTGCCCATTGCCTTGACAACCCACTACATGTAGGGGAAAATCACTCCAGCCGGAGCGGGTTCGCGACCGGTTGGCGGTGGGAATTCGTTGGGATCGGATGCGCGAGGAGGAAACATGACCGGAAGCATTGCCAGTGCCGGACACCTTTACAAGGACGAGGTCCTTGAAATCGAGCCCCAAGGGCTGGAGCACATCACCCAGGTTCAGCGCCATGGCAAGCCGTTCCAGATGTTCACCCTCTGGATGGCGGCCAACCTGGTGTTGGCGACCTGGGTCATCGGCAACCTCGCGGTGGGCACCTTCGGCGTCAGCATGGTGGGCGCCTTCGTGGCGCTGGCGATCGGCAACGTCCTGGGCGCTCTCCTGTTGGGCTTGCTGAGCACCTTCGGCCCTCGCCTGGGCGTACCGCAGATGATCCAGTCCCGGGCACCCTTCGGGCTGCTCGGGAACTTCGGACCGGCCGGCCTGAACTACCTCGCCGGGATCGGGTGGTTCGCGGTGAACACGGTTTACGGCACCTTCGCGCTGGCTGAGCTCGCCCACCTCAACTACTTCCTCGCGCTGGCCATCATGGTGGTCGGTCAGGTGGCCCTGGCGGTCTATGGCCACAACATGATCCACGCCTTCGAGAGATGGATGAGCGTAGCCCTGGTGATCGTCTTCGTGATCCTCGCCGTCTTCACGTTCAAGGCCGGCCACTACGGCCTCCCATTCAACCCCAAGGCGCCGGTGCCGTTCGGCGGCCCGACCGGTGGCTTCATCATCACGGTCGGGTTGGCCCTGTCCTACGCGATGGGCTGGATGCCGTTCGCCTCCGACTATTCGCGGTACCTTCCCAAGACAGCCAAGCCCTCGAGCATCATCTGGTGGACGGCGTTGGGCATGTTCATCCCCTGCCTGGTGCTGGAATGGATGGGGGCGCTGACGGTCTCCATCGCCATGCCGGCCGCGACCGCCGCCAACCCGGCCAATGCCATCGCCTTCCTGATGCCCGGTCCCCTGGCCCAGGTCGCGCTCCTGGCGATCGCCGTGGGCACCGCCTGCGCCAACGCCCTCAACATCTACAGTGGATCGATGTCGGCGCTGGTGGTCAAGGTGGAGAAGTCGCCGCTGGTCCGGGCAGGGATCGCGGCGGCGATATTTGGCGGGGCGACGGCTGGCGTGCTGATAGTCGCCAACTCGACCCTCACTTCCGAAAAGGCATCCCTGATCGCCACCCCGATCGTGGCTGGGGCCGCCATTCTCGTCGCTCTGGTGGTGGCGGGCGCGGTGCGCTTCCGGTTCCAGCGTTGGCAGGCAGCGGTCGTGGTTGGGGTCCTGGGCGGTCTGCTGGCGACGGGGGGCAGCAACGCCACCCAGGCGGCCAGCCAATACAGCAACTTCCTGCTGCTGCTCTCGTACTGGATCGGTCCCTGGGTCGCGGTGGTGCTGGTGGACTGGTTCTTCAAGCACCATGGCTCCTACGATCTCCGCGCTCTCTACGACCAGGGCTCCACGGTGCGGGTCGGGACCATCGCCTGGTTGATCGGACTGGCGGTGTCGGTGCCCTTCATGAATCAGAGTTGGTATGTCGGCCCCATCCCCGCCGCCCACCCGCAGCTCGGGGATGTCTCCTACCTGGTCAGCTTCGTGGTTGCCGGGACCATCTTCGCCATCTTTGGCCGGCCCCATGCCGGGGCGGTCGGGGAAGGTCAGGTGGAAGTGGTCGGTGAGGTGACAACACCCGCTGCACCCGCCCTGGCGGCCGAGCTGGGCTACGCCAGCCAGGAGGTCTGAGTCTCCTCCCGGCAGGAACCACAGTGGCTCCTGCCGGGATTCTCCTCACCCAGACAGCTGGGCGCCCGCCTGGGTCCGGGGCGGGCGGCGCGCCGCCGTCTCGGACCTGCACCTGAGTCGGTTGCGGCTGGGCTCCCTCAGTTGACCGTGGGCTGGGTTGGGGGAGGAACCGCGACGTCATGGACCCGGAAGTCCACCACCCGGGGCGGCTGATTCTCCAGGGCGGCGGTCACCCGGTATTCCCCCGCCTTGGGGAACACGACGTTCAAGGTCAGGGCCATGACGGTGCGCAGGTCGGCACCGGTCGGCAGCCCGGGCGGACGGGCGGAGTTGAGCTGGGTCCCGACGCCGGCGATCTGAACGCCCACCGCGTCGTCGATGCTCAGCTGGAGCCGGTAGGGATTGCCGCTCGCGGTCCAGGGGACGATCACGGTGAGCGCAACTCCGATCTGGCTCAGCACCGGTTGGCCGTTGGGGGCGGTCGCCTGGCGCCAGTGGTCGGTCCATCCGCCGCCGGAGATGTAGAGCATCCCATTGACCGCCTCGACGTGATTGGCCAGCATTAGATTCTCGATCCGCGGCAACTCCATGGCCACCTCCGTGTCCGTTTATCGACCACTGCCATGGTCGGGCGCCGAGCAGGCCACCGCTCAGTCGGCCGCCACGGCGTCCGGCCTGCGCTCACTCATCTGTTCACGCAATTGCTGCAGTCCGAGACTGCCCAGGTTGAGCGCCTGACGGTGGAAATCCTTGAGGCTGAACCCCGGTCCCCAGGACCGCCTGGCCTCCTCGCGGACCTCCAGCCAGACCCGCTCCCCCAGCTTGTAGGAGATGGCCTGGGCGGGAACGCCGAGGTACCGGTCGACTTCGCCGGTGCAGAACTCTCGCGAGCGGCCGGAGCAGAGCGTCATGAACTCCACTGCCAGTTCACGAGACCACCTCTCACCGGGATGGAACCGTTGCTCCATGGGCAGCGCCAGCTCCAGGTGGAGGCCGATGTCCACCACCACGCGAGCCGCTCGAAAGGACTGATTGGCGAGCATGCCCAGGTAGTAGTCGGGGTTTTCCAGATAGCCGAGCTCACCCATCAGCCGCTCGGCGTACAACGCCCAGCCCTCAGCGTGGCCGGAGATCAACCCCAGCAGCCCCTGGAAGGGATTCAGTCGGTCGCCCAGCCAGCAGACCTGGCCCAGTTGCAGGTGATGTCCGGGAACCCCCTCGTGGTATGCGGTCGCGATCTCGGTCCATAGGGGAAAGTGGGTGCGGCCCAAGGTCGGATACCAGGTGCGCCCGGGCCGGCTGAAGTCCTCGGCGGGAGGGGTGTAGTACATCGCCGGCATCCCGCCCGGCGGCGCCAGCATGGCCTCCACCCGCTGGACCGGCTCGGGGATCTCGAAGTGGACACCGTTGAGCGCCGCCATGGTCTGGTCGAGGAAGTCCTGATTCCAGCTGCGGAAGTTCTCCTCGCCCTCGATGGCCCGCGCAGGGTCGGCCTCCAGCAGTTCGATCACCTGGGCAAGGCTTCCTCCGGGCAGGATTCGCTCCGCGGTGCGGGCCATCTCCTCCTGAATCCGGCCCAGCTCCTCCCAGCCCCATTGATAGGTCTGGGCGGTGTCGATTTCGATGCCGTTGTAGACCCGGCAGCTCAGTTGGTACAGCTCGGGACCGCATCCCTCTTGGTCTCTGGCCTTGGCCAGGTAGCTGTGTTCCAGATATTCGGCGAAGCCGAGGTAGGCCAGGTCGGCGCCCTCCGCTGCCGATCGGAGTCGGGAGCCGAGACTCGGGCTCGAACCCGGGTATCCGGCCACCAGCCGCCGGAAGAAGCCGGGGGTCGAGGTCGTCCCGGCCCAGGTACGCGCCCGCGCGGCGTCGATCTCCGCCTGGTGACGGGCGGAGACCAGATTCAGGCTGGCCCCGAGCTCGAGGGTTGCCTCGAAGCTTTTGAGGGCCCCGGGTACCTTGTCCATCCGCGCGGCGATGATCTCCCAGTCTTGGTCGTCGTCCTGGGCCATCAGGTCGAAGATCCGGCTGGTCACGGTCATCGGACCAAAAACTCCCAGCCCCCTCATCCAATCGCCGGACTCGTACACATCGACCTGGACCTGCAGCCGGTCGCGCATCACCGCGGCGGCCAGGCCGTCTCGCTCCGACTCCGGCGCCAACGCTTCCACCTGGCGCAGGGTGGTCCGCGCTAGCTCCGCTCTGGCCTCCTCTCCCTGCGGCGAGTAGTCGGTCAGCTCGGAGTCGTGACCGAGGGTGCCGCGACTGGTCGCGGCGTTGGGATCCAGCTCGGAGTTCTTCACCAAGTATTCGTGCGCGATCCGGTCGACCTTGGACATTCCCGTCCTCTCCTTAGAACCGTGCGGGCGAATCTTCTACAGGACGCGACACGGCGAGATCCTAATCAGCGGAGGTTCTCGACGACCACCGCAATTCCCTGCCCAACCCCGATGCACATGGTGGCCAGGCCGAACCGAAGTTTTCTCCGGTGCAGCTCGTGGATGAGCGTGACCAGGATCCTACTGCCCGAGCAGCCGAGTGGATGGCCCAGCGCGATGGCTCCGCCATTGGGGTTGACCCGCTCGTCTTGGGGGTCAAGCTCCAACTCCCGCAGGACGGCCAGGGCCTGGGCGGCGAACGCCTCATTCAGCTCAATCAGATCAATATCCCGCAGGGTCAGCTGAGCCCGCTCCAGCGCCTTCTTCACGGCCGGGATGGGGCCAATCCCCATCAATCGGGGCGGCACTCCGGCGACCGCCATGCTCCGGATTGAAGCCATCGGTTGCAGCCCCTGGCTCGAGGCGAACTGAGGCGAGGTGAGCAAGAGCGCCGCCGCCCCATCGTTGAGGGGACTGGAATTGCCGGCCGTGACCGTGCCATCGGCGGCGAACGCAGGCTTCAGTTGGGCGAGTCGCTCGAGCGTGGAGTCTGCCCTTGGGCATTCGTCGGCGGTGACCGTCCCCCTGGCCGTCTCTACCGGGATCAGCTCATCGGCGAAGGCGCCCCGCTCCTGGGCGGCCAGAGCCCGCCGGTGGCTCAGCTCGGCGAATCGATCCTGATCCTCCCGGTCGATACCGAACTTTCGGGCCACGTTCTCCGCGGTCTGGCCCATCGAATCGATGCCATAGAGCGCTTCCATCCGGGGATTGACGAACCGCCAGCCCAGCGCCGAGTCATGGAGTACCCGTTCCCCTCGGGCGTATCCTCGGTCCGGTTTGGCGGTCACCCAGGGGGCCCGGCTCATCGATTCCACTCCCCCCGCGATGATCGCCGAGCCGTCGCCGTGCGAGAGCGCCCGGGCGGCATCCAGCACCGCCTCCAGCCCGCTGCCGCAGAGCCGGTTGACGGTGCACCCCCCCACCTCGACGGGGAATCCGGCCAGCAGCGAGGCCATTCGGGCCACGTCCCGACTGTCCTCGCCAGCCTGGTTGGCGCACCCCAGGTAGACGTCCTCCAGCGCCTGGGGATCGAGACCAACCCGGTCGACCAGTGCCCGCAGCACCAGAGCCGCCAGGTCGTCCGGCCGTTCGGTGGCCAGGGCCCCGCCATACCGCCCTATCGGCGTCCGGACTCCGTCCACAATCACCGCCTCAGCCAATCCGCATCTCCTCCAGCCGCCCGGATTGAAATCTCACCGCTCAGATTTTCGCGCCCGCGCCGGCATCTCGCCGTCAGAACGAGAAATCGTCGTAGATGGAGCTCCGGCGCCGATCTCCCGGCTGGACCATCTCCGTCACCCGGCGGGGATGGAGCCCGGCCGCCCGACCCTGCCACTCGCGCGGCGGCCGCCGAGGCCGAGCCGGAGGCCGAGCTCGTCGGGGGCGCGCGGGGCTCCTCTCCCGGCGCGGCCGGGTGCTCGACCCGGTGATCCTTCGCCAGATGGCGTCAAGCCCGGCCCCGGCGAGCCGCGCCATTGCCGAGGCCGCCAGCGCCAGGCTCGCCGCGGCGACCGGAGCCTGGCTGCGGATCCCGCGCCAGACCAGACCCCGATAGAGCAACAGCACCAGAACTCCATCCAAGAGGAGAAGAATCGGTGCCCAGCCGGACATCTGGCGCAGCGCCGCCCGGTGCGCGGCGGCGACCTTCTGCGCCGCCACCAGCTTGGCCTCGGCCCGGCGATAGGCGATCAGCCTGGCATCGATCTTGGGGATTTGGGGCGCATAGGCGAGCATGCCCTTGGCCAGGCCGCTCGCCGCTGCCGCCCGGAAGCTGGGCTCCGCCAGCAGCTGGGAGTCGTGCTGATTGCTCATGAAGCCGACCTCGACCGTCACCGCCGGCATCGGTGCGTGGACCCAGAGCTGAGGCAGCATCTGGGTGCCGCGGTCACCCATTCCTGCCGGCGCAATGGCGGCCGCCAAGCTGGTGCTCAAGCTGTTGGCCAGTGGCGAGTCTTTGGAGTGGGGCAAGAAGACGGTGGCCCCCTCCAGGGTCCCATCCGTCCAGTCGTTTACCCAGAGGCTCAACAGAACCTGGGCGTGGCTGGCCTTGGCAATCTGTTCAGCCCGCGCGATCGTGATGTCGGTGTCGGTGGTTCTGGTCATGACCACCTTGACCCCGTACGCCTCCAGGTCCTGGCGCAGAGCCAGCCCCATCGAGAGGGTGACGTTCTTCTCCTTCAGTCCATTGAAAGGAGAGATGGCGCCCGGGTCGATGCCGCCGTGGCCGGGCATGATCGCGACCACGTATGGCAGAGGGGCCCTCAGATGCTGGGCAGCCGCCACCGGGGCGTGCGCTGACGCCAGGACAGTCCCGGTAACGAGACCTCCGCCCAATGCGGCGATCCCGAGGGCCAGGGCTGGGACGTGGAGAAAACGGGTTGGCCCCTTTCGCATCGCGACCGGGCAAGTATAGGCGAGGAGTCACTTCTCGATCAATCGGCTCTCCCAGGGTCTGCCCCTGCAGCGCCCGGGGCGTCCGCCCGCCGCGCTGGTCTGTGCATTGACAGCTGGACCGCCCTATCGCCAACCTGAGCTCCGGGCATTGACCCTTGGGCGGGATTGGAGGAGCGTGATGCCGGACAGCTGGGAGCCGACTGCGTCGCAGTTCACCCCTCTGGAGCTGCTGTTCCAACGAGATGGACTGCCGGAATACCCGCTTCCGCGGGAGGTGGCAACCAACTACGACGGTCCATTTGGCCTGCCCACCCCGGTGCTCTACTCCAATTTCGTCAGCTCCCTGGACGGGATCGCGGAGGTGGGTCCGTCCTCCGGATCGAAGTTGAGCGGACACAGCCAGGCTGACCGCTTTGTGATGGGATTGCTGCGCGCCTGCGCCGAGGCGATCCTGATCGGGTCGGGGACCCTCAGCGGCAGCCCGGGACACGTCTGGACGGCTGAGCAGGTCTACCCTCCCCAGGCCGATGGCTTTCGGGAGCTCCGCCGCCGGCTGGGGCTGCCCGAGCGCCCGCTGCTGGCGATCGCCAGCGGCTCGGGCGAGCTCGATCTGCAGCACCCCGCCCTGGCCTGGCCGGCCCTCCTCCTGACCTCGACAGCCGGGCGGGCCCGGCTCTCCCAGGCCGGCCCACATCGGGTGGTGGAGGTCGGTCCCAGTCCCCAGCTGGACCCTCGGGAGATGGTCGGGGCCGTGCGCCAGGCCGGCCACCGGGTGATCCTCACCGAGGGTGGGCCAAAGCTGTTGGGCCAATTGCTGGGAGCCGGGCAGGTCGATGAGCTGTTCCTGACCGTCTCGCCGCTCCTGGCCGGCAGGGCCAACGGGGAGCGGCGACCGGGCCTGGTGGATGGTGTCGATCTCTTGGGCGGTGAGCGCTCGCCGGGGCTCGAACTGCTGAGCGCCCGCCGCCACGCATCGCACCTCTTCCTGCGCTACCGGGTCGAGGGAGCTGATCGAAGGGCTCCCAGCGAGGCGTGAGACGGTGCCCGATGAAAACCGAAGGCGGCTTCTGCCAACCCGAGCTATGATCGCCCGGGAGAGCTTGCTGGAGAACCTTAGATGAGCGATACCGCCGAAGAGACCAAGACCCTCAGCGACGCCGAGTGGCGCTCCCGGCTGACCGCTGAGCAGTATCACGTGTTGCGGGAGAAGGGCACCGATCCACCCTTCCAAGGTGAGTACACCCACCCGGGACCCGAGGGTCTCTACCGGTGTGCTGGCTGCGGATTCGAACTCTTCATCTCCGACACCCAGTTCGATTCCGGCTCCGGATGGCCCAGCTTCACGGCGCCGCTGGAGTCCAGCCACGTCGCAACTGACGAGGACTGCAGCCTGGGACGCCGCCGCACCGAGGTGATGTGCAGTCGCTGCGGGGGCCACCTGGGCCACGTCTTCGATGATGGACCGGGACCGACGGGCCAACGCTGGTGCATCAACTCGACCAGCATCAAGCTGGAACCGAAGGACCCTAGCTGACCTAGCCCCGAAGAGCCCGACCTGGGCATCGTGGACGGGGGCTCACCACTCGACCAGAGCCCAGATCGCGGGTCGGATCGGACCGCCCTGGTCGACCTCGGCGAAGAGGCGGGCTGACTCCTTCAGGTGCTCCACCGCCGCCTCGTGTTGCCCGCTGGCCTGGAGCAGGTCCGCCAGATTGGTGTGCAGGGCTGCCACCCGATGCCGGTCACCATGCTCCTGACCCAAAGCGAGCGCTTGCTCGGCTTCGGCCATTGCCTCCTCAAGGTGCCCCATGTCGGCGAGGAGCCGCGCCAGGTTGTTCAGGGCGGCCACCGCCGGACCCGGCTCGAGAAGGCCCTGAGCGTGCTCCAAACTCTCCCGCAACAGAGGTTCGGCGGCCTCGGCGTCGCCTTGTCGGGCGGCCAACATCCCGAGCACGTTGGTCGCTTGAGCTAGCGCCAGGCGGTCCTCCGTCTGGCAGGCCCGCGCAAGGGCGGCCGTGCCCAGGGAGGCGGCCCTGGTGAATTCACCCTGGCGATAGGCCACCAGGGCCATTTCCCCTTCCAGCCTGGCCCGGCGGGAAGTCTCCCCGGGCGGCAGCAGATCACGGGCTGTTTGCAGATGGCTGGCCGCCAGTGGCCACTCGCCGAGGCGGTGATGAACGTCGGCGAGCCGATGCTCAATCTCGGCCATGGCCAGATCGTCGGCATCGAGCCGGGCGGCGGCCGCTTCGAACGCCTGCAGCGCCTCGCCATATCGTCCCAGGGCGATGAGCACGTCTCCCGTGGCCAGCAGCGCGGGCAACTCGGGATATCCAAGCGCCCGGGCCTGGGAGATGTGGACCAGCGCCTCAGTGTGGGCATACAGGCTCCGGGAGCGCTCGCCGGCGGCCCACCACCACTGCCTTGCCTCCTGTTCCCGGCCACTCTCCTGGAGGTGGTGGGCCACCGTCGCCGCCCCCACGCTGGCGGGGTCGCGCTCGTAGCGGCGGAGCAGCACATCGGCGGCCCGTCCGTGGATCAGCCGACGGCGGGCCAGGCTGGTCGCCTGGTAGGCGACCCGCCGTAACGCCTCGTAGGGGAAGTCGTAGGTAGGGGGCCGGGACGCCTCCCCGGGAGGCGCTTCCACCAGCAGGGAGTGGGCCAGAGCGATCTCCAGGCCGTCCACCACCTCGGTCTCCGCTCGCCCGCTGACCAGGCGGAGCAGTTCCATGTCGAATTCCCGTCCCAGCACCGCGGCCGCGGAGATCAGTTGGGTGGTCGGCTGGCTGACCTGGGAGAGCCGCCTCGTCAGCACCTCTCGAACGGACGGCGGCGGCCCGGCGTCGGCTTCGCCTCGGACCAAGGCATCCCCATAGGCTCGGACCAGCAGCGGCAGCCCTCTGGTCTCCTCCAGCAGCCTCACGAAGTCCGTGGCCGGGGCTCCGATCCCAGCTAGCAGCGCGCGGACCTCCGCCTCGCCGAACGGTTTCAGAGCCAGCGTTCGGCCCCCCCCGGCATCGGCAGCGCTGGCGAGGGCGCTGGTCAGTCCGCGGAGCCGCTCGTGGTTCTCCCCCGACCAGCAGACGACCAGCAGCAGGGGGAGTTCCGGCAGCCGCCGCACCAAGTAGCCCAGCACATCGAGCGAGCCCTGGTCCATCTGCTGCACGTCATCCAGCACCACCACGCCAGGTTCCACGGCGAAGGTTGCGCGCAACGTGGCGGCGATCGCGGAATAGAGCCGGGCCAGCCCTGCCGGCCCGGCCACCGGCGGCGGGGCTGGCATCATCGCGGGAGCTAGGTCGGGGGCCAGCCGACTGACCTCCCAGGCAACCGACGGGGGCAGCTGGGCCGCCAGCTCGGGATGGATCGCCGCGGCCGCGCGCAGGAGGTCGGCGATCGCGACGTAGGGCAGCCCCGATTCGCCTTCGTGGCCCCGAGAAACCACCACGGTCGCCGCCTCGCCCTCGATCGAGCGGCGGAATTCCGAGATCAGGGAACTCTTGCCTGAACCGGGCTCGCCCACCAGCGCCACGACCTGACCCTGGGTGGCCGCGGCAGCCCAGGCTTCGCGCAGCTGGGCCAGCTCACGGGCACGGTCCACGAACTGTTCACCGGCCCGAATCTCGGCGGCCGGAGCGGGCTCGGATCTAGGGGGGGTGGTGGCAGCACCAGCGTGGGTGCGCTCCCTCCGGATCGCCGCACCCGGTGGGATCGAACCGGCCAGCACCGCCTCATAAAGCTGGGTGGTGGCGGGCAGCGGCGGGACGCCCAGCTCCCGATCCAGCACGCCGACACAGGCGCGGTACTGCCGGAGCGCGGCGGAGCGTTGACCGGTTCCGGCGTAAAGCCGAATCAGCTCCTGATGGGCGGGTTCGTGGAGAGGGTCCAGCGCCAGCCAGCGAAGCGCATAGTCAAGGGCGCCGGAGAGGCTGCCGGCGGAGCTCTGGAACCCCACCAACTGTTCAAGGGCCATGCCCAGCCGCTGGCGCAGCCGCTCGCTGGTCTGGGTTAGCCAGTCGTCAAATTCCGGGCTGTCCCGAAGACCGAAGCCGGCCATGAAGTCGTCCCGGTACAGCTGGACCGCGCGCTCCAACGACGCGGGATCGCCTGCCTCCAGGAGCCGCTCGAAATCGTGCAGGTCGACCTCCAGGGCGTGGGGAACGAGTCGGACCGCGTGCCGGGTGACCAGGAGAGAGTCCCCCATGACGCCCAGCGCCACCGAAATGGTGCGGCGCAGGGCGGCGCGGGCTTTGAAGTCGTCGGAGTCGGGCCAAAGGGTCGCCGCCAGCCGGGTGCGGCTTTGCTCCTGGCGACTGACGGCGAGGATCGCCAGCAGGGCCAGTGCCTTGCGGGTGTCGAATGACACCGGCCTTCCGTCCCTCTCCACCGCGGGCGTCCCGAGCAGGGCCAGGCGAAGATGAGTCAAGCTTCCTCCCGGATTCCCAGACCCCTAGAGTAGGGCATGGTGTGAAAGTCGGGCCGCTCCCGGCGCCCGCCGTAACGATTTCCGGACAGTGGGCTCGCAGACTGGCACCGTGGAGAACACCCAACCGGGATGGCAGAGAAGCGAGACCAGCCAGCTCGCGGCGACCGGCCCCGGCCGTCGGACTCCGAAGTGAGCCGCCTGGCCGACCCCGTGGCAGAGCCCGAGGACGGCCCCCGGGAGGAGGCGGAGGGACGGTCCGATCTGCTCCCGCGCAAGGCCAACGGACTCGTCTTCGGCCGGGGCTCCTGGCGTCGGCGCAAGCCATCCTCGGAGATCGCCGCGGCGTCAAGCTCACCGGCGGCCGCGGTGGCTCCGGCGCAGTACGAGCTGGCGCCCGACGACCCGATCGTCGGCTACCTGCAGAACTCCAGCGGTGCCGTCGACATCACCACCTTGAACTTCGACTCGCCAGCTCTGACCGCGATGCGGCAGGAGGGGGTGGTGATGGTGGTGCCGCTGGTCTCCTCGGGCGAGCTGATCGGGCTGCTCAGCCTGGGACCACGCCTCTCCGAGGGCGGATATTCGACCGATGACCGTCATCTCCTGGCCACGTTGGCGGGCTATGCGGCACCAGCCATGCGGGTCGGGCAGCTGGTCAATCAGCAGGCCGCCGAGGCCCGCGACCGGGAGCGGATCGAACAAGAGCTCAAGGTCGCCCAGCTGATCCAGCAGCAGTTCCTGCCCAAGGAGGTCCCCAACCTGCCCGGCTGGCACGTGGCGGCTTTTTACCAGCCAGCCCGGACGATTGGGGGCGACTTCTACGACTTCATCGCACTGCCTGATCAACGGATCATGCTGGTGGTGGGCGACGTGACGGACAAAGGGGTGCCGGCCGCCTTGGTGATGGCCAGCACCCACGCTCTGCTGCGCTCCTCCGCGCCTCGACTGATCTCCCCCGGCCAGGTGCTGGCGCGGATCAACGACCTGCTCTGCGCGGATATCCCGGCCCACATGTTCGTGACCTGTTTGGCGCTGGTGCTGGACCCCGCCACCGGGCAGATCGAATACGCGAACGCCGGCCATGATCTGCCCTACCTGCGCACCGCCGAAGGGGTGGTGGAGCTCCGGGCCACCGGAATGCCCCTGGGGCTGATGCCGGGGATGGAGTACGAGATGAAGGCGCGCCAGCTGAGTCCCGGCGACTGCATCCTCTTGCACAGCGACGGGCTGGCCGAAGCCCACAACCCCAACCGGGAGATGTTCGGCTTCCCCCGGGTCTCCGAGCTGGCCGGGCGGGGGCCATCTGGCGAGGAGTTGATCGAACTCTGTCTCCGGGAGCTGGCCAGCTTCACCGGGCCGGCACACGAGCAGGAGGATGACATCACCCTGGTATCGCTGCAGAGGCTGCCCCTGCAAGATCAAGTGGGAGGCGGATCATGAGGGAGCAGGCGACCAGGGAGCTGGCGGCCTTCTCGGTTCCCAGCGAGCCCGGCAACGAGCGCCAGGCACTGGTGCTGCTGGCCGAGGCGGTCTCCGCCTCCGGACTCTCAGCGACCCAATTGGAGCGGCTGAAGACGGCCGTCGCCGAGGCCACCATGAACGCCATCGAGCACGGAAACCACCAGCGATCTGACCTCCCGGTGGAGCTGCGGGTCATGGAGGAGGAAGGCGCGGTGGTGGTGTCCATCAGCGACTGGGGCGGGGCGACCAGCAGCGATCAGGCTCCCGAGGAGCCGGATCTCGACCGGAAACTGGCCGGGCTGCAGACGCCGCGCGGCTGGGGGCTCTTTCTGATCCGGAATATGGTGGACGCGGCAGATGAGGTGAGCGAAGGAGAGCGGCACACCGTGCGTCTCACCATGCGAGTGGTCGGGTCTTCGGAGAGTTCGAGGAGCCAGGGATGAACACCACATTCGGGGTCCAGTTTCGGGCCATCGAGGGAGGGGTGGTGCTGGAGCTGTCCGGCGACATCGATGGGACCGCCAGCAAGGTACTGACCGAGGCCTACGGGGGGGCCGTGGCGGAGAACAATCCGAAGCGCGTGCTGTTGGACTTCACCCACGTCGAATACATCAACTCCAGCGGCATCGCCCTGATCGTCAGCGTGCTGGCCCTGGCCCGGCTGGAACACCGCCAGGTGCTGGCCAGCGGGCTCTCCGATCACTACCGAGAGATCTTCGAGATCACCCGCCTCTCCGAGTTCATCGAACTGCACGGTGATCTCGCCGGGGCGATCAGCCAGATAGCGGAAGCGGCGCGTTGAGCGCGCCGGCGCAGCCGAGGGAGGTGAGCTTGTGAACGCACCCGTGGTGACGATGGACGTTCGCCGGGGGCCGAATGGAACCGCAATCGTCGACATCAAAGGGGAGGTGACCTCGGCCTGCGAGTCGGTCTTGATGACGGCGTACGAGAGCGCGGGTGGTGCCGACGCCAAGCGGGTCGTGTTGAACTTCACCGCGCTCGACTACATGAACAGCGGCGGCATCGGAATGCTGGTCACCCTCTTGGTGCGGGCCAATCGGCAACACCAGCGGCTGGCAGCCTTCGGGCTCAGCGACCACTACCGCCAGATCTTTGAGCTCACCCGCTTGGACGAGGCGATCGCGATCTATCCGGACGAGCAAGCTGCGCTCGCGGGCGCGGCAGGCTGAGGAGTCAGACATGGCAGATGCAGACCGTTCCCAGGAGACCAACGGAGTCGGCGCGGTGGAGGCGAAGCCGGATGCGGGCCCGGCTCTGCCGCGGAACGCGTCCAGCTGGGCGACCAAGGTGGATCGCCTCCAGGTGGAGCAGCGGGAGGGGGTGCGCGGCACCAACGTCTCGGGCCGCAGGCTGACCAGCCCGATCCAGGGCTTCGGCAGGATGTGGCAGAAAACCTACACCACCAACCTGGGCGAGGCCGCGACTCCCAAAGAGGTGATCGCCACCTGGAAGGCTCACTTCCCCGAGTTCTGGCCCAAGGGCAACCGATTCGCTGGGGCGCTGGCCGGGATCAGTCCAGGCGACGTGGCGCTGCTCGACCTCTCCATGGGGGGGGTGAAGCTGTCCACCGGGGTGTTCGTCCTCTACGCCGACGAGGAATCCTTCACCCTGATGACCCCGGAAGGGCACATGTTCGCCGGGTGGATCTCATTTTCGGCGGAGAGCGGAGCGGCCGGGACAATCGCCCAGGCCCAGGTGTTGATGCGGGCAAATGACCCCCTGTACGAAATCGGCCTGACCTTCGGAGGGCACCGCAAGGAGGACCTTTTCTGGTCTCAGACGCTGACCGCCTTGGCCCAGCGGTTCGGCGTGAGCAGCCCCCTGATCGAGACCAAGAGCGTCTGCGTCGACCGCCGGCGGCAGTGGAGCAAGGCCGGGAACACTTGGCACAACGCGATGATTCGGAGCCTGCTCCAGACCGCGACCAGACCCTTCCGAGGTGGACGCCGGCGGAGCTGAGGGCGGAACATCTCACCGCATGAGTGATGCCGTGGACGCCATCGTCGTGGGCAGCGGGCCCAACGGGTTGGCCGCGGCAGTCACCCTGGCGGCGGCCGGGCTTCAGGTCCTGGTCATCGAAGGTGCCGCGACGGCCGGGGGGGGTTGCCGGACCGAGGAGCTGACCCTGCCCGGGTACCGCCATGATCTGTGCTCGACAGCCCACCCGCTGGCGGCGGCTTCCTCGTTCTTCCAGCGGTTCGACCTTCCCTCCCGAGGGGTGCGCCTGGTTCACCCAGAGGTGGTCTTCGCCCATCCCTTGGACGGAGGTCGGGCTGCCCTCGTCACCCGCTCGGTGGCTGAGACTGCGGCCGGCTTGGGGCGGGATCGACGTGCCTACCGCCGGCTGATGCGACCTCTGGTCAGGCATTCCCGACCGATTGCCGACTGGGTCTTTTCCGCCGAACGGCGTCCTCCCGGCCATCCTCTGGCGCTGGCCAGCTACGGCTTGCTCGGCATGCGCTCGGCCAGCGTGGTGGCACAGCGGTTCCGATCCCCGGAGGCGAGAGGTCTCTTCGCCGGGGTGGCAGCCCACGCCATGAGACCGCTCACCTCCTCCCCGACCGCCGGGGTGGGACTGCTCCTGACCCTCCTCGGCCACGCCGTCGGCTGGCCGTTCGTCGAGGGGGGGAGCAGTCGACTCACCGATGCCATGGTGGCGGCGATCGAGTCGGGAGGAGGTCGGCTGCAGACCGGCTGGTGGGTCCGCTCGCTCGAGGAGTTGCCTCCCGCCCGGGCCGTGCTTTTGGACGTCACTCCCCGGAGATTTCTGGAGCTGGCCGGAGAGAGGGTGTCGGGACACTATCGGCGGTCGCTGGAGGGATTCCGCTACGGCTCGGGGATTTGCAAGGTTGACTTCGCCCTCTCCGGACCGGTTCCCTGGACCAATCCCGGCTGTCGGCTGGCGGGCACGGTCCACCTCGGTGGCACCTACGAAGAGGTCGCCCACGCCGAGGCCGAGGTCGCCGCTGGTGTCCATCCCGTCTTCCCCTACGTACTGGTGGTGCAGGCGGGTACCGCCGATCCGACTCGGGCTCCCAAAGGGGGGCAGACCCTCTGGGCCTACTGCCATGTCCCCCCCGGATCTGACGTCGATATGACCCCGCAGATCGAGGGCCAGATCGAGCGGTTCGCGCCCGGGTTCCGTGACCTGGTGCTGGCCAAGGTCCATCGCACGGCCCAGGAACAGGAGGCCCATAACCCCAACTGCATCGGCGGCGACATCGCCTCCGGAAGCCAGAATCTGCGGCAGACGTTTTTCCGACCGGCAGCCCGCTGGGACCCCTACCGGACGCCGCTGGCCGATACCTATCTCTGCTCTTCTTCAACCACCCCGGGGCCGGGAGTTCACGGCCGCTGCGGCGAGCTCGCCGCCCTGTCCGCGCTGCGTCACACCTTCAAGATCTCGCCGGATCCCGATTTCCGCCGACTCGCGCCCCCTCCGACGGCGCCTCCCGCCATCCGCTGAAGCGGACCGAGCCTCTTCCGGTGGGTGCCCGCGTCGGCCAGCTGGTTCGCTTCGCGACCAGGCGCCTAACTTCGACCCAAGAGCCGCGGGTCGAGGCGAGCTCAGACGGGGGCCGGGCTCACCTCGGTCAGCTACCCCCGGGCCCCGACCGGCGCGGACTGGCCCCCAAGCGGTGCCCGCGCGGCGGCGAGTCCTCGCCGCGGCACCAGAACCTCGTCGATCAGTCCGTATTCCAGCGCTTCGTTGGCGGTCAGGTAATAGTCCCGATCGATGTCCCGCTCCACCTGTTCCAGAGGCCGTCCGGAGTGGTGGGCCAGGATCTCCGCCATCCGCTGGGTGTTGGCCAGCACCTCGCGGAGCTGGATCTCCATGTCGCGGGGAGCACCCCTGGTGCCTGCCGATCCCTGGTGGATCATGATTTTGGAGCTGGGCAGCGCCAGCCGCTTGCCAGCGGCCCCACCACAGAGGATCATCGCGGCCGCCGACATCGCCATCCCGATGCAGAAGGTCGAGACCTCACAGGTGACGTGCTGCATGACGTCGTAGATGGCCATCCCTGAGTAGGCCAGTCCGCCGGGAGAGTTGATGTAGAGGTGGATGTCCCGTTCCGGATCCTGACCCTCCAGGTACAGGATCTCGGCGACCAGGAGATTGGCAATCTGGTCGTCCACCTCCTGGCCCAAGAACACGATCCGCTCCTTGAGCAGCAGCGAGTAGATGTCGTAGGCCCGCTCGCCGCGCATCGACTGGTCCAGAACTGTGGGGATGACCGATCCCAAATGGGGTACGGCGCCGCTCTGATTTCGGTACATTTGCCCGTACTTCCTCGCCTTGGCATCTCACTGACGGTATCTCTCATATAAGATATCAGATGAAAGATGGCGGATCGGAGCCAGTCGCAGCTACGGGAGGTTAGATGGCCGGACGCACCCACGACCCGGTTTTTCCGGGCTTCGCTCAGATGGCGGCCCGACGCCGGAGCCTGGCCTCCGAGCTGACCACCCGTCGCATGAATCTGCGACTCTCGCAGACTGAGGTCGCCGCCCGTATGGGCACCTCCCAGTCCGCGGTCGCTCGCCTGGAATCGGGCCTAGCTGACGTTCGGCTCTCCACTTTGGAGAGATATGCGGCGGCCCTGGAACAGAGACTCGACTGGCGGCTCGAGGCCCGGCAAGATGCCCTGGAAGACTGACGCGGTCAAAGGAGGCCGGCCGGCCGCCGACTCTCCCCCCTCCCCCGGAGACTTCAGGCAGTCACCGTTGGGCGAATATCTGGATACGCGGATGTTCGAGCAGCGGGTGATCTGGATTCGTGGGCCACTCGACGATCAGGCGGCGACTGTCGCCGCCACTCAGCTGATGACCCTCGATGGCTCCGGCGACGACAAGATCCAGCTCCACCTCAACAGCGGCGAGGGCACCCTCTCTGCCGCCTTGACTTTGATGGAAACTATTTTGGCTCTCGGCGTTCCGGTTGAAGGAATTTGCTCGGGACGCGCCGAAGGTGCCGCTCTAGGCGTGCTCGCGCTGGCGCCCTATCGATGGGCCAGCCTCCACTCCCGTCTTCGCCTCCACGACGATGAGCTTGTGGTCGCGGGGAGTGCCGCCGCGATGCTCCAGGAGTTGAACCAGCATCAACGCCAGCTGGAGCGCTTCGTGGAGCTGGTGGCAAAAGCCACGGGACAGCCAGCGGAGCGAGTGGAAATCGACCTCGCTGACGGTCGTTATTTTGACCTCGAGGAGGCGATCGATTACCACCTCATCGACGGGATCTGGCAGGGGGGAACGCCCTCCCGCGGTTGAGTCCGCACCCTCCCTGTCCGAGGCGTCTGTGTCGGCACGAGGAGCGCGGGCGTCGGTGAGCTCTGGCACCGCTGCAGCGGACCAGCCCCAATTCCACCGAGCGGGGTTGGATGTCATTTGGTTGCCGCGGTGCGATTAGAAAACCGGGGTAGAGATCGCCACGAGCCACGGTCCCCAGCGGATCTTGCCCCACCGGCTCGCTGACGTCGGGGGCCGCCCTGGAGTGCAGCGCCCTGCTCCCATCTGACCGTGGTTGGTTCCGTAGCCCCCAGCAGTGCTCGGCGCCAGCCGGGCGCAGCTATCGGTTTCAGCTCATGCTCCGACGCTCGCTCAGGACAAATTCGCAGACGCCAGTGGCCCACTGCCAGGCCCCTCTCCGGTGAGGCTCATCAAGACGGCTCCGCGATCCCGGCGCCCGAATGGGTCCCGGCCGACGGTGGCCAGTTCGATCGCCTGCCGCCGCAGATCGCGGGGCTGGGCACCGCGTCGGCCACCGCCACCAGCAGCGACAGGTCGGCAGATTGATCCAGCAGCGAGAAGCGGTTCCGGTCCGAGTCCGGCAGTCGCTTGATCAACCCCGCCGAGCCGCCCCTTTCCAGAGCTGTATTCGAGGCCGCGCCCCGGTGATCCGGCACCTAAGTCTGCGGTCGCGCAGGAGCTCCGTTTCGCCCGGTAAAGCGACCGCCGCGACCTCCCAAAGGACGAGCGGATCTTTCTCCAAGGGATCCATCGCCGAGCCGGGTGGGTAGAGATCTCAGCCGGCGGGATTCTCAGGTGGATAGTGGTGAAGGTCGGTCCCGGACGGAGATCGGGCCATGGTAGCCTGCCTGCGAACAGGTTGGGTGGCCGGCCGAGGCGGAGCGTTCGGCAGCGCCCATGATCGCCACCAATTCCCAGAGGCTGCCGGTTGCGAGCGATAGTTTTCGAGCGATTCGGAGACCCGGAGGTACTCCACCTGGTCGACCGGCCCGAACCCGACCCGGGTCCGGGCGAGGTCTTGGTTCGGGTCGCCTTCTCGGGAGTCAATCCGACCGACTGGAAAACTCGCCGGGGGCCGGGCCCGGGGCAACCCTCCGAGGATCCCCCCTTCCCGAAGATGGTCCCCAATCAGGACGGGGCCGGAACCATCGTCGAGGTCGGGGAGGGGGTGCCCGCGCAGCGCGTCGGCGAGCGGGTCTGGCTATGGGAGGCGGCCTGGCAGCGGGCCGACGGGACGGCCCAGGAACTGGTGACGCTGCCGGCGAGGCAAGCCGTGCCCCTGCCCGAAGGCGCCAGCCTGGAGCTGGGGGCCTGCCTCGGAATCCCCGCTCTCACCGCGCATCGGTGCCTCACCGTGACCGAGGACGGACCTCGTCACCTGGGTCCGGACACCCTGGCCGGCCGCGCGGTGCTGGTGGCGGGAGGAGCTGGGGCGGTGGGCCACGCCGCGATCGAGCTCGCCCGGTGGTCGGGCGCCCAGGTGGTGACCACGGTCAGTTCTCCCGAGAAGGCGGAGCTGGCCCGCGCCGCCGGGGCTCACCATGTGGTCAACTATCGATCAGAGGACGCCGCTCTGGCGGTACGGCGCCTCTTCCCCAACGGTGTCGACATCATCGTGGAGGTTGCCCCCGGGGCCAACGCCGAGCTCGATCAGGCCGTGCTGGACCACCGGGGCACGATTGTGGCCTACGCCAGTGACCGCGACTCCGTCGCCCTGAGAATCCGGCCCTTCATGGTGACCAACGCTCGGTATCAGTTCGTCTTGGTGTACACCGAGCCTGCGAGTGCCAAGAGCCGAGCCTTGGAGGACGTCCAGATGGCGGTTGCCGCCGGATCCCTCAAGGCGGGCAGAGAAGCTGGACTTCCGCTCCACCGCTTCCCGCTGGAGCGCGCCGCAGAGGCCCACCGCGCCGTCGAGGAAAACATCGTGGGCAAGGTCATTCTCGAGATTTAAACGAGGAGCGTCCTCGGTGCTTCGAGCGGGATCTTTTCCGGCTCCGCCACACTGGCCTGACGCTCCCGGCCTGCCCGCGTACCGACGACACTCGACTACGCTGGGATGGTGCGCACTTCCTTGGGGCTGAGATTGGAGGGCCGGTCCTGGACAATCCCGCCCACATGAACGTCGACCGGACGGCAGTCCGGCTGGCCAGAATTCGCACCGCTCTCCCTTACCTGGTTGGTCTAGGTGTCGTCATCGCACTGGTGGTGGCGGTGAATCCGGTGCGCTTTGGAGAAGCCGCGAGCCGGTTCAATCCCGTCTACGCCCCGATCGTGGCAGCCTTCTCGTTCGGTTACTACCTGCTGCAGGGAGTGCGCTGGCAACCGCTCCTGTTGGCCGTGGGCGTTCGTCTTCGACTGCGAGACACCGTCACCCTCAACTTTGCTGGTCAGGCCGCGGGCCTGCTGCCCGGGGGGGAGCTGACTCGCGCGGTCCTGGTGAGTGAGGTCGCCCATGTCGAATTGGGGGCGACTATCGCCACCATCACCGTCCAGGAGCTGATCTACACCGTCCTGCTGATCGCCGCCGCGATTCCAGGAGCGCTGCACCACACCGTCGCCGCGGTCGGGGTTTCGATCGCCTTGGCCGGCGTGCTAGCGATCACGGGCATCCTCACCCTGCAGCCGGTTTTTGAAATAGTGGTCGGCCTGATTCGCCGGGCACCGATCTTGAATCGCTTCGTCCCGGACATCGTGGAACTCCAGCGCGACACGGTCAGCCTGCTCCGGCGCTGGGACACGCTCTCCTGGTCGGTAGTGAGTGCGGTCCAGGCGGTGGGGACCATCACCATGTTCTGGCTGGTCATCCAGGCCATCGACCCGGGCCAAGTCAGCTGGCCGAACGCTGCCTTCGCGTATACCGTGGCCTCGATCGGAGGTGCACTGTCGCTGGGTCCCGGCGGCCTCGGAGGCTTCGAGGCAGCCGGAGTAGGCATGCTGCTGGTGGTCGGCGTTCCCTTTCAGATCGCAGTCGCCGCCACGGTGCTCCAGCGCGCGGCCGACAAGGGCCTCGGGACCGTGTACGGGTCGGTCGCCTACCTATACGCTCGCCAGCACTTCGGCCTCAAGCGGGCCCGAGTCATCCGGCATGGCCAGCGGCGCGGACGTCAGGGCAACCCCGAGCGGAAGTAATGGCACCGGCGCGAGCGCCGCTCATGGTGAAGCAACCACCTACCCGATTCGCCGGTGACGGGCCCCGAGTTCCCGATGGCACGCTTGCTCCCGACGACCGTCACCTTGCGCGACCGCGCGCGCCTGGTGAATCGCGGCTCGCATCAAGTTTTGGCCCAATATTCCTGATAATCCCGGGACCCCTGACGCGCTGACCTACGCCCCGAGCGCGGGGGTACGGTTCTCCTGACAATTGTTCGGTGGGCATCCCCCAGGTCATATTTGCGGAGGCTCGACTAAGTGCAGCCATCCGGCCAGCTCCCAGCAGTCCACGAGGAGGCTCGCAATAAAGTCGCTGGTCGCTGGTCGCCGTCCGCCATTTCCGAATCATTGGGGTCTGCCACCGGTCCGTGCCGGTTTGCGCCCTAGGCCAGGCTGCCTCATTTCGCCATGGTCCAGGCCAGATGCTCACGAGTCGGCATATAAGCGTCGCTTATGTGTTTCGCATGCACGGTGTTGATGCTGCGGCTAATGCCGCTACCGCTAGTTTCCGCACCGTGGGGTTTTGCTGGGATCGTGGTCAACATCAATTGCCCCGTAAATCGCTGGACAAAATTGGTGCCGCCGTTGTGTACGCCACCGGACCGACCGTGACAGATGGACCAGTTATTGTCGGCGTTGCGGGAGTCCTCTCCCCTCCCGCGCCGCCCACTCCGGTCAGGCTCCAGTGTCGACTCCACATGACCTGTCAAGGAGACAGCGGCTCCGACGAGTTCACAGCGATGGCCACCCCCCCTTCCTACGACCAGCGGGCCGTTGCTGTGGACTCACCTTGTCTTGGGAAGGGTCCCTCGCCACCCGGCGAGTAGTCAGGTGGTCGCACGGGGATGATCCCCGCCCGAGTTGGCTGGAGTCGGCGGAAAGCCTAGGGGATCACTGGCCAACCCAGCTCCCGGGTCGAGGGGACTAGGCTCGGGCAGTCGCGTAGGCGGGGAACAGGGTCACCTTATCGAGCTCCGTCTTAATGACCCGGTAGCACTCGCAGGAGGCGCTCTCCAGTCCGGGCCGGTCAACGATCTCAACATGACCGCGGTGGTACTGGATCAGCCCCGCCTTCTGGAGCACCCCCGCGGACAGCGTCACCGTGGCCCGACGGGACCCCAGCATCTGGGCAAGGAACTCCTGAGTTATCAGGAACTTGTCGGCGCCGATTCGATCGTGGCTCATCAGCAGCCACCGGCTAAGGCGCTCCTCATTGGTGTGAAGGCGATTGCAGGCGGCCGCTTGGGAGATTTGCCCGAATAGCGCCAGAACATAGGCCTGGACCAGCTGGGAGATCGCCCGACTGGAACCCATGGCCTCCAGGAACGCTTCGGCGGAAGTCGTCAGGCAGCGGCCGGAGACCTGGGAGATCGCGCGAACCGCGAGGGTGCCACCGAAGATGAGGGGCACGCCCACCACCCCTTCGTTGCCGACGGTCGCCACCTCGACAATGGCGCCGTCCTCGAGAGGAGTGACCAGGGAAATCACCCCGTCCAGAGGAAAGTAGACGGCGTCCACTACCTGGCCCGGTTCAAAGAGGACCGTCTTGACCCTTAGAAATACCGGCGACAGCCTGGCCATGAGACGGCCTCGGTCCTCCGGCGGCAAGCAAGCCAAGAGTCGATTCTCGTGGATCGCGTCCGTCTGCCCGTTTTCCCACTCGTTCAAGGACCAAACTCCCGTCTAACCGGGCCCGGGGTTCGCCAGCGGACCGACTCCGAGCCTCGCTCCCGGTAGTGTATCTCAATCCGGTGGACTGGTTCTGGTCTTCTGACAAACAGCTGTTCCCCTCCAGGCACAGCCACAGAGGAGCGATCTTTGCTCCGTTCCGACGACCGCAAGGCGCGGGACGCGCCCTGACCATCGCCTGAGCAGCTCAGGCGGGCGACCAACCGCGCTCGGAGTTGAACTGCGCCGCCGAAAGAATGGGTGACCTCCCGGCGGACGCGCGCGATCTTCTGCTTGATGACCTCCTCCGCCGGTGGCACCTTGTCCTCACCCGGGAGGAAACCGCGCTCGAAGAGTCAACCGATGCGACGGACGGATGGATGAGCATGGACCAGATCAACGCCCAGAATTACCAGCCGGCGGAGAGCATGCCTCTGGGGAGCTATGTCCAGCGGATGGGTATAGGCGACCAGGTCGCCGGCGCGGCTGACGAGTCGGTGGAGGTGGTGCTGGCCGATGTGGCAGCCCGGGCCCTGGTTTGCTTTCGCCAAACCATGCCGGTAGGTAATTCGTTCCGAAGCAGCTCGAGTGGCTCGGGAGGCGGCCGCAGCGTTTGGCACAGCTGGGTGCGGGGCCCCGTCGTCGAGCAGCGATTCTGTCAGCCTATCTGCGGGCGGAGCAGGGGCTCGGTCGCGTCCGGAGCGACGCGGATTCGGACGCCGCCGCCGCGCTACTCCTGGGCGCCTGATTTCACGCTGCATTCCTGACGGCCTTTCTCGACGACATGCCACAGGCTGATTCCCGCTTTGCCCGCGCGATCGCTCACCTGTTGATGGTTGGAGTCCAACAAACGGAGCAGAGCCCGCTGACTCGGACCGAGGGCAGCCGTTCCAGCGACTAGCCCGCCACGATACCTCAGCTTGATTACCCGGGAGCGATTCGCTTCGTTCCCTCTCGGCGCCGCCCGCCTACCATGCCCGCCATTCCTTTCGGCAACCGGAGCGCGGCCGGACTACCGGTGGTGCCGCCACACCGCGGTAAGACAACCCGGGCGCTGAAGTAGTGGCAACACGGGTTTTCGCCCGACAAACTCCGCGGTGCAGGCCCATCATGGTCACTTGGAAGGGCCATCGCCTACTCAGAGGGGGCCATGCCCTTGGGGGTGGTTGGAGTCGAAGTCACCTGTTCTACCGCTATTCGACGCAGCTCGAGGCGTTCCCGGGGAGGCTGCCCTGAAGTTCCGGCGCCGGACAAGCTCTCGGATCGGTGCCCGAGCGTGCCCTGGCGGGGACGGCACCCCCTTTGACCAGCAGGCTGCAGGTGTCCCGCGAGACTACCGTCGCCCGCTGTATCGTCGACCGAGTATTCGACTACGCGTGGGGACAGGATTATGAAGTTGGGAATCCTGACCGGCGGCGGCGATGCGCCGGGACTGAACGCGGCTATTCGGGCCGTGGCGCTCTGCGCTTTCGCCGACCGATCCCAGGTGGTCGGGATCCGCAACGGCTGGGCGGGTTTGACTGGGGACACCGATGTGTGGGCGCTCCGCCCGGAGGACGTGACCGGAATTCTGAGTCGAGGCGGCACCATCCTTGGCACATCCCGGATCAACCCCCTAGCAGACACGGGAGTGATGGAGGCGGTCGCCGCCAACATCTCTCGACTGGGGATCGACGCGTTGGCGGTGATGGGAGGGGACGATACGCTCTCCGTGGCTGCCGCTCTAGCGGAGCGCGGTGGACCCGTGGTGGGTGTTCCCAAGACCGTGGATAACGATCTCCAGCAGACTGAGTACTGCATCGGTTTCGACAGCGCGGTCGCGATCGTCACCGAGGCCGTGGATCGCCTGCACACAACCGCCGCATCGCATCACCGGGTCATGGTGGTGGAAGCCATGGGCCGCGAGGCCGGTTGGGTGACGCTCATGGGCGGTCTAGCCGGCGGAGCCGACCTGATCATCATCCCCGAATTCGCGGCTGACCTCGGGGGCGTAGTCGAGCATCTCCACTCGCGACGCGGCCGGGGGAAGTCCTACAGCATCATCGCGATCTCCGAAGGCGCGAGGGTCGCCGGCTTGCCCGAGCCGTCCATCGAAAACGAGTCTCTGGATGCCTTCGGCCATCTCCGGCTCAGCCGCCGGGGGATCGGCGAGCGTCTCGGCGGTCAGTTGGAAGCCCACACGGGATTTGAGACCAGGGTCACCGTCTTGGGTCATACCCAGCGCGGTGGTACTCCTACGGCCTACGACCGGATCTGGGCGACTCGCGTGGGCGCGGCCGCGTATGAATTAGCCAAGGCAGGCGAATTCGGGAAAATTCCGGTCAAGCACGGTGACACCACCGCGGTGAGTCGGATAGCGGAAGTGGTCGCTGGGC
>Ga0307373_10001155_pt1 | contig 49755 bp, 41 predicted proteins | sample OX2MG_FD_202534 | JGI IMG/M metagenome (GOLD analysis project Ga0307373, IMG submission 202534) | Soil microbial communities from Risofladan, Vaasa, Finland - OX-2 | ecosystem: Environmental > Terrestrial > Soil > Coastal area > Acid sulfate soil | place: Finland: Risofladan, Vaasa | collected...
GTATATGTAAATGTGCTGCGTAGCAAGCTTTTGCATTTTATATACTGACAGGTTTTTTCATTATTCCAGCGCACTCGCGTAGGACTCTTCACGCCCGATTCTGTGAACTGGCTACGACCCGAACCACTGAAATAATACCAAAGTTTTCTACTAAGGAGATTACTATTATGTTAGGCCAAACACATAGTTTTGTTTCCAGCCATGATAGGCCGGATGTCGAGCAACTTTCATTTGAGGAGCGCGTCCAATTTGGGGCTGAAAATGCTGTGCGTTGTATGGGCGTCACTAGCAGCGACCGGGTATTTATTATCACCGATTACGCTCGTGAGAATATCGCTCGTAATGTTGCAACTGCTGCTCTAGCGCGTCACGCGGATGTCTCTGTTCATTTCCTCGAACATTATGGCGAACGTCCACTTAAAGAGTTCTCTGACGAGTTGCGCAATGACCTTATCTATGCTCGCCCAACCGTCACCTTTTATATCGCGACAGCGCAACCCGGAGAGATTGCTTTCCGTATTCCTTTGCTCCCATTCCTCGCGCAGGAACTCAAGGTACGTCATGGGCATATGATTGGCATAGATGAGATTCTGATGGCTGATGGGATGTGCGCTGACTATGAAGAAGTATTCAGCCTGACCAACCAGGTTTACGATCTGGTACGTAGCGCCAAAACCATTCACGTCACCTCCGAAAAAGGGAGCGATGTGACCGCGACATTCCACCAGGATTGGCATTGGATACCTTGTCACGGTCGCTATCACGAGCAGGGCAAATGGGGCAATCTCCCGGAAGGCGAAGTGTTCACCGCGCCCGCGACTGTTGATGGCGTTGTGGTCTGTGATGTACTTGGCGATTACTTCTCCGAGAAATACGGTGTGTTGGAGCATCCCGTTACGATCACTATCAAAGATAGTTATGCGACTGAAGTCACCGGCGAAGATGCAGCAGTAGCCCAGGACTTGCGTGATTACCTGTTCTCGGTACCCAACGGCAATCGTGTTGGCGAATTTGCGATTGGTACGTTGACCAGCCTCAAGCAGCTTGTCGGCAACCTCTTACAGGACGAAAAAATCCCCGGTCTACACATTGCTTTTGGCAATCCGTATCCGCAATTCACCGGTGCCGACTGGGATGCTTCTATTCACGTTGACGTTATCCCTGAAAATTGCACTATCGAGGTTGACGGTCGTACCCTGATGCGTGATGGCGAATTCACCCTCTAAACTTTGCAATATCTAGCGTAATAACCTGTAGGGGCCGATTCATCGCGCCCACCGCCGATTGATCGGCCCGTGTCCTAAACATTGCCACGGCAAATTATACCCGGGTGGCCGATCAATTGGTGGTGGGCGCGATGAATCGGCCCCGACGGGCGTTATAATTGTATTGAAAGTGTTATACTATCGTTGTTACAGTTATGGTAATCACTTTTTGTTAAGTTGGTCATTGTATCCCAGGTAATGCGCTTGCAGCTCTCACGGCTGGAGCATTTGAGAGGAATTGTACAGTGTCTACGACCAGGGGACAGCATCTCATAGGGAAAGTGATCGGCTCGTGTATGCTGGAAAGGCTCCTGGGTTATGGAGGAACCAGCGCTGTTTTTCTGGGTCAACAGCTTGAGTCGGGTCAGAAGGTTGCCGTCAAAGTGTTTCTCCCGCGCACAAGGATTAATGCGCAGATGCAGAGAGACTTCTATTTGCGTTTTCTGCAAGAGGCTGAATCGGCCAGCAAACTAGATCACCCCAACATTCTTCCCATTTACTCTTACGGCGAGCAGGACGGTTTGCCTTTCATCATTATGCCTTATATGGAAGGTGGTACGCTTAGCGAATACGCAGCGCGGCAGGGTTGTCTATTGCTGAGTGAGGCACAATGGTATCTCGCGCAACTTGCTGTAGCCCTCGATTATGCACACGAACAGGGCTGTGTGCATTGCGATGTCAAGCCTGCCAATATCCTGCTGGATAGCGATGGGCAAGCCATGCTTTCAGATTTTGGTATTGCTCGCCTTGTGCAGCCAATGGGTGAAAACGAGGATGCGCTTCATCCAGTGACAAAAGCGCCTGAGACTCTTATGGGTACACCTGACTATATCTCACCTGAGCAGGCGTTGGCTCTACCGCTTGATGGGCGCTCGGATATCTATTCGCTGGGAGTGACGCTTTTCTACGTGCTGGCCGGACGTCTGCCGTTCAAAGCAGATTCGACGATTGCAGTGGCACTGCTGCATGTGCATGAGCCTCCGCCTTTGCTTGCTCTTCTGCGAGCGGATATTTCGCCCCAGATTGACGCAGTTATCCAGAAAGCTCTTGCTAAAAAGCCGGAGGATCGTTTTCAGTCAGCCAGGGAGTTTAGCGCGGCTTTTGATGCGGCGATAGCCGCATCTACGTTCATTTATCAATCCGGCGTAGACCATAACCGGGCAAAACAGTTGCTTACTCAGGCGGGGGGGGGTCGTAGCGACAAACGTTCAGCTGTGATTTCCTCGCCAGTTGTGCAGGTAAAACCGCTTAGGCAGGGCTCGATACGTTTCCCTCCTATTTTCATCGCGCTGGCGATAGTGCTTATGATTGTTGTTGGCACAGCCGCGACTGCTGGGGTGGTGGCCTCGCGTCTTGCCGCCAATAGTCCTATTATTCAAAGTACAGGACCTGCCAGTAATATACCGCTTGACGATCTTGCAGATAGCAGTGATTGGCCCACTGATGGCGGCCATATGTTCTTTTTTTCAGATGAACAGTACTATATTCAGAATACCTCCGGGCAATTTGTCGCGTTGGCTCTTTATGCCGATCACTCCTACCATAACTTTCAACTCACGGTCACGATGTCGGAGATCAAAGGCTCGCGCAACGGCGCTGACTATTATGGTATTGTCTTCCGTTCAAGTGCTATTCAATCGAGCTATTACCTCTTTGAGATGGTGGCATGGGGAGGGGGTCAGTATCAATTTCTGCGCTACAACGGTCATTACACGACGCTTGCGGGCGGACCCGCGCCAGGGCTCAATATAGGTATCGGAAAAAGCAATACCGTCACGATAGAGGCGCAAGGCAACACCTTCCGCTTTCTCATTAATGGCAAATCCGTTGGTTCTTCCGCCACAGACACCTCTTCCCACGCTCTTTCCTCCGGCGAGATTGGCCTCTATGTAGAGGAGCAAGGAACTGAGGTCGCGTTCTCTCACCTGTATGTCAAGACTGTGGTGTAAGTGAGGCCGGGCGATGGCTTGTCCTCGCCCGGCCTCAGCGACTTATACAGATTGTGCCAGTAATTCTTGCTCAATCCGCACCCGTATTGCATCACGCACGCTGCGGTAGACTGCCAGTTGTTCCGTCTCGCTGCCGGTCGCCTTTGATGGATCGGGAAATGACCAGTGCTGCCGGTGTGCCGCACCGGGGAAAACTGGGCAGGTTTCCGCCGCCGTATCGCAGACGGTAATCACCTCATCAAACGGTTGCAGCAAGTAACGCCCCAGCGTTTTCGACTCCTGCTGGCTGATATCTATGCCAATTTCCGCCATGACCTGGATGGCAAGGGGTCGCACATGTGTTGCCTCCGTACCCGCGCTGAACACTTCGAAGTGTTCACCGTCGAGATGCCTTAGAAATCCTTCCGCCATTTGTGAGCGGGCAGAATTATGCGTGCAGATGAATAGAACGCGCCGTTTCATAGAATACCTCCGCTTATCCCATCTCATGATGCATTTCATGTTGGGCCATGTCGTGTGCTGGTTTGTTCATCATGCGCAACATAGGTAATCCACCCGTGCGGATGAACCGGATCACCAGAATTGCTGCCAGTAAAAGAAAAAGTATATTGAGCATACTGGTATAGTTCCACTGCACACCCTCAGTAATCGCGACGATATTGCGATTCGTCGGAATGATGCCGAGAGCCTCAAAAACAAATTCTACCACATAACCTGCTGCCACCATGGTAATATAGAATGTCAATAGAATATAGCCCATCACTTTCCAGCCGTAGTATTTACGGTAGATGTCAAGAATGGGTAAGATAATCAGGTCGGCAAAGATGAAACTGACGACGCCGCCAAAGCTAATGCCACCTCTCCAAAGCACGGCGGCCAGGGGAACATTGCCGACGGAACAGACGAAACTGATGATAGCTACTAATGGGCCAACCAGCGGGCCTTCAATTTTTGCCAGCGTGGGATGACCGGTCAAGAAAAATGCATTCCAGAACGAGTTGGGAACCCAGGCAGCTAAAGCTCCGGCAATCAATAACCCGATGACGATATCCACCCACACAGATGCCCAGTCCATCACAAAAAAGTTGCTCACGGCGGTAAATCCCTTCTTGCTGAATAGCCGTGAGAAAAAAGATCCGCCTGACACGCTCATATCCATCGCGGCGTGTCCTTCCATTCTGCCCGTTAAGCCCTTTTCTGCCTGCGTTTTTGCCAGTTGTATCAGCTTTGGTGTTAATGTAAAGCGGAAGATGAGTGCAATGAAAATGACCATCAGGATGCCGCCCACAAACTCCGCCGCCGTGAATTGCCACCCCATCAGCACAATTAAAATGATGCCCAGTTCGATTACCAGATTGGTGGATGCCAGTTCAAAGACCATTGCCGAGGTAAAACTGGCCCCTTTCTGAAAAATTGAACGTGCCAGGGCAACAGCAGCATATGAGCATGAGCTTGACGCAATACCAAAGAGTGTCGCCAGCGTGAGTGCTTTCGGGTTATTCCCGCCCAGCGTTTTTGCCATTGCCTGATGAGAGGCAACTGCTTGCACGATTCCTGAAAGGGTAAAGCCGAGAATTAACGGCCAGAGGATTTCCCAGAACATACTAAACGACATAAATAACGCCTGGCCGATACTTTGTAGTATTTGCATGGAAGTTCGCCTCTCGCACGCGCTAAGTTTGTTCTCTCAAATACAATAATCTATGTATACCCCTACCCCTACCATAGGGGTAGGGGTATACATAGATTATATGCAATGGTGTCAAGAGTGAGATGCTGGAGTTCAGGGCTGTTGCAAGCTCTAGATGGCGAACACGAGGGGTGCCATCTTGCCTAGTGGTCGCCATCGCCCCTATCACTTATTGACGGGTTTGCGAGCGCGAACAAAGGCACTGACGAACTTTCCATTCACATCAGCACGCTCCTCTGCTGAAAGAGCAGCGATTGATGTATTTGCACCGCTATTCGCGACATCGTTCACGCTGTATCGTCGTGTTACTTCAATTTCAAGGTCGGTAAATCCTGCCTCTTGCAGGAGTTGCCGGTACGTATCCTCTTCCATTGCACCAGCGATACAGCCAGCCCATGCTTCCATATCACTCCGAATAGCATCAGGGACATGACCTTGAAAGACGACATCAGAGACGGCGAAACGTCCGCCTGGTGCCAGCACACGATACGCCTCGCGCAAAACCTGGGCTTTGTCCGCCGAGAGATTAATGACACAATTCGAGATAACCACGTCTACTGTGTTATCCGGCAGCGGAATGGCTTCAATCAGGCCCTTGAGAAAGCGTACATTTTCTAATCCCGCCTCTTTGCGGTTGCGTTCCGCCAGTTCCAGCATGGCATCGGTCATATCGAGTCCATAGGCAAAGCCAGTTGGCCCCACGCGCCGTGCCGATAACAGCACATCTATGCCGCCGCCACTGCCCAGGTCAAGCACCTTTTCTCCAGGCCGCAACTCTGCCAGCGCCGTCGGGTTGCCGCATCCCAGCGAAGCCAGTGCGGCAGCCGTGGGCAATTCACCGAGTTCCGTCACGCTATACAAATTTGCAGTAATCGCATCGCTTTCTGCTGACCCGCAACAAGTATCATCGCAACAGCCACAGGAGGTGGCTGTACCTGTATTCAATACCTGTAACGCGGCTTGTCCGTACTTTTCGCTGACAATTGCACGCACCTGCTCATCATTGGTTGGGACATTACTCATTGTATGTTTCCTTTCAATATCTAACGAGGAGAGAAACGTGTCATTTTCCCCTCGTATGGTATTTTACACTCTTGTAGACGGAGATGGTTGAAAAAAGACGCACCTATCTTATGAGAAAAGTTTAACCATCTCTTAACATATCCATAAAGCAAGGTTAATACCAGAGTGTTACGCTACAAACGCGATGATAAAAGCGTTGCGTGCAACTTTTATTATGTTGCTTGCTACCTATCACATGACAAATAGCTCGTGGAGACACGAGAAGGAGACAAGATATTATGGTATTTCGGCAAAGTTTGCTTGGAAGGCAGAAACGTCTGCTCACCCGTCTGAGTACATTTGCATTGATTGGGTTGACACTCATCTTAGCCGCCTGTGGTGGCTCAAGTGGTACGACGACCGGGTCTGGACCATCGTGTCCTTCGACGAAAGCGCTGACTGGAGCGGGATCAACGTTTGACTATCCACTTTTTTCGAAGTTGTTTGCAGCATATCCAAACGTCAAGTGCGGTGCGAACGTCAACTATCAGGCGGTGGGTAGTGGTGCTGGTATTAATGACCTGCTGACGAATATCGTGCAATTCGGTGCATCCGACTCGCCAATGACTGATGCGCAGCTTGCTCAGAGTACGAATGGTCCGATTATCCATATTCCGGTGACGTTGGGAGCGGAAGCGATGTCCTACAACCTTTCTTCTATTCCGAGTACCACCCATCTCAAGTTCACGGGTCCGGTGATTGCAGATATTTACCTGGGCAAGGTAACATTCTGGGACAATGCTGAAATCACGGCCCTCAATCCTGGTGTTCCCCTTCCTCACGAGGCCATTTCGGTGGTACACCGCTCAGATGGCAGTGGTACGACCAGTATCTTCACGCACTACCTTTCGGCAATAAGCCCTGAGTGGTCAACGAAAGTTGGTGCTGGAACAACGGTGAACTGGCCTGTTGGCGTCGGCGGTAAAGGCAATGCAGGTGTCGCGGCAGCGGTAAAAAGTACGGCTGGTGGATTTGGCTATCTTGAGCTTGCCTATGTAGTAGCCAACAATATCAGCTATGGCGTTGTGCAAAACCAGGCTGGACAATACGTAGCGCCTTCACTGGATGGTGCGAAAGCAGATGCCGCCAATGTCCCCACTATTCCAGCTGACCTACGTTTCTTCATCGTCAATGCTCCAGGTGCTGACTCCTATCCCATTTCGGGTTTTTCGTGGGTAATTGTGTACCAGCATCAGAGCAATGCTGACCGGGGAGAGGCCATCGCGAATATGTTGTGGTGGATGACCCATGATGGTCAGCAGTATTCGACTGCGTTAACCTATGTGCCCTTGCCATCAGCAATTGTCACGAAGGACGAGGCGCAAATTCATTCCATGACCTGCGGCAGCAGCAATGCCAAATGCTATACTGGCCTCTGGGGCTAGTATGATAACAATGGCTTTCAGTATGGATGCACGGCCAGAGACATACAATGGAATGCCATCTCTCTTATCCCTGATACAAGGTGTATCAGGGATAAGAGGTCGCTCTTTTGCTTATAACCTGTAGTGCGAAGAAAAAAGAAAGTTGTCATGGTATGCAACAGAGACTTGCGTGGCCGCTACGTATGAACAGGGCTGTCGGAAATGGTCGTCGGCTCAGTGATGTGATTTTCCGTGCTTTCACCTTTTTGCTTGTGCTTGTGGTGATCGGTGTAATCCTGGGTGTTGTCTGGGTGCTGGTTAGCGGTTCCTTACCGACGATTCAAACATTTGGCTGGAGTTTTCTAACAAATCAGGCATTTGATCCTGTCCACAACTCGTTTGGCGTTGCGCCCGCCATTTTTGGCACCCTGGTGACCTCAATTTTTGCCATCATTTTTGCCATTCCTATCGGCGTGGGCGTGGCGATTTTCCTGGTGGATTTCTGCCCGCGTGTGCTGCGGGCTCCACTCGCGTTTCTCGCGGAGCTATTAGCGGCGGTGCCAAGCGTGGTGTATGGTCTGTGGGGATTTCTCGTGCTGGCTCCCTGGTTGCAACAGGTGGGTGAACCCTGGCTTGCGCAACATCTGGGCTTCATACCTCTTTTTCAAGGAACTCCACATGGGCTGGGGTTGTTAGCCGCTGGCATGATTCTTGTCCTGATGATCTTGCCGCTCATCATCAGCATATCGCGTGAGGTCATGCTCGCTGTTCCGCGTTCGCAATGCGAGGCCATGCTTGCGCTCGGTGCAACCCGCTGGGAAGTGATTCGCTATGCTGTGTTGCCTTTTTCGCGTGTTGGCATCATCGGAGGAGGTATTCTGGCTCTGGGTCGGGCGCTTGGTGAAACGATGGCCGTCACGATGGTCATTGGGAATCAGGCATCACTCCCTACCCCTCACCTGTTCGATACCGGGTACACCCTTTCGAGCGTTATTGCGAACCAGTTCGGTGAAGCGACACCGGGCCTCTTTATCTCAGCATTGCTGGAAGCAGGATTACTGGTTTTTATTATCACGTTGATTGCCAATATTCTGGCGCAACTCTTGATTTCCCGCGTGGAACGGCATGGTCGAGTGAGAGGGCTTGCTGTATGAGTAATGTTGTCCATCCTTTTCAACCGCCCCAGTCGGCCCACAACATTGGTCGGCGTGCGAGTAATATGCTGGTTATTCTCTTCACTCTTGCAGCGACATTGTTCGCGGTACTCGTCTTACTGTATCTGCTGTTTTATGTCTTGCGCCAGGGAATACAGTATATCAATCCTGGCTTCTTTATCAACCTTCCCACGCCGAATGGCGAACCGGGTGGAGGCATGGCGGAGGCGGTGCAAGGATCATTTATCCTCGTCGGTCTGGCCGCTCTTTTCGGCGTGCCACTTGGCTTATTCACCGGCATCTATCTTGCTGAATTTGGACGCGGCGTTTTTGCGAAAGGGGTACGTTTCCTGGTTGCTGTCCTGACCGGAATACCAACCATCATCTTTGGTCTGTTTGCCTGGGTCTATATTGTCGTCCCTCAGCAGTCTTTCTCCGGCCTCGCTGGCGGCGTTGCTCTGGGCATCATTATGATACCCATTGTTGCCAGTACCTCGGAAAGTGTCTTGCGCCTGGTTCCACAAGATTTGCGTGAGGCATCGCTTGCTCTGGGCGCGACCGAGTCACGCACGATTCTCCGGGTGGTCTTGCCTGCGGCTCGTAATGGCATCATTACCGGTATTGTGCTGGCAATGGCACGTGTGGCGGGGGAAACGGCACCATTGCTCATGACAGCGTTCGGCACACCTTTTTTCAATACCGATGTGACGCAGCCAATGGACGCCCTGCCGCTGCGCATCTTTGTGTTTACGGAAAGCCCTTACCAGGCACAGATCAACCAGGCCTATGCTGGCGCTATGGTCTTGATTCTGCTGATTCTCATTACCTCATTCGCGGTACGTTGGGCCACGGGAGGGTTTAAGCAACGATGATCACGTCGTTTATCACTGGAAATAGATGGCTATGCAGTTCTGCTGGCAGCTGGTAATGAAGGGGAAAGGAGCAAGCTGTGTCTATATATGTACAGCATTTGAATGCCTGGTATAGGAAACATCAGGCCCTTCACGATCTCAATCTCTCGATTGAGCCACAGGGAGTCACCGCGCTCATTGGTCCTTCAGGGTGCGGAAAATCTACCTTTGTACGCTGTCTCAATCGTATGCACGAGGAAATACCAGGGGCGCGAACCACCGGTGAGGTGATGATCGAAGGGGTCAACATTTACTCACGTGGAATCCAACCGATGTATGTACGACGACATGTCGGCATGGTGTTCCAGCAGCCAAATCCGCTGCCCACACGCAGTATCTGGGAAAATGTGGCAATAGGTCCGCGTATTAATGGACTGCCGGGAGGCAAGGCCCTTCAGGAGCGAGTGGAGCGGAGTCTTCGACAGGCTGCCCTCTGGAATGAGGTGAAAGACCGCCTGAATGCCTTGCCAACGGAGTTGTCAGGTGGGCAGCAACAGCGTCTTTGTATTGCACGGGCTATCGCTCTTGAGCCGCGCATCATCCTGATGGATGAACCAGCTTCGTCTCTGGACCCTGAATCGACGTTTCAAGTGGAAGAACTTATTCGTGAACTCAAGAGTGAGTATACTATTGTCGTGGTAACGCATAACATGCAACAGGCCGGTCGTATTGCCGAGAAAACGGTTTTCTTTCTCCAGGGACATATCATCGAAGAGGGAGAAACACAACAATTCTTCGCTCATCCACAACAGAAAGAGACAGAGGACTACATTTCTGGACGTTTTAGTTGATACAAGAATGGACAGCCAACAGCTATTCCAGAGAAACGAGGAAAAGACAACCATGAAAGTTTCGACAGATTCAACCGGTGCGGCAAGCACACGCCTTCCCGAAGGGGCCAGTATCTTTTCGCGGAAAGTCGCACGCAGTGGTCATATTTCGTATGAGGGGCGTCCTTATTTTATCAGTAAGACGCTGGCCGGTCGCTATATACGGCTCGTTGTGTTGGCTGATCGGCTGATTGTAGATGCAACCATTCCTTTGCACAAGGAATATCCACTGGCTTGAGCGTTGTTCCCATGGATATGGTATATTGGAGGGCTATCGCTGTGTTGGCCCTGTTGCAAAAAGGAGTTTCAATGGAGACTCGTCTCAACAAGTCTCAGTCAGGTACAGAAGCAGATCAAAAGGCACCAATAAACAACCTTGCGCAGACTCCTGCTCGTGCAGCTATCGTGCGTGCGGTGAGTACAGAGGCAATGCCGCAGAGCAGCCTTAATTCAGACGCGAGTACAATCATAGATGTCAAAGGATTGAACTTTTTCTATGAGTCGAAACAGGCTCTGTACGATGTATCGGTGCCCATTCGCGAACACCAGGTGACCGCGTTGATTGGGCCATCTGGTTGTGGTAAATCAACTTTTTTGCGCACGCTTAATCGGATGAGTGATTTGATTCCTGGCACACGCATCGAAGGTGCGGCAATGTTCGACGGTAAAAATATCTACGATAGGTCAACGGATGTGGTGCTTTTGCGCCAGCGTATTGGTATGGTGTTCCAGCGGCCCAATCCGTTCCCCAAATCCATTTTTGAAAATGTCGCCTATGGTCTGCGCGTTCAGGGTAAGGGTGGCAAGAAACTGCAAGATACGGTCGAGGAGAGCCTGCGAGGTGCTGCTCTGTGGGACGAGGTAAAGGATCGCCTGAAAGCTTCGGCTCTGGGTCTCTCCGGTGGTCAGCAGCAGCGCCTCTGCATCGCACGCGCTATCGCAGTCAAGCCCGATGTACTATTGATGGATGAGCCTGCCTCGGCACTTGACCCGATTGCCACGCTGAAAATCGAGGAATTGATGGCGGAATTGATGAAAGACTATACTATTGTGATTGTGACGCACAATATGCAGCAGGCGGCACGTATCTCGCAGTACACCGGATTTTTTCTCTCCGGCAGATTGATCGAGTATGCAACAACGTTGAATATCTTTGAGCATCCAAAGAAAAAAGAGACCGAAGACTATATTAGTGGGCGCTTCGGCTAGGTCAGTCGGCATACTCTTACGCGCAACTGGCACAATCTTTTTCCTCAGGAGGGCAACAATCCAGGCGTGGCTGATAGTCAATCACCCTACCTGAGTGGTCGAATTGGAAATGGCAGCAGTCCAACAACATTGTCTTCAATTTTTCTCTGGCGCGTTGTACTCTCGATTTTGCCCCGGAGTACGATATGCCCAATCGTGCGGCAAGTTCTTTCTGCGATAATCCATCGTACTCTGTCAAGATCAATGCTTGCTGGTACTCGGCGGGCAAGCTCTCAACCATTTCCCGGATGCATGGCAGCAACTCTTCAATGGCACTATCGCTGAGTGTTTCCTCGGCAATGAACATGTCACTATCTGGTAGTGCTAATGTGTCTCTTTGCGCCCGGTAATAATCATAAATGGCATTCCGCGCAATTTGATAGATCCACCCTTGCAGTTTTTCTTCGTCTCGCAACGTGTGGATGCGCGTATGAATTTTGACAAACACATCTTGCAGGATATCTTCCGCATTGTCTTCGTCCACAACGCGCTTGAGAATAAACTGCTTGAGATTGATATTGAATGTTTCCCACACGTTCTCAGTTGTAATCATCATCGAAATCTATCCTGACTCTGAAATTTGCCCACTTTAGTATACAACGGAATGGTATCTTCCTTAAAGACGGACATCGCGCCAAAAAAGATGCACCGTTCATGCGCGTTGATACATTAATGCAATCACAACGAACTCCGTAGTAGTTTGTCAATGTTCATGTGACTGGTAATGCCCCATCAAGGGACACCGGCAGATGCGCACAGCTCACTCGTCCCGGAGATGCTTCGCTGCACTCAGAATGACAGGCCGGAGGCTGTCATTCTGAGTGCAGCGAAGCATCTCTCGTCACTGCTGGGGCATCACCAGTCACATGAACGTTGACAAAGTAGTAGGGGCCGATTCATCGCGCCCACCGCCGATTGATCGGCAACGCGGGTAAAAAAAGACCTGATGGTGTTTGGGACACGGGCCGATTGATCGGCAACGCGGGTAAAAAAAGACCTGATGGTGTTTGGGACACGGGCCGATTGATCGGCAACGCGGGTAAAAAAAGACCTGATGGTGTTTGGGACACGGGCCGATCAATCGGCGGTGGGCGCGGTCAACCGGCCCCTACATATTACCCCAATGGAATGACCCACGAGGCTCGTGCGGGAAAGAGCGTTTTCAAAACTGGCACGATATCATCGTTTGTCCATACGTCGGGGTAGGCGTAGCGCAACTCATCCAGGCTGCGGTGTCCGAATAACAATTGCAGGAATACGAGCGGTGGGAAGCCCGCGTTCTCGTTGGAATGCCAGAGTGGGCTGCGCCAGTTTTCTACTATGCTCAATCGGCCTTCTGCAAACACTATGCGCAGTCCTCCGCGATAGAAATTGAGCGCTAGTTCGCCGCTATATCTTGCCAGCACAGATTGTGCCAGCCGTTTTTCCAATGCTGGAGCAATAGCGCGAAGAAACGTTGGCAGGTCTGGAACGCGCACATACCATGCGTAGGGTGGGTCGCGTCGAATCACCATCTCCGTTTGCAGTATTTCGTACACAGGGTGGTTGCGATGCATCATGAATGAGATTTTACTGACAGGTTTGGAGTCAAAAGGCACAAGCATAGCTTCACTTTGCGTCAGAATTGCACGCATAACCGGCAATATGATCTCTGCCAGGTTAAGTCCTTCTATAACAGCGAGATCAATGACGGAGATGCTATGTTGTCTGCGCATGGATGGCAGTGTGACATAGCCGCAAAACGCGCCATCCGCGTTACTAATCACCAACACATGCCAGTAGCCATCGGCCTGAAATTCGTTCCAATGCTCAATCTGATAGCGCCACCAGCCTTCATCAACCACAGTTGAGACGATACTGGAAGCGCATTGTTGGTCGTACAGTTGAGCAATCAAGGGAATATCGCTTATGGTTGCGTCACGCAGCATGTATGGTTCAGGAACACCTTCTGGCGCTGGTGGAATGAGAGCGATGTACGTATCGCGTTGGGCATCCAGATCAAGTGAATACTCATAGCCAAATTGGCGATAGAAATAGGGGATACCGGTGATAGCCTGCACCATATGTCCCTCGGCCTCGCTGCGTGCATGCACAAGTTCGAAGACGGCTCGTACTAACCCACGACTGCGGTACTGCGGGTCAGTGGCGACGATTTCTGGACGCCCTATGGTAAAGGTAATATCTTCGTAGCGCCATTGTTGTCGCCACAAGCATGTCATAGCGACGAGACGATGCTCTTTTTTGCGTGTATCCTCAACGACCGCGACATCCTCTGGACTCATCACCGGATGCTGCCCATTCATGAGTACGCGCATCAAATTGCCCGTACTCATGTTCGCTGGTTCCGTGGAATCATTGCGAAAGACCGTTGCCGAGAGATAGATAATCTCTTCAGCATCTGCTCTGGTAGACCAGCGTAAGACAAGGCCATCGCCCAGGTCTCGCCGGTAATTTTTCTCTGCCTGTGTCATTAGTGCCATCAGTATATCCTGTTCTTCCCGGAGTGTTATATTTGCGAGTTTGCTTGTTGGAGCTATACAGAGTTTCCTCCTGTGCTATGCTGCTACTGTATCAGCTTTGCTCTGTAATTTGCAAACACCCGCTCCAGAGTGGAATAGACGCGGCCCCTACGGTCACTGAAAATTTGGTTAGCTGGCGGGAACATTTTCTTTGCTAATGGAGTTGGCGGCCAGCCGATGGGCATTCCTCAGATAGATACGCATGTGTTCAGCCAGGATAGAGAGGTTTTTTGTTTTCCATTCCATGTGCTTGCCTGGCAAAAACTGTTGTTCAATATTCGTAGCGACATTCGCATAGTAAGGATAAGCTCCACGGCCATCACTTGACCAGAGGAACGTTACTTTACCCGTGTATGGGCCAATGCTGTATCTCGCGGCGGCCCAACGATAGAGTCCCACCCATTGTTGGCGCAGGACGTTCGCCTCCGGGGGAATGAGATTCAGCATCTGCACCAGGGTACGTGGAGTATTGCCCTTGCGTTCAAGCGCGATTTCCTCAATCTCATCTAAATGTTTGGCTCCCTTAAATTTTCTTCTAAAGTAGGGAATGCGCATGTAGATATAGCGGAGGAACCAGTCTACCTGTTGCTCTGTTCCGATGTTCAGCATCGTACCGAAACGTGTGATTTGTTTGCGTATCGCTTTTTGCGCTTCGGGTATTGCGGGGTCTACCAGCAGCAACAAATTGACGGTTTGTCCGACAGCATCTAACTGGCGAGCCATTTCATAGGCGATGAGGCCTCCATTGCAGAAGCCGCCAAAATGGTATGGGCCTTCTGGTTGTACCGCACGCATGGACTCGATGTGGGCCGCTGCCATTGCTTGCAGTGAAGGTGGAACCGGCGAGCCGACTAATTTATACGGTTCAAGCACGTAGAATGGTTGATCCGTGTCCAATTTGCGTGCCAGTTCCAAACAATAAAATCCACCGCCAACCCAGTCGCCATGTAAGAAGAAAAAAGGCGCTTTCGTTCCATTGGCCCGAATGGCGACCGCCGGGGCGAGTGAGCGTGTCTCTTCATCGCCAAGTATCGCGGTTGCAAGATGTTCGATGGTCGTGCCAGCAAAAAACGTGGCAAGTGGCAAGCGCTTGCCACTGATATGTTCGATCTCACTTAGCAGCCGAGCGGCCAGTAACGAGTGTCCACCCAGATCGAAGAAATTATCCTGAATACCGATAGGATGAACATTTAACAATTCTTCCCATATCTTGATAAGTTGGTGATGGATGGTCATGAGTGGAACGACAAAGCTAGCATCGGTTGCCGTTTTGCTGCCATTGGCGGTATAGGTGGGTGCTGGTAGCGCCTTACTGTCAATTTTGCCATTAGGCGTGAGGGGGATTGCGGCCAGTAGTACAAAGGTCGTGGGTATCATATAGCCCGGCAGTTTGCCTTGCAGGTAGGTGCGCAAAGATTGTACTGAAAAGGGCTGCTCATCCTGTGCGACCACATAAGCCACGATGCGCTTGTTGCCTGCGGCCTCCTCGCGTGCCACCACAACGGTCTCCCGCACACCTGCAAAGTGTTTGATCGTTTCTACGATCTCTCCTAACTCAACGCGAAAGCCGCGAATCTTCACTTGATGGTCAATGCGTCCAAGAAATTCAATTGAACCATCTGGCAGGTAGCGAGCCATATCGCCTGTTTTATACATGCGACTGTTTAGTTGTTGGCGAAAAGGATTGGCAATGAAACGCTCATCTGTCAATTTGGGACGATGGAGATACCCACGTGCTAAGCCGTCGCCACTGATATACAGTTCAGCGGTGATGCCCACAGGCACCGGTTGGAGATGAGTGTCCAGGATGTAGACCTGTGTATTGGCGATGGGATGCCCAATGGTAATCACAGAGGCCTCTCTCTCAACCAGTGTATACGTCGAGTAGGTTGTATCTTCGCTCGGACCATAGAGATTGAACACACGTTGCACCGTCTTCTGCTCATAAACGCGTTCGACCAGCGAGCGCGATAACGCTTCACCTGCGAGATTGACCGTGCGTACCGACGCGGGTAAGCGATAACCGTGCAGCAGTTCATGCAGCGCGGACGGGACCGTGTTGAGCAATGTGATGTTGACAGAAGACGGTATTTCGGGCAGATGCAGGATATTTTCGACGATGATCGCACAGCCGCCGCCGCTCAATGTTACGAATAGCTCAAAGACGGAGAGATCGAAACAGATTGAGGTTGAGGCCAGCACTCCAGCGAGGTCTTCAGGCGTAAAGGCGCTCAATGCCCACTGCACAAAAGTGGCAACATTGTGATGCTCTATCGCCACACCTTTGGGTTTTCCTGTAGAATCAGAGGTGTAAATCACATAGGCAAGATTCGCCAGTGTTGCCGTGCTGGTCGGATTCGTGGCAGGCTCTTTTGCGATAACTGCCCAATTGCTATCGAGGCGTACAGTGCTTGCTTTCTGCTCAGGTAAAGTCGCCAGTAGCTTTTGTTGTGTCAGCAAGACCTTTGCCTGAGAATCATGTAGCATGAAGGCAATGCGTTCTTGAGGGTAGGCGGGATCAAGCGGCACATAAGCCCCGCCTGCTTTGAGAACACCCAGCATAGCAATGACCATCTCCAGTGAACGTTCCATACAGATGCCGACCAGCACTTCGGGTGCCACGCCGAGTTTGTGCAGGTAGTGTGCAACCTGATTGGCCTTTTCATTCAATGCTTGATAGGTCAGGCGTTGATTACCAGAGCGAATGGCTAGCGCGTCCGGTGTGCGCTCAACCTGAGCCTCAAATAGTTGATGCAGACAGGCATCTTTTATGAAATTGGCGCTATCGGCAGTATTGGCAGTAGCGGTCGTTTCATTCCAGCTAACGAGTATTTGTTGCCGCTCTGCTTCAGTTAACAGGGGCAACTCAGCGATATGTTGCTCAGGATGTGCCACGATGCTTGCCAGCAATGTCTGCCAGTGGCCGGCCATGCGTTCAATCGTTGGAGGGTCGAACAGATCGGTGTTATACTCAAAGCGACCGATAAGGCCATCTGGCCGGTCATCGAGTTCAAGGGAGAGATCGAATTTAGCTGTGTTTGTCTCAACATCCATTTGTGAGAGCGTCCAACCAGATTCATCAACGTGTAGTGGTGGTTCGAGTGAGAGTAGTGCCTGAAAGAAGGGATTTTGTCCTGCGGTACGTTCTGGCTGCAACTCTTTGACCAGCAATTCAAAGGGAACATCCTGGTGGGCATGTGCTTCCAGCACGACTTCGCGTACGCGCTGGAGCAGTTCACGCACGGTCGGATTACCGGACAGGTTGGTGCGCAATACGAGCGTATTGAGAAAGAAGCCCATCAGATTTTGCACTTCTTTCCGTTTACGGTCGGAGATAGCTGTACCAATCAAGATATTGTCTTGCCCTGAATAACGGAAGAGCAGAATTTGGAAGGTTGCCACCAATAGCATATAGAGCGTCACGCCTTCGCGCTTGCTCAGCGTTTTCAGCGCATCGGTCAGCGACTGCGAAAGGGCAAATGGGTGCATTGAGCCTTTGTAGGTAGGCACAGCAGGGCGCTGGTGGTCAGTGGGCAACGCTAATTGCGCAGGAGCATACGCGAGTTGTTCGCGCCAGTAGGCGAGTTGCTCTGCCATAGTATCGCCTTGCGCCCACTCGCGTTGCCAGAGGGCGAAATCTGGATATTGCACGGGAAGTTCTGGCAGCGGTGAGGGTTCTCCCCGTAGCAAAGCATCGTAGATCGTGCGCAGTTCAGGCAAGAATATCTGATAGAGAGAGTATCCATCGAAGATGATATGATGCAAGGTCAGGTATAAGCGGTGTTCCGTGTCGCTCAATTGTACCAGTAGAGTACGCAGGAGAGGCCCGTTAGCCAGATCAAAGGGTTGTGCTATTGCGTTTGTTGCCATGCATACAGCTTCGGCTTCGCGCTCATTTACGGCGAGGGAGCGCAAATCTACCACTGGCACCTGTAATGGTGTATAGGCATGTACCATTTGCACTGGTTGTCCATTTACCTGTGGGAAGCTGGTGCGCCATGCTTCGTGACGCCTGATGATCTCGTTGAAGCTACGCTCAAAAGTTGGCACATCGAGTGTACCGGGCAGATGAATGGTCACGCATTCCGTATAGACAGGTGTATCCTGCATGAGGAGCGCCAGGAGCCAGAGCTGTTGTTGCCCGAAGGACAGGGGAGCCATATTTTTCTGTGTAGTATGAGGCTTTGCGGCAATAGGCTGCGGTTTCTGTGAAATTCCACCACGTAAAAGCTTTTCCAATAAGAGGCGCTTCGCCTCTGAAAGTGCGGTTGTGTCTTGCATCTTATCTATCTTTCGGCATCGCGACAAAATGATGAGAGGTTAGTTTGATTACTCAGAGAGTAAAAACGATACGGGTAATGCTTTTAGCCCACGCAACCCAAGATTCTCGCGCCACACAATTGGAGCGGGTTCGAGGTTGATGCTGGCTATGCGGCGCAGGAGCGTCGCGAAGACGATTTGTCCTTCAAGGCGTGCTAATGGAGCGCCGAAGCAGAAATGGCTGGCCCATGCGAAGGCAATATGCCGGTTATCCTGGCGGCAAATGTCAAGCTGGTCGGGATCAACGAAACGCTCAGGGTCACGATTCGCCGCACCCATGACCGCGATAACCGCTTGCCGTTTGCGCATAGCTTTGCCACCCAACGTCACGTCGTCTGGCGCGAGTCGGGCCGTATGCTGGCTTGGGCTTTCATAGCGCAGCAATTCCTCAATGGCTGAAGGCATGAGAGAGGGGTCGGCTATCAGTTTTGCCAGTTGATCGGGGTTGCGTAGCAGTGAGAGCATGCCATTGCCAATCAGGTTTGTCGTTGTCTCCTGTCCCCCAACCATGGTTACAATGGTGTTCGCGACAACTTCGTCTTCTGTCAGGCGGTCTCCATCCATTTCCGCACTCAGCAGCGCATGGATGAGACCATCGCGTGGGTGCTGCTGCTGCTCGCGAACTGCGGAGCGAAAGTAGGCTAGCATTTCTTCCAGGCTGCGTAATGCCTTGGTAGCATAGTCAGGATTGTGCTGGAAATTACCCAGTACCTGGGCAAAGTCAGCCGACCAGACGGTAAGCTGTTGCCAATCAGTAGTCGGAACACCCAGCATTTCAGCTGTCACAATGGCGGGTAAGGGATAGGCCAGGTCGGCAATAATATCCATATGCCCGGAACGCTCTATATGCTCGTGTTGCGTACTCTGTTTAGCGCGTTCGCGGGTCAGTGCAGAGTCCAGTAAGCTGTTGGTAATGTCCTGGATATGCGAACGCAACACTTCAACCCGTCGCGGCGTAAAGGCTTTAGAAGCCAACCCGCGCACACGCGCATGTGCTGGATTGTCAAGAAAGAGCATCTGGCGCACCATCACCTGCGCCAACGGTGTTAGCGAGGCTAAGCCAAGCGTTGTAAGCTGTTCAGGCGTAGGCGTGCGGTTCGCAGAAAATTTCTGGAACACAGTTATCACGTCTTCATAGCGTGTGACGACCCAGGCATGGAGAAATGGGTCCCAATGCACCGGGTCTTCCGAACGCAGGCGATGATACAACGGATAGGGATTGGCAAGTACTTGCGGGTCCAGCAGGTGGTACAGGCTCAACGATGGGTCGAATGCTCCTTTGACCTGTTGCATTAGTTTGTCTCCTTGAATTGTGGGCGCTTCCGAACAGAGAGCATTGCTAGACAGTTTCGTGTTCCAGCATGTGAGCCACTTCATCATCACTCATGGTTTCAATGCGTGCAAGAATGAGTCGCTCAATTTCATGTGCAAGCTGTGCGATGGTGGGAGCATTGAAAAGTGTGCGCAACGTCATCTCAACGCCAAAGCTTTCCGCCACTCGCATGATAACCTGCGTACCAAACAAGGAATGCCCACCAAGTAAGAAAACGTTCTCGTCGCGCCCAATTCGTTCTAATCCCAGCAGGGGCGCGATAATCTTTTCCAAGGCCTCTTCTGTAGGCGTAACGGGGGCATCGTTTGTGTCCGCACGTCGTATAGCGGCATTGTCGGGTACTGGCAAAGCCGCCCGATCAACTTTGCCGTTGGGAGTGAGGGGCAAGGTATTCAGTTGTATAAAGACGGATGGTACCATGTAATCGGGTAAGCGAGCGGCCAGTGCAGCATGTAACTCATTATCACTGATGCTCATAGGGTGCTGGCAGACAACATAGGCAACAAGGCGTTGATCGCCGGGAGTATCTTCACGCGCCACGACGAGGCTGGTTTGTACAGCAGGATGTTCGTTGATCGCCGCCATAATTTCTTCTGGCTCGATGCGATAGCCGCGCAACTTTATCTGCTGGTCAATGCGTCCCATAAAGGCGAGTTGCCCATTGGGCAGCCATCGTGCGAGATCACCTGTTTTGTAGAGGCGGGCCGCCGGGTCGCTACTGAAGGGATGCGGAATGAATCGTTCAGCGGTGAGTTCAGGGCGGTTGAGATACCCCTTTGCCAGGCCAACGCCGCCGATATAAAGTTCTCCGGTAGTTCCCACTGGTACCTGTTGTAATTGCTTATCGAGCAGGAATACCTGCATGTTTGTGATAGGACGACCAATGGCAGGCGGTTGATTATGCTGGGGCGCCGACTCTTGCGACGACGCGGGCAAGATGCGTCCACTGGTGGTAACGACGGTAGCTTCTGTTGGACCGTAATTATTGATGAGTGCGAAAGGCAAGTCAGGCGACGGATAATGGCGCAGTGTATCCGCACCCGTCAGGAGATAGCGCAGCGGCACTGAAGAGGGCCAGTGCAATGCAATGATGCTTTCGGCTAAGGCTGTCGGGAGAAACGAAATTGTGATGTTGTGTGCAATGAACCAGTCTCGCAGCGTGACTGGTGAAAGGCTCATCTCTTTATCAATCAGTGTCACACTCGCACCAATCGTGAGGTAGGGCCACAGTTCCCACCCAGTAGCATCGAAGGACGGGCTGGCGACCTGCGTTGCTTTATCGTTCGCGGTTACTTCAAATGCTTGCTGGTGCCAGAAAATGAGGTTGAGCAGGCTGCGGTGCGTGATTTCTACGCCTTTGGGATACCCTGTTGAGCCAGAGGTATAAATCACGTATGCCAGGTCATCAGCAGTGGCTAACGCCGGTGGGTCGGTTTCGGGTAGAGAAAGATGTGGAGCAGCGGCGGCGTCAAGACAAATCGTTCTTGCATTCGTTACAGGAAGTTGTCGAACAAGCTTGCTTTGCGTGAGCAGGATGGGTGCCTGTGTGTCTGCCAACATAAAGTCCAGGCGTTCAGTTGGGTACGCGGGATCGAGTGGGACATAGGCACCGCCCGCTTTGAGAATAGCGAGCAGGGCAATAATGAGATCAAAGGAGCGCTCAAAATAGCATGCAACCAGGACGTTTGGACCAACACCAAGCTCGATAAGACAATGGGCCAACTGGTTTGCACGCTGGTTGAGATTGCCGTAGCTTATAGAATCGTTGCCGTGATGAAGAGCAATCGCATCGGGTGTACTGGTTGCCTGTTGAGCAATCAATTGCGGAATACAGTACTCGTAAGCAAAATCTTTATGAATGTCCTTAGTGTCGATTCCATAGTTAGAGAGCATGCTCTCTCTCCTTTCACTGACTGTATTGAATATTTCACGAACATGGTGTACTTTCTCCATGAAGATGAACTGGGCGCTGGCTAAGAGCATGTATGGATGGCTATGACGCAGGCACCTTTGCCAAAAACATGTTTTACTTTTTCCACGAGCAACTGTCCGTGTACAGTCATAAAGCATATATGGATAGGTATCGGCTTGTATTATCTATATCTTTAGTGTGCCTTAAACGTGTTATACTTTTTCCATGAACTGACCTTTAGCCGCTACCAGAATCATATATTTATGAACACCAATGAAGTAGTGATAAACAGTTGAGGATTGGTTGTAGTTAGGTAATCGCGGTTATGATATCTTAAGCGTTGGCTTCATTTTCCGTTTATTTGTGCTGAGCAAGGAAGTGTTAATTCTGTAACCAGCGGGATTTTATGGCCCCAGATGGCCTGAAAGAATTGACATTGCTTGCGCAACCCTCTATACTGAGGGAGACCTGAAAAACATACTTTGCTGCTGTGTTATCTCTCATACACAGTATGCCAGGAGGAGGATATTTAACCGTGACTTATGTAATTACTCAGCCATGTATTGGCGTAAAAGATGCTTCTTGTGTAGATGTCTGCCCTGTTGATTGTATTCACCCGTCGCAAGCCGAAGATGGTTTTGAAGAGGATGAGCAGCTATATATTAACCCTGACGAGTGTATTGATTGTGGCGCGTGCGAACCCGCCTGTCCCGTTACCGCTATTTTTGAAGAGTCCGCCGTTCCTGAAGAATGGAAGCGTTTCATCAAGATCAACGCGGATTTCTTTGCATAAAAGCCGCAAATTGTTTCGTGTAGTTATGTAATAGGTAGTGTGTTGGGGCAAAAAGGTATTCTGTTGTGAATACGTATTTTTGCCTCAACAAGCTTATATTTGTTTGTCTTTAGATTTTCCTCTCGTGCTGTGATATAATGCAAGAGCAAACATCGTAATCACAGTTGTCACAGTACACACACTTACACCCTTTAGGAGTGATTTTCCATGCCTATAACACGCCGTAGACGCGCTAATCCACCAGAGCAACCTGAAAATAATAATCATACCGCAACGCCGATTGAGGGAACGACGGAAACTCCCAATGCCACTCAAGCTGCGCCAATTGAGAGCAGTGCGGCAGATATGCCAGCACCTCCTCCGGCATTGGCGGAGCCAACGGCCGAAGCCAATACGCAAATACCGCATGTACCCACGCAACCAGCGCCTATGTCCAATGGCGACCGTGCAGAGCGTGCGGAACGTGGCGAGCAGCCACAGAGCTATACACCTGCACCTGCAATCGAGAGTGGACGGCGCACCGCTCGCGGAGAACTGTTTCGACGACCTCCCCAGGTGCCGCCAGTACAGCCAGCGCCAGCCCCGGTCCCTGTGCAGGCCGATTCAATACAACCCCCGACCCACGAGATTTCGTTGCCGTTAGGCAATCTGCTGCATCTTTCCTACAATCCCGGCTACACCGGCGCTGACGAGGCGCGGAGCGCACTCTTGCACAAGTTAGCCAGTGAGAGCAAAGCGGGCGGACGCGCACGCTGTTGGAATTGTGGCTCCATCGCCATTATGTATGATCGTTGGAGTACGCGCAACAAAACCTTTGGAGATGTCGGAGTAGCGTTTTGCGAGATATGCGGCGTGTGGAGTGTCCTGTAATCTAGTCGTTTTCAATGTACTGTGAAGACCTGTAACTGTTGCCTGAATATGGCCTGGATATAATGGAGAATGTGGATGACACAGGGTCACGAGGAAGCGGTAACACTGCGCTGCCCCCGTTGCGGTGGCTTGATGAAAAAACCTGGTAATAGCTTGTTTTTCTGGCATGCTGAAAATAACCATCCACGCTGTGACATTACGAATATTGCGGATACGGCACCCCTCGTCGTGCAAACAAAAGATGTTTTAGACACTGCGTCGGCTGTTTCTCCTCCGGCAGAACCTCCCAGGGGAAAACCACGCAAAAATAAGGCTACGTGATGCAACCTCCATTTTGCATCTTTCGTATATACTAGTGTAACAGTCTTCGCTCGTAAGGTGAAGCGAAGTATACCTAACCGAGGTTTATGATGTTTAACATGAATAATAGCTCTTTCGGCAGCAATAGAAATAATGGCATGTTTGGTAATTCGCGTTACCAGTACCAGACGGTGTCCCCTGCTTATGCTGGTACTGGAACTAGCAGCCTGATTGGCAAAGTGATGGGATTACTTGCCGTCTCTTTCCTGGTTGCCTTGCTTGGTACCGTTGTCGGCGGCTTTTTTATCACCGGTATCGGCACCTACTTTATTGTTGCAATCGCTGGTTTGGTCGTATTGATCGCATTACAGTTCGCCATCCAGAAACCAGGATTGAACCTGTTTTTGCTCTACCTTTTCACATTGCTGGAAGGAATGGCAATCTCGCCAATTATTGGGTACTACTTACAGACGAGTCCCACTATTCTGGCTGAGGCATTCTCGTTGACCGCTCTCACCACATTCGGGTTGGGGGCCTATGCCTGGACAACCAAACGTGATTTCTCGCACATTGGAGATTACCTGTTCTTTGGCGTAATTTTACTGCTGATTGCCAGCCTGCTTGGCGTTTTCTTTGGAGCCATTTTCGGTACGCCGTTGGTTGCGCTGATCATCTCCTCCTTTGGCGTCGCCATATTCTCAGGCTACGTTCTCTTTTACGTGCAACGTGCCAAATATATGGCTGATACGATGCCTAACGCGATTGGCCTGACGGTCTCCCTGTTTATTACCGTGCTGAACCTCTTCCTCTATATTCTGGAAATCCTCTCGATTCTCCAGGGTGGCGGTCGTCGTCGGTAAGAGTCACAAATCAGGAATAAGATCGCATGGTGCCGTGTTTTCTACCATAGAAGATTATCCAGATGCTATAGTAGGTAACATTGATAGCATAGAGTAACAGTGACGAAAGTGAGTGAGAGACAGATGGCAGAACATGCTAACATTTTTTATGTCGGTGACCAGGATTTTGAGTCAAAGGTCCTTAAATCCGATAAGCCAGTTATCGTTGATTTTTGGGCTGCCTGGTGCGGCCCCTGCCGGGCAATTGCTCCCGTGTATGAGAGGCTGAGCGAAGAGTACAATGGTAAACTGGGCTTTGCCAAGATGGATATTGACGAAAACCCGTCTATTCCTGGTCGCCTGGGCATTCAGGCTATTCCTACACTGATGGTATTCAAAGGTGGGAAAGTCATTGGTCGCATGGTTGGCCCTCGTCCTACTAGCTTAAAAAACGAAATTGATCGTATCCTCGCCGAACAGGGCGTAGCATAAGCAGCGGAACAAAAAAAAGTTGCACAGCGATTATAAAGTCGTTGTGCAACTATTTTTATTGTTTGACGAAACTTCAAATATGCTCTTTCTTCTATTGAGTGAGAAGCATGCCATAGTGTCTGAATGTCTAATCTTTTAGAATCGGATGATATTCTGGTACAAGCCCTATGCGCTACCACGAAAACATGCTATAATCTACTCACGTTGAATTTCTTATTGGTATAATCTTGTATGGACATAAGGAGAACCGCATATGCCCACGTTAGAACGGTCAAATCCGTTACCTTTGTATTACCAGCTCAAAGAGGAGCTGAAAAAGCAGATTCGTGCCGGCCACCTGGCACCGCATACCGCTATCCCATCCGAGCCGGAACTGGTCTCGAATTACCAGGTCAGCCGCGCCACTGTGCGTCAAGCGTTGACAGAACTTGTTCATGAGGGTTTGCTCTATCGCCAGCACGGTAAAGGAACCTTTGTCTGTGAGCCGCGAGTGCAGCAGACACAAAGTGGGAGTACGCTCATTAGCTTGAGCGACGAACTGCGGCAGCGTGGAAAACAACCCGGCGGCCTGTTGATTAAAAGCGAACTCGTGCGCGGCTCAGAACTGATTCGCCAGCAGTTGCGTTTGATAGATTCCGAACAGGCAGTGCGCCTCGAACGCTTGCGCACCGCTGATGGCACGCCTGTGGCCTATGAAATTGATTATCTCCCATATCCTCGCGCCCACAGCATCTACGAGCGTGCGCATGAAATTGCTGAAGGTTCTCTCTATGCCCTCATGAGTTCCGAAGGATTGAGTCCCTACATCGCCGAGCAATCTCTGAACGGTCAACTCGCTTCTCTATATGAAGCCGAATTATTGCGTGTTGAACCGAACGAGCCAGGCATACATTTCGTTGCCACCACGTTTGACCAGACTGGTTCGCCCGTTGCTTATACCGAATCGTTTTTCCCTGGTACGCGCTACGAATTTCAGCTAACGTTGCGGGTTTCAAAATAATCCGAAGCGTGCTATACTAGGCAAGTATTCACGTAAAACGCATGAGCGAAAAGCCCCCGTGTGCCACATGTTGTAAATGTAGCAAACCGCTAATTATTTGTTTTTCAACAGAGGCCGGGCGCTCTTTTCCAATGAATAGAGGAGAAAGAACAGAATATGAATGATATGCAAAGTGGCAAAGCGCAGAATGATGCCGCGCAGAGTATGAATCCTGAAGTACAACAGTTGACTGACCAGGGCAATGCAGCCGCGCAACGGGGCGACTTTGAAGGCGCGGCAGAAGCCTTTGAACAGGCGGTAACTCTCAGTCCCGCTGATGCACGCGCCCGTTATAATCTTGCCTTAGCGCAACAGTATCTTGATGAGCCAACGCTGGCTATTTCCGGCTATCGTCGTGCCATTGACCTTGACCCGCTGCTGATTGACGCCTATATCAATCTCGGCAATTTATATGGCGAAATAGGGATGCATGAAGAGTCGCTGGAAACGTTCCAGCAAGCTCTAGAGATGGACCCGGAAAATGTTGATCTCTATGCCAGCATCGGCGATGCCTACCGCTCTTTGAACATGTTTCAAGATGCCATTCAGGCCTATCGCCAGGCGGTCATGTTCAATCCCGATAATTCTGCTGCTGCCGATAGTTTACATGATGTACGCGATCGTATCAACGACCAGTTGCGACGTATCATGGAGCAGGAGCGCCGTATTGATGATGATCCGAGCGACACCCCCCGTTATGCTGAACTGGTCAGCCTGTATCTCGATATGCGCCGCTACGACGAGGCTCTCTCAGTTGCCAACCAGATGCTCTCATTGGACCCCGAAGGACGTACCGCTTACGATATGCTGGCGGCAGTATATGAGCAGTTGGGTGAGCGCGATCAGGCAGCCGACATATACGCTCGTATTGTCGAATTGGCTCCCGACGACGCCGAAGCATGGGAACACCTCGGCACATGGCGCGGGTTACAGGGCAGAAACGATGAAGCCATCGAAGCTTATACACGTTCCTTGCAGTTTGCTCCCGACCGTATCACTGCCCGCTTTAGCCTTGCCGAAACGTACCTTGAGGTTGAGCGGTTCGATGATGCTGCCACTGTCTATCAAGGACTTATTGAGCAGGATGAAGAATTGCAATCAGACGATCTCGCCGCTGCCTATGCTGGTTTAGCCGATGCCTATAATTCGCTTGGGCGGTACGATGATGCCATCGTTACTGCACAGAAATTGCTGGATTTGTTTGAGGATGATGCCGAAGGCTACTACCAGCTTGCAACTGCCTACGATAATCTCGAACGCTATGACGAAGCCATCGAAAACTACCAGAACGCCATTGACAGTGACCCCATCAATGCCGATTACTACAACGACCTTGCCGATACTTACCGCGAGGTGAAACGTTATGACGAAGCCATTGAATCCGCTCAACAAGCTATCGCTCTTGACTCATCGCTTGTGATTGCCTACGAAACCCTGGCACAAATTTACGAAGAAATGGGCCGTTCCGCTGATGCCGCCGAGGCAAGAGAACAAGCCAAAGCCCTGACCATTGCTACTGAATAGGAAAGGGTTTGTAAATTATTGCAGAGGGGCCAGGGTATCCCTTGCGGGCAATACATCTCACTTAAGCCTGATAATCTCATCAATGAAAGCCCGTCATTTGGTAGAATTTGAGCGTGTGTAGCCACATTTATTGATGAGTTGCAAATCCTTAAGTGAGATGTATTGTCCCTTGCGGGTACCCTGGCCCCTCTGCGCTTTCGCCTCTGTTCAGTAACACGGCGCGAATACTTCGTTGAAACCGTGTGATGAGAATATCGAAACTGTGCGATTGAGCGGCGTTACCACCAGCACATCATAGCCTGGTTCCGATGGAAAGATTGCCATTCGATAGGTGATGTGTTCGATTCGCATGAGGCGCAATAGCACGGAATGCGCATCTCCGTGTTTCACAAATGCCAGCATACTGGGACGGTCAGCCGCCAGTACAAGTTGAGTTGTGTAGGGTAAGCGACCTGCCGTTGGGGGGTGAGTGATCGCGGGGCGCGGGTCGGCAATGATAATACTGCCATTTGCCTTGAAATCCAGTGGATAGCCAATCCACGAGATGGCCCATGCATAGTGAATATGGTTCTGCTGCAAGTACGCCAGGATGGCATCATTATTGGCAGGGGCAATCGTACAGGATGGCGACTGAAACGTAGAAGCAGCATCTGCTAAGCCATAGCTCCATCCTTGCATAAACAGCGTGGCAAGCAACACCAGCATTAGTACTACTTGTACCGTCATTGGCGAGTGCCGGCGTGCAGACGCATTGTCCATGGGAGGAGAAGTGGCCTGTCCAGCTTGCCCTGACCTTATTTCGCGATCCACCGATGCTCTTCCCTCATTCCCACTCCCATGCCGATATTCGGATAACCATAGAGTACAACCGGTGAGTATTGTGGCGATGAAGATGGGTAGTACCAGCATGAGTGGAGCGGCGAACCGTCCTATTGAGTCTTGCTGGCAATCGGAAGGCGAATTGCCGATGCAAAAAAATATGGCGGTACAGAACCCGAAGAACAACGGAAAGGCTGCCAGTCGTCGTATTTGCAAAAGCAATGGATGAGGTCGGAAGAGTGAAACCACAACAAGTACAGCCGTGGCGAGGCAGCAGAACAGGTTGAGCGCAAGCGGCAAAATGTGCAGCATTGTACTGATTGCATTCTCATTCAATAATCCCCCACCAATCACGTGAGGAGCCACGCACGCCACATAATATGGTACCATGCTGCTGACTGACAAGAGTGTTGATCTCCCACTTCTCGCAAAGACATAGGCAAAATTTGCCCAGTGGTTATAGTAACCCCAGTAGATTGCCGGGGCGGAGCCAATGATTGCCGCGGGAATAGCTGCCAGTGCTAAAAGGAGACCAGACAGCAGTGTATAATACCCATTCGAGGAGGGATGTCGCCATTCCTTGCTCAAAGTAAGGAGGCAATACCCGCCGATCCAGACGAAAGATGCAAAGATTGCAGAGACAATCAAGGGGTCTACCCAGAAACCCAGACCGATAATAAAGCCGATGCCTGCCCAGCGTAGCGCAAGTTCGCGGCGAGTAGCACGTGCCGTCCAGCGGCGCAACAATTGCACGACGGAGAGCAGCAGCCAGAGCATCAGCACAAAGGTTTCGATATAGCCGCCCAACATACGCAATTCAACAACGGTATCGTAGAGTGGTGGTACAACTGCACCTAACACGGCAATGGTCATAAAGAAGTGTTTCATTCGTGGTGATAAACCGGCTATATCAGCCAGAATGCCAGCCAGTTTCCATGTCAGCCAGATAACGACCAGTGAGAGCAGCGTGGGTTCCGCTCGCAATGTCCAGACGGAAGCGCCGAAAATAGCAAAAAGCAGGGCCGCGAGGTACGCTTCGAGGCTGCCCATATAGGGTTGACCATAAAAGTAGATGGGCCACTCTCCATGCAGAATATGCTCAGCCTGAATGCCGACCAGCGCCTCATCTCCATCAATGACACCGTTTGTATGAATTACCAGCCAGGCTCGCACAACGATGGCGAGCATGAAATAGAGCCAGAGTGGCGAGAGGAATAGGCGGTACCAATGTTTAACAGGCGTGGTAGATGTTTCGGGTGCGGCAGACGTGGTAGAGGGGGTAGGTTTTCTATGTAACGAAAAGACGCCAGTTGCCGAAGAAGTGGGATGTAGACTAACCTGATATCTTTCATCACCACTCCCGCCGGTATCCAGTATGAAATGCATAATGCTCTATTCTCCAATACGTTGTTTTGTAAATCATCTCTGTACTGGATACAACGAACGAATGCCGGGTTAAGCCAAGAATGTAGCTATCTTGCTAACTGGTTAGCCCTGTTTTTCCTCAAAGGCATTGGCGAAGGTTTTCAAATCATCGAGACGTTGTTGGATATGGTCATAGAGCAAATCGTGGCTCAGTGTTCCCGCGTCATGCACAAGCGCGTCGCGCAGATTGATCAGAATTTCCAGGCGGTATGCTAACGTCTGAGGAATAATGTGCTGCGCTGCCACAATACTCAGCAATTCGTGAAACCCTTCAGGTCTACGGAGTCCAAATGATGCCACGAAAATGCCGCAAATGTGCAGGCAGGCTTCAATCGCCATTTGCAGATAGCGTTCAGCCAGGCCATAGATGCGATAATCGGTGATGAACTCCTCGCGTTTCGACTCTCCCAGGCTATGCAGAATAGTGATGGCTTCGCGTAATTGTTTCAAATGGCGCTGTAGCAGTTCTTTATCCACCGGCACTTTCTGGCTTTGCAGGCGACGTCCCAGTGCCTCGTTCTGGATTTCATCGAACTTCTTGAAATCCAGATAATCCATCACCGCCTTTGTCTCAAATGAGACGCGCTGCTTCTCATCGCGAGTGAACAGAATTTGCCCGGATTTGATGACTTGCAATTTAAGCAGGAGCGAGGCCTGGTTTAAAATCACGACATCAATGCTATCAGATTCCAACCGTTTTGCCAGTTCGCTGAAAAAGTAGAGCCGGTAATCAAGAAACTGGTCGGATTTTATCTGATCCATCAAGAGAATAGCGATATCAACATCACTCAGATGACCAAACGAGGTACGATTTGAAAGCGAGCCGGCAAGGTAAGCAGCATTGACCGGATTCTGCACGAAAAGTTGGTTGAGACGAGATTGCTTTTCGAATAAGTTCATTCACGACCCCCGAGAAAACTCCAGACCCATGCCGGGTCAATAGAGTATACAAAGAGCTTTACTTCGGAACAGCGATGACTCCTTACCACAACTATACCATAGAACCGCCGGTTATTGTACCCTGTTGTGGCTGCTATTTTCTTCACGTTGTACGATGCATGCACATGTCACCGTATCACCTTATCCCTCGACCCATTCTTCACCATTGGTTGCCACCTCTTTTTTCCAGATAGGCACTGTCGTTTTCAACGTGTCTATGATATAGCGGCAAGCCTCGAAAGCCTCGCCACGGTGAGGCGTTGCGACCACAATGATCACGCTTGCTTCACCAATCTCCAGACGTCCGAAACGGTGCGCGACCGCAACTCTTTCGACGCCCCAGCGTCGTTCTGCTTCGGCGACGATAGCGCGTATCTGCTGCTCTGCCATCTCCGGGTACACGTCGTATTCGAGATAACGCACGGATTTCCCACGTGCATTATCGCGTACCACCCCTTCAAAAACGACAATGCCGCCGACGCTAGCATGGCTGACCTCGGCAATCAATTCGTCGCGCTTCAATGGCTCGTGTGTCAGGAGAATGAATGGTTCCATAGAAGTCCTCCTACTGCTCCAAACTTCCGCCGCCCATGGGGGGAATAAACACCAGCTCGTCGCCATCATGCAGCTCACTATCCGCTGCCACATAGCCTCGATTAACGGCGCACAGACAGCGTTCCAGGCTCGTTTGCAAGCGCGGATAGCGAGTGACTAACAACGCTCGCACTCCGGCAGGTGTCGTCTCCTCTGGCACCGTCAGTGTTTCTTCGCCTGTCCCAACAATCTCGCGCAGCGAGGCGAAATACCGAATAGAAATCTTCATGTTCAAAGTATAACATATTTTTCAGAACAATCACCAGAAACAAGCGCCCGCTTGCATCCAGAGGATGCAAGCGGGCGCTTGTTTCTGGTGATTGTTTATTTTGCTAATCGCAAGGCGAGTTCCGCCAGTGTGCGCACGGCATAACCGGTGGCACCTTTTTCCTGGTATGTCGTCTTATTGTCAATATAATCCACACCGGCGATATCCAGGTGCGCCCATTTCGCGTCACCCACGAATTGTTCCAGGATTTTTGCCGCCGTGACGGACGAGGCATATTTGCCGCCAGTCTGTTTGATATCGGCAATCTCGCTCTTGATGTACTCCTGATATTCATCGTCAAGTGGCATGGGCCAGTATTTTTCACCCTCGGTGCGGCCCGCCTCGATAATCTCTTCGCTCAGTTTCTCGTTATTCGAGAACAGTCCCACATTCACCGAGCCAAGGGCGACAACCACACCGCCGGTCAGTGTCGCCACGTCAACAATTGGTGATAAGCCTTCTTTGACTGCATAGGAGAGCGCGTCAGCCAGTACGAGCCGTCCTTCAGCATCTGTGTTGACAATTTCAATAGTCTTGCCGTTCATGATGCGCAGGATATCGCCCGGACGATAGGCTGTCCCGCTCGGCATATTCTCGGTCGAGGAAATCAGCGCTGTCACGTTGATAGCTGGTTTGAGCGCCGCGATGACTTGCATGGCGCTGATAACTGCCGCAGCACCCGCCATATCGCCTTTCATCTCGTGCATGCGATCGGCTGGCTTGAGCGAGATACCGCCGGTATCAAAAGTGATGCCCTTGCCGACGAGCGCCAGGCCCTTTTCTTTACTATCAGGTGCGCCTCGATAGCGCAAAATGATAAACTTCGGAGGTTCCGCGCTGCCCTGAGCCACGCCGAGCAAGCCGCCCATGCCAAGCTCTGCCATCTGCGGGCGGTCCAACACTTCGCATTCTAATCCAACATGTTTCGCCATCATGCTGGCGCGGTTTGCCAGTTCGGTTGGGTTCAGTACATTGGGTGGCTCGTTCACGAGGTCACGCGCAAAATTTGTCGCCTCAGCCATCGCGATACCCTTGTGTACCGCTCTGTCATACTCATATTGCTTTGCGTTAGTGGCGGCGATTCGCACTTCCGTTACGCCGCGTCCATTTTGTCCATCCTGCCCGTTCCCATTGCTTGTGGCATGCTGGTATTTCCGAAATGAGTAGAGGCCGAGGAGTACTCCCTCAACCTGCGCTTGAATGCCCAGGTCGGGTTCAAATGGGTCGCTTTCCCAGTTCGAGACCAGGGTTATCGTATGTGCGCCCGTATCCTGTGCGTGGCGTGTGGCAATGGAACTGGCCCGGCGTAAGGATTGCGCGTTATATTTCTCTTGCGCACCCAGGCCGACCACAATCACACGCTTTGCCGCCAGCTTGCCCATCGTGTGCAACGTGCAAAGCTCGCCCACGTTGCCTTTGAACTCTCCGCTCGTATATACTTCGCGCAGTAGGCCGCCCAGCAGCGCATCTATCTTCTGGCCTGCTTCTGGCAACACAACATTGCCCTGCTCACCCGCTTTTTGCCGTGTCACTCCAATGATTACGGCATCACAGGCGATATTCTGTATTGCCTGCTCTGTTACTTGAACGTCCATAATACATAACTCTCACTTTGCTGTTAAGATTGGTGTAGGTGACCCACAAAAAGACGTTGACCGACCAAATCTCTCTGGTCGGTCATATTCCGTGATCGCCTATGATCACTTTTATCATAGCAGGTTTCGGCGAAAATAGCTATCTGAACCAATCGGTACATCGGTACAATTTTGTTGATGTTTCAGCTAAAATTTGCTGTTGTTGCTGTTGTTGCGGGGTGAGTTCCTGCTGCACCTGGTCGCGTTCGTCCATTTCATAAGGAGCGGGGACCCAGTGCGGAGGTTCCATCGGTAATTCGTCGGTGAGCGTCATTTGTGAGGGGGTGATACGGACTGTAACGGCCAGTTCGCTTTCGGCTTTGCCCCGGTACACGCCGCGTGTGGGCGGTACGTCGGCGTAGTCGCGACCAATGGCGACGCGGATGTGGCGTTCATCGGTCGTGGTGTTGTTGGTGGGGTCGAAGCCGACCCAGCCGAGTTCAGGCAGGTATGCCTCGACCCAGGCATGAGTGGCTTCGCCGGTAGAACGTTCAGCGCTACGATTGGGCTGGTAGAGGTAGCCACTCACATAGCGACAGGGGATGTTGAGCTGGCGTGCCAGGGTGATCATGATGTGCGCGTAGTCCTGGCAGACGCCTTTACGCATACGCAAGGCTTCATCTATCGGTGAGTCAACGCTCGTGCTATTGGGTGTGTATTCAAAGGTATTGTTGATGGCGCTATTCAAATTACGCAATACTGTCAGTGGGTCGTCGCGCCGTCGCGCATCCAGTTCATCTGCACGTTCTTGAAGCAGCACGGTGGGCGTGGCGAAGTGACTGGGCATGAGGCTATCCCAGTAATCATCATTGGCAGTGAGGGTGTCCAGTTCATGCCAGGCCTGCACGCTCAGTGTTTCGGGCAAAGGCGCGGGCGCGTCTATATCTACCAGGGCTTCGGCTGAGATGGTGAGTGCATTGTGGGAGTTGGGAATGTCGAAGTGATGGACGCGGTTGCCGTATTCACCCCGATAGTTCAGAATGTGGGCGCGGGGATTAGTGTGCAGACGAAAGTCGAGGCAATGCTGGTTGCCTTCGCTGCGCGGCTGGATGCGCACTTCCATGATGCTTTCGCTGATGGGTGCGCTGTAGCGGAAGCGTTTGATATGACGAATGATGTAATACATGTGCTTGTTTCCTTACTGAGCATCAACAAAGGGCTTCTACTATGCATTCAATCGAGCTGCCATTCACCGGCGGGATACCCACAAGATGTGTCGCTACTGGGGGGGTGTACCGCGAGATGTGAGGACAATTTCGATGGGGTAGGCGATATAGGTCTGATAAATGCCGTTATGGATGAGCGCACACTGGCGCTGGATGTTTTCCTGGTATTCGTGCATGTTGGCGCTCAGGATATCTTCGATCTGGTCGTAGTCGAGCAAGGCTCGCAGGCGTCCGGCCGCGCAATAATGAGCCCCGTATTGGCCGCGTGCTGATTGGGCGTGGGCGTGACGCGCTGGATGTAGCGATGGTGACGGCGTATGGGTCGCCGCGCCTGGCGAAAATGACAGTATGGGCCGATGAGGTGGTTTCTACCGCCAACGATGCAAAGGGAACGGGTGAGGCACGGGCATCCTTGCTGAGTGGGAATGGCCTACAAGAATGAAGCAAGAACCGGTAGACATCGAGACTTAGATTGCTACCCTCAACTTGCTGGACGTTGAGGAGATAGACTGGCAGCGCGTGCAGCGCACGGCGTACCTGATCCACCAGCATTTCCGGTATGAATACCCCGGCCCTGTGCGCGAGCTTCAGCAGCGTTTGTTGATTGTGCCACCTGCTGTGTACGGAGATCAAAAGTATCTTGTGCATCGCCTGGATGTATCTGCTGAGGTTGCCGAGACCGTCAACGAGGTTGATGAGTTTGGCAACGTGGTGATTAAGCTGAGTAATCCTTCGATAGATTACTCCGTTGACTTTGAGGCGTGGATAGTTGTTGAGCGTTTTACCGGAGGTGGGCCGCATTTACTTTCTGGTGATATACTCAGCGACGCACGATACCGGGAGCCATCCGCGCTAACACAGCCCGATGCTGCGCTAAGAGAGGTTGCGGTCATGCTGTCTGAAGGCACGCAGGATCAGTCGCTAACGCTGGCTGCACGTATCAATGACTGGGTTCACGACGCACTGCATTACGAACACGGCGTGACGGATATTCATACCACTGCGGCCCAGGCGCTGGAATTGGGGCGTGGAGTTTGTCAGGATTATGCCCATATCATGCTGGCGCTTTGCCGGCAGTGTGGGCTGGTGGCCCGTTATGTCTCCGGCCATCTGCTGGGCGAGGGGGGTACACATGCCTGGGTCGAAGCGTTGGTTGCTGCACCCGAACATCCCGGCAAAGCTATGGCGTTGGCATTTGATCCGACGCATGGCTGTGAAACCGGTCTGCACTATATTACAGTCGCTGTCGGGCGAGATTACTATGATGCGGCCCCTACATCGGGAACATTTCAGGCCCCCTATTGGGTCAGCTTACGGTGCGCAAGAAGGTGGGGCCAATTTCATTGGAGTATACGGATGTTGATTGACTTCCACCGTCTCTCCTACGAATAGCTTTTACGGATAGATATGCACAAACGGAGTTAACATATATGGGTTCACGGAAGGGACCACTGAGCGGTTTCCGGGTTCTGGAACTGGGTAAAACATAAGGAAGCTTGCCTGAATTGCAGACAAGCTTCCTTATGTTTTACACGTGTCACAATAGAGCAGAAACGGTTTTTATCGTGCGGTCCAGCCGCAGTCAATTGATTGGGCGCTGCCGGTGATGCCACTGGCCGCGTCTGAACAAAGATAGCTCACCAGTTGCGCGACCTCTTCAGGCTCCAGCAGACGGCGAATAGCAGCTTCGGACAGCATGATTTTCTCCACGACATCGGACTCAGGGATGCCATGAACCCGTGCCTGGTCCGCTATCTGCTTCTCGACGAGCGGGGTGCGCACGTAGGAAGGACAGATCGCGTTGCAGGTGACGCCAAATTCCGCACCTTCAAGAGCCGTGACGCGAGTCAGTCCCAGCAAGCCATGTTTGGCGCTGACATATGCTGACTTATAAGCTGATGCCACCAGAGCGTGTACGGACGCGATATTGATGACTCGCCCCCAATGATGTGCGTACATTCCCGGTAGGACGGCTTTGGTCAGGAGAAACGGAGCCGTCAGCATGATTTCAATAATCTGCCGCCATTTTGCCTCCGGGAACTCTGTAATGGGCGCGACATATTGAATGCCAGCGTTATTCACGAGGATATCAATTTGGCCCTCGGCCTCAAGCGTCTCAGCTACCAGGCGTTGCAGATCATCTCCGTTGGTTATATCTGCCGCCTGGAAGCGCACTCCGTCCAGTTCAGCTGCAGCAGCACGTCCCCGTTCGATATCAACATCAGACAATGTGACACGTACTCCATGTTGGGCAAAATCGCGCACGATTGCCAGGCCAATACCAGAAGCCCCTCCTGTCACAAGGGCTGTTCTACCTTTTAGCTCTGCCATGAAAAAAACTCCTTTTCTATACGGCTCGATTGTACAGTGGTTTCAAGCCATAGGGACGATCTCCCGGACTTTCACCTTCTCTACTCCCGATTTTGACGTATTGCATCTTCATTATGTGGTGTATAATAAACTTCGTCAAGCAATCACCCGTCAAGGACTGAAGGAGCAGGCAAGAAAGAAAGGCGTGCATTATGTCACAGCAAAGATAGGTGCGTGAGAAACCCTGTACAGGTAGACAACGTGTTACAAATAACGCCTATTCTCTGAGAATAGTTTTTGCCTGTTGCCTGTACTTATACACGTTGTGAGGTGACTTCCGAAAAAGCTCCGTTTTTAGCTGTCCCTACGCTCATACAGAGGGACACCGGCCCTTGCGAAAAACCATGTTGTGCTACAGGCGGGAAAGGAGTACAATATGCTTGCAAACAGCTAGCGGTGGTTATATAGCCAGGAAAGTAGGGACAGTATGGCAAAGAAAAAGCAACAAACTCCTCGTGTTTCACAGGAAGATACTATACAGGCGCAGCATATTTTTGCGCAATATCATCAGATTGCGACAGAGTTGCATGCAAGTACGTCTCGGACGCAGGTCGAAGCTGCCCTCTCGCCTGTCAGTAAGTTGTCGGAAGCGGCCCAGATTGCGTTGCTCAAGATGCTGGCAAAAGAACCACATGCCGACGCGGCTGATTTGCTGCTCGCTATCAACGAAGCTAGCCTGATAAAAGAGGTGCGTAAAGAGGCAAAACGCTCTTTAATCCAATTACAGGGAGCGAAAATCTATCCTCAATGGAGCATGCCTGACGAACAACCAGCACCTGTCGAGGTCGCAAGCGTGGGTAACGCTCCACGCTTCTGGCAAGGAAAAGTTACCGATACACGCGATTCGGGCGAAGTGCAACTCATTCTTGCCTTTGAGCAGGGTGAGCATTATAAAGAAGTGCGCGTTCTCGGATTTTTGCTCGATTTCAGGCATGATGGAGTGCAGGATTGCTTTATAAGAATTGATAGCAAGCGCAGTTTTGAGAATTTCATGAACCGTATGGCAATGGAATTGATTGATGTAAAGATGAAGAACTGTTCGCTGGCTGAAGGGAGACGCCTGTTGCTGGACGCGCTTGCCGTCAACAAAAAACAGGGAACATTGCCCTACAAAGACTATCGCCTGAACCAATCGCTGATCAATCGTCTGGTGTTGGAAAATGACGCTCTCGACGAAGAGATTGAGAACGAGGACATTGAGGATGAAGACGCGGACCTTGATAGTAATATTGATGAAGAGGATGAATATGAGGATGAGGATGAGGAGCCTATCTCCCTGCATGATTTAAGTCCTGATAAGGTCGTCACGACTTTTGTTGAGTCCTGGTTTGATGGCGATTTCGATATCGCTTATGAGCTTCTCTCCAGTGATAGTTCTTTACGCGAAGGACTGTCCAAAGAGGAATGGATTGAACGTCGCGATGCCTGGCTGGAAGAGGCGGACCCTGGCGAACTTGAACCAACCTTTCTTTTTGAATTACAGCAGCAAAAATCGAAGCTCTGGTTGCCCAATCCTTTTGCTGGAGGCAAAGCGCTCGCGAATAAGGTAATTGAGGCTGGATGGTCTGTCGAAATGGAAGAGACGCCGTTGAGTGAAACGCTGCCGGAACTGCCCATGGCGACGGCAGTCAATCAAGAAACCGAGCGGCACTGGTTCTGGGCCACCTTTACTCTCGTGCAAGATCAGGGTGAATGGCGCATACAAGGCATGACAGATGAAGCCAAAAAGGCCAGGGAGCGTTCTCTCGAAGAGTTGCGAGCGAGTGTCCAGGAGCGATTCAATAGCATCACAGATATTACAAAGAAGCATAAACCGACCGATAAAGATGCGTCGCAGTATGCGGTGGAAGTGATTGAACACATGATGCGGGCGGCTAACTATTCCGATGCCATTATCCATAAGTTGCCCGACGACCCCGCAGCGTACAAAGACATTCTCTCAATCATGTTTACGCTGCAATTTTATGAGCGCGGACTCGTCTACCTGGAACCCTTTATTCGTCGCTTCAACGAGGATCGGGCAATAAACCTCAGAAGCATGGCTGCCGCACAGAGAATGCTGGGTGCGAAGTATGCTGAACTCGAAGATGATGAGCGCGGCCAACGTTTCCTGGAACTTGCCGAGCAATCATTGATTGAGTCACTCTCTATCGAAGATAACTTTGACGTGCGCATATCCCTGGCGGAGATGCTGATAGAGGAAGGCGAGCGTCTTGATGAAGCTGAAGAACACCTGCATCAGGCCAGCGCCTTCACGACTGATCCCGATGAAATTGCTCATATTGAGTTGCATCTGGGTGAAATTGCTACGGTCCGCGAGCAATATGAGGAGGCTGTACAGCATTATCAGCGCACTGTGGAACTCCAACCCGACCTGGCCGATTCCTGGGCTGATCTTGCTGTCGCCTACCAGAATCTCGATAACCTTGAGGAAGCCGAAGCCAATTACAGGCACGCCATTCAATTGCAGCCGCATAATGAAGACCTTTATTATGCGCTCAGTGCAATGTTTACTAAGCGCAAGCAGCCTGATAAAGCTATAGAAGTGATCAAGGAGGGCTTGAGCGCAAACCCCAATTCTGCCATTATGAATATTTCGCTTGCGACAATGTACCTGGAAAATGATGATATTCGTCAAGCGGAATTATATATGCAGCAAGCCGAGCGGGTTGATCCTGATTTACCCTATATCAAGATGTTTAATGAAATGATCAAGCAGGTGAAGCAAGCTCAACCCCCGACACTTTCATCTCCTAAATTTAGTAGACAGCAGCAGAAGAAAAGAAAATAGGTTCATTTCTTTACTGACGATACCGATGCTGCAACGTCAAAGAGGCTGCGTAGATAGCTGTTAAGAAACATGCCCCTGGGGTCCAGTTCGGCCCGCACACGCCGAAAATCATGCCAGCGTGGATACAGTGTTGCCAGGCTCGCGGCAGTTTGCGTGTGAATTTTGCCCCAGTGCGGGCGACCTTGATACCGTTGAAATATCTGCTCAATATGATGGAAGTACGAGCGATACGGCATGCCCTTATACATATGTACCGCGATGTAGGCTGAATTGCGTTGATAGGCCGGGCTGAGCCAGATATCGTCCGCATGCACGAAGCGGCACTCTATGGGGAAATGAACGGCGAACTGGTGTTGTTCGATGCATTCCCGAATCTCGCGTATCACGCTCGCAAAATGTTCCGCGGGAATGTTATACTCCATCTCCTGGAAACGCACCATGCGCGGCGTGGCAAAGAGGCGATGGCTGTAATCAATCTCGTCAACCGGCGCAATGCCCATTGCTGAGATGTTGCTGACCGCTTTTGTCAGGCGTGGCACCAGGCGGCAACTCTCTGAAAGTGCCGAGTACACGTAGTTTTCCATGACTATCTTATTGAATGTACCCCACCAGTTGCTTCCACTGGCAGGTTTTTCGGTCTCATTCAGAAATTTGGCTTGTACCCACTTCGTATAGGGGAACCAGAAGAATTCAAAGTGGCTGTTCTCTTGTTTGTAGCGTTCCAGATTGGTCAAACAATCGTCCAGGCTCTCGCGGTGACTCTGAAAGTGCAGTTGTTTGGCGGGAACAGTGCGCACGGTTGCCTTTGCGATGATACCCAGCGTCCCCAGCGAAACCTGGGCAGCCTTGAACACGTCGGGATTTTGCTCCGCAGAACATTCCAGCAATTCGCCATCGGCAGTGATAAGTGTCAGCTGCTCAATCTGTGTAGAGAGCGTGCCGAAGCGTATACCCGTACCATGCGTCCCGGTGCTGATGGCACCGGCAATGCTCTGTACATCAATGTCACCCAGATTTTCCTGAGCCAGTCCTTTAGCAAAAAGAGCCTTGCCCAGGTTTTTTAGTTGTGTGCCGCCCAGAGCGGTCACAGTACTCCGTGCCTCATCAAACGACTCAATGCCCTGCATGTTTTCGAGCGATACCAGCACATCATCGGTTTCCACCAGCGGCGTAAATGAGTGACCGGAGCCAACAACACGCACCTGCCGCCCCTGTTGCCCCCATGTTTTGACCATGCGTGCGAGTTCAGCGATACTTTCCGGTTGCACAATCTGTCGTGGTGTACATCGCACGGAACTCGACCAGTTGTGCCAGCGATTCGTTTGTCCTGTATCCATTTATGCTTCCCTTTTCCAGGCGGGCGCGATAAATCGAGCCCCTACATTGTTAAATAAAACATTGACCATCACCGCGATAGGTTGTGACTGTATCCACTATGGCCCCTTGCGAAACGAGTAGCAGGTGGGTGAAGCGTTCGCACAATTCACCAGCTTTGCTGTGGCGCATAAATATCGGGTCGCCGAGATGAAGTTGCGCTGTTCCCTCGTACTTAATAGGTGTTTGTACTTCGCCCGTTCCCTCAAGTGGGTCAAGCCGTGCGCCATGTGGCAGGTATGGCTGTGGTTGTTTATCAGTGCCGACTGCACCGGAAGCGATATAACCACCACCGAGACAGGTATAGAGCGATGGCCCAGGTTGCCGTACAATTTCAATGACATAGCCGGCGGCAGGTTGGTAACGAAAGTCGCGGTAATTGTCGAAGAGTGCCGGTGAGTAGAAGCCCGATCCGACGGTGATTTCGGTCACGACCGATTCGGCGCGAGTTGTACGCATACTGCCAGTGCCGCCGCCGTTGACGACGCGCAACTGTACTCCATGTCGCTCAATCAAGGCAACAATGGCCGCTCGCCGTTCAGCAATTTCAACTACTGAGCGCCGCTTGAGCATTTGCACAAGCCTATTTTTAGCTGCTTTGCCAGGGTAAGAGTCGCCCACTCCAGCAATTTGCGCTTCGTAGCCCATCAAGGCATCAAGCCAGACATGGGAGGAATCGAGGATGCGTTCAAGAATCGGTTGCACTTGTTCAACTGTGCGCAATGAGGAACGCCATACGCCAAAATGCAAGCCGGGGAAATTCGACGACATATCAATATCCAGACAGAGCGGCAGACGCACACCATACTTTTGTGCCACTTTCTCCGCTTGCTCGACATGTTCAATGCTATCAATCATCAACGTGATATGCGTTCCCCCGGCGGTAGCCTGTGCCACGGTTGCGATATCCTCTTCATGCCAGCAGGGATAGCCGATGAGCAGGTCATCGAATCCCTGCTGAGCCATATACGCCGCTTCCTGAGCCGTAAAACACATCAGCCCTTGAAAACAAGCATCTGCATTCAAGATACGCCTGATTACAGCAACACTGCGCAGCGACTTGGAGGCCAACCGCACTTTTTTCCCGCCAGTGCGCGACTTGATATCTCGTATGTTCTCATCTAGCAAATCCAGGTCGAGATAGGCAAATGGCATGGTATGTCCGCGAAATATGTTCCGGTAATACTCGTAATCATGGGTACATTTTTTTGCTGGAATGGTTGCCTGGCTTTTGCTGGTGATGTTAGCAATAAACTCTCGCATGGATGCTCCTTGATAAGTAAACGGCGTTGTCTTCGTATTGTAATAGCGTGATTTTCGCGTCATGGATATTGTAGTATGGCAATACCACATCTACGAGGCGACGTAATCGTCTTATCTGACCATTGTATGTGAGTGTTTCAAATGGTTGCAAGCAAGATTTCCTCTTATGGAAAATAGAGTTGAATGCAGCATACATCAAAGACAGTTGCCAGTGCAAATTTGCGCTGGCAACTGTCTTTGATGTATGCTGCATTCAACAAGTCGTGTACTGGTTAGTGCGACCGCACTTCCAGCCAACTGCGTATCTTGGGCCAGAGATTTTTTTTCGCCGCGGAGCCAGTGACAAGGCCAATATGGCCGGCATCCAGTACAAAAAACTCTTTGTCCATGCTGCTAATGAGGTTCATGGCAGCTTCCGCCTGGGGTATCGTGCAGATGTGGTCTTTGGTACCCGCGATATTCAGTACTGGACAGGTGATGTTGGCAAGGTCTACGCGCTGCCCTCGCAACTGAATCTCGCCTTTTGTCAGTTTGTTTTGCTGGTAAAATTCGCGAATCCACTGCTTGAATGCTTCGCCGGGGAATGGCACACCGTCATTGACCCATTTGTTCATCGCGAGCCAGCCATCCATTGGCTTATCTTGCAAGATGCGGTCCCACATCGTGACATATGTGCCAATCAAGTTGGTAATAGGCTTTGTAAGACGGTTGCCCGTATCAACAAGCTCTCCCGGCACATTGCCGAATGCGTTAGTCAGCACATCGGGATCAAAGTACTTCTCACTTGTCCATAATCCGTAGATGCCCGTTTTTTCTGGCGAGAAATCTATCGGAGTGGTCAACAAAATCAGGTTTTTGAGTGGAGCATCGGGGAAGAGTGAAGCATACATGGCGGTCATGGTGCCACCCATACAGAAGCCTAACAAAGTGAACTCGTCAACACGGGACGTTTTGAGAACTTTCTTGACGGCGCGAGGGAGATAATCCAGCACATAATGTTCGAACGTGAGATTCATATCTTCGTCGCCGGGAGTTCCCCAGTCGAGCATGTAGACATCAAAACCCTGCTGAATAAGGTACTCAACGAGGCTGTTCCCCGGCATGAGGTCCAGCACATAGGGGCGATTGATGAGTGCGTAAACGAGTAGGATGGGGATTGGAAAGCGTTTCTCCGCGGTTGGCATGTAGCGATAGAGTTTCGCTTTGTTCTTCGTCCAGATAATCTCTTTGGGCGTTTTGCCGGTTTCGGCTTGCGCCCCCTCGACCATAATTTGCATGCCTGTTCTGTACTTCTTCATCTGTGTTTCAATGTCCAGAACAGATGGCATGCTAAGCTCGTTGATCATGTAGCCCTCCAGTATGCTCCGTTGCAGTTCAAGGTTTGTTAAGGCCTTTGAGGTAGCGTAAAAGCAGGCGCAAGACCTGCTATTACTATGAACGCTCAAATTGTATGAGTAGGGGCAGGTCTTGCGCCTGCCCTACCTGGATATGCCGCGTGTCCCAGTCAAATCCTAACGGAGTTATTCTGAGACAACGGTTGAACTGGCTTCATTGTCGCTTTGCCGGTTGGGTGCTTTCTTCTGGGGCTTGCGGCGGCCAGTCGCGGCTGCATCGCCGGTACTACCGGTATTTGCCGACTTTTGCGTAGAAAGCTTCTCTAAGGCCGTGAGCAACCTATCGAGTTTGCTCTCGACGGTATCCAGGCGTTTGCCCAGGGTATCAACGTTACTATTCTGTTGTAACTTCGGTGGTAATGCGTCCAGCTTGCTTTCTACACCTTCCAGACGCGCATTCAGACTCTCAACCGCTTGCTGCTGGGAGAGCGTAGCCGGTAATGCATCTAATTTTTCTTCTACACCTTCCAGGCGGTGGTTCAGCTTCTCAACTGTTCCAGCATGCGCCAATATAGTTGGTAGTGTATCTAGTTTACTCTCAAGAGCGTGCAATTGTCCAGCTATGCCGTTGACCGTTTCCTGGGTAGCGGCTTTGGATTGGCTGCTATTCAGGCCTTCCAGGCTATCATCCATCTGGTCAAATTTCTCTTCCAGGGCTATTACCAGCTCTGCCAGGCGAGCGATATCCGAGCGCGTGGGCAGTTGCAGGTTTTTGAAGAATTCCTCGTTGGCGCGGCGGAATGTTTTGAAGAAGCTGGCGTAATTTTCAAGTAGCGGAGTCGAGGATTCCATGAAATGCTCGGAGCCCATATATTGCTCGACGAGCTTTGACCACGTTTCGTTGGTAGCGTTATACCAATCGCGGAAAAAGGTGAAAGGTTCTGCGTATGGGATTTCGCCTTTTTGTAATTTGGCCTGTGCTTCTTCCATTATGTCCAGCCACTTGCTGGTAATACCAAGGGGGTCTGCTGCTGTCGAGGCGGCTTTGCGCCAGATATCTATAGTGGTCTCAAACCAGCGTTGCCAGATAGCGCTGGCATCCATTGATCCCAGTGGGCTGCTCTGAAGCATATTCTGGGCATCGCTGACACTTTTTGACCATGAATGATACAGCCCAAGTGGGTCACTGGATATGTCTTTACTACTCTCAACAACATTTGCCCACGCTTTGGCAGAAGTATCATACCATTGCTTCCATAGCTCAGTGGGGTCTGGAGAACTTTTTGAGTTTGTTCCCTCTGACATTATAAACGCTCCTTTCGCGTTTTTAAGATACACGCATCCACAATGATGCCGTAGGGACCGATTGATCGCGTCCGTGTTCCACCAGCGCTTCTTCCCTATTCCCAGAATATATATTTCAATTGCATCATCGCTCCGTCCGTGGCCCATCAACGATGAAGCATAGAATTGTCAGAACCGATTGATCGCGGCCGCCCTCCTCATCGTTTGCTATTCTTGATTGTAGGATGTGCAAACGATAGGGATAGGCGGACGCGATCAATCGGTCCCTACTTATTGCTACTTGTTAACAGTTTTCTGCGCGGCTTTCTGGGCTTGTTGAGCTTGTCGAACTGTTTGCTCGGTCGCTTGCTGGGCCGTGCGAGTAACATTCTGCATGTTCTCAATGCCCTGACGTGCGACATTGCGGAAGGTCTCTAAACCCTGACGGGCAGCGGCTTCCGAGGCGTCAAGCATTTGCTGGTAGTAGGTGTATGGAGCGCGGAAGAAATTCATGTATGCTTCCACGGAATCCTTCGCTACTTGCTGGAACGTGTCCTGCTGTTTCTGAGCTTGCTGGCCCAGTTCCTGCATCAGGTTGCGGCTGTTGCTGACCTGGCTCTTGAGAACTTCAATGCCATTCTCGAAAATGCTCTGTGCGTATTTGATGTTGCGATCTTGTGCCTCAATCGCCTTCTCAACGACAGCCTGGAAAACTTCGGGTTGTACCTGTTTTCCGGCTTGTTCAACCAGATCGTGCATCAGTGTGCGGCTGTTCTCAGCCTGGCTCTTAAGAACCTCAATACCGTTCTCAAAAGTACTCTGGGCAAAAGCCATGTTGCGCTCCTGCGCGGCGATGGCGCTCTGCATAATTGCCTGATTGGTCTCACGAAGAGTTTCAATGATACTTGTGGTTGCTTCGTTTGCTGTGTTGTTTGTGTCGTCTGCCATGGTTGTTTCCTTGTTTCTTCGCAGGTGTCTGCGATCTATACTAACTAACTTTTTTGTTCGCTTGTACTACTCTGCTCATTTTGAGCAGGCCGGGCATCAGATGAACTTTCTGGTTCTTGCTGCTTATTGTGTGATGGCTGGCCCGTATAGAGCCGGAAGAATGTTTCCATCATTTTCTGGTAATGGTCCAGAGACTGCGCCCAGAAATTCAGGTATGCTTCACCCGCAGAGGTGATAGAGTATACACGCCGTGCCGGGCCGCCCTCTGAAGTGTCCCAACTGGAACTGAGCATCCCATCCTTCTCCATTTGTCGCAACGTCCGGTAAAATGTTCCCGCGTTCATCGTCCCCAGACCAAAAGTTGCCATTTTTTCCATTAACTCGTAGCCATAGGAACTCCACTCCCGCAACATAAGGAGGAGAACTGGAACAATCCAGTTTTTTGACCATGCCTCGGTCACTGTATTCTTTGGGCCGTTGTCTCTTTTTTCTTCTGCCATATTCGCACCTATACGTCTATAATTCTCTCAATGCCTATCTCAAGAATGTTTAATAAGCATCTATATGCATTTTACACTTAAATGCAAGATTTGTCAAGGGCTTTGACAACAAGCAACGGGCAGAACCTGTTGTATCACAAATTCGTGATGCGACAGGTTCTGCCCGTTGCTTGTTGCCCTATATTGTGCCTTTTTCCATCAACTGCGCCGCGTAGACAATCAGGTTGCGCACACGTTCCCCAAAACTGGCAAACCGCTCATCCTTTGTTTGACCGCGTTTCCAGCGGACATAAATTTGCTGAAAGAACTACTTACACCTACAAAAAGTTTGTTGTCCGTAAGCACGCTGGGGAGGATGGCTTGAGCATTGGCGTTGAGGAATAGGAGAGCAGCTTACAGGCTACAGGTGATCACGCACCCGTGATATACTAAGCAAAAGCAAAGAAGAGAAAAATATGCGCTCATTGGGAGGTTTTTCAGTATGGATGATGATACGATTGAAGTACGCTCAGATGAACAGCTTGATTGGGCAAAAGTTGAGCAGCTTCTGCGGTCCCACATTTCCGGCATTGGTGTCGGAATACGGGAAGTGCGGCAGTTCCCCTCTGGTGCTTCCAATCTGACCTATCTGGTGCGCATTAATGGATGGGAGGGCGTCTTACGTCGTCCACCATTTGGACCCGTGGCACCAAAAGCACACGATATGCGGCGCGAAAGCGCTCTGCTGGAGCGTATCCATCCGGTCTTCCCGCTGGCTCCCCAGCCCTATCTCTTTTGCGATGACCTGGAGATCATGGGTGTACCTTTCTATGTGATGGAGCGACGCAATGGCCTTGTACTCAACGATACTTTTCCAGACGGCCCAAAGGTAACGCCTGAACTCTGCCGTCAGATATCCGAAACAGTGGTCGATACCCTGGTCGGTATCCACGCCATCAACTGGCGGGCTGCTGGATTAGCTGAATTTGGTCATCCAGAAGGTTTTCTGGAACGCCAGGTTATGGGTTGGATCGAGCGCTACGCTCGCTCTCAGACCGATGAGAGTCCTGACGTTACTGCGCTGACTCGCTGGCTGGTCGAGCATATCCCGGTTAGTCCCGCACCCGCGCTTATCCATAACGATTTCAAGCTCAATAACATGTTGCTGGATGCACATGACCTTGCACAACCCGTCGCGGTGCTGGATTGGGAGATGGCAACAATTGGCGATCCACTCTTCGATCTGGCAATCTCGCTGTCTTACTGGGTACAGTCCGACGATCCTGTGGAACTACGCGAGATACTACCTACTATAACGCACTTGCCTGGTTTCTTCAGCCGTGCTGAATTTATGGAGCGGTACGCGACGAAAAGCGGACGCGACCTTTCCTCCATGCACTTTTATCTGACCTTCTCCTACTTTAAATTGGCAACTATCCTGCAACAAATCTATATCCGCTGGGTGCGCGGTCAAACTCGGGACCAGCGTTTTGCCACCTTTGGTTCGCGTATCCGCGTACTGATAGATCACGCTATCCAGTTGGCTTCGCGCACGACATTGTAGGTTGCTCGACAATTTAGAATAGACATTCGGATTTATAGCATGGCGCTCACACGTATAAGTGGGCTTCTATCTTTCAGGATACTCCTTTGAAAAATAGGTATTGGATGCCTACGGATGAGCAGCCTGGGTTGCAGTCTCCACTGTCACTTGATAACCGAACTTCTCTCATTAGTGGAGTGGATAAGCTGTTTCTTGACGATCTGCTGGTCGTACTTATCTACGTAGTTCCCCTTCCGATTCCCGGGATATGAGGCGACGATCCAACGGATGATAGATCGTGACTCAAATTGCATGTCCAATGGCTATTATCGCTTTTGTTGCGCCCAGACGAGCTTTGAGACGTTGATAGAGCGAGGAGAGATTGGTGTTTTTGTTGTGGGAAGCGTCTGTTTCAGTTGGAACAGCCAGCCTGTACAGGGTCACAAACACTTTTGTCAACCCGCGGCAGTTGAGGTAGGCGGTTGCCAGGAAACGAAGGCGGGTATCCGTTGGAGGCTGTTGTGCCAGAACAAAAACCGCCCTCTTGTGTTGTCATCACTGTTCGTCTGCTGTCAGGTAGTCTATGAATCACTTCGAGAAAGGCGGCCATCGACACTACAGTGGCACTTAGAAAGCAAGGCATTTTCCCTGGGATACTCCCGGCAATCTTCCAGGACACCGACCAGGGCTTCCTACACCTCTCGCATGCGCGGCATTTTCCCTGGGATACTCCCGGCAATTTTCCTCGCAATTACCCCGAGCTTCGTGCCATGCTCGCTCCGATATGACGTGCTAGCAGTATCATTCCTTCTACAGTGCGTTGTCTATCGAAAGCGAGACTAGCATGAAGTCTTCCCAGTATAGCACATCCGAAGTGGTCGAGCCACGTATGCCAGAGATCAGCCAGTGGTCGAGCCACGTATGCCAGAGATCAGCCAGTGGTCGAGCCACGTATGCCAGAGATCAGTCAGTGGCCGCAGCAATTACGCGAGTGGCATGCTCGGCTGCGTCCCCACTTTGCCCGTCCCGAAGTCCATCAGCATGCCCTGCTTTATCTGCATGCCGTCCTCAGCGAGATCCCCCGCAAAAATGGCTGGCAGATCGCTGAACACGCTCGCCAGGCCAATCCCGCCGGCATGCAACGCTTGCTCTCTCGCGCCGTCTGGGATGAGGATGCCGTGCGCGATGCGCTGCGCACCTTCGTCTGCCAGACGCTCTCGCCGCCTCCCCTGGTTCCCGCTTGCGCCGATGCCGAGCCGCTCTATCCGGTCCTCGTCCTCGATGAAAGTGGCTTTCCCAAACGCGGTCGCCATTCGGCCGGGGTCGCCCCCCAGTATTGCGGACGCACCGGGCAAGTCGAAAACTGTCAGGTCGGCGTTTTTCTCTCCTACGTCACGGCGCTGGGTCATGGCCTCATCGACCGCGAGTTGTATCTCCCGGAAGACTGGTGTGCTGATCTGCCGCGTCGCCAGGCGGTTCACATTCCCGATCACCTCAGCTTTGCCACCAAACCCGAACTCGGCATCCACCTGCTCCAAAGGGTGCAGGCCGCCGGACTGCCCATCCGGTGGGTCGTAGCCGATACGGTCTACGGCCACAGCACCCAATTGCGCGAGTGGCTGCACGCCCAAAACTACGCCTACGCCCTGGCGGTTCCCTCCATCGAAGTCGTCTGTGTGCAGACGCGCACCGGCGTGCTGCTCGCCGATGTCGCCAGCATCGCCGCGCAAGCACTCCGCCCCAGCGACTGGCAGCGTCTCAGTCAGAGCCAGGGCACCAAAGGCGAACGCCTCTTCGACTGGGCTCGCCTCCCTGTGCTGCAAGCAGGCAGCAGCGATGGACGCCACTGGCTCGTCGTGCGCCGTTGCCTCGACGACCCGCATGAGTTGGCCTATTATCAGGTCTTTGCTCCTCCCGACACGCCGCTGCCCACCATGGTGCGAGCCATTGGCGCACGCTGGCGCATCGAAGAGGACCTGCAAACGAACAAAGACCTGGGGCTCGATCAGTACGAAGTCCGCAGCTTCCTCGGCTGGTCTCGCCACATCACCCTGGTCTTGTTGGCCGCCGCGTTCCTGCTGAGCGTGACCGTCCAGCACACCCTTGCCTC